>ENA-OSEO01004410-OSEO01004410.1-sediment-metagenome-genome-assembly--contig:-NODE-4410-length-14906-cov-4.164542_pt1 | contig 14906 bp, 14 predicted proteins | sample MGYA00237883_ERZ534232 | MGnify/ENA metagenome assembly ERZ534232 | reverse complement strand
TTTTCGGATATCGGAAGGGAGCCTTTACCGGGGCTGTGGAATCCTACAAAGGTAAAATCCGGCTTGCAAGCGGCGGCACCCTTTTTCTTGATGAAATAGGGGAGATGTCTGAACCTCTTCAGGTTAAACTCCTTAGGGTCCTGGAAACAGAAAGTTTCTATCCCTTGGGAGATAATACCTTGCAGAAAGTGGACTTAAGGGTAATTGCCGCTACAAACAAGGATCTTAAAAAGGAGACTGAAGCTGGAAGATTCCGTAAGGATCTGTACTACCGTCTTGCGGTTATACCCATCAGAATCCCCGCTCTAAGGGATAGACGGGAGGATATAGATCTTTTGGCTCGGTATTATTTTAAAGAAGCCTTGGGAGGGAATCCTGAAAGGGTAGACAGGACAGTTTATACCCTGCTGCGGAACTATTCCTGGCCGGGAAATGTCCGGGAGCTTAAAAACATGATAACCCATATGACACTTCTCTCCCAGGGAGATAGGATCGGTATCCAGGATATTCCGTCGGAAATAATGCAGGGAGAGGAGAATCTATTGCCCTTGCCAGGAACGTACGAAGATCTGAAATCAATAAAAAGGAGGGTACGGAAAGAGATTGTCGCGGAACTGGAGGAGGAGTTCCTCAGGGATAGTTTTATTAAGAACCAGGGAAATGTTACAAGAACAGCAGCGGCCTTAAAAATCGACCGCCGCTACCTTCAGAATCTTTTAAAAAAGTATAATATCCGCAAGGGCGATTCCTGATACTACCTTTTTACCTCTTCACAGGCTCTTTCTTTCTGGAATTGGAAAAGCTCTTGATAATCCTTATTCTCTTTATACCATCTTTCCTTGGGATTGTTTATTATCTCCTGCCATTTTGGTTCAGTTAATCTGTACATCTCCCGGGAGTACCCATCTATAAACTCCCTTACCTCCCTGGAGTTGATTATATCCTCGGAATGTTCATGCCCTGCCGGAACCACGTGTCTCTCCACAAGCTCCCTTAAAACCTCTGGGTTATCGATGATCATACAAGGCCTCTTAAGATTAGCAGAGTCATTATAGGGAAAGGAATTGCGGATATCCTTGAAAAAGAGAGAATTGGCACATTCCAAAAGGCTTTTTTCCCGGATATTGTCGGAATTAAAATGAGCGAAAACACAAGGTTCAACCTGCCCTGTGTTTAGGATATGTAGGTACTGTTTGCCGCCGGCAAGACATCCTCCTACAGCTGGCCCGTCGTTCCAAAAATCCGCCAGGAAGATCGGATATTTTTCTCTAAGAGCAACGATTTTTTCTCCAGTGGCAACACGCTGGGCGGGAGTAGGAACCAGATCCAGAATCGGATCCTTCCCCACGGGCATGAACATGAAATACCAGGAAAACAAAGCCCCTTGTTCAAGGAAGAACTCTATATAGCTCTCATCGGTGACAATCTCATTATTATGTCTGGTATAGGTTATACTGGTGCCAAAGAGAACCCCCTCATTTCTTAGATTCTCCATAGCCTCCAAGGCCTTAGTCCAGGCACCGGGGCCTCTCCTTCCGTCTGTCTCCTTTTCCCAACCCTCCAGGCTTATGGCAGGTGCTACATTCCCCAGAGAACCTAGTTTCCTTGCAGTAGGTTTATCCAGGAAGTAACCATTAGTATAGGTAAGGAAGAACATGTCATTATACCTTTTAAATAGTTTTAAAAGGGAATCCTTTATAATCCAGGGTTCTCCGCCGGAGACCACAATAAAGTAGATCCCCAAATCCCGGCATTGCTTCAGAATCCCGTCCAGTTCCCCTTCCGTAAGCTCATCACGCTTGGTATAAAGACCGGAATAGCAGCCTGTGCACCGGTAGTTGCAGCGCATGGTGGGGCTTATGACAATAAAATTGGGAACCCAGGTATCTTCGGTTTTGTAGGAGTTTCTTTTGGCAGAGCCTAGGACATTTTGATTAATTATCAGATTCCTTACCAATTTCCTCTTGTAGGGAAGGCTGAGTTCCTTGCCAACCCGGAGAAAAACCTTGTATAGAAGCCCCTCTTCCTCCAGCGATTTTCGTAAGCTTTTAAGGAACCATTGGGTTCCCAGGTTGAGAGTGAATTTATCCGATGTAAGGTCCAGGAGTTTTTCCATATCCTCCTTTTTCCCGGTAAGACTTTTAGTTACACGGTTGGTTATGAGTTTTTCCATAAAAAGATTATTATTCTTCATAATTTTGCCTCCCAGATAAAAGGAAGCAAAGAGTGTGCCAGGTCAGCCTAAAAGGGAAGTCTCCTGCCCGGAATGGGAATATAGGAGCAGTACTAATAGTGGTATAGAATTTGTATCGGCTCTATATATAGCGGTTTTGGGAAAAGGGGAGGAAATTGTCGGTCTTTTTTTGTAGTGGTTCGGGTGGCCACTTTTTTTTGATTTTGGTGCGAAAAAAATCTTCGCACCTAGGAATGAATAATGGTTCCAGAAAAGGCTCTGTCCTCCAGGATCTTTTCCAGATTCTCCAGATCCCTCCCCGAAGCGATTATTACCTTCAGGCCAAGTTTTTCTGCAAACTGCGCTGCAATGGGATCAAAGGGGACATTCTTCCCTGGAATCCATGTGTCACCTACTATCTCCCGGAAACCTTTCCAGTTTATCCTGTCTATCGGCTCCGCGAGAGGATCCTCCTTAGGATCGGCGGTATAAACCTTGGGGATGTTGGAAAGATTTATAACCCTATCTGCTTGGTAGCAGGAAGCCAGGAATACAGCATCGTAATCAGAGGAGAAACCGGGCTTCCATCCTGCGCCTATCAAAACAGAGCCTGTAAAATCGAATTTACCCTCCAGATCTGTAACCAGGGGATCCCTGCACAGGGGATTGAACAGGGCACGGATAAGTTCCCCATTAAGCCTGGTGGCGGCAATCCCTATGCAATCCAGAAGATCATCCTTCGGTTTACTGGATAGCTGTTTATAGGCACCCTGATACAATCTAGCCGGTGCCCCACCGCCGGTTACTATCACAATCCTTCTTTGTTTTTCCCTCTCTAAATATTCTGTTATAACCCTGTGAAAACCCCTTAGAAAGGGTATATCCACCTCTCCGGGAGAGATGATCGACCCTCCCAGGGAGATAACTACGGTATTCTGCATCTCTTTTCTCCCGCAGTCCACTATAATTATTAAATTGATCCGGGGCAAGTAAAATCTTAACTGGACTTGATCACTTATCCTTCTTATACTATCGTCGGCTATGTTTTTTCTATTCCGTAAAAAACCTAAACCCAGTCCGGAAAGCCTTGTAGAGGAGGTCTGGAACACCAGCTTCAGGAAGCCCAGGAATTGCCGTTTCCAACCGGAGGAGGGGGAAAAATACAGTTCCATCCTTAAACCTAATCTCCGAGGGGGTGCTTTAGAACTAACCCTGAAAAAGAGAAATCTCTTTGCCTGGGTCGAAAATCCCCTTTACAGATACAGAGATTTCTCCCTTTTTGCCCGCATCTGCCTGCCTGTTAAACCCTACGGCTCCACCGGGTTAATGTTCCGGTATATTGATGAAAGCACCTTCTACTATTTCCTGATCTCCAATAAGGGTTACTTCCGTTTTGATCTGGTGTTTAACGGCAATCCCAGAACCCTTATCCCCTGGACTGATACAGGTCTGTGCCGGGAAGAGCTTTGTTCTCCCGAGGGTGTAGGATTAAGAGTGATCGCTTCCGGCAACAGATTCCTCTTTGCCCTGGAGGAGCTTTGGATTGCGGAAATAGAGGAGGACAGCATAGACTCCGGTAGCTTTAATTTTGCAGCTCAGAATTATGATGAGGGGGATAGTTTTACAGCCTCCCTGCTGGAGATAACTTTAGAATCCAGGCCGGTACAGGTGGAGGCTCATTTTCAGCGGTGGAGTTCTTTTCTGCCAATAAATCCCGCAAGAAGGATAACCCTGGCAGAGTCGCTTTTTTCTTTAGGCCAGTACGCAGCTGCACTCGTGCAGCTTAAGAGGGCAATGAAACAGGAACCCTTGAAGAGGGAGCAATATCTTTTACTTTCGGAATGTTTCAGGAATCTGGGTTTATACAAGGAGGCTCTCAAGGCTTTGGATAAAATGCCGGAGGAAATTCCTTCCTCCAGGGATTTGGCTGTTCAGAAGGCCAACCTGCTCTATTCCTTGAACTCCTTTATGGAGCTTAAGGATTTTGTCTTAAAAACCCTGGAAACCTATCCGGAGGAACACTGGTTAATGAATCTGGCAGGGCACAGTGAATATGCCCTGGGGAACTGGATGTCTGCCCAGAAATGGTACAGCAAGGCTGGCGAGGCGGAAGAAGGGAGTCCTGTTTATAATCTGAATGCCGCCAGGGCAGCCTTAAAGGCAAAACTTCCCGCGGAAGCCTGGAAACATTATCTTAAGGCAGCTAGAAAATACTTCCGGCGGGGTGAATACGGGGAAGTGGAACTTTTAATTGAGGAGATACAGCCTCTCTTCCCGCAGGAAGGAGAGGTTTTGAGCCTTAAGGGAAAACTCTTCTTTTATAGGAACAAATTCGAGGAAGCGGAAAAGTGTTTCAGGGCTCTTGAAAAAGAGAACAAAGCCGACTCTTCCGTGTTGTTTCTCCTGGGTTTATGTCTGATCCGGGAGGGGAAGCAGGTTAAAGGAATCTCTTATCTTAAAAAGGCTGCAACCATGGAGCCGGAGGATCCTGTTTATTGGTTTAAATTGGCGGAGCATCAGCACCTGGCAGGGAAGGATTCTGCCAAGGCTCTTGAGAAAGCCCTTGTCTTGTCACCCCAGGATCCCTGGGTATTGAATCTTGCAGGTCTTGCAGCCCTGAACAGAGGTAGACACAGGGAGGCTCTGGAATACTTTTCCCGGGCTTATAAGCTCTCCCCGGCAGAGGCGGATTTAGCTGTCAATTATAGTGAGGCCCTTTTTATTTCCGGAGAAAGGAAAAGGTCTTTTTCTGTTCTTGCTTCTGTGGAGAATCGTCCGCAAATAAGTAATCAAAGGGGAAATCTGTATTACCGCTTGAAACAGTACGATAAAGCCCTCTCAGAATACGAAGCTGCTGTATCCGGTGAACCTGCGAATGGTGTCTACAGGGAGAATTGTGCCGACGCAGCTTTAAGAGCAGGGAATCTTGGCAGGAGCGAGGAACTTTATGCAGCCCTCTGCACCCAGGGGGGATCGGCATCCTGTTTTTATAATTTGGGTGTTATTGCCAAGCGTAAGGGTGAGTATCAGAGGGCTTTAGCTGCCCTAAGGGAGGCGGTTAGGAAGGATCCGGAGAGCAGGGTTTTTCTGGAGGCTCTATCCAGGCACTACCTGTTTCTAGGGGATCTGCCTGCTGCAAAGGCTGAGGCCTTAAAGCTGAAGGCCTTGGAGGTGCAGACCGGAATGGCGGAAACCAGGGGCGACCAGATCCTGGAAGAGGTAAGGACGGGTCTGGAGGATTCTATAGAATGTTTTTCCTGTGGCAGAAAGTGGTATTTCCCCAGAAACCTGGAGGAGCAGCCTCCGGTAAAACTTATTGGAGAACCACAACCGGAATCCCCGGCAGGAAGGTGCAACCTCTGTGGAAAGGTTTACTGTGTTGCCTGTGCTTCCTCTTGTATAGTAGATAACCGGTTTACCTGCCGGGAATGTGGTGGGGTTTTAAAACTTCCCGATAAGGAATTAAGATACCTGGTAAAACTATATGCCTCCGAGGAAGGGAATTAGACTGAGACTGGGGCAGGGGAGTAGTACAGTTATATTAAAGAAGGCGCGCCTTGACAAAGAAGGCACAATAAGTAAGATGAATTTTTATAATCTATGAAGAATACAATAAGAACAATATCCTTAAAATCAATTCCCTTTCTTCTGGGTTTTCTTTTCCTTTCCCTTCTACCCCTAAAAGGCCAGGAAATTTTAACAGCCTTTACCTACTTTGACCTGGTTTCCGAGCAATACGGAAAAATAGAAGATTATGAGACGGATGTGGTTTTTACCACTCCCTCCGGGGTAATGGAAGGGGTTCTGTATTACAAGAAACCAAACCTGTTGCGTATAAATTTTACAAAACCTCAAGAGCAGGTTCTGGTTGTGGATGGAGTCACTCTGGTTTTATATATCCCGGAATTAAGGGTTACCATGACCCAGCAGTTAAAAAAGAGGAGCGCTACAAGTGTAGCTACCATTGCCAGTGCTCAGGGCCTCAATCTACTAAAAAGAAGGTACAGCATCTCCTATATGACTGAATCAGGCTCCATCCCTGTTCCCCTAGATTCTGGCCAACCGGGAAGTGAGATGGTAGTCAAACTTAAATTAGAGTGGCGAAGTGTGGATGAGGGTTTCCGGCAGATCGAGATAGCTGTTGACAATGAGACAAAGATCATTCGCAGGATCACCGGCATAACCGCGGAGTATGAAAGAATTCAACTTGATTTTCTGGACACACTTTTGAATCAGGGCATTCCGGAAGGGCGTTTCCGTTATGAGCCTCCCAATACTGCAAATCTGTATAATAATTTTCTATTCGAACCAGAAGAGTAGGTATTATGGAATCTATTGGAGAAAAACTAAGAACTGCCCGGGAACAACGCGGTTATTCACTGGAGCAGGTTTCCAGGGACACTAATATTTCGAAGAGGTTTCTGACTGCCCTGGAGGAGGAAGATTTTAAGGCCTTCCCAGGGGAACCGTATCTTCTGGGATTCTTAAACAACTATTCCGATTATCTCGGCCTCTCTTCTGCAGAGATGGTAAACCTGTATAAGAATACAATGCTGCAGGAGCAACCTATTCCTATAGAAGAGCTTCTGGTTAAAAAGAAAAACAAATTTCCAATTGTTGCATTGATCCTTGTACTCCTACTTGCCGGGGTTGGGGGAGGGCTCTACCTGCTTTATCCCCATATTGGAGTCTGGAGGGAAAGAAGAGCAGCAGAAAAGGCTGCCCTCAACAGGGAAAGGGAGGCAGAACAAAATGTTTTCTTGCTTAATGAGGAGGTCGTAGAACGATCCTTTCAGGAAGGCCAGATTATATCTGCCAATGTAAAGGGTGTGGACTACACCATAAAACTAAGACAGATAGGAGAAACAGTGGTTCTGGAGATAGGCGAAAGAATTGTGGAATTGAAAGGTGGAGACATACAGAATCTTGACCTGGATGGAGATGCGGACGCCGAACTTAAGATCTATATCCGGGAGATTGATAGGGACAATAAAACCACTGTATTACGGCTGGACCGTTTCATTCAGTCCACAATACCACAGAGCGGAAGCCCGTCCCAGGGAGTGGTGACTTTACCAGGTGTTTCAGAATCTCCTGTGATTTCCGTTCCCTCTGTAGGTTCGACAAATGAGGCATCTAGAAGGCGGAATCCACAGATCATCATGGAATCGGATACTCCAAAACCCTTTGAAATAAGTGCCGTTTTCCGGGGTTATTGTCTCTTCCGTTATCTTGTGGATAATCAGGAGAGGGATGAAAGATACTTCCATAAAGGAGAAACCTTCCAACTTATGGATATCCAAAAGGAGGTGCGCCTCTGGATCTCCAATGCCGGATCCTTCAAACCCAAAATAGGAGGGGTGGATGTAGACCTGGGCCGCCCTGGAGAGGTAGTCACTACTTTGGTTACCTGGGTAAAAGATGAACAAACAGAAAGATACAGACTCACCCTTGTCCCGGTCTATTAAGAATTTTTACCTTCACTCCCTAGGCTGTTCAAAGAATCAGGTCGATGGGGAGGAAATCATTGCCCTGCTTTCCCAGAAAGGGTATTTACCCACCGAGAATCCGGAAGATGCCGATTTGATTATTGTGAATACCTGTGGATTCATTCAGCCGGCAAAGGAAGAATCTATCAATGAGACCCTTCTTTTGCGGAAAAGGTATCCGGATAAGAAGATACTTTTGGCAGGATGTCTTGCCCAGCGCTATGGGGATGATCTTTTTCGGGATCTTTCAGAGGTGGATGGAGTTGTGGGCAATCGGGATCTCTCCAAGGTTCTGGAATCGGTAGAGGATCTTTCCCGGGGGATCAGAAGCATTAAGATCCCCGACTGGGGTTCTGTAGAGGTTAAAAGAACCCGTTTTCTGGGTTTTCCAGCTAGCGCCTATGTAAAAATAGCGGAAGGTTGCGACAATCATTGTACCTACTGTGCCATTCCCCTTATCCGCGGGAACTTGAAAAGCAGAAACAGAGATTCCATTGTCCAGGAAATTCGGGAATTGAAGGATCAGGGGATAAGTGAGGTAAATCTTATTGCCCAGGATATCGCCTCCTATGGAAAGGATCTGGGAGGTCCCGGCCTATTTGATCTCCTTACACAGATAGCTAAGTTCTCGGAGGGGCTTTGGATACGGCTCCTCTACCTTCATCCTGATAATTTCCCCCTGGAGATACTCCCTCTCTGCGGGTTGGGTAAACCTGTGCTTCCCTATTTTGATATCCCCTTTCAGCACTCCTCTAAAAGGATACTCTCCCGAATGGGAAGGAGGGGGGAGGGAGATACCTATCTTAAATTGTTGGATAAAATCCGAAGTAGTGTTCCAGAGGCTGTGGTTAGATCTACCTTTCTCATTGGTTTCCCCGGAGAGGAGAGAGAGGATCATCTGGTTCTCCAGGATTTTATCGGGAGCGCTGCTCTGGATTGGGCGGGTTTCTTTACCTATTCCAAGGAGGAGGGAACCCCGGCCAGCGGATACAAGGCTTCCTCCAGCTCCTTTTCTTCCAAAGCCTCCCTCCAAAAAAGGCTGAAGGATCTTCAAGGCCTTCAGGCCGGGATAAGTGAAAAGCGAATGGAACGTTTCACAGGGATGGAGCTGGAAGTTTTAATAGAGGAGCTTTTCAAGGATGAGAATCTTTCCCTGGGCAGGGGATACCTCCAGGCACCGGAGGTAGATGGAGCAGTTATTGTCCGGGGAATAAGACCTCCTGGCGCCAGGGTTAGATGTAAAATTGTGAAAAGAAACAATCTTGATCTGGAAGCGGTCCTGTTGTAGATAGTGTAAAACAGGGTATAATGCGGCATAGTATGGAACCGGAGTATCTTAAACGCCTCAATGAAAGTCAAAGAAAGGCGGTCCTCCATGAAGGGTCGCCCCTGCTGATCCTTGCCGGAGCAGGATCGGGAAAAACCCGGGTAATAACCACCAAAATAGCCTATCTGATTGACTGCCTAGGTGTGGATCCTCGGTCGATTCTGGCAGTTACCTTTACAAACAAGGCTGCCAGGGAGATGGAAGAGAGGGTTTTTTCCCTGACTCCCCTGGCGCGCGGTGTAATGATCCGCACCTTTCACTCCTTTGGAGCCTGGTTTTTAAGAAGAAATGCCGCCCAGGCAGGTTTGGTTGCGGGATTCTCAATCTACGATGACGACGACTCCCTTTCCCTTCTTTCGGACCTTAAAACAGGAAAGACAAAAAAGGAGCTCTCCCCTTACCAGAAGGCTATAGCCAGGGCAAAGGATGCGGGACTGCTGCCGGAGGATTCTGCAAAACAAAGCCCTCTTCCAAGGTTTGCAGAGATCTATGCGGAGTACCAGGAAAAACTACGAAAAACAGGGAATGTGGATTTTGGAGATCTGCTTCTGCTGCCTGTAGAGGTTCTGAGGGCCAACAGGGATATTTTAGATAGACTTTGCGGAAGGTTCTCGGTGATTCTGGTGGATGAGTATCAGGATTCCAATACTATACAATTCCAGCTTCTTAAGCTTCTCGCAAGCCGCGGTGCCTATATTGCTGTGGTGGGGGATGACGATCAGTCCATTTACAGCTTCCGTGGCGCGGAGGTGGACAATATTCTCTCCTTTTCAAAAAGCTTTCCAGGAACCACTTTGCTCCGGCTGGAACAGAATTACCGTTCCACCCCAGAGATCCTAAAGGTGGCTTCCTCGGTGATCTCCAACAACAGTGGAAGGCTGGGAAAAACCCTCTGGACAGACCTTCCCTCCGGTAAAAGGGTAAGATTGATATTCTGCGAGGATCAGGAAGAGGAGGCGCTAATCTGCGCCAGGCTTATCCGGGAGGAACCTTCCCTGGAAACCGCAATCCTTTATAGAACCAATGCCCAATCCCTTCCCTTTGAAACCCTTTTCAACAGACTCCGGATTCCCTTCCGGCTGGTAGGAGCTCTAAGGTTTTACGAGAGAGAGGAGGTAAAGGATCTTCTATCCTACCTGTCCCTCCTGGTAAATCCCCTGGATGAGGTGGCCTTTAAAAGGATTGTCAACAAGCCAACCAGGGGTATAGGTAAGAGCACTCAGGAAAAGATCCTGGTAAGAGCCCGGGAATATAATCTGGATCTGCCAAATGCTGCTCTGGAAATAGCAAAGGAGGGCAGTTCCAAAACAGGGGATAAAATCAGATCCTTTGTAAGCTTAATGGAAAAATTCTCGGGCCTTGTGCCCAAACTTCCCCTCTACCAGTTAATAAAGGTAGTTATGGAGGATTCTGGACTGTACGAATATTATAACTCTCTGGACTCTATTACTGCCAGACAGAAGATCGATAATCTGCAGGAGCTTATAAGCTCCTCCTCAAGTTACGATGCAGGTCTGGAATCCCTGGTCCGTTTTATGGAAAATTCAACCCTGGACAGATCCTCAAGACAGGAGGGTTTCGGGGAGGATGCACGGGTTTCCCTAATTACAATGCACAACACGAAGGGTTTGGAATTTGAAAGGGTTATAATTACAGGACTGGAGGAAGGTACCTTTCCGGGTTGGGAGGGAAGCAGTAATGAAAACATAGAAGAGGAAAGACGGCTCTTCTATGTAAGCGTAACCCGGGCAAAACAGGAGTTATACCTGATCTCTTGCCGCAGGAGACTAAGATGGGGGAGATTCTCCTCCCTGCATCCTTCCCGGTTTATTTCAGAGATAGAAAAGGGGCTTATAGAGGTGGAAGGGGAGGCTTCTGGAGAAGAGGAACAGTACCCCCTGGGTATGGCGGTTTTTCATGAATCCTATGGAGCAGGTATTATTGTGGAACGAATAAGCCGAGGAAACGATTTTGCCGTAAAAGTCAGGTTTGAATCGGGCAGAACAGCCCAGATAATACCAAAGTATCAGAAATTGGAAAGGATCTCCTGGGATGATTGAAGGAATACCAGCCTTAAAAAGGGCAAGAGATTACAGACTCTACGATCAGAGGGGAAGGCGGTTTCTCGATCTCTATCAGAACGGTGGCCGGGCTCTTTTGGGACACAGAACGGAGGGTGTGACAGCAGAGCTGAAAAGGATTCTGGACAGGGGTTTATACTCCCCTTATCCATCGGTATATGCCAATCGGCTAAAAAAAGCTCTGAAGCTATGGCTTCCCGGTTATCCGAAGATTGTTATTTACAGAAACCGGGATTCTTTGATCCGCTCTCTCGAGAAGGATTTCAAAATAATCGATCCAGGGAGGAACCCTGGAGGTAGTTTACCAGGAGAGAGGGATTTGCAGCCTTCCCATCAGGGGATCTCTTTATATCGACCCTACACTCCTGTTCCCGACCGACTTGACGGACTGATTCCGGTAATACCTTTTCCCTTTTCTGAAACACCTTGGACCCTCTGTCTTAGAGAGGATTCTTCTAGGGTGAATCTTCGGGATGAGGAGGTATCCCCGGTGTTCCTTGCCGGGGCCTGCAAGGCGGTTCACAGCCTGTTGAATACCCAGGAGAGGAGGAATGTGGAGGAATGGGATTTCCTATCCCAGCACAAATTCCTCCGCCAGGGTATATACTTTACCTATCTGGGCGACGAAAAGAGTTATAGAGACCTTTTTTCCCGTATCTTAGCCTGCGGTTTTATCCTGGATCCGGATTATCCGCCGGTAAATATAATTCCGGGTGAATATTCTCCCGGGGAGTTAAAATTATTCAGGAAGGCCCTGGAGGAGTGGAAATGATCCCTTTGGATGAACTTGTTCTTATGGTAAGCCGTCTTGTTCTTGGGGCATTTGTAACCTTTCTTGCCATTCTTTTATGGTCTAGAACAAGGGATTCTGCTTGGATGTTTGTAATTCTGGGAACAATCCTTCAGTATGGCGAGATAATGGTCTCAACCTTTGAAATCTTCGGAATTGTCTCTACCAAGAGGGTTGTCCTGTGGGGACTCCCTGTGGCTCAGGTTGTTCTTACAAATCTCCCCTTGATCTTCTATGGAATAGGTCTTATTATTGCTGTTCGACAGACTAGACTTCATTAATAGAAACTGATACTTCAGATTAAACCTTGATTCCCGGTTGTATCCTTAAAGGGGAGTGGGAATTCAAAAGGATTTGTTAAAGCTTAGGAGGAAAGGAATGACAGCACTAATAATCGGACTTTTGCTTATAGCATTCACTGTTTTTTCTGTATTACCTATGGGGCTCAATTGGGGCAAGGAGGTTCTCCTGGTATTAAAGGGAGGAATACCGATTCTTGCTGTATTTATTGGTCTTATTGCCGTGTTTATCGGTATAGCGGATATAAAGGATAAGATAGAGTCCAAGAAGGAGGAGCAGGAGGATGCTACTGAAGATGCTTCTACTCCTAAAGAGGAGAAGGGAGAAACCTAGGCTAAGGGAGGGCTTTGTCCAGGGAAAAGCCCCTCCTTATTGACAAGATTATTCAAATATGGAAATATGACCGGACAGCCTTCTCCATCTCTTTTTGGAGAAGGGTTCCTTATTTTATTGTTTAAGGCAGATACAATGGATACGATTCAGGTAAAACCGAAAGACCAGGTACGGAAATGGTACCTTATTGATGCGGATGGAAAAAGATTGGGAAAGGTTGCAGTAAAAGCTGCGGTACTTTTAAGAGGAAAACATAAACCCAGCTTCGCTCCTAATCAGGAGATGGGGGACTATGTTGTAATAGTAAATGCCGATAAGGCTTGCCTTACAGGTAGAAAACCCCAACAGAAGGTATACTACCATCACTCCGGCTACAACAGCGGTTTAAGGGCGGAAAACTACGAGTCTATTATCTCTAGAAAACCGACCTTCCCAATGGAGCAGGCGATACGGGGAATGCTTCCCAAGGGTCCCTTGGGACGAAAATTGTACAGGAATGTTAAGATCTACGCCGGTGCACAGCATCCTCATGCCGCGCAGAAACCGGAAACTATTCAATAGTTATAGAGGAGATGTTACGTGATTAAGAATTTAGCTGTTGCAACAGGGAGAAGGAAAACCTCCATTGCCCGGGTTTTCCTAAGACAGGGAGAAGGCAAGATCGTAATTAATGGCAAGGAATTGGATAATTACTTCGGAAGCAAGGAACAGTGCTTTGCCGTAAGGCAGCCCCTATCGGTTACAGATACTCTTAATAAATTTGATGTATTGGTAAATGTAAAGGGCGGAGGAGTAACCGGCCAGGCAGAAGCCTGCAGGCATGGACTCTCCAGGGCTTTGGTAGCCTATGATCAGACAAATATCTCTGTATTAAAAGCCAATGGCTTTCTTACCAGGGATCCAAGAATGGTGGAACGGAAAAAGTATGGCCAACGAAAAGCCAGAAGAAGATTCCAATTCTCCAAGCGGTAATGGAATCATTGAGCGGATAGAATTAAGAGGAGCCGGAGGGGTTACGGCAAAGGTAACCCTGACAGGAGGCTCCTCTTTTTTTATCTCCTGGGATTTTATAGCATCGGAGGATCTTTATCACGGCAAGGAGCTGTCGCCGGAGGCAATAGATAGAATTCGCCAGGCTTCCAAAAGACAGGAGGCTTGTAACAAGGCTCTCAGGTTCCTATCCTTAAGGGATCATTCGGTCTTTGAACTAAGGGAAAAGCTGAGGAACAAGGGCTTCCCGCAGGATGTAATTGAACAGGTCCTGGAGTCTCTGCGGAGGGAGGGGGTTTTATCCGATGAGAGATTCGCGGTAAATTACCTGTCCTCCAGAATTAGGCGGAATCCGGAAGGCTATGCGGTTTTATATTCCAGACTGCTGCAAAAGGGGTTGAACCGAGAAACCGCACTCAAGGCTTTAGAGGAGGTGTATACTTCGGAGGCGGAAAGGGAGCTTTTAGATCGGCTTTATGAAAAGCTTACCATTAAAGCTCCGGTACCGGAAGAGGAGCTTATTCAGAGACTTCAGGCCAAGGGTTTTTCTTATTCCAGGATCAGGGAATATCTCAGAGAACGGAAAGATTCAGACTATTGACATATTGGATATAATTACTACACTTTATTTAAGCATTAGGTTTCCATAAGTCTTATAAAGGAAAAGAGATATGGCGAAAAGCGGCAGAAAGGTAAGGATTTTTTCGGCCCTGGAAGTGGCAAATATCTGCGGAGTTGTAAATCAAACCGCCATCAACTGGATAAAGAATCGTCATCTTAAGGCTTTCACTACCCCAGGAGGTCAATACAGAATCTACGCCGAGGATCTGCTGGATTTTCTCAATTCCAGGGGGATGAGGATACCGGAGGAGCTTTTCAGGATTACCAGAGAAGAGGGAAGGGAGAAACTCCTGATTGTGGATGATGATGTGGAGCTTAACAATCTTCTTAAGGAGCTTTTTCACAGAAAACTCCCTCAGTATGATCTTTTTCAGGCTTTTGATGGTTTTGAAGCTGGAAAGATTCTTTCCGAACAAAAACCAGGAATTGTGCTTCTCGATATAGATCTGCCTGGTATTGACGGATTCAAGCTGTGCAATAAAATAAAAAATGCGGATGAAATCGGCAAACCCCTTGTAATATCCATAAGCGGACTGGACGAAGCTTCGACCCGGGAACAGATTTTACAGGAGGGAGCGGATGCCTTTTTTCCAAAGCCGGTGGATTTTGACAAACTTGTTGAAACCATTACCACCCTGGCATAATGGGGAAAACTATGGAAGCAGACAAAAAAGAACTGATTCTTCTTGTTGAGGACGAGGATTCTATCCGTCTTACCTTAAGAGATTATCTCCTCAAGAAGGGCTATAAAGTTCTGGTTGCCTCCGACGGAGTGGGAGCAATAAAGCAGCTTCTTGATAAT
>ENA-OSEO01004409-OSEO01004409.1-sediment-metagenome-genome-assembly--contig:-NODE-4409-length-14906-cov-4.304471_pt1 | contig 14906 bp, 13 predicted proteins | sample MGYA00237883_ERZ534232 | MGnify/ENA metagenome assembly ERZ534232 | reverse complement strand
TCTGATTTCCCATGCTTCACACATCAATGGTATAACAGCATTGTTTTTCATCAAAGAAATTACTTTTTTATCCAACGGTCTTACAAATCCAAGATTGGTAACAATATCCGCTTCTTTGAAAAAATTTATATTTCTTTCTTTGAATATTTCGATTGTTGATGGTGTTTCGCAGATTTTTGCAAGTGCCTGGGTTTGAGAGATTACTTCATCGCAACTGGCATATGAGGAATTTTTTGTAAATGCAATGACTCGTTTTGCACCCGCCATGCTTGCGATTATTGGAGTGACAACAAATGGCCCACTGGCAGCTTCAGTTATTATTGTTAATCCAGATAAGTCAAGATCAAAAAACTTTATTTGGTTTTTGATAAGAGCAGGTAATCGAAAAGGGTTTTTAATACCCGCGGCAAGTAAAACCTCGTGTGCTTTTGTCTCTTCATCTGGATTCGTCATGATTTACTCAAGCAAAATTTTCTAAAGATCGAATTATTTCTTGTTGGTCTGTAAACGTCAAGTATTCGTGCAACGGAAGGGTTAATGTACTTTCAAACACATGATCACAAACTGGATAATCTCCAACCTGATAACCATACGTTTTTCTAAAATATGTGGTCAGAGGCATGTGCCAAGTTCCAATATTGGTTTCTATACCAAGAGACCTTAGAGCAGTAATAATTTGTGGGCGTTTTTTGGTAAGTTGAACGGGAAGCAGGGTTACATAAGATTGGTAAACGTGATAACTGTTCTTTTGTGTAGATGGGGCTGTTACTTTACTTTCTTTGAGTAAGGTATCGTAAGAATGAGCAAGTTCTTGGCGTTTTGAAATAATGCGGTCCAGTTTTGCCATTTGTGTGATACCGAATGCGGCCTGAAATTCTGTCAGTCTGTAATTAAATCCCGGCATAATAAAATCAGGCGATGGACTTAATGGATCTTGACCATGATTCCGTAAGGCACGAATCTTATTTGCCAGATTATCGTCATTGGTGGTTACAGCGCCGCCTTCACCAGTGGTGATGGCTTTGCGGGGGTGAAAGCTGAAACATCCGAGTGTGCCCCAAGTGCCTGCTTTTTTATCATCCCATTTTGAACCCAACGCACAAGCCGCATCTTCAATCACCGGAATATTATATTTTTCAGCAATTGTAGTGATACGCGTCATATCTGCAGTTTGTCCGAAGGTATGAACAGGAATGATCGCCTTGACCTTGTCAGCCTTCTTAGGATCATTCATCAGAGTGGCAAGTTTTTCTGCCAACTGGTCAGGATCCATGTTATAGGTATCCAATTGGATATCCACAAAGACGGGGATCGCGCCGCACAGTTCGATCACATTGGCAGTGGCAGTATAGGAATAAGCTGTAACCAGTACAAGATCTCCGGGTTTGGTATCAAGCGCCAGAAGAGATAAATGTAAAGCTGAAGTGCAATTACTGACTGCAACGACATGCTTTACCCCAATGTATTTAGCTAAAGTCTCTTCAAAAGCGGATACTTGACGTCCCTGGACTAAAAAACCTGATCGCAAAACTCCTTCAACTGCATCCAAATCGTCTTGTTCAATCGAAGGAATGGTCAGGCGGATCATTTATCCAAACTCCTGTAAAATTCAGCCGTACGCCGAATTCCTTCTTCTAAATCCACTTCGGCTTCAAAACCAAGGATCTCTTTCGCTTTTCGAACAGCAGGGATTCTTAACTCGACATCAGTATAATTCTTTTTGGTAAAGATGATCTCTGATTTTGAATCCAGGACCCTGATTATCGTGTTTGCTAAACCGTAAATTGTAACCACGGCTTTTTGATTGCCGATATTAAATGATTCTCCAATAGCTTCGGGTTTTTCCATGGCTAACAGTGTGCCATTGATCATATCATCCACGTAGCACCAGGCGCGAATTTGCGTCCCGTCGCCGTGGATCTCAAGTGGTTCATTCTTAATGGCTTTCTGAATGAAAATTCGCATGGCACCTTCTCCGACCTGTCCGGGACCATAAACATTGAAGGGTCGGACGACCGTTGAGGGAAGACCTCTTTCCTGGTGGTAGGCTATGGCCAGATGCTCTTCTGCCAGTTTGCTGACGGCATACGTCCACCGAGCTTCACCAACTTGGCCCATGACAGTTTTATCCGTTTCATTGGATCGGAAAGCCTGCTGACCGAACACTTCGCTGGTTGAAAAACAAACAATGCGTTCAAGATCAGGTAATTGCGAAGCCGCCTCAAGAACGTTGGCTGATCCAATCATGTTAACTCGCATTGTATTGACGGGTTTTTTAATTACTGTATCGATTCCTGCAATGGCCGCACAGTGAATGACGTAATTTGCACCCTGCATGGCATCAACAAGATTGCTGTAATCAAGAATATCTCCTTGCATCAGCGTCAAATTAGGATGATCTTTAAACGGTTTATTCTTAATTGAATTTCTTGATAGATTGTCGTAAAGAAAAACCTTGTTGTGGTCAACAAGTTTTCCTGCAAGAGTAGAACCAATGAAACCCCCGCCACCGGTAATGAAAATATTTCTTCCTCGAATCTTATTCCCCATCCATTGGCTCCTTAAATAATGAATTCAACTGATTTTATCACGGAGGCCATGGAATCAACATGACGACTATATTAAATTTTCAATCTGGCATTGTCGTACCAAAGAGAGGATTAGCAGATCAGGGCTGCTTTCTACGAAGAAAAGGTAAAAAGAATTCAAGTATCACCAACAATCTACGCTGATATTTGAACAGGTATTTAAGTGAATTATTAGACAAGGCTTTTAAATAATACTGTTTCTTTAGCTTCTTATTGTCCCCACTGCATACTCCAGCAGTAAAAAAGGCCGAACTGTAAGCTTCTTTCTTATGCTTCAATAATTCCGGCGGAAAGGTAGGCTGTAGAAAAAGCTTATCCATTATTTTAATATGTTCTTCAGCCATGGCAGCCCCTCTGGCTGCGGATGAGGTACCACCCGTGTACCATCGGTGACAGGCAAGTGTCTGTGGAATCCTAGCAAAGGGGCCTTCAAGGCCGGCGCGCAGCCAGAAATCAAAATCAGCCACGTATCTGAAGGTTGTATCTCTTCCATGAAGTTTTAAAAACAATTCGCGTTTGAAAAAGGCGCCCGGCCCAGGGATGCAATAATGCTCGCAAACCATTTTCGCGTAGTCATAATCAGCAGTTTTTCGATATTCGAGCAAGTTGCCATCGGCGTCGATCATCTTCCAATCCGGATAAACTACGAGTAAATCAGAGTGCGCAGTAAACTTGTCCGCGACGGCTTGAAGAATTCCAGGAAGCAGGGGATCGTCGCCATTTACAATGCCGACAATCTCCCCCTTTAGCATTCCGACCCCTTTATTGACCGTGGCGGATTCGCCCATGTTGGTTTGAGTTTGCCAATTGATTTGGTGGGCATATTTTCTTATGACCTCAAGAGTACCGTCGGTGGAGCCGTCGTCCAACACAAGGTATTCAAGGTTGGGGTACTCTTGCGACAAAACACTTTCTATCGTTTCGGCAATATATTTTTCCTGGTTAAATACAGGTGTGAGGATCGAAATGGCAGGGGAGGGTTTCTTGTTTTCCGGCATCTTGGCGATTACCTGTTTTTACTTTCTTGAACGACTTGCTGATACATATTAATAACTTTTTGGCGTATCAAATCAAAGTCCATTCTTTGTTTGACGATGTCCAGGTTGGTTGAACTGACTTTATTCACAAGTTCGTCGTCTTTCAGAGCCTCTCTGATGGCTTCAGTCAATTTTTCAGGTTTATCGACGTCCACCAAAGAGCCATTTTTATCATCTTCAATCCATTCTTCGATCGAAGATAATCTTGAAAAAATGGGGAAGGCACCCAGCGTCATGGATTCAATTAAGGAAGCTGGCAGACCGTCATTCTTTGTATAAGAGATGAATACTCTGGATGAACCCATATATTTCAGTACATCATCGGGATTTTTTGCGTATGGCAATACGATTATGTTCAAATTGTATTGTTCTTTGATCTCTTGCGCCCTTTTGATAATGGAGGGCGTAGCCTGCCCAATCATGATCTCTATGTTTGTTAGGAGAGGGCGGTTGTCGACGAGTGCATCCAATATATGCATGGCCATTCCGACCGGGTCTTCTTCGCCTCTCCCTTTGAAATAGATTTTATTGCGATCGGAAGTATTGCCATTTTGACGGTTTTCAAGCATTTGCTTGATATGGATCCCGCCAAAGGCTGGAAACGCCCCCAGGTATTTTCCCTGCAAACCGAATTTTACAGCCTGCAGATAATCACGGTTGCATTCAGCGATGTAATAATCCACTGTGCGGATGATCTTTTCCACGTTTTGTTGAATTTGCGGAGACAACTCCGGGTAGAACGTCAGGTCTGTTCCCCAGCTTGAATAGATCCAAGGGGCCATAATGACTCCATCTTCCTTCATTCGTAAAACTGGAAGGCATATATTTCTCCAATCAGAGTTTATGGCCAATGAATGGACGACATCCGGCTGGAATTCTGTCACAAGGTGTTCAAGGTTTTTCTGCCATGAATCAGAAGCCAGACGCGAATAAAAACGATCAAAATCGGGCAACATGATGGATTTGAAAATTTTCTTGAACTGCAGCATCCCCTTGCCAACAAGTGCCAGGAATTTTAGCCAGGGACTGATTGCGATTTGAACGAACTCAATTGACGGATACTGATTTGAACTGCTGTCTTTCTGAACATTTTTCAACCAAAAGTTCCAGTTTGGAGGAACCGGGGAAACGACTTTGATCTCCCAGCCAGTATCCACAAACTGGCCAACCCAGCGTCTTGAATGGACGCTTTTTGGCTCACAAAAAATCAAAATTTTCAGTTTCTCATTCATTAAGTGATTTAAACCATTCTGCGTATTGTGCCAGACCTTCTTTTATTCCGACCTCGCATGAAAACCCCAGTTCAGACAAACGGGAGATGTCTGCCTGCCAGTGCAATGGATCACCAGGTCTGCTTTGACCTGAAAAGGAAAGAGGGATATTTCCGAAATTTGTTAAGAGCAATTCTGTTAATTCCCTAATGGATGTCGATGTTCCGGAACCCAGATTATAGATCTCACCGTGAAATACTGCTTTCAAAGCCAACAGGTAGATCGCTCTGGAAATATCAAGGACATGGATCATATCCCTCTCTTCATTGCCTGTACCCATCAGCGCGACTGAGTTTTCTGTTTTAACCTTGTTGCAGATATCCCAAAAAAGTTGTTTCCGTAATCCTGAACCGTATGCGGAAAAGATACGCACAGAACAGGCTTGCAGGTTATAAATACGGACATACTGCTCGATCAGTAATTCGCTCATGTATTTGTTGTAGCCATATGGAGAGATCGGTGCAATGGTATCATCTTCTGAAATCGGCAATTTCTTGGGGTTGCCATATACGGCTGCGCTTGAAAGAAAAATAACCTTACTCTTTGGTGTTCTTCTTTTTAAGAGGTTTAATAGCCCCTGAGTCAGGACAACATTGCCGGCGAAATCTTGATCTGCATTGGTCAATGAGTTTTGCACGGAAGCCGTCCCAGCGGCGTGCACCACCAGGTCTGGTTGGAGATCAGAAATGGCGTTCTCTGCTTGATCTGATAACAATGAAGCAACAATCTGTAAGGATGGATCCATTTCAGGATTGCGGTATTGGTCCACCAGGGCAACCTGCCAGCCCTGCTGAAGGAATTCATGGGCGATGTATCTGCCCAGAAATCCGCTGCCGCCGGTGACAAGCACTTTATTCATGGATATTCCTGATTAATTTGGCTGGATTTCCAGCGACCATGCCATATGCTGGAACGTCGTGAGTGACCACACTACACGCACCCACAACCGCACCTTCTCCAATGGTCACACCCTTCAGTATGGATGCGCCGAAGCCTATCCAAACCTTGTCATGAATGATAATTGGCGCTGTCTTTACGTTTGACCAGTCTTTGTTTCGCGAAAAATCTTCAGGGGTTGTGCGATAATCCTCTGCACATTGCCTGACGTCATTTTGTCTTTCCTCCCAACGGGGTGAATGGGAGTCATTGTCGATAATGGTGATATTCCAAGCCATCAATACATCGTCGCCGATCTCGATGCGATCCGCTGCGATCAGCATACTGTTTCCGATCTGTGTGCGTTTGCCGATGTGAATACTTGCGCCTGGTCTCTGGATAACCAATGCCCCGAAAATTTGGGATTCCTCTTCGATGCTCACACATATTCCCAGATTGTTGGGACGAAATTTTACATCCACGTAACTTCCGTTTCCCAGAATCACTGAAGGATCAATTTCCAAATAATCTTTGCACACTTGCCATGAGCTGGGATTATCTTCGCGCAGTTTACTGTATATCCAACGAAGGGGTTTCTTGATCCATGAGATCATTCTATAGAACCTTTCCAAAGCAAGCTTTTACCGTCCCAGGTTTTCAAGTTTTCCAACTGGCCTTGATAGAGATGTGAGGCATCTTTCAAGGATGCCCAGAATTTGGGTTGGATGAATTTTTCGATCATGTCATCCGTCAAGGCAAATATTGTCTCTTTATTATACAGGTAGGCCAGGGTCACACTGCTATAAGCAATTCCAATAATCCGGCAGGAGGCGATCATCTCGCTCCAAAACTCGATGGGATAGCGTGCGAATTTTCCATCCAATATAACCGAATGAAAATCATCCTTGATACGATCATGTAATTTCTCATCCATCTTCATCGAAGAGAGGGGATGGCTTTTGATCAAAACTGTGCTGTTTTTTGGTGTATTTTCGCGGATGACAGTTTCGTAAAAACTTACTTCCTTATCCAGGTCGGCCAACCCGGCATCGGTGAGGTTTTCAAGAAGGACGAGCGTTTGGGGTGGATTGGTATGGTTGAGAACTTTGTGCGAATACTCGGCAAGTTCCGGTAATACATTTTTACAATCCTCAATGACATCAAAGACAGTTTCTTTGGGTACAACATTCAATTTCACGTCCGTCAGCGATGTACCGGTTTGATCCATTGGAAGGACAAGAACAGCTGAATCAGGATGTACTGGTTTAAATTCGCCAAGTAGTATTTTCTTTATTAAATGAACGATGAATTGTTTAGGGTTTCTCTTTTCAGGAAGTTTGCCATCACGAACAGCTTTTTTCGCTTCATCAAGTGTGGCTCCACCCAAAAAAGCCATATGATAAATATTATTATAGACAGAACCCAATCCATCACCAAAGAGAATGCACTCAGCTTTTGGAAAAGCCGCAGCTAGAATATCCGGAAGACTCCTGCCGATATTGTGAGGAAAAATAATCTCATCCACTTGATCAACACCGACAATTTCTCTGATTTTATTTGTTGAGGTTCGTGTGGACTTGAGCGATCGCAGTGAAGGAGTGAGGCTCTGGATTTGTTGTATATCCAGAAATATGGGATCAGGCCATTTCTGTCCTGATATTACCTGTGAGATGATTCTATTGTTTTCAGCTGTTACTTCATTGGTTTGTCCGGGAGGATCAACCACAGTGATTATCCGCAAACTTTCTTGCGGATAGTAAAGTTGATGGCGCCAACGTACAGCAGAAACAGCAGCCAGGAGGTTGCCGGTTCCATATATTAATAACAAACTGGTATGCATTACTTCAAAAACCTATAATCCGTAGATGGCTTTTACCAGTCTCATGGATTTCAGCGATTCATCCAGCGTGGGCAGTTTGGTTGTTTCACCGCGAGCTGCCTTTACGGCAGTTTCCGCCATAAGCCGCAAACCGGGCTTGAACTCTGAATCCCATGCGTGGATTTCAATGGGTTCAAGTTTGCGCTGACCTGCGTTTTGATAAGAGCCCGTTTCAAGGGGACGCATCTCCCAACGTTTTTCAGGTGTGTTTATCGCTGCTGACCACGGTCCAGGGCCATTCCAAATGGCCTGGTATATTCCACAATCTCCAGAATCGAAAGCCACTTTCGCAGCCACGACCCACGGATTGGCGGCATCCCAGGGGATTACCGGCTCAACGGATTTAACTTCGCCACGGCCAAACAGGGTGAAGTAGTCGATCACATGCACCGAATTTGCGTACATCCAATTATCTACAACGGTCTTGGGCTGACCAGCCTGCAGGGCGCGTTGCGGGTCTTCCTGGTCTTGCAGCACGATAAAGCGCGGGCTGTTCACCGACTTGATCTCTTTCAAGACGGTTTGTGTACTTGAATAAAACCTGCGGTTTAATGCCACAAAAACCCTGGAACCGGCAGCTTTGGCATTGGCCGCGATCTCCTCGGCATCCGGCATGTTATATCCGGCCGGTTTTTCCATTAGAATCGTCCACGGATATTGGAAACAGGCCTTGCTCACCGCGTTGGCTGCCAGCTCAGGCACGGTCATGACCACCAAACCCGCCTCTGTTTTTTCGTGGAGTTCATCCACAGAATCACATACCATGCCGATCCCAAACTCGGAGGCAAGCGCCTCGGCTCGAGATCTTGTGCGGCTGGTGATGCCTGAAACCGTTACACCCTCCACAGCCTGAAAGGCGCGGATGTGTTCCCGAGCCATGTAACCGGCTCCAATAATGGCAACATTCATTGTGGTTGAATTGCTCATGATTTTTCCTTTATGCCCAGGGGAATTCACGGGACTGATATTTTTGTGTCTCTGCATTTTTTACCGGGCGATGCCCTTCTTCATCAGAAATGTAGGCAGCCACAAGAGCAGTAACTGCCTGGCTCCCATCTTGTCCACTGGGTGGATTGGATTCATTAATGAGAGACTCAAGCACCGCGCGAGTGGGTGAAATCACGTCCGCAGGTTCGATGGTCTGTTCCGAATATTGAGAAGGCATACCGTAGCGGGTGGTGGGGAGTTCGCGATACTGTTCCTCGCGAGCTACCAGGGTCATTTTTCCGCTCAGTTCTTCCACCATGATCTGACCGTAACGTCCTGCATAGATAACCTTTAATCCGTTGCCCTGGTCTGACCCAACTTCCATATAAAAGCGCTTGCCGCTGGCGGTGGTGATGCGCACCGACCCGGCGCGATCTTCAAACTGCGCCCCGCGCGGATTGGGCACCTTGTCTGCCGAGAACCAGGCAGATACCTCGTCGGGGTTCTCATCTGTCATGTAGCGAAACATTTCGAAATAGTGGGTGCCGTTCATCGCAAGGCCAAAATTGCCCGCCACGACGGTAATACTGGCCAATCCGCCGAAAGCCGGTGAATTGATCAATTTTTTTGGCTCGGTATATTGTTCCATAAAACGCATCTGATGGTTGATGGCCAGTTTGGTACCGTATTTTTTGCAGATCTCAAGCATCTGGTTGCATTGCTGCATGGAGATGGCCATTGGTTTTTCGCACAGGATATATTTCGCGCCTTTGGATGCCGCCAGACAGGTGTATTCACAATGCGTCGGGGCGGTGGTGGCAATGACCACGCATTCCGGGCGCAGGGATTCCAGCATGGCAGCGGTATCGCTGTAGTGTAGGTTCTGCGGGATGCCCTGTTCTTTTTCGGCGAGAGCCAACGACTCGGGGTTGGGGTCGCAGATACCCACGAGATCGAGATTCATCTCTTTGACCACCTGGATGTGGCGGCGGCCCATCCTTCCTGTTCCAATCACAACGGTTTTCATAAAATCTCCTATAGGTAGAGAAACGCAAAAATCTCTTTATCGTTTATTCTTCGCGCACGAGCACAAGATTGGTCATCTTTTCACATTCAACGTAGTACTTTTTCAAATATTCCTGATCGACTTTTATCATGGGTTCTGTTTCCAGTAAATCATAAACCGAGAATCCCATTTTGAATAAAAAGTCCACAAATTCAAAACTGTCAATCCCCTGATATCCCACCCCCCCCGGAGAGAATTCCATCACGATTTTCATTTTTGGATTTCGTTTGAGTAATTCTTGCATTCCTTTTATCACAAGATATTCACCGCCCTGTGTATCCATTTTTAGAAAATCAATTTGCCCCATAAAATTGTTGAAGTACTCATCCAGGCTGACAGCTTCAATGGGTTTTGAATATCTTTTTTCATCGACAAAGGTTACATTATTATCCGAATAAACACGGTTGTCACTTTCACCTGTCGGACATAAATAGAGCGTTTGCTTTTCAGTTTTGGAAGAAACGGCTTTATTTTCCAAGACAATATTATGATAATTATTAATCCAGGCATTTGCAGTAAGCAGGGCAAAACTTATCGGACCCGGTTCAAATGAAAAAACCTTCCCATCAGGGCCGACTTGTCTCGCCAACATTAAAGTGAAATATCCAATATTGGCGCCAATATCAACAACCGTTTGTCCTGGTTTGATCGTATTCTGGATAAAACCGATTTCTCCAAATGGAAAACTGGTTATGGGAACATCCTGCAAACTGCCAATATGGATGGCAATATCGGTAACGTTGGAATACATTTTGTGACCAAAAATATTATTGTGAAAACCAATAGATTCCTTTTGCGCCTGGTTTATGCTATTTGGCTCACCATTTTTTAATGCGTCTAAAAATGCATGATAAATTCTGGAGCTTTTAGATTTGATTTTTTTAAGCGTTTTGATCATGTATTATTATCCTTGGAAATAATTTCATCAAATAATTTCGTGATCCGGTAGGAAGATTTCCCATCCAGTATGCCCCAGTCCTGGCTGCAGGCTTCCTGATTTTTCCTTACTTTTTGATAATTAATCTTGTCTGAGGTTAACTGGTGCAGGATCTTTTGATATTCTACCTGATTATCGGCATACAGCACACCTGCCACCTCCATATAATCTGCATAGTGCATATGATAAACGTCATAATTGATCACCGGTTTGCCGCAGGCAATTGCCCAACGGATGGTCGCCGAAACGCTGGCCAAGTAAAGGTCGCAAAGCGGCACCAGACTGGCGGTATCAAGCATTGTAACTTGTAATCCATATTCTTCTATTTTTTTTATGTCTTCTTGCGATTGGCGCGGGTGTGGACGGATCAGTACGTTCCAATCTTTCAATTCCATTAGCGAATTCATCCAGAATCGCAAGAGATCATCGTAGTTTTCAAATTCGCAAATCCTGGGAAATTGACTGGGCGGCAAGGCGCATAAGAGAAGTGGAAGACCCTTTTTACATCCGTATTCGTGAATTATTTGTTCTTTTTTTTGTGATCCCATTTGAGAATAGGTGGACAAGATATCGTCGTAAAGAGCACCGGTAAGAATCATTCGATGAGCATCGATGCCTTCATTCTGATAGTATTTGCGCATATGTTCATTTTCGACGGCAATGAGCGTTGAAGGGTCGCTGTTGATTTGCCACGGTTTGGCGTAAGGATATTTGGAATCTTCGATGGCCCAAATCATGGAGGGCAGCAGCCGCAGGAGCGCTCGTCCATGGTAAACGAACACCCAGTGGGGATACTTTTTGGCCGTCAATCTGGTGATAACCGTACTGGATACCCAATATGCCGGATTGGGGTAATGGTATTCCGCAGCTTCAGACGCGTTGCAAATGGTATAGGGCAGTACCACGGTGGGTATTCCCAGCTCTTTTCCGCATCCGGTAAGAATATTCGTGAGATATCCAACGTTATCTTCGCACAAGACGATCAGATCAATGGACTTTTCTTCGAGTATGCTTTGGGAATCAGTGATGAGGCCATCGATGATGGCCTTTTGGGATTTTATTTCAAGTTTGAAAAAGACCAAAGTAAGGATTCTGGCCGGTACGATTTTTAATAGTATCTTTTTGATGATTTTTTTAATGAAATTCCATACCCCTTTTTTAGGGGCCACAACGGGTGCTGGTTCACTTACAGAAGTCTTGGGTGCGATAAAATCCCATTTTTCGGACCGGCAGACTTCAAGATCTCTTTCAAGAGCAGAGTAATTGTATTGAAACCAGAAAACGGGGTGGTATTTGTTTGTAGTTGATAACAATCGGGCAAGACGTAACAATTCGACAAAGTGTGTGTCAATTACTACCGTGAGAAGCACGTTTTTCATTTTAAAATTCTTTTTATCCCCCGCTTCAATGATATTAGAAAGTCTCTCCTTCTATTCCTGCGAATTTCTTCTGCAAATAACGGCAGCCAATCTGGATTAGTCTCCTTCATCCAATGAAAGAACTGTTCCCAGGAATACTCCCCAAATGCTTGAAGCATGTCAATGTTTGCTTTTATTCCGTCTGCAAACGTTTCATCGGGATCAAGATATTTTACAAGTCCTTTTGCTTGTGTCATGCAGGTGCGAATATCTTCTTCTTTGCTGGTTTCAACTTCAACTTTTATTTTTTTTATCTTTCTTGCCCAGGGAGATGTTTTATTGATGGTCTGGTGGTAATGAAAAGTTTCAGGTACTTTTCCTTCTTTATATCCGGCCTTTCTGACAATATCGGCAAAGATAAAATCTTCCTGTCGGTAAACGAAATCGTCATCAATACGGGAGAGCCCCGCTTCAAAGGCTTTCTTTCGTCCCATCTGGCTGCCTGCCCAGGGACGATTTTCATAGTCCAGATCGTATTCGATCATAAAGGTATGCTGCATCTTGCAGCCAAACCAATCGTAATCAGATTGGTGTTTTTGCATAAGGTCAAACCAGCCTGGGGGAAGGTAGGCATCTGAATGAATGTATATGAACCATTCGGTTTCCACGGCTTCGATCAGTTTGCGAATGCTGTAACCCAGCGATTGATAACTACGGTGGTCCAGCACCGTTATACGTGGGAAGGTTTTTGCGATATCAATGGAGTCATCAATACAGCCACCGTCTCCGATCAGTAACCGGTTAATAGGAATCTCACGATAGAAAGATAAAAGGTTGGCTTTCCAAAGTTCGTTGGTATGAATAACGGGAATAATGACGTCTACTGCATCATCTTTTCGTTCCAGAAACAAGTCACGAAAAGAATATTGTGTATAGTATTGTTCAAAAATCGATTTTTCCATTCTTACATCTCTCAGGATCACTGCTTTCTAGCAATGATTTTCATTGTGCTGCCTTTCCCAAAGAAATTTGCCATTTTGGGAAGGAATTTCTGGTCTATTTTTGACCAGATTGGATACCGATAGGGGAGTGCCAGTATTTTGGCCAATAGCTGTTGTTTTTTTGTTATAGGTTTCGGATAAATTGTTGTAAACCCATAAGTTGTCATATATCTGATCATTTCGGACAGTGTGCAGTCCAGTGAATTATAAGCAACTTTTTCAACTATATAACCACTCATTTTTAGTGCCAATGAAAGGGTTTTTGGCGACCAGTGATTTGGATGTTCAAAGCCAAAGATGACAGTATGTCTCTCACCAGCAGATCTGTTGATCCAACTGTCGATATTATGTGTCTCTAAAAAAATCAGGCCGCCTGGCCGGGTGATTCTGTTTATTTCCCTTAGGAATTCCAGAGGATTGGCAATATGTTCGATCACGTCGCGCATGTAAACCACATCAAACTTCCCGTTTGGAAATTTGGCGTCAAACAGATCAATTGATTGGATATTTTCGCCTAACATCTTTTTTGAATATTCAAAATTAGGCTGGTTCAATTCGAGGCCGTAAACTTCAAAACCTGCTTCTTTTGCTTTTTGAAGAAAGAAACCTTTTGCGCTGCCAATTTCCAGCAGTTTCCCTTTTTCATTTCGAGTAAATCTGGAAAGAAATTCAACGTTTTCAAGATTAATAAGGTCATCCATCTCTGTGGATGGGGAGGTTTCGTCAAATTTTGTTTCATTGTAGATCTTGTTTACGTTGCTGTTGTAAAAAGCATGGGTTGCAGCAACATTCATGCGCGGATTCATAAATACCATGGAGCATTTTTTGCAGCGCCAGTAATAGAATGAGTCTTTTTCAAAAAGAAGCCTGGAACGATCTGAATTGCAGACCGGGCAATGTATATATTCTGCGAACTCCGGTTTTAAAGTCTTGTTTTTCTTATCAAACAAGAGATCATGCTGTTCTTTTAGAGCTGCGATCCAGCGAGTTCGCCAATCTGAAGTTTCCGTCATATTGAGTCCTTTGCTTTGCGATAAATAGCTGAAAACAGGTGTTATATTAACCCGATAGTTTATTTCACTGGATTTTTGAATGAATGAGCAAAAACAATTGTTTTAGAAAAAAATTTGATTTACGTAAACAAGATAAAAAATTTTATTTTAAAAATGGTCTAACACCTTGAGAGTAAGATAGTATCATAAAAGAAAGACAACTGCCAATTTTGAATTTTCTACTTTGCATATTCGCAAATTAATCCTTCAAATAATTCTATTAGTCGTTTATTCACATTACCATCCAAAATGCCCCATTTTGGTGCAGACAATTCCTGATCTTTCTTTATTTGAAGGTAAAAATCCTGATCTTGAGTAATTATTTTTAGTGTTTTTTCAAAGTCATTTTTTTCTTCGACAGTAATTACTCCTTTTACACCCTGATAATCGGTGTAATGATAACGATAAACGTCGTAGTTAATGACTGGAATTCCACAAGAAATTGCCCAACGAATAGTAGATGAGATACTGGCGATATAGATATTTCCTAAAGGGACAACATCTGCGGTGCCTATTCTGGCAATTTTTACTCCCCATTGCTCGATAAACCGATATTCTTCGTACTTAACTGATGGATGCAGGCATACAACAATATTGTATTCTTTAATTTTTGAAATCGTCTTTATCCAATATTCCACCAATGCTGGATAGGTCTTGAAATCACAATCTGGTCTACCTCCGGTCATGTAGAGTGAATCTGGTGGCAAGGCTGTTACAAGCATTGGTTTTTGTGGATTGAGCTGATGTTTTTGGTAAAAATCTGACAGGAGTTCTTTTCTATTTTTCAAAATACTTGCCATCACATCATCTGCTAGAGCACCTGTAACTTTAATCTGAGGTTCTGGTAATCCGCAATCAATGTAATATTTCTTCATCATTTCACTTTCAATGGCAATTGCATCTGCAGCCCCGCT
>ENA-OSEO01004406-OSEO01004406.1-sediment-metagenome-genome-assembly--contig:-NODE-4406-length-14916-cov-4.103915_pt1 | contig 14916 bp, 17 predicted proteins | sample MGYA00237883_ERZ534232 | MGnify/ENA metagenome assembly ERZ534232 | reverse complement strand
TATGGGACAGAGGATTCTTCAGCTAGTTCGCTCGGAGAGGGAACTAAATGATCTGAATTTGACCTGCGTGATTCTCTGTGATGAGACAATCCTGAGCTAATATAACTCAAGGGAGTTAGAGCCCGGTATGTCTCACATGGAGCCAAGGTCCATCTAGAACCATCTCTTCTTTGAGGGGAAAGGCGGGGCCTTGGCCGCGCACGCCACGCGGGCCGCCCGCACGGGCGGGGGGTGTGATGCCGAACCTCCATCCCCAGCTTTCTTCCAGGATACCAAAGGGAGGAGAAAATTGGGCCTGCGAACGGGAGCCAGGCAGGGGTCGCGCGGGAAGGAGTAAGCCATGAGCGTCAATTACGAACGACGGGATTTCTTGAAATTAGGGGCGGCGACGGGTCTCTCGTACGTCTTTGCGAGGACAGGGCTGGCTTATGCCACCGGTGGACTTGAAGAGCCAGCCGCTGACATGATTCTTCACAACGGACGCGTAGCCACCTTGTCGGAAAAGGGTTTCACATCATCTCTGGCGATCAAGGACGGACATTTCCTTGCGGTCGGATCGGACAAGGAAATGATGCGTTACAAGGGGAACAAAACACAGGTCATCGATCTTGGCGGCCGAACGGTGATTCCCGGACTGAACGACTCGCACACTCATGTCATTCGCGGCGGCCTCAACTACAACATGGAACTTCGCTGGGACGGAATTCATTCTCTCGGCGAAGCTCTTGGAATGCTTCGCGACCAGGCGCGGCGAACGCCCCCTCCGCAGTGGGTGCGAGTTGTCGGCGGATGGTCCGAGTTCCAGTTTAAAGAGAAAAGAATGCCCTCCTTGGGCGAAATCAATGCAGCGGCGCCGGATACCCCGGTTTTCATCCTGCACCTCTACTCCAGCGCCCTTCTGAACAGAGCAGCGCTGAGAGCGCTCGGTTACGACCAAAACCCGCCGCAGTTCGACCGGGGTGAGGTGGTTCGAGACTCGAAAGGCAGACCGACCGGAATGCTGATTGCCAAACCGAGCGCCCTCATCCTCTACAAGACCCTCAGCATGGGGCCCCGCTTGGATAGCAGCGCACAAATGAGCTCAAGCCGGCAATTTATGAGGGAATTGAACAGGCTCGGCATAACCAGTGTGATCGACGCGGGAGGCGGGGGCCAGAATTACCCCGAAGATTACCGAGTCGTTCAGGAGCTTGCAAAGCGAGAGGAGCTCACCCTGCGGATCGCATACAACCTGTTCGCGCAAAACCCCGGACGGGAGCTCGAGGACTATAAGCGCTGGGTCGGGATGACCAGACCCGGAGACAGAAACGACATGCTGTTGATGAACGGAGCCGGGGAGAACCTTACCTGGTCTGCCGCCGATTTCGAGAATTTCCAGCAGCCCCGTCCCGATTTACCGGGAAACATGGATGCGGAGCTCCAACGCATTGTTGAGCTTCTGGCAGCCCACCGCTGGCCGTTTAGAATTCATGCAACCTACAATGAATCCATCGGCAGGTTCCTGGACGTGTTCGAACGTGTGAATCGCAAAATCCCGTTCAAAGGCTTACTGTGGTTCATCGATCATGCCGAGACCATCAGCGATCGAAACATCGAGCGCGTTCGAGCCCTTGACGGAGGGATCGCGATTCAGCATCGGATGGCATTCCAGGGGGAGTATTTCATCGATCGTTACGGCAGAAGCGCCGCCGAGCACACCCCACCCATCAGGCGGATGTTGGAGCTCGAAATGCCCGTTGGCGCCGGCACCGACGCGACCCGCGTTGCAAGCTACAACCCGTGGGTCAGCCTCTACTGGCTGGTTACGGGAAAAACGGTCGGCGGCACTTCCATGTACCCGAAAGCCAACCGACTGGAACGGATGGAAGCACTCCGGTTGTGGACGGCAGGCAGCAGCTGGTTTTCCGGAGAGCAAAACAAGAAGGGCACTATTTCTCCAGGGCAATTGGCCGATCTTGCGGTGCTTTCGGCAGACTATTTTTCCGTACCCGAAGAAAAAATCAAGGAGATCGAGTCGGTCTTGACAATCTTGGATGGGAAGGCGGTTTACGGTTCAAAGGAGCTCGCCCGATTGGATCCGCCTCCTCTGCCTGTAAGCCCTGACTGGTCGCCGGTTGCTGTTTTTGGCGGCTACGGAGGCGCTAAAAATAAACAGGCAGGCGCCGCCCTGGCCGGTCTCAGCCTTGAGAATCCGAATGCCTGGACCCGCCATTCGATGGAAAAGCTCCGCGCTGCGCTCGGATTTAGAGCAAAGGGGCTCTGGGATCCCGGATGTACTTGTTTTGCATTTTGACCGGAGCAGATAAGTCCGTAAGGAAGCTGACATGATTGTTGGTGGATAAGTTGGAACGTACAAACCGGCTTTTGCCGGTTGTATCCAACAGCGGCTACGGTCCTTCTGAGAGGAAAGGATTGACCCCGCCTCCTTAACCTATGCCGCCAGTCCAGCAGGGCATCTTTGGAATAACCTGGAGGTTCACCATGAAAAACCAAAATGGCTTCCATCAAATATCAATAGAAGAGCTTCGTCGGTGGATGGATGAGGAGCGGGATTTTGTTGTTATCGATACTCTGCCCGAAGATCATTACACAAGAATCCATCTGCCGGATGCGAAGAATATATGCGTTTTTCAAGTCATCTTTCTGGATGAGATGAAAAAGCTGGTGCCGGAGAAGGAGCGGGAGATCGTGGTGTATGGATCGAGCGATCTCACCCATGATGCCGTCGCGGCGGCAGCAAAACTGGTACGTTCGGGATACCGAAGAGTATACGTCCTGACCGGTGGCTTGAAAGCCTGGAAACGGGCGGGCCATGCGCTGGCCGGGCAGGATCGGGACGCTGCCGATGACGTGGACGAGATTAAGCTGGAAGACCGCATCTATGTTTTGGACACGGAGCGAAGCGTAATCGAGTGGACCGGACGCAACCACAACACCAAACACTTTGGCACTCTTCAACTGTCCGAAGGCACGATCACGGTTCGAGATGGAGCCATGAGCGGAGACTTTGAGATAGATATGCGATCGATCAACAATAAAAGCCTTGAAGGCGATGAACTGCAACCGACCTTGATCGCACACCTGCAGTCGGACGATTTCTTTTTTGTCGATAAATTTCCCGTTGCTGCTTTCAGAATAGAATCAGGCCGAGCACTTGATCGGCATTCCTTGAGTGCGCCGAACTACGAGATCGAAGGCACCCTTGAGCTGCGCGGGGTGCGTGAAAAACTCCGGTTTCCGGCCACTGTCAACCGCTTGGCTGATGCGGCCCTCGGGGCTGAAGCACATTTTGATATCGATCGAACGCGATGGAAAGTTATTTACGGTTCCAGCCGCTACTTCCAGCATTTGGGAATGCATTTGGTATTTGATTTGATCAGTGTCGAACTGCGGATTTTGGCACGCTAGAAGGGTTTCTCCGAAATCTACCGGACTTGATCAGATTAGAGATTACGGACATCTTTGGAGACGGGTCCTCGCCATGAAACGAGCACAAGCTGACGGGCCCTGGCGGCCATTAACCGAACCGTTGCTTCGGTCGCTCTGGATCGCTGCCGTTGTCTCCAACGTTGGTACCTGGATTCACGAGGTCGGGGCCTCCTGGCTCATGGTGGTTCTCGACCCTTCGCCCCTTATGGTCGCACTGGTTCAGACTGCCGCTTCGCTGCCGATGTTTTTGCTTGCCTTACCTTCCGGAGCTTTGACTGACATAGTGGACCGGCGCCGTCTGTTGATTTACAGTCAGCTGTGGATGCTTGTGGCAGCCGCCGGTCTGGCGGCGGCTACCTATTTGCGGCTGACAACTCCCTGGCTGCTTCTTGCTCTGACCTTCATGCTTGGAGCCGATAAGGCCGTAAATTCCCCAGCATGGCAGGCCGTCACTCCCGAGATCGTATCAAAACCCCTGTTAGCCCGGGCGATCACCCCGAATGGCGTCTCCATCAACATTGCCCGCGCTTTGGGCCCTGCCATAGGGGGCATTCTGCTGGCGGCGTTTGGCTCATGGAGCGCTTTTGCCCTGAACGCGCTGAGCTTTCTGGGAGTGCTGGTGGGAAACGATGGAAGCATCAGCCGGAAGCAGCTACCCTGCCTCCGGAACAGTTCGTCGGTGCCATGTGGCTGGGATTTCGCTACGTCACTCATTCGGCACCGTTGATCGCCGTACTGGTAAGAACGCTCGCTTTTGTGTTTTTCGCCAGTGTTCTATATGCCTTGCTTCCTCTTATCGCCCGGCAGGAGCTCGGATTGACTGCCTGGGGCTATGGCATGATTCTCGGGTTTGTTGGAGCCGGAGCCATTGCCGGGGCTGCTGTGCTGCCAACGATCCGCAGCCGCCTGGGAGCGGATGCGCGCGTAGTAATGGCAACAACCGCGTTTGCTATCTCAGTCTTTGGGCTGGCATTTGTAAGAGATCTCCGTTGGCTCTGTCCACTCATGATTCTCGCGGGATTTTCCTGGCTAACCGTCCTCTCGGGGCTCAATGTGGCGGTGCAGTCTGCCGTTCCGTCCTGGGTGAGGGGTCGAGCGCTCTCGGTTTATCTATTGGTGTTTTTTGGCGGTATGGCTCTCGGAGCCTTGTCATGGGGAAGCATGGCCTCTATTATCGGCATTCCGAAAGCTTCCTACGTTGCCGGCCTGGGACTGTTGGCAGGAATGTTGACCACTTTCCGGTTTCCACTGTCTGCCGGTGAGGATCTGGATCTGACGCCTTCGGGTCACTGGCCGGTGCCCGCATGGTGTGGAGAAAACACCAAGGAAAGGCAGCCGCTGATTGTAACCATTGAATATCGGATTGATCCGAAAAACCGGGACGCGTTCCTGCAAGCCGTTCGCCCGTTGCGCGAGTTTCGACTGCGCGACGGCGCCTATAATTGGAGCCTGGCGCGGAACACCGGCGACCCTTCCCGGTATATCGAGGTTTTCTTCGTTCAATCTTGGGTGGAGCACCTCCGGCAACACCAACGGGTGACAGTTTCCGACAGACAAATTCAAGAAAAGGTCCAAGGTTTTCACATCGGCCGCGATCGCCCGGTTGCGGTTCATTTTACGACGGAATCGGTATACAAATCAGCAAAATCGTCTTAGCGCTGCATGACACGATCAAAGAATTTTCTCAGGCCTGGAAGGCAATGGTTGGCATTAGTCGCTGTTACGATGGCGGGCTGCCTCTTTATGCCTCTTTTCATTCCGCCCTCGGCCGCGCGGCTGAAAAGGTTGAGCCGGTCGCTCCGCCCGACTTCAGCCTGCTCAGATACGATGAAGATTACACCTATCTTCGCGATGCCGGCAAGCGGACCGGCCTGTTAGACTCCTTCAATTACATTCCGCTGAACGCCGAGGGCGACATCTTTTTATCACTCGGCGGTGAGGTCCGCGAACGCTACGAGTATACAAGCAATCCTGTCTGGGGACAGGACCCCCAGGACCGGTACGGGGTTTTTCTCCAACGGTATCTTCTGCACGCCGACCTGCACCTCACCGAGCACTTTCGCCTGTTCGGACAGGTGAAGAGCGCTCTCGCCAGCGGGCGAGGGGGAGGACCGAGCCCGGTCGATGAAGATCAGTTGACCGTCCAGCAGGCTTTCTTAGATCTGAATGCCGTACCTTGGAGCGGCACCGGGCTCACCCTGCGACCAGGTCGCCAGGAGGTGCGATTCGGTTCCGGGCGTATTGTGGATGTGCGTGAGGGACCGAACCTGCGACGCAAATTCGACGGTGTCCGGTCTTTTATAAAGGGCGAAAGGTGGCGAGTGGACGCTGTCGCAGTGCGCCCCGTAGAGGATAAGCAAGGCATTCTTGATGACGCTACCAATGATTCACAGGCACTCTGGGGAGTTTATGCAGTAAAGAGACACACTCTTTTCACCAATGGCGGGATCGACCTGTACTATCTGGGGTTCCAGAATGATGACGCCGTATACAATCAAGGAATTGGCAAAGAGACCCGACACAATATCGGAATGAGGCTGTGGAGGAAAAAGAGCAAAGACTGGGACTACAATTACGAGCTCCTCTACCAGTGGGGGCGCTTCGGGAACGGCGATATCATGGCCTGGACTGCTGCTTCCGAGGTGGGATTTACGTGGGACCATGCACCCCTTGGTCCTCGCCTGGCCTTGAACGCCAATATCGCGAGCGGCGACCGAGACCCTTCGGACCCGGACCTGCAGACGTTCAACCCGCTTTATCCTCGCGGCAACTATTTTTCTGAGCTGGGTTTGCTGGGACCGAGAAACTTTTTCAACATCCATCCATTCCTGACCATCAATCCCTTGGCAAGCGTTTCCATAACCACCGATGTGAACTTCTATTGGCGGCAGAGTTTGAAGGACGGTGTATACTCACCGAACGGGCAGTTGCTCAGATCCTCGGAAGGCAGCGATGCGCGTTTCGTCGGCTCGGCTGTCTCTCTCACGACCGATTGGCGGATTAATAGATACGTGACCGCCACGGCGATCTATTCTCATTTCTTTCCAGGTCGATTCATTCGAGAAACCGGGCCCGCCGATTCCATCGATTTCGTTGAATTAACATTGCAGTTGCTCTTCTAGCCCAGATAAACGAATTCCAGAATAAAAATCCGCCGGATTGACAGGAACTGACGGGATTGATATGGAAGGCCACCAAAACGTGTAAACGGTTGTACACAAGGCTTTTGAGGGCTGGAGCAAGCAATCATGAAATGGAAAAGCCACATGATCGTTGTCGGGTCGTTTTTATATGCACTGGGACTCGAGCCCGGTGCCATCGTGCTGGGAACCGCTTCGGCAGTGCTTCCGGACAGGATTGAAACTCCGTTCGGCTCTGGTGGACCAAGACTACTGAAGCATAGAGGCTGGAGCCATGAAGTGATGCTGTGGCTGTTTCTCTGTGTTGCACTGCTGGCCCGGGGTCCGATCATCTCTGCAAACTGGCTGGCTGATCTGCTCAGAGCCGGCTCCTCGGCTTTTCAAGGCCGTGGCAATCCGGGAGCCTTGGATTTCCCGCTCTGGGCGATTCCTCTCGGAGCAATGCTCCATCTGCTGTTGGGTGACCTGTTGACACCGCGTGGAGTCACGATCTTGAGGAAGAAATTCTCTTTGAGCCTGTTTAAGACCGGGACATGGAGAGAGTACGTTTGGACCGGTGGCTTTGTAGCGCTCTGTCTTTGTTCTCATAGACTGTTCACACTGCTGAAGGCCTGACTGCCGTCATATAGCTAAAGCATTCTGAACACGATCTTGGTTGTGGCAAGTGGTCGGATGTATCCGCGACTTACCGGCATTTTTCAGATGAGAGAAATAGTTCTTTCCAAGCAAAAAGCCCAAGAACGATTCAAGCCGACCATGGCCCCATGCCCAAAGCGGGCTGCAGGTCATTGACAGAAATTGACAGGGTGTGGAGGATTTATGAAACACAACAGGCCGGCGCCTGCGAGCCGGGGGCCTTTTAATGGGTGACCCCTTTAGGACCGTTTGCGTTCGGTCCTTCACCCTCTCTTAATTTTTGTTAGATGAGCAAGGCGAGTAGCTGCCTCTTGCCAATGCTCACCGAGATGGGTAATATATGCGCATCACCAATGCGCATAAGGAGAGCACCATGCAAGAGACTTTATACAATAACAATGCACCGAAAAAATCGACAAATCTCAGCATCAACAGCGACCTTCTTCGCCAGGCGAAAGACTATCGCATCAACCTCTCCAAGGCTCTGGAACAGCGGCTGGTCGAGATGCTGATCGAGGAAAAGCGCCGAGAATGGAAGGAAGAGAATCGCGATGCCATTGAAGCCTATAATCGTCGCATCGAAGCAGGTGGCGTGTTCAGTGACGGCTTGAGGAGGTTTTGATGGCCCAGTTTGATGTCTTTGAAAACCCCAATGAAGAAACGAATCAGGGAATTCCTTATCTGCTCGACGTCCAGGCTGACTTGCTCGATAGCCTTTCAACACGTGCAGTCGTGCCACTTGTAGCCGCTTCAACTACGGGTAAAGCCATCCAGCATCTTAATCCGGAGTTTATAATCAAAGATACCGCAATATTTATGTCCACAGCAGAATTGGCCGGTGTTCCGGTACGGTCTATGGGGAAGAAGGTCGGTTCACTAAAAGATCAGCGTCACGAGATTATTGCTGCACTTGATTTTCTGTTCATCGGCTTTTGATGGACAGCTAGCCCTGAGTTAAGCGGACCCGGGGTTTGGCGTAATCACAAGTCCTTCGTTTTGCCCCATATCGGCGCTAAAGACTCTGGGTCAAGGGAAAACCCCCTGTCAGCACGGAAAGCATGCTGGATTTCGTTCCCAACTTTTACACACCTCCTAACCCGTGCCAATTTTTTTCCGCCCTCCCTCTGGGGAATTTATGCGTGCTTTTCTTGGATCTCCTCTTTAGGTTCAAACAAGATTCACGAGTAAAGCTCGATTTTTCCAAATGGCCGATTTTTATGGTACCAAATGTCTGGAAGTATTCGATAAATAGAATGTCATAAGAGCGGATATGAAGTGCTTTCAAGAAGCTTTTCCACTTATAGCACATACTACCTGTTTTGATAGCATTTCTTTCTGCCATTAGACTATTTTTATTTGTATCATGCTGAATTCAAAAATTAAATTTCTCGAGTACCATCGGTTTTGGAAATCTCCAGTAAAGGTTAGGTGTTGAGAACGCCTCCTATTACACCAACGAAGCAAAACAAGTTGTTTTAGAACCAGCGTCCCCTTTTATTCATTTTATTCACTACCTCATCCCGGCCGGGGCACTCTCCTGCGATGGAAGCAAGTGGCTCGCCTGCCGCCCAACCTTCCTCGTTCCCGAGAAACCTCTCTCCATTCTCTTCAGGGCCAAGTTCCGGGATGAGTTGAAGAAGACCGATTTTTTCCTCCAGGTGAACCCCGAGGTGTGGAAGAAAGATTGGGTGGTTGACTGCGAGTCCGTAGGATCAGGTGTGGAGGCCTCAGAGTATCTGGCTCCTTACATCTTCAGGGTGGCAATCACCAACAACCGGATCCGTAAGCTCGAGGATGGAAAGGTCACTTTCGAGTACAAAGAATCCGCCGGCGCAGAACTGAAATCGTCTACCATCAATGCAGAGGAGTTCATCCGAAGGTTTCTCCAGCACGTATTGCCCGATGGTTTCATCAAGGTCAGGTACTACGGTTTCATGGCTCCGGGAAATCGCCACTTGCTCAACAGAGTAAGGTATCTGCTCGGGGTAGCCCCGAGCGAAGGCAAAGAAGAATCAGTTTCAGATTTCAAAGAGCAAATGGATCTTCCCCGCTGTCCAAAGTGCGGTAGCATCCTGGTGCTCGTTGAGACCATTAAGCCCGGGAGTCGCCTACCTCCATGATCTTGGACTCGGGCAGTGGGCTTCTTATTGCTTGATCTACCTCCAGAGCGGAGCTGGCAAAGACCATTCCCAGACCCTAAGGGATACATGCGCTCTGGCTAGCTCAATCCGACCAAAGCACAGGTGAATCATGGTTCTTTTCAGATCAAAATTCCTTACTATGAAGCCGGTTGCCGCTCATCCCTCTCCGCCGCTCCACTCTTCCAACCCGTTCCTCGCACCATCTCTCCTGCCAACGGGTGCTTCCTAACCCGTAACTCTCGTGGCTCAATCTCCAAATAAAGGGGAGTCACCGGCTCAATTCAACCCAGAATTGTGTGGCGGCTTCCTCCGTGCTCTCGCGAAACTCCTCCGTCACATCCGCGCCACACAGGAATTCTTAATACGTTAGAAAAAAATGCTCGAAATGATGGCTCAGCCGGTCCATTTCCAGAGCAATTTGTCAAATGTTGAGATCTGACCCTGTTATGTCCGATCGGGTATCCGGCGCAGACGCTGCGGGCAGATGAGATGCTTTTGTATCATGAGCTCCTCCGTTGTTGTGAGTCGGGCCATTTGAAATGTCGTTTCCCAATTGTTGCAGACGGCGGGCACTCGAAGCGATGTCATCTTGTAACGCAGAGCCGGTCGAATGAGATATTAAACCAACCAAAACAGTAACTTGGGACGTGAAGAGATCTTGTAACGCGCACTTGTAGCAAAAGAGGGTTTAACCGTTGGACTTTCCACTGGTTTTCCAGATAAGTGATCTTGTAACGCTTCCCTCTTTTTTCGGGAATATCCTGGATGCGCCTTGCGCCACTCCTGTATGCGACGCACATTGTCAGGCCCGCGGAAATAATTTCTGTTCTCGGGTTTTTGCAGCCAAAGCTTTTGGCTTGCCGCTTTGGCGGCCTTGCGGCATTCGGGTTTGGAACAATATCTCTGGCGCCGCCAGTTGCGATGGTCGGGAGTGAAGAAAACACCGCAACTCGGGCACTTACGCTTTCTCATTGGTTTTGCCATTGTCCGCTAACCTCCGCGGGGCAATGGATCAATTTTGAAAGAAAATGATCAATATGAAGAAGGAAGAAAAAGAAGGTGAAGAAGATTTTGTGCGGATTTCTCGGGAAGAAAATACAGGGGATGGGGTAACAAAATCAGACCGGCCGCTTCACTACATTTTCAGATCGCCGGTGACATTGGTGGAAGTGGAGGAGCCTGAATCTGCGGTGATCATAGGGGGAACTCCTGGTACTTCAGGCGAAGGACCTGTACCGCCCGCCCAACGAGCCACTCAGCCAGCGCGCTTTTTGCGGTCGGTTGAAGTGGTAAGCTTATAACCAATCGTTATTCAGAGAAATATTGCTTATTGACATCATCTATGTGTGAATGTACAATTTGTACAAATTGTTCATCTGTAACCATAAGGTGTATACCATGCTCAATAAAATCACAACTGCCGATGCCAGGAAAAAATTTTCAAATATCATCAACAGAGTTGCCTTCGGCAATGAGTCGTTTGTCCTAACGCGCCGGGGAGAGCCGGTGGCCGCTCTTGTTTCAATCAAGGAGCTCAAGCTCCTGCAGGAACTGGAAGACCAACTCGACATCGAAGACGCTTGGAAAGCGAAAAATGAACCCGGCAAGCCGATCCCCTGGGAAGATCTGAAAAAGGAGCTCGACGTTTGAGGTATCGCATTCAAGTAAAGAAATCTGCTGCAAAAGCGCTCAAAAAGATACCGAAATCCGAACGAAAGCGTATCGCTGAATTGATCGAAAGTTGGTCCGATAATCCCCCGAATCCGGATAAATCAAAAATGAAAGGGGACAATCCCTTTCATAAAATACGCATCGGGGATTATCGAATCATTTACGAGATTCAAGAAGATGTCCTGATCATCCTGGTTGTCAAAATCGGCCACCGTAAAGATGTTTACCGAAACCTTCCCTGAACAGCCTACCTCGAGCGAATAATCGCGGCGCTGACCCGCGAGCACGTCGGCTGGGAGCGGGCCGAAGGCCTGGTCACAGCCGGAGCGCGCAGTCGGGTCAAGTGCCTTGTTCCAGCGCGTTGTCGCGCCGGGGCAAGGTGCTTGACGAAGTCAGCGCCGCGATTCCCGGCGACGCAGTCGCCGGGAACGTCGGGCCTAACCGGACCGCAACCACGCGGCGGCTAGCAAGCTTTCGGAGAACACACTCGATGCCCCCCGCGTGGTTGTGGGTCCGGTTGAGGCCATCGTTATCACGTCGTTCTCCTGTTTTTTTGGACTATCTCGGCCGCATCATTGTAGAGGTCAAATGGCTCTATGCGGTCAACCACGCGCCGGATTGGTCGTTGATGTTGTTCACGATACAAAAATCGTTGTAGCGCGAAAAGAGGACAATGCCACGTAGCCCTTGTATACGGTTGTCTTTGGTAAAGTATGTGCGGCCGTTCGAATAGGATACCTGCTCAAAACAATTCTCTATGATTGTGGGCCAGTCCTCCCATCCCGGGATCCGACAGATAAGGTAGTCTGCTCCTTTTTCAATTACTTGGTCAACCATGGGAATCATGTCTTTCTTATTGGAAGGACCTAAGAGGTAAGGAGCAATGTCATCGGAGAAAGAAGGGTCGAAAAAATGAGAGATGTTAGACGTGTTTTGACCCGATCGGAAATAAAGCTTGAATCCATCAGTCACAAAACACTCAGGCACCTTATCAGAACTGAACGCCTTCTCGACATGCTCTTTGATCTTGGGAACTTCAGCACCGAAATTGCGGCAATCGTAGTTTCGGTCGAGTAATTCGATACCACAAATTTTACAGGGCAGTGTAAGTTCACTCAGAATCATTTCTAAAGTCTCTGGCGGTCGTTGTTTATCTTGCGATGCTTTCCTTTTTACCTCCACAAAGAAAAGATGGCCGTTTGCCACGACAACAAGATCACAATCGGCTTTTGGCCTTGCGGCCTTGGGAGAAATCTGGTCGAATCCGACGATTTGCGCTCCAAGACCATGAACCACGAGATGAATAGCCCCAAGTTCGGCACACATGCTCGCCCAGTTCACGATCCGGTCATTCCGGTCCGGTGATCCGACAGGCGTTTTCACGAGCTTCTTGTATTTGCTTGAAAAACCAACTACATCTTGAAGGGACAAAAAGAATTCCAAGGCAGGGACGATCGGATCTGAAAGAGATAGATTTGCGGCGTAATGATTGGGTGGAAGAACGCCACCGTGGATCAGTTTCTGTACTGATGGGAACTCTGTGGTTTCGTTCACTTCGACGGTATTCCCTTCCTACGGATAACGCTCCGCATAACCAGCGCCACGCTTTTCCGGCGTCTGGTTGATGCGTTTGTTGTGCGCCTTCATGCCTTCTTAATTGAAAAGGGGAATTTCGTCTGCCCCAATCGAAGGTGAGATGCAATAGCGTCATGAAGAGTCCGGTGCTTTTCCAGTATTAACTGCTTATCGGCAATGGGAACCTCTTCTGTGCCGTTTAGGTTGCCTTGTGTGATATAAATTATGGCGGGAAGAGATGTGCATGAGAACAACGTTACAATCAGGTCAGTACATTTCTCGGAAATGTGCGGGGGCAAGAAGGGACTATCAGCGATTTCCGCGATAGGCTGGAGCATTGACTTGAGGTGGTTAAACTTAATTGTTTCGGCACGGCTGTATAAGCAAAGCAGTTCATGATTGCGTACGCTAATCAGAAGCGACTCGAGAGTGGAGAATTCCCGGTCTTCCAGTTTCTTCTCATGGGGGCAGAAGATAGACTTCCAGTGTGTACGAAGCGCGAAGAACCCCACAAGCAGCGCCATGATTATTCCAACGTCTTTTGACCAGCTTATCGCCTCAGCCCACATCTTTTAGACTCCTCTATTCTTAGACGCTCACCCTGATGCCCTGATGCACAACGTTGCTTTTCAGCGGGCGCGGCTTTTTGCGCTCCGCTGCAAAAGCCTGGTTAGCACTTTCCGTATTCATCTTTTTTCTCAAATCCCAAAAAGGAAAATGCCCATTTACCCCCATCAGTTGGATATATTCTACAAGTCAATTTTTTAAGTTTTGATTCTTTATTAGACAACCAAACTAATATCCTATTTGATTTATCTTGAATTTCAAAGTTATCTTTTATTCCTTTATCCGCCAATTCACATTCATGAAAATATTCTAAAACTGAGCCAGCAACCAAATCAGGAATAGATAACAAATCATCAATTCTCATTTCACTATCCTGAAATGGCTTTGCATATGAAAATGTACTAAAACCATGCGTAGCGTAAGTATTAAATACACCTTGAAATATTTTACCAAGATTATCTATATCCTCTGTGATAGAATCTCTGTCCGTCAACCAAAGGAATTTATGTTTAGAAGAGGTCAATTTATCAACAATTGGAGCTTGCAAATGGCATACTCTTAGTATTTTTTCGGCAATATGTGGTTTCCAAGTTCCATAACCATTCTCTTTAAGAAAGCTGTGAGGTGATTTTTCAGTAAATAAATATCTTATATCATTATGAATCAGGTAAGTTAAAACGAGTCCATTGATGCTATCGAAAAGATTTAAAAAATCTCCTAAAAGTCTAAACCTTTCTTTGTCTTTATTTAGCTTCTTAAATTCCATAGTCCTATCGAAATCTAACTTGTTCATACGAAATGCTGTTCGAGCTAAATCCCATAGCCCTGAGTTATTCCAATCTAAGATTATAAATGACAGAACCTGGTAATCGACATATTTTAATCCGGGCTTTTTTGTATCTTCACCAGCATAATCCGATACTGAAACAATTGATTCTGCGTCTGTAAAGTCAGGTAGGTCTAATGTCCCATTTTGCATCATGAGACCAAGCCTGTCGTTTATATGTGACATAACCCCAGGACAGGGATTTGGTATATCTATTAATCCCATTCTCAATTCTCTTCAACTCTTTCGATAGTACATCGATATGCTAATCGGGATAGGGAGGGACCTCGCGGCCACCCCCCTCCCACACCACCTGGCATACGGATCACGTACCAAGGCGGTTCGGCTGATTATGTCGGCATCTCTGCCGACCGGGGGTTCGGTATCCTCTGTCCACCATGAAAATCGCTCGTTCGAGCAGCTACGTTTCCGCCAGCTTTATTCACACTACACAAAAGACCTACTGACCACTTCAACCGTTCGGGCCTTCAGTCACCTGGTTTCCGGCTCAGCCTATCTGTTTCTCCGCCTTTCGGCATTGGAGTGCCTCACTAGCTTTACCTGCCAGCAGACCTAATATGCCCTCTGCTGACTCCTGCACGGCGGTCAGGATGGATTGCTCCACCCTCAGTCTGTGCATGATGATTTAGGTTTCGGCATACCTGTTTCAAGGGTTTCCCCAAACGTGGACTAAATAACCGCATACCTTATCTTCCAAGCAGACACCGTACAGGCCTCCCCGGGTAAGACACAGAGCTTTCCACGCGTAAGCGCTGGATTTATAAAGCACACCCCAATCGCAGATGGAGGACTTCGCAGTCACGTGCCCGCTCGTCCCAGGTGTACCACACCTCATATCCGGTTCCTGTTCGTCGCCCCGCGTTTTCGGATTGGGCTTCCTTCAGACCCCACCTCACGATGACGCCCTTGC
>ENA-OSEO01004402-OSEO01004402.1-sediment-metagenome-genome-assembly--contig:-NODE-4402-length-14924-cov-4.710514_pt1 | contig 14924 bp, 14 predicted proteins | sample MGYA00237883_ERZ534232 | MGnify/ENA metagenome assembly ERZ534232 | reverse complement strand
AGCCCCGTCGCCAGATGACCAAAGTATTCATCGGCTGGATAAGGCGGACACGGGTGAAGCGCTGATGAGTCTGCGGAGTGCGGCAGATTTGGGGCTGCCCTACGCTATGGTCCTTTATGAACGGTTCCTTGGCCGCCCTTTCGCGGGCCACAGAGATTCCGTCAGTGAACTGGTTGGGGACAGCCTAGAAGCTGCCATCGAGGACGTCTTGAGCAAGGCTGGCATAGGTTTCCAGAAGACTAAGAGAGCCGAGCGCATCCCGGGATTTGATCAGACTCCTGATTTTATCGTGCCGGATCAGTTTAATCCCCAGGTTGTGATTGAGGCTAAACTAACTGAAGACGACGGCACGGCTCGAGATAAGGTCACGCGGATTCAACACCTTGCCGAACTCAGTCGCCTGGGCCGCCCTCCTGATCAACCTAAATTCGAGGTTATTGCTTGCATAGGCGGGCGTGGGTTTGGTGTACGGCGCAGGGCAATGCAAACATTGCTGCTTGAGACGCGAGGTAAGGTCTTCACCCTTAAGACGATTAACTTCCTAATAGAACACTCGCGACTCAAGGATTTTCGTACAAGGTGATTTCTCGTCTTGTCTTTTGTTCAAGACGACCATTGATAACTTCGCCCCTCTCACTCCAGCGCCTTCTTCATCGCCTCGGCCAGGTAGCTGACCCCGATCAGCTCCAGGGGGGCCTTGTCCAGCTGCCGGGCCACCCGGGCCGGGACCAGGGCTTTTTTAAAACCCAGTTTGCCCGCCTCGGCCAGGCGCAGCTCGGTCCGGCTGACCGCCCTGATCTCGCCGGCCAGGCCGACCTCGCCCAGGAGCACGGTCTCCGGGTCCACGGCCCGGTCCAGCAGGGACGAGGCCAGGGCCGCGGCCAGGCCCAGGTCGGCCCCGGGCTCGCTGACCTTGAGCCCGCCGGCCAGGTTGACGAAGACGTCCTGGCCGGCCAGGCTGAGGCCCAGTTTCTTCTCTAATACGGCCGCGATCATGGCCACCCGGCCCGAGTCCAGGCCCAGGGCGGTCCGCCGGGGCGAGGCGTAGGCCGAGGCCGCCACCAGGGCCTGGACCTCGACCAGGATCGGCCGGCTGCCCTGGAGGCAGGGGACCACGGCCGAACCGGGCTGGCCCAGGGGCCGCTCGGCCAGGAACAGGGCCGAGGGGTTGGCCACCTCACACAGGCCCTCCTCCCTCATCTCGAAGACACCGATCTCGTTGGTCGAGCCGAAGCGGTTCTTGACCGCCCTGATGACGCGGAAGCCGTGGCCCTGGCCGCCCTCGAAGTAGAGGACCGTGTCGACCATGTGCTCGACCACCCTGGGCCCGGCCAGGGCGCCGGATTTTGTCACGTGGCCGATGAAGAAGACCGGCCGGCCGCTCTGCTTGGCCAGGTGGATGAAGCGGGCCACCGACTCCCGGATCTGGATCAGGCTGCCCGGCGTGGAGGAGAGGCCCTCGACCAGGAGGGTCTGGATGGAGTCGAGAACCAGGACCTCGGGCTCGAGCTGGCTGACCCGGCCCAGGATCTTGTCCACTCCGGTCTCGGTCAGGAGGAAGAGCCCCCGGCCGTCCACGCCCAGCCGGTCGGCCCTGAGCCTGAGCTGGCGGGCCGACTCCTCGCCCGAGACGTAGAGAAGCGGCCCAACCCGGCCGGCCAGGCCGGCCAGGACCTGGAGCATGAGGGTGGACTTGCCGATGCCCGGGTCGCCGCCGATGAGCACGGTCGAGCCGGCCATGACGCCGCCGCCCAGGACCCGGTCCAGCTCGCCCAGGCCGGTCAGGAGGCGGTCCTCGCCGCTCCGCTCGACCTCGCTCAGGGCGACCACGGCCGCGCCCCGCTCCCGGCTGGGGGCCGGGGCCGGCGCGGCCGTCTCCTCGATCAGGCTGTCCCAGGTCTGGCAGGCCGGGCAGCGGCCCAGCCACTTGGCCTCGATCCGGCCGCAGACCTGGCAGCGGAAGATGGTCCTGGGCTTGGCCACGCCCCATCATCTCAGAAAGCCGGGCCGGCCTCAAGCCGAACCGGCCGGTTCGGCCGGATCGGGATGGGGACTGATTGCTGGGCCGGCTCTAGGTCGCCTCTTCCGCCTCTCCGCTCGGGCCGGCCGGCGGGGTCTGGCCGGGAGAAGACTCTTGTCCGCCTTCCTCTGGCGTCAGCTTCTGCTTCTTCTTCTCCTCCTTGGCCATTTTCTTGCTCTCTTTCTTCATCTCCCGCTGACGCTTTTCAAACTTCCTCTGTCTCTGTTCTCTTTCCTTGTTCCTTTTCCCCCTCTTTTTAGCCATTCTCACCCACCTTTGTATAAAAATTCGGTCCTTTTATCCTTGGTTCTCCAGCCTCGGATTGTATCATCCGGTTGGGGAGAGCGAAAGGTGAAATCCCGCCCCACTCCGGTGAGGCGGGGTTTCGTGCGGTGCGCCCCGTAGGGGCGGTTCGAAGGCTGAGCGGGCTTACCAGGCGTTCCGGCGCCGACGGGTCCCCCGTTCCTGGGCCTCGTTGACTCTGAGCGCCCGGCCGCCCAGTTCGGTGCCGTTGAGGGCCTGGATGGCCGCGTTGGCGGCCTCGCTTTCCATCTCGACGAAGCCGAAGCCGCGGGATCGGCCGGTGTCGCGATCGGTGATGAGCCTGACCGACTCGACGTTCCCGTACTCGGCAAAAAGGGCCCGGATCTCCTCCTCGGAGGTGGAGAAAGGCAGGTTGCCCACGAAGATGTTCATCGTCATTGCTTCAGTCTCCCCAAAATCATGTCAGTGCTGCCTTTAAGTCCGGACCATAGTGGAGTGACGGCCCCATGGGGCTAAAAGGCGAGCCAAACGGAGGCGCGGAACTTCCAGAACCTCTCCCAGATTCAATCGTTCTTCACTCCGGAACTATTGAATCCCCAACCACTCATTGACCATAGCCTTTTACTTGCTTGCAAGCAACATTTTTCTTACTTAGTGGTTAAGAAGCTCCGGCCGGGCGGGTCATTGGTCTTGCCGGATGGGCTCGGGCATAGTAGATTGACCGGCATGAGAGTCTGCGTCATCGACGGCCAGGGCGGCGGCTTTGGCGGCGTCATCATCAAGGCCATCCGGGCGGTCTGGGGCGACGGAGTGGAGGTTGTCGCCCTGGGCACCAACGCCGTGGCCACGGCCCAGATGATGAAGGCCCGGGCCAACCGGGGCGCCTCGGGCGAGAACGCCATCTGTTACAGCCTGACCCGGGCCGACGTCATCGTCGGCAGCCTGAGCATCGTCCTGGCCAACGCCATGATGGGCGAGGTGACGCCCCGGATCGCCGAGGCGGTGGCCGCCAGCCCGGCGCCCAAGGTCCTGCTGCCGCTGACCCAGGAGCCGGTCGAGGTGGTCGGGGTCGTCTCGGAGCCTTTACCTCACTTGGTTGAGCGGCTTATCGGCCGCCTGAAGGAGATAATTGGGAATGTGTGAAGCCACGGCTTACATGTTCAAGGACGGGCAGGAAGAAGTGCTTCTCGAGGGTGTCGATCTTCTGGAGCCCGAGCCGGGTGGAGGTCTGAGGCTGGTCTCCATCTTCGGCGAGCAGAAGGTCGTCCAGGCCAGGATCAAGGGCATGTCCCTGGTCAATCACAAGATCATCCTCGAGCCCAACTGAGAGCCGCCAGCCCGCTCAGGCCTTGAACCAGCCCAGCCGCCAGCGGCGCCGGATCAGGTCCCTGATCTCGGGCAGGCGCTGAAGGCCGGCCTCGCGCCCGGCCTGGAGGCAGGTTTCGGCCCACTTGAAGTCGCTCCAGTGGCAGTGGCTCACCTCGGGCCGGACCACCAGATCGGCCTGCTCCAGCTGAGTCTCCTTGAGCAGCCAGGACGAGGCCTCGGTCGCCCGGACGATGACCTCGAGCAGGTTCCTGAACTCGTCCTGGTCCTCGATGGGCGTGTCCACGTCCACGGCCACGGTGACCTCGGCGCCCAGGTCCCTGAGCGGCGTCACCGGCACGATCATGACCGGCCCGCCGTCGCAGTAGAGCCTGCCCTCGATGGGCACCGGCGGCACGAAGCCGGGCAGGGCGGCCGAGGCGCAGACCGCGTCGAAGAGCGAGCCCCGGGTGAAGACCTGGGTCCGGCCCCGGGTCAGCTCCAGGGCGGCGCAGGCAAAGGGGATTTTGGCCTGGCTGAAGTCGGTCTGGGGCAGGAAGAAGGCGATCAGCTCGCGGAAGAAGTCCAGGTCCAGGACGGCGTTGCGGGTCAGCATCAGGCCCTGGGCGTAGTAGCGCTTGGCCAGCCAGCTCAGCCGGGTGTAAAGGTTGTCCGACTCGGGCTTCTCCACCAGGGACTGGACCAGGTCCAGCCGGGCCCGCTTGAACAGGTCGGACTCGGCCAGGCGCCAGTAGGTCTCCTCCAGGGAGCCGGCCGAAAAGCCCAGGGCCAAGCCGGCCCCGACCAGGGCGCCCATGGAGGTGCCGCTCAGACAGGCCACCTCCAGCCCGGCCTCGGCCAGGACCTGGAGAAAGCCGACGTGGGCCAGACCCCTCGCCCCGCCGCCGCCCAGCGCCAGTCCCAGTCTTCTCGGCCGACCCACTCCGCCTCCCAGTTGTAACCACGCCGCGATGATGGTACCCCTTGGGGCCGGCGAGGACAAGAAATGCTTTGGTTCAACATGGCCTTGCTCTCCGGCTTCTTCGCGGCCACGGCCGACCTGGTGGCCAAGAGGTCCTTCAGCCAGCTGGGCTGGGCCGAGATGACCCTGGCCCGGGTTGGCTACCCGGCCCCTTTCTTCGCCCTGGGCCTGTTCTTCGTCGACTGGTCGAGCCTGACCCCCCTGGTCTGGCTCTGCCTGGCCGTGGCCCTGCCCCTCGAGGTCGTGGCCGTGATGCTTTACAACCAGGCCATCTTCTACTCGCCCCTCAGTCTGACCGTGCCCTTCCTCTCCTTCACCCCGGTCTTCGCCCTCTTGACCGGCTGGCTGATCCTGGGCGAGGGCGTCAGTCCGGCCGGCGGGCTGGGCGTCTGCCTGGTCGTGGCCGGCTGCTACCTGCTCAACCTCCGCCGGCTCCGGCAGGGCGGCTGGCTGGCCCCGATCAAGGCCGTGGGCCGGGAGCCGGGCTCGTGGCGGATGCTGGTCACGTCGGGCATCTACGCGATCACGGCCGTGGTGGGCAAGCTCGGCTTCGAGACCATGGGGCCGATCAACTTCCTGATCTTCTACTTCGCTTCGTTCAGCCTGGTCATGGCCCCCTTCCTGGTCGTCGTCTTCCGGCCGTCCTACCGGGTCGTGCTCCGCCGGCCTTGGCCCGGTCTGGCCATCGGCGGCCTGGTCGTCGGCTCCATGGTCTGCCACGCCCTGGGCATCACCCTCATCGAGGCGGCCTACCTGATGGCGGCCAAGCGGGTCCACATCCTCTTCGGCGCGGCCTACGGCCTGATCTTCTTCAAGGAGGGCCTGCCCCTCCAGCGGCTCCTGGGGGCCGGCCTGGCCCTGGCCGGGGTGGTCGTCCTGGCCCTCCTGGCCTGAGCCGGGAGGCTGATTCGGCCTTGGCCCGGCCGGCCAAAAAGGGTATGAATGTGGCCCGGCCGGAATCGGATCAGTTGGAGGACAGCATGTCAGAGTGGCGGCGGCGGGCCCTGGCCGGCCTCAGGGCCGGGGACAGGTTCACCTTCTCGCGGACCTTCAAGCAGGCCGAGACCGAGGCCTTCGGCGATCTGATCAGGGACTACAACCCGGTCCACTACGAGCCCCGCTTCGCCGGGGCCAAGGGCTTCCCCGGCCTGATCTGCCACGGGCTCCTGGTCGGGGGCATGATCTGCGAATTAGGCGGCCAGGTGGGCTGGCTGGCCGCGAACATGAACTTCCGCTTCCTCAGGCCCGTCTACTTTGGCGACACCGTGACCTGCGACATCACCATCACCGGCATAAGCGAAAAGGGCTGGGCCGAGGCCGAGGCGGTCTGGGTCAACCAGGACGGGGTCAGGGTCCTGGAGGGGACATTCGACGGCTACCTGCCCCGCCAGGCCGAGGCCGAGGTGCTCAACAATATGCTGGCCGAGGGCGATCCGACCAACAAGCTGGCCGGGGAGAGATGATCGAATTTTCCCCGCCGGGTCCGGCCCCGGAGCGGAGCCGGTTCGCGGCCGGGGTTCGGCGGGCCCTGCCCCTCTGCCTGGCCGTCTCGGCCTATGGCCTGGTCTTCGGGCTCCTGGCCCGGCAGGCCGGCCTGAGCCCCCTGGAAGTGCTCCTCATGAGCGGCCTGGTTTACGCCGGCTCGAGCCAGTTCGTGGCCCTGGGGCTGTGGAGCCAGCCCCTGCCCCTGGCCGGCATCGCCCTGACGGCCCTGGTGGTCAACCTGCGCTACCTGCTCATGGCCGCGGCCCTGAGGCCCTGGCTGGACGGGCTCGGCCGGATTAAGGCCTACGGGAGCGCCTTCTTCCTGGTGGACGAGAACTTCGCCCTGACCGCGGCCGGGGCCGGCGGCGGCGGGTCCAGGGCGGACTTTTTCCTGGGCAGCGGCCTGGCCCTCTACCTCTTCTGGCTGGCCTCGACCCTGGCCGGCCGCCTGGCCGGCGGGCTGGTCCCTGACCCGGCCCGCTGGGGACTGGACTTCGCCTTTTCGGCCGCCTTCCTGGCCCTGCTCATCGGCCTGTGGCGGGGCAAGTCAGACCTGCTCCCCTGGCTGGTCGCGGCCGGGGTCTCGATACTGGCGGCCAAGCTCCTGCCCGGCAAGTGGCACATCCTCCTGGGCGGCCTGGCCGGCAGCCTGATCGGGGCGGCCCGTGGTCGTTGAGCCGCAGACCCTGCTGGCCATCCTGGCCATGGCCCTGGGCTCCTACGCCACCAGGGCCGGCGGGCTGTGGCTGATGAGGCGTATCAGGCTCTCCAGCGGGGTCGAGGCCTGGCTGAACCACCTGCCCGGGGCGATCATCGCCGCCGTGGTTGCGCCCGGTGTATTAGCCGCAGGGCCGGCCGAGGCCCTGGCCGGGCTAGCCACCGTGGTCGTTGCCGCCCTGACCAGGAGCTTGCCCCTGGCTATGCTGGCAGGGGTGGGGATGGTTTGGGGGGTGAGGATGATTATCTAGACCCGTGACGCTGCATCTGCCCATTCGGCCGAAAGAACTTGCCAGTAACGACGCCTGCCTGATATTTATCTGAATGAGTCCCGGGTTTAGCCGCCAACAGCGGCGCGCAAGTTTTTCATTGTTGAAAAATGGTCAAGAAAGCAAAGAAAGACTTCTTCATCAGTTACAACAAGGCCGACCGGGACTGGGCCGAGTGGATCGCATGGACCCTGGAGGAGGCCAAATACACGACCGTGCTCCAGGCCTGGGATTTCACCCCCGGATCCAACTTCATCCTGGAGATGGACCGGGCGGCCAAGGAGGCCGAGCGGACCATCGCCGTGCTGTCGCCGGATTACTTCACCTCTGAGTTTACCCCGTCGGAGTGGGCGGCCGCCTTCGCCAAGGACCCCAAAGGGACCAGACGCCAACTGGTGCCGGTACGGGTTCGTGAGGTGGAAATCGAAGGCCTATTGGGTCAGATAGTCTACATCGATCTTGTTGGCCGAAGTGAGAATGAGGCCAAGGGAGCACTCCTGGCCGGGGTAAAAAAGGGCCGGCGCAAGCCTGACACACCGCCCGTTTTTCCCGGACTGCCGCGTGCAGTAGCTGAGAAACCACGCTTTCCCGGCGGCCTCCCCGCAATCTGGAACGTGCCCCACCCGCGCAATCCCAATTTCACCGGCCGGGAGGAGCTGTTAGAGGCGTTGAGAAACCAGTTAGCCTCGGATGGGAGCGCGGCCGTGACCCAGGCCGTGGTCGGACTAGGCGGGGTGGGCAAGACCCAGTTGGCCCTGGAATATGCCTATCGCCATGCCTCTGACTTTGACCTGGTCTGGTGGCTCCGGGCCAAAGAGTCAGCCACCCTGGCCAGCGATTACGCCGGCTTGGCCGAGCCCCTCTGCCTGCCTGAACGGGAACTGGCCTACCAGGGGGTTATCATAGCAGTTGTGCGGGGCTGGCTAAGCAGAAGCGGGGGCTGGCTCCTTATCTTTGACAACGCCGCCAAGCCTGATGAGGTGCAGCCCTATCTGCCCCAGGGTGGCGGCGGCCAGATCATCATCACCTCCCGGGACCCGGCCTGGCGGGGCCTGGCCGAGCCGCTGCCGGTGGAGGTCATGAAGCCGGAGGAGGCGGTCAGCCTGCTCCTCAGGCGCAGCGGTCAGACAGATAAAGCCGCCGCGGCCGAGCTGGCCGAGGAACTGGGCTACCTCCCCTTAGCTCTGGCCCAGGCCGGGGCCTACGTGGAGGAGACCGGCCGCTCGTTGGTGGATTACCTTGAACTCTTTCGACAACGACAAAAGGAACTATTGAAGCTCGGTGCTCCGGCCTCGGGCTATGAGTTCACCGTGGCCACCACCTGGGAGCTTTCTTTCTATAAAGTGGCCGAGGAATCCGAGTCCGCGGCCGACTTGCTCCGGCTCTGCGCCTTCCTGGCTCCGGATGAGATCCCCCTGGACCTTATAAAGGCCCAGGTAAAAAAACTGCCTTCGGCCCTGGCCCAGGCAGCGGCCGACGATCTGGCCTGGGACCGGGCCCTGGCCGCGCTCAGGCGCTACTCCCTGGTCGAGGTCAGCGACCGAAACCTTTCGATCCACCGTCTAGTCCAGGCCGTGGTCAGAGGAAACCTGGGGGAGGCGGAGAGGAAGAGGTGGGCCGGAATGGCGGTTGACACGCTACATGCGGCTTTTCCGGCCTTTAGCTATGATGTCCGCAATTGGGCCGAGTGCTCCCGCCTCTTGGCTCACGAACTGGCCGCGACCGAGTGGGCCGAGGAGTTTGGCGTCTTCCCACAGGTCACGGCCAGCCAGTTACATCAGATCGGAATGTATCTTTGGTCTCGCGCCCAACTCAAAGAAGCGGCCTCCCACATGGATCGAGCCCTTAAGATCAAAGAGGCGATCTATGGGTTGGACCATCCGGAGGTGGCCAGGACAATTGGTAACTTAGGTTTAATATACAAAGACATGGGCGACCTTAACCGGGCTAAGGATTGTCTGAAAAGGGATCTATGCATTTTTATGGCGGCCTATGGACCAGACGACCCAGAGGTGGCTAGGACTCTTGGCAATCTAGGCCTCGTCTATTTGGAGCTAAACGACTTCATCCAGGCTGGGGAATTCCTTGAACGGTCCATGAAAATCAAAGAGTCGATCTTTGGTCCGGAACACCCCGAATTGGCATCACCAGTCGAAGGTCAGGGCCTTGTCTACCGGGCCCTGGGCGAGTTTGGACGGGCCAAGACATATCTGAAGCGGGCCCAGAAGATTAATGAAGAGACCTTTGGGCCAGATCACCCAAAGGTCGCCAAAACTCTGGGCAACCTGGGCTTGGTCTACCAGGATCTGGGTGACCTTGACCGGGCCAAAGCCTGCCAGGAACGGGCCCTGATGATCGAAGAGGCAGCCTATGGGTTGAACCATCCGGAGGTGGCTAAAAGTTTAATTAATTTAGGTATTGCCAACTGGGCTTTGGGTGAGCTTGATAGAGCCAAAGAATGCAACCAGCGGGCCCTGGATATTTATATACAATTTTTAGGCGAAGATCACCCCCGTACCCAGACGGCGCGTCATAACCTGGAGTTGGTCGAAGCCGCCCTGGCCCGGAAAAAATAGGGCGATTCTTCCACTCCATTTCCTCCCGCTCTGATCGCCCCATTGGTAGGCCGCTCAACCGCGCACGAGCCACCTACCAACCCAATCTAGGCCTTCTCCCCCTCCCAAAGAAACCCCTGTCCCCTCTGTCCTCCGGCGGACAGCCATTCCACCCGGCCGTCCTCCAGGATATAGGCCTTGTCGTGGCCGCAGACGACCCGGCCGGCCTTGGCCGGTTCGAGGTCCAGCCAGAGGCGGACAAAGACCCGGTTGACCGCGGCGTGGCCGATGACCAGGACGGTCCTGTCCGGGCCCAGGGACCTGAGCTCTTGGATCAGGTCCCCCACCCGGGCCTCGGCGTCCAGGTAGCTCTCGCCGCCTGGCGGGCGGTAGTCCCAGCTCGGCCGGAGCGGCCAGGCCGCCTCGGGCAGCTCCTCCCTGGGCCGGCCCTCCCACCGGCCGAAGGCCAACTCCTTTAGCTCGGGCCTGAGGTTGACCGGCAGGCCGAGCAGCCGGCCGTGGATCCGGGCGCTGGCCGCGGCCCGGCCCAGGGAGGAGGCGTAGATATCCTCGATCCCTTCCCCGGCCAGGGCCCGGGCCAGGGCCTCGACGCCGTCCCGGCCCTCGGGGGTCAGGGGCGAGTCCTGCTGGCCCATGATTATCCTGTTCCGGTTGAACTCGGTCTCGCCGTGTCGGGCCAGGACGATCTTCATCGAAACCTCCTCCGGCCGCAGCCGTCCGACCAGTCTGCCCCAGACCGGGCCGATTTGACAAGCCGTCCGGAGGGACTAAATTGTCAGGAGCCGGCCCGGGCCGGCCGGTCCTGGCGCAACCCCGAGACCCCGCGGAGCCCAAGTGCCCGAGAAGACCCAGACGAGCCGGCCGGGCCAGAGCCTGGTCCTGATCAACCCGCCGGCCATCACCAAGCGCTACCTCAAGACCAAGTTCATGCCCTTTGGCACGGCCGTGCTCTACGCCTATCTCAAGGAGCAGGGCCTGCCGGTGGTCCAGCACGACTTCCTGATGGACTACCTCTACCGCTCCCCGGACGAGATCGACTACTTCAACCCGGAACACGGCTTCAGCCAGGAGGATTTCTTGGCCGCGCTCCGGGGCGAGGGCGGCCACCCCGGCCTGGAGGCCTTTGCCCGGAAGTACACCGCGCCCCTGGACCCCACGGCGGCGGTCTACGCCTTCTCCATCGTCGCCTACCACCAGTACTGGGCCGCCCTGCTCCTGGCCCAGCGCCTCCGCCGCCTCAACCCGGCCGCGGCCATCGTCCTGGGCGGCCCCTTCGTGACCATCAGGCCGCTGGAGGCCCTCTTGGCCCAGGGCCGAGCCGACTACTTTATCAAGGGCAGCGGCGAGGTCCCGCTCAGGCTCCTCTACGAGATGCTGGCCGGCCGGGGCGGGGTGGACCCGGCTGACATCCCGGGCCTGGTCTATTTCCAGGACGGCCAGGCCCGGGCCAACCCCAAGTCCGAGCTGCCGGCCGAGGAGGAGCGGCCGCCCGACTTCGAGGGCCTGGACCTGGAGGCCTACCGCTTCGACCACCCCCTGACCGGCCCCGGGACCCTCTTCCTGCCCTACCGCCTGGCCAAGGGCTGCCCCTCCCGGTGCAGCTTCTGCACCGGCCGGCTGGTCGACCGCTTCAGCCTCAAGTCCGCGGACAAGGTCCTGGCCGAGCTCAAGGGCCTGGCCGCCCGGTACGGCTCGACCAGCTTCATGTTCGCCGACGCGGCCGTGAACGGCCACCCCGGCCGCTTCGAGAAGATCCTGGACCGGCTGGGGGACGAACTGCCCGGGATCAGGTGGTACGGCTATTCCCGGATAAGCGGCTTCACCCCGGAGCTGCTCAGGAAGGCCAAGCGGGCCGGCTGCTTCAGCCTCTTCTGGGGCGTGGAGTCGGCCCACCAGCCCACGGTCAACTGGCTGGGCAAGGGCTTCAAGGTGGAGCGGATCGACCGGCTCCTGGACGCGGCCAGGGAGGCGGGCATCAAGAGCTACGTCCACCTCATGTTCAACACGCCCCACGAGACCGAGGAAGACCTGGCCGCCCTGATCCGCCTCCTGGACCGCTACCTGGACAGCGAGGACGTGGTCTTCATGCCCATGCGCTTCCTGCTGGAGCCCGAGTCCCTGGTCTTCAGCCAGCCGGACAAGTACGGCCTGGCCAACATCCGGCCGGTCGAGGCCGGCCCCTTCGAGCGGGAGGAGTACCTCTACGACGAGGCCGACGGCCCGGACTGGACCGGGGTGGCCGCCCGCAACGAGGCCCACCGCCGGCTCCTCCAGGATCGCCTGGACCTGATCCGCTACAAGAGGCTGCTCAGCGGGATCGAGGGCGGGCTCTTCAAGCGCCTGCCGCCCCGGCTGATGGTCCGCCTGGGCCGTCTGGCCCGGCGCTCCGGCCCGGCCAAGGTCGTCCACCGGGCCCTGCTCAACCGGATCAAGGCCCGCAGCCTGGCCCTCCGGGAGCAGCTCTAGACCGAGCCCTCCAGATAGCCCAGCCGCTCCAGCAGCCCGACCGCCTCCGGCCGGGCCAGGAGCTGCTCGACCGGGGCAAGGTTGGCCGGGTCGGACCACTTCCGGACTGACTTCTGGTGGAGGGGCCTGACCTCGCCGGCCCAGGCCGGGTGGCGGCGGACCGTGGCGTGGTCGTGCCAGGTTCTGAGGCGGGGGTGGAAGTCCTCGTCCAGGAAGCGGCAGAGTTGACCCATGGTCGTCTCGTAGTCCTGGACCAGGTCCTCGTAGCGGACGGTGGCCACCTGGGGATGGCCCTGGTACTTGAGGCCGGCCGAGACGTCCTCGATCCAGCGCTCGGGCGTGACCCAGGGCTGGTCCACCCGGCGGTGGGGGTGGCGGGAGGTGACCACGTCGCGGCCGTCGCGGACCAGGTGGATGAGCCGGACCTCCCGGCCGAAGCGGCTCAGGATCGGCCCGAAGAAGAGGACGTTCTTGGGCGTCTTCTCCAGCCAGCGGGTGCAGGAGGCGGGGATCTCCTGAGCCGCCAGCCACTCGGCCAGTTTGTCCAGCTCCAGGGGCGCCTTAAGATCGGGCGCCCGGTCGTAGGCCGTGGGGCAGAGCCACATGGTCTCGAAGGGGATGGCCAGGAGGCTGGGGTGGGCCGAGAGCATGGCCAGAAGCAGGGTCGTCCCGGAGCGGCCGCAGCCGCCGATGACCACGGGCGGCCGGCTGAAGGTCGGGGCGGCCATCAGTAGGTCGTCTGCCTCAGCTTCGAGGTGAAAAAACGGCAGAGGTTGATGCCGATGAGCGGGTAGATCTTCATGATCTCCTGGAACTGGTGGTGCCTGATGACCAGGGTCTCGACCTCGTCGCCGGCCACGCAGGTGGCCGTGGTCGGCAGGCTGCTGAAGAGGGTCAGCTCGCCGACAAAGGTGCCCGGGCCGATGGTCGCCTTTTCCCTCTGCTCGGAGGTCTCGTAGCCGCTGTAGACCTTGACCTGGCCCTTGACGATCAGGTAGATGGCCAGGTTCTCCTCGCCCTCGGCGATGAGTACGTCGCCGGGCTGGTAGGCCTCCAGGCTGGAGACCGAGGCGATGGCGTGCAACTCCCTCACGCCCATGCCCTCGAAGATGGAGAACATCCTGAGCTGGTTGATTCTTTCGATTATCTCGGGCATCTGGGCCACCTCTTTGGGGTCGTAGCAGCGCCCCAGGGCGTACTGGGCCGCCTGCCTGACGTGGGGGCTCTGGTCCTCCAGGAGGTCCTCGAGGGTCGGGATGAAGTAGGGCTCAAAGACCTGCTGGCCGATGAAGAAGGCGGCCAGCATCCTGGTGACCGGGTCGTCGCGGTGGGCCAGGAGGGTCAGGACCCGGTTGAGGCTCTCGTGGCTGAGGACGGCGAAGAGCTTGCGGCCCCGGTTGATCTTCTCCTCCAGGGGGATCTCTTCGATCAGGGGGATGATGTAGGGGATCAGGGGTTTGTCCAGGGAGGCCTCGACCATCTCCACGGCCACGGCCGCGGTTTCGGACATGAGGGCGTCGTGCATCAGGCGCATGTCGGCGTGGGAGACCCAGAGGGCGTGAAAGACCAGGCTCAGGATCTCCTGGTTCTTGTTCTCCAGATGAGTTCTCAGGAGGTCCAGGCCGAGCGAGTCGGGCTGGTCCTCCAGGGCGTGGACGCAGATCAGGTTGGAGTAGGCCTCGAAGAGATGGTGGCCGACAAAGGGCCGCATCTCGAAGTCGCTGACCTTGGCCAGCCGGATGACCTCCAGGATGCCCCGCTGGACCCGGAGCGGGGCCCTGACCAGTGAGGCCTCCAGGAAGGGCAGCAGGGTCGGGGTGTAGGCGATAAGGGAGTCGATGGCCGCGTTCCTGACCACCTCGTCGTCGTCCAGGCGGCGGATCAGGGGCCTGACCGCCCTGGGGTCGCGGCTGAGGAAGAAGGAGGCGGCCGCCTCGGCCCGGTTCATGACGCTCTGGTCCTCCAGGAGCTTGAGGGCCTGATCCGGGTCCATGTAGGCGCAGGCCACCTCCGGCTGGATCTCCTCGGTCCGGTCGTCCAGGGGCGCCGGCCCGACCTGGACCGCCCCCTCGCAGTCGAAGGTCCGCAGCCGCTCGATCTGGTCGAAGTCGACCTGGTTCTCGACGATGACCTGCTTGAGGCCGCGCCGGTAGCGCCGGCCGAAGATGACCGCCTCGAAGACCCAGTAGAGGGCGATCAGGCCGGCCAGGGGGGCGAGCTGCTGGGGGTCGAAGACGGGCTTGAGCACGATCATCATGCCCGAGCCCAGGAGCATGCCCACCTTGACCACGGTGCCCCGGACAAAGGTCCGGCTCCACTTGACCAGGTCGGTGGGGATGATGCTGAAGAGGACCTTGGTCACCGGGCCGTAGATGGCCCGCTGGATCAGGCGGACGCTGAACTGGCCGTAGGCGGCGACGAAGATATTGAAGTGGAAGGTCAGCAGCCCGAAGAGCAGGGCGTAGTTGAGGGGGAAGGCCAGCGAGGCGTTGGCCAGGCCCATCCGCGAGTAGAGCCGCCCCATGACGAAGAGCAGGACAAAAGTCAGCAGGGTTATCAGGCCGCGGAAATAGCCCAGGAAGGAGATGAGGGCCTGCTCCGAGTCATAGGTGTTGTTGGCGATGACGCTGAACTGGTAGTTGAAGATGGGCAGGAGCAGGCTGGGCAGGAGCCCGGCGATGATCAGGAAGCGGAGGATGGGGTACTTCTTCATGATCCCGGGCACGTCGATGAGCCGCTTGCGGGCCGTCTTGGCCTGGCTGGGCGAGACCTTGGGTTTGCTCAGCCAGCGGCCCGAGGTCCGGAAGAGGAAGAGGCCCATCAGCAGGCAGGCGGCGGCG
>ENA-OSEO01004401-OSEO01004401.1-sediment-metagenome-genome-assembly--contig:-NODE-4401-length-14926-cov-4.071183_pt1 | contig 14926 bp, 15 predicted proteins | sample MGYA00237883_ERZ534232 | MGnify/ENA metagenome assembly ERZ534232 | reverse complement strand
GAATCACCGTAATTTCCTTTCCTGCAATCTTGTCCGCCAGGAAGGGAAAGGCTAATCCTGCAAAATTGCTTCCCCCGCCTACGCATCCGATAACAACATCCGGTTTTTTAATGCCGATTTTTTCCAGCTGTTTCTTTGTTTCAAGACCGATTATCGTCTGGTGCAGCAGGACATGGTTCAATACGCTTCCCAGAGCGTAACGGGTTTTACCGGTGCTGTCCGACACAGCCTCTTCCACCGCCTCACTGATAGCAATCCCCAGGCTGCCCGGTGTATCCGGTAATCTTGCCAGGACCTCTCTTCCGGTCCGGGTAAAGGGGCTGGGACTTGGAATACAGGTGGCTCCCCAGGTCTCCATAAGGAGTTTCCGGAAGGGTTTCTGATCAAAACTCACCCTTACCATATAGACCTTGCATTCAAGACCAAGAAGGGAGGATGCAAAGGCCAGGGCGCTTCCCCACTGTCCCGCCCCGGTCTCGGTGGTAAGTTTCTTAATACCGAAAACTTTGTTGTAGTAAGCCTGGGCAACAGCAGTATTGGGTTTATGGCTTCCGGCTGGGGATACGCTTTCATTTTTAAAGTAGATCTTGGCCGGTGTATCCAAGGCTTTTTCAAAAAAGGTGGCTCTCTGCAAGGGGGTTGGACGCCAGCGGGCAAGGATTGCAAGGACTTCCTCTGGAATATCTATCCAGCGGCGGTCGCTCATCTCCTGTTCTATCAGATTGGCTGGAAAGACCTTTTCCAGCTGTTCAGGGCTGACGGGGTTTCCGTCCGGTCCCAGGGGGGGCTGCATCGGCCGGGGAAGATCGGCTGCCAGATTGTACCATTGCCTCGGCATTTCCTCTTCCGTAAGAATCACTTTCACTGACATCTGCTACTCCTTGTTCATGAAATCTGGAAATAAATCCTAATGTTTCTATAAACAGAAACGTATCTATGGATAGAAACATAAGGGATTTTAAATATTCTGTCAATCCTTAAAGAAGAAAATATTTTATTCAGGATTACTGCATATCAGGGCTCCTGCAGAGCATAATTTGCCAAATCCTCATGGTAGGATAACAATTTCCTAACAATTCCGTGTTATTTTATTACTAAGGAGAGTAAGATGGCAGAAAACAGTGCTCCGGTTAAGGTTCTTTTTGTATGCGTTCATAACAGTGCAAGAAGCCAGATGGCGGAGGAATTCCTAAAAAAATACGGGGGAAAAAGGTTCCTGGCAGAAAGCGCAGGTTTAGAACCTGGAGAACTCAATCCTCTGGCAGTGGCGGTTTTAAAGGAGGAGGGTATAGATATCTCCGGAAAGAAAACCCGTTCAGTTTACGACCTCTATAAACAGGGTAAAACCTATAACTATGTAATTACCGTATGCAGCAAGGAGGCAGAGGAGAGATGCCCGATCTTTCCGGGAAACGGCCGCAGAGAGAATTGGCCCTTTGCAGATCCCTCCAAATTCAGCGGATCCTTAGATGAGAAGCTTAGAAGGACGAGAGAGGTCAGAGAGGAGATTAAAGCTAAGGTTCGGCAATTTCTGGGTCTTTTCCCGCCAGAGGCTTAACCTGGTGCAGGCCCGGTTTTAAAATTTGTCCTTCCGATTAATCAAATGCTTTTCACCACCGGGTTGGGAACCTCTGTTCATGCCTTTCCAAGCAGTTTAACCATGGCCAGAGCCATTACCCTGGTGCCCTTTTTCAGGTCTTCAATGGAAATATATTCATCCGATTTATGAGCGATCTGCAGGGGGCCCGGACCATAGACTATACACTTGTCCAGCCCTGCCCTTTGAACCACAAATTTCTGGTCGTCGCTTCCCGGACTAAGCGAGAATCTCATGGGTTTTTCAAGCACCTGTTTCCCCGATTCCTGGAATACCTTTACAAGATCCGTATCCTCGGGAACCAGGGTGGGGTTCACCTTCATGAGAATTTTAACCTCCCTTTTAAAATCTGGATCCCTTTCCTCCAGATCCCTGCAAACCTGCTCGATTTTTTCTAAGGCCCAGGCGACATCCTGCTCAGGAATAAGGCGCATGTCAAAGGAAGCCTTGCATTCCCCCGGAACAGTATTGATCTTGTTTCCGGCCTCAATCATTGTCAGGGTTAGGCTGCCTCTTCTGGAAGGTTCAGGGAAAACCGGATATTTTGTGTCCTCCTGCAGATAGGGCTCAATTCCCTGCTTAAGGGCTTTAACAAGATCCACCATCTTTTCCGCCGCATTTATTCCCTCCGAGGGCATGCAGCCGTGGCTTTGTCTGCCGAAGGTTTTAATCTCAAACCACAGGGTCCCCCGGTGGCCAAGGCAGATTGAATCCACATCCAGGCATTCGGTGATAACACAGTAGTCTGTATTCTCCCGGGTAATATAACCCCTGTCCACAAGGTAGCCGAGACCGGCAAAACCTCCGGTTTCCTCGTCCGGAGTAGCGCTTAGAACCACCGATCCGTTAAGATCTATACCGGCCCTTCTTAGAGCCTCCAGGGCAAAAATCTGGGCAGCAATTCCCGATTTCATATCGGAGGATCCTCGGCCGAAGATCTTTCCCTCCCGGATGACCGCGGCATAGGGATCCATGGTCCAGCCTGTACCGGCGGGAACAACATCGTAGTGGCCGGTAAAATGAATCAGGGGTCTCTCCTCTCTGCCTGGATAGGTGCCAAGAACACTGACCCTTGGGAGGCCCTCCCCATGGGGAGCAAGCTCCGGGAGTTTTTCTGCCGGTGTTTCTACATATTCCACCCGGCAGCCGAAGTCTTTCATTTTTGAGCCTATAAGTTCGGCGCATTCCCGGTAATTCCTGCCCGGAGGATTTTCGGTAGGAATTTTTATCATATCCTGTAAAAAGGAGACGAGTTCTCCTTCCAGGTGCTCTACTTGGGTGTTAATAATTCCGTCAAGATTTTCAAGATTCATGCTCGGTAGACCTCTTTTCCCTCCCCCACGGAGAGAAGGGGATAAGCGGAGAGATCAAAGGGATCCCCGTTCCAGCAGACAAAGGAAGCCCATTTCCCCTCCTCCAGAACACCAAGCTTGTCCTGAATACCTAGAATCCCGGCATTCCTGCGGGTGATTATTTCCAGACATTCCTGCTTTGAAAGACCAAGGCGGAGGAACCAGCGGAGTTCAAAGAGCAGCATTTTCTGCATTATTACAGGATGATCCGTCATAAGACCGAACTCTACGCCGGAGTCCAAGAGGTATTTAAGGTTTCTCCAATCATTATGCTTAAGCTCCACCTTATAGGCCAAGGTATCCATGGGACCGTACACTACAGGGATTTGCCGTTTCGCCAGTTCGCAGAAGGTCTGCGGTTCGTGCACGTCCATGGCATGTTCCACCGTTACCTTTAGATTATACTCCTCCACCAGGCGTAAGAATCCGGCTATATCATCCGCTTTATGGACATGAGCCCTGAGCCTCTCCTCGCCGGACAATAATCGGGCTAAAACCTTTTCCTCCGCGGACAAGGGCTCTTTTTCCTTTTTCTCCATTTTATTCTTTACATCGGTGAGCTTTGCTCTAAGGATGGCGAGGGCTCCCATTCTGGTATAAGGTCTGGCGCCCTTTGCCGCCTGGGCATAGGGGGACATGGGATTGTATCCAAAGGCAGCCTTAATTCCGGCCCGGGCAACCAAAGCCTCGGTGGTATTGATTCCGTAATTCCGGATTACAGCAGAGGAACCGCTCAGGATATTACCGCTTCCTGGCAAGACACAGGAATATAAAACACCTGCCTCCAGGGATTCCTTTAATCCCTGATCATCCATCTGGATAGAATCCAGGGCATCGGCATGGGCAATTATCGATTCCATTCTGTCGTTTGTCTCCGACTCGCTTTCCGGTTCTCCCATTCTGACCATGCCGATATGGCTGTGGGCATCGATAAAAGCCGGTGTTACTGTATCGAAGGATCCGATAAGTTCTCCCTCGGGTTTCGAAGTGATGGACACAATAAGATTTTCCTTGTAATTAAGGAAACGGTTCTTTAATACCGCTTTACCGGTATATAATGTTTTTGCTTGGATTGTTTTCATTTGATAATTTTGCTATTTTCAGGTACGGGAGTCAAGCACGGAAAAACCAATGAAAACCAAGGCAGAAGAGTTTGCCTGCCGACCCGGCTGCGGGGCCTGCTGCATAGCCCTTTCGATCTCCTCGCCGATACCGGGCATGCCCAAGGGTAAGCCTGCGGGAGTTCGATGCCTTCATCTTACCGAGGATTACAGGTGTAATATCTATAATCATCCGGATAAACCTGCCGCCTGCAGTAATCTTAAGCCTCTTAGGGAGATGTGCGGGAACTCCAGAGAAGAGGCTTTGGAGTATCTTGCCGCTTTGGAGAGGGCTACAGCTCCTTAGGGTACTCCTAATTAAGCCTTAAAGCAGCCTGGAAAAGAGATCTTTGGAGAAGGAGAGGGCCTTAAGAGTTTCTTCTGTTCCCGTTTCAACCTCCATGGAGATTACTGCCTGGGGGCAATGGCGGAGGATCTTTTCATATAACCCGGGGAAGTCGATTTTCCCCTCCCCAGGTGCCTGGTGAAAATCATCGGACCCGTCATTATCATGGATGTGAAAATGGGAAATATGATCTCCCAGGGAATCGACCCAATCCTCGGGCGAAAGGGCGGAGAAGGCCAGGGCATGCCCTACATCCAGGCAGAACCCGACCCTGTAGTCTCCCTGCAGGGTTTTAAGAAAGGCTTTGGCTGTTTCTGGATTGGGTTCCATCACATTCTCAAATACCACTGTTGTTCCCAGGGGTTCAAGAAGAGCAAGGAAGGGATTCCAGAAATTCGCTGCGTTTTCGACCCACCGGGCGGATCTTTCCTGTTTACAGAAATATTCTGGACAATTGAGATGAACGACTAGATGGTCCGGTCTGATGATTTTGCATAGATCACAGGTGTCCTGAATTCTTTTGGATGCCACCTGGGCAATCAAGTGATCATAGGTATAGTAGGATAGATCGAGAAAGGGGCCATGGAGGTGGAAGGTTCTTTCCGGGTGTTCTTTTACAAAGGTAGAGTAAAGTTCAGCCCTCTCCTTCCAGGCTGCTTCCGAGGCAACGCCTTTTAACCCAAAACTTTGCAGTTCGATCTCCGTTTTACCCTCGGTGGATTCATAAAGTCTATTGATAGTTTCCGGGTATACGGATACAGAAAATCTCATGTCCATGCCCCCTGCTTAACCTGCAGATCCCGCCTTTCCCTAATTAACTAAAGGACCAGGGAGATTCGCCTCCAATCTACTGCATAAGTTTGTGCTTTACAAGCAGAACAAGTTGTTCCGGCAGACCGTTTACAATCTCCTTTGGTATCTTAAGTCCATAGGTGTTGGAAATTTCAATTATATGCTCCAGAAGGTCGTAGTCCCATAGATGAAGTTCTTCCTTTGGACATTCCCCGTTAAAGATGGATATAACCTTTTCCCCAAGGTCAGGAATCTCCTCCAGATTCCAGTTTTCCCAAAGGGATTCAAAGACCTGGCTGCAGTGATCCTTGTGGGGGAAATTTTCGCAAAAGCTCCTGGATAACTCCTCCTGTAGCAGACGGAAATGTTTATCAATAATTGCCGTAGCTTGTTCGTTGAATTTCTTGCTTGCCTTCTCCACTGTTTTCTCCTTTTATTGATATTGGAAGTCCCTGCAGGTTAAAATTGTACAGGAACTTCTAACATTAATGTAGTAAAATATCCCTTCCCAGACAACAGGAAACACAGCTTAACTTTGTTGACATCTTTGCCTGCAGGATGTATTCTAGAATACCTTAGTTATGAAACAGCCAAAGATCCAAGAATCAAGCATTATCTATATTGTTTTTATTGCATTTACCGATAAGGACCTTCGGAAATGCAGCTTAAGGTTCCTGCGGATTATTCTTCTTTATTTCTTCGTAGCCCAGTTCAAATCCAAACTGTTCAAGGATCCTCCGGTGGTAAATGTAAATCATCCCCTGGACAGGGAGATCCCGTTCCGGGCAGAGAAGGTTAAGGTTTATCTGCGTTTTATCCAGCATTATGTTTCTGCCCTAAGCTATATCCGAAAGATGTATGGAGAAAGGGTTAATGGCGAGATAATCTCCTTTATCAACGGTCTTGCTGCAGCTTATAAGGATTCCGGGTATATATACAGCAAAAGGGTTTCCACAACCTGGAGGCCTAAAAATTATCTCAATCCAAAGTTCCTTACCATCCACATCTTTGATCCTCACCTGTACTGTATTCCAAGCCTGCATGTAATTATCGCCTGTTACACTTATCTGAGGATCCGGAAGGTGTGCAAAGAATATGGCTGGAATAAGGATGTAGAGAAACAGGTGGAGCTTCTCTATGTGGAGGCAGTCAAGATTCTGGAATCGATCCTCTATATACGTCAGCATAGTATCAATTGCATCTCCGCAGGTCTCTTTGTGGGTACAAAGATGTTTCCCGATTTTACCCAGGAGGAGTCACTACGGTTTATCCGCAGCCTCTTTAAGGAGGATGAGAAGGCTATAAAAAAGCGAAGGGAGATCCTCAAATATATAGAAGATCTTTACCTTAAATTCCTAGATCAGGCTGAGGATGTTTCCGATTACAGGGATCTTTTAGTAAATTTTCTGTTGTTCTACGAAAAATGTCAGAGAAAGGAAGAAGCCTGTGTCGAGTTTTCCATGGCTCATTCTTAACCCCCTGTCCTATAGAAAAAAAGAGCCGCCCAAGGGGAGCGGCTCTTTTTTTCTACGATTATCATAATTACCAGGAATATAGTAATTAGCTTCCTTTTGCCTCTGTAAGAATCTCCGCCGCGGAGAGGGCCATGACCTTTGTCCCTGTCATAAGAAGATCGATACTCATGGAATGGTCCATAATATTGTGTCCTGTGGGGCCGTAATTCAGGCAAGCGCATCCTGCCTGAAAGAGGTGCCCGGAATCTGCGCCAGCATAGGAACCGGGATCATAGAAACCTACCCCGGGAGCATCCTCCCCGGTAACAAGTTTATGATTCCTGCTTACAACCTGGACCAGTCTATTATCCAGAGGGAGATCCAGGGGAGGCATGGCATATTTCATGCCCTGCCAGGGCTTCCTGTATATAGCTGGTGGTGGTTCTATCTCGTATTTAAGATCAGGATCCTTTTTCTGCAGATCCTTAAGGGTTCTTTCCAGATCCTGATGAACCATCTCCAGGGTTTGCCCCGGCACACCCCGGACATCCACTGTCAGGGTACAGAAATCCGGCACATAGGCAGGCCGCCACATGCGGTAATCCCTGGTAAGGCCGCCCATTATATTGGAGGTTAGCTTTTTGGGGAGTTCCGGGAGATCCGGCCTGGGAGTGTAGGTAAAGTCCATGTTATTTATAGCCTCTACCACCTTGCACATCTTCTCCACAGCATTGACATGCCTGTACTTGTGGGTGGTTCCTATCCAACAGGCCTCTCCAATGGTGTTGATCAAAAACTCATATACACTGGCGTGAATAGTCCGTATATGTAGCAGTGTGGGTTCTGGAACAATGGCAAAATCTGTAACAATTCCCCGTTCAAGAAGATCCACAGTTCCTATTCCCCCCTGGAGTTCTCCTACCACGAGGGCTACCACAAGATCCCCTTTAAGGGGAATATTGGCCCGTTTAATCGCCGCTCCGGCCATGATCATGGCTGTGTCCCCGCCCTTCATATTGTTAAGGCCATGACCGAAGAGCCTGCGTCCCTCCACATGGATGTCAAAGGGATCTCCCGGTATTCCCATGGCTACGGGATCGATATCCGTGTGCCCGTTAAACATAAAGGAGTGGCCTTCGCCGCTTCCCCGGATTCTGCCGATCACATTCGGTCGGTTCGGTTCCACCTCCTGCAGTTCCACTTCGTAGCCTAATCCCTCCATCTGCTCCGCAAGCCATTCCGCCACCTCCTTCTCCTCGCCGGAGAAGCTCGGGAATTTGGCAATACCCTTGGCAAACTCCACCACTTCCCTTTCGTCAATATGCTTAAGTATTTCTTTATGCATTGTTTTTCTCCTCGAATCTTTTAAGATGTTCCTCCTGGAGTATCGGTGTAACCTCATCAATGACCTTAAAGATTTCTCTGTTTCTCTGCGGTATACTCTTAACCATCTCCCGGACATTTTTCTTTACCAGCTCCTCATCCAGGGTAAGAACCTTGCCCTTTTCTACAACGATATTGCCGTCGATCATCACCGTATCCACCGAGGAGCCGGTTTCTGCCCAGGCAAGAAGATGATAAGGCTCATTGAGGGGTGTCAGCCAGGGGGAATTAAGATCAAACATCACAAGATCCGCCTTTTTCCCAGGTTCCAGGGAACCAGAGGTCTTTTCCAGCATGGAAGCCTTGGCGCCTCCCCGGGTGATGAACCTCACGATATCCCGGGTGGTAAGCCATTTGTTGAGGTCCGGCTGGTTTATCCTGTGGGCTGTAAGGGCAAGACGGGTAATGGTGAACATATTCTGGCTTCCATTGCTGCTGGATCCGTCGGTAGAAAGGGCTATATTACACCCCGCCTTCATAAGCTTATAGATGGGAGAGATACCAGCGGAACCGCGGAGGTTGCTTCCTATATTGTGTAAAACTGAAGCTCCCTTGGAGCCCAAAATCTCGATCTCCTTGTCTGTTACCCAGTTTGTGTGGGCGCAGAAGAGCTTGTCGCTCACCATGCCAAGCTCATCTATTACCTCTACCTGGGTTTTCCCATGCCTTCTCTGGGATATCTCCGTCTGCACCTTGCTCTCTAAAAGATGGGTATGGATACCTACTCCATACTCCTTCTGCAGTTTTATCGCCTCTTTCAGAAGATCCATGGAACAGCGGAGGGGAGAGGTTGGGCCTACCATTATCTTGATTTTATCCTCGTAACCGTTCCATCGCTCAATGGCGGTTTTACAAAGTTTTACAAGCTCTTCTATAGAGCGGGGTTTCTTAAAGCTATTTTCCATGCTGGCAATCAGTTCCTTGGACAGGCCCTGTCTGTTGACCGGGAAGATGTCCACATACTCCTGGTCTGTAACGCTAACAGCTATGGAAGCCTTCATTCCCGCCTTGTAGAAGGCCTCGGCAATGGGATCTATATCCAGGGCCTCGGGGCCTTTAGCGGGCAGGGTGTCAACCGAGCCTGTAACAGGAGAATGGTCGACGCAGCTTACTGTTCCGGTTTTTAACATCTCAAGGCAGCCGAGAAGGGTGCTGTAGTAGATCTCCTCCGGTGTACGGTTCACGGTCCAGGCATGGATGTACCACATGCCGATGGCATGGAAGGAAAGATCGTAGACAGCCTTGATTACATTGGAGGCAGAATGAGTGTGGGGGTTGTGAAGCCCCGGTGTTACGAGCATCCCTTCTGCATCTATTACATGATTGAAGGAGCCTTCATCTTCCTGGGTACCCTTTCCGACATGGGTAATAACCCCGTCCTTTATTTCAATACAACCCTTCTCGTAGGCTGTAAGCTGGTCATCCATGGTAAGGATATAGGCGTTTTTTATTAGAGTTTTCATCTCCTCTCCTTATTTGGTTTAAGTTGAGGTAATTACAAAAACTGGTATTGCAAGAACCTCGATGGTTTTAAATTGGTTATAAAACCAATGGGAACTTCCCGAGGCTGGTTTAGGCCTCGCGCCAAGGGGTGCAGGGAACAGCCCTTCAGGTAAACCAAAAGGCTATTCCCCTTGCATCTGCCCAAATCAATACATTCCCAGAAGTTTCGGGAGAAAGCTATGGATTCCGGGTATGTAGGTCACTAAAAATAAAACTACTATTACTGTAACAAGGGGCAAAATAAAGCCGCTGTTTTTCAAAAGCCTCTCAAGAGGGATTTTTGCTATGGCCGAAGCGGTGTAGAGACAGGTTCCAACAGGAGGGGTAATCAAACCAATGGTAAGATTAAGCACCATGATTACTCCCAGATGGGTCAGATCTATGCCATAGGTTCTTGCCACTTCCATGAAAATGGGTGTAAGGATAATCAGGTTTGTAGCTGGTCCTAATACCATTCCCATTAAAAGCATAATTACATTAAGAATCAAAAGGACCACAAGCTTTGTGTTCGTTACGCCAAGCATGAAATTGGTGAAAATCTCTGGTATCTTATGCAGGGTCAGCACCCAACTAAGAATACTGGACATGGCAAGAATCATAAGGATAATGGCACTAAGCTTGCAGCTCTGTAATGCTGCATCCATAAGTTTTTTAACAGTAAGTTCCTTGTATACGAAAAATCCAACAATTATCGCATATACCGCTGAAACTCCGGCCGCCTCTGTAGGTGTAAAAACCCCGCCTAAAATACCACCCAGGATGATCAAGGGCATAAGGAGGGCAAAGAAACTTTCCTTGAAGGCTGCTACAGATTCCTTGAAGGTCATTCTCTTATCGAATTTTGGATAATTTCTTTTACGGGCTATAAAATAAGTGACAATTATCAAGGCTATACCAATAAGTATGCCGGGAATTGCTCCAGCTACGAAAAGGGTGCCAATGGAGATTTCGGTTATTATAGCATACATGACCATGGAGATGCTGGGGGGAATGATTGCTCCTATGGTGGAGGAGGTTACAGTTATCCCTGCGCTGAACTCTATATCGTAACCATCCTTCTCCATGGCAGGAATAAGCACAGACCCTATGGCAGCTGTATCGGCATTGGAGGATCCGGAGATCCCACCAAAGAACATGCTGGCTATGATGTTAACCATGGCAAGTCCGCCCCTTATGGTACCAACAAAAACCTTGGAGAAGTCGATTATCCTCCTGGTAATGCCTCCTGTATTCATAAGATTTCCAGCAAAGATGAAGAAGGGAATTGAAAGAAGGAGGTAATTTGTCGATCCTGCAATCATTCTCTGTGGAAAAATAACAGCCGGAATCCCGCCAAAAAAGAGCATCTCTGTAAAGGGGATGAGGCCTATCACAAAGCAGATGGGAAATCCAATGATTAAAAAAAGAAAAAACAGTCCTATGTAGATCATATTGTTCCCACCTCCTCTATTGTTCCGTCCGGTTTAATTTCCAGGCTCGGTTGTTTAAGGGATTCGCTGGTGCCAAGGATCACCAGAAGGGATGTCAGGATATAATAGACTGTGGTGATGCTAAGCCCGATTGGCAGGGAGAGATAGGGATAAAAGAGGGAGATTCTTGAGGCAGCGGCAAGAACAGGTTTTCTTCCCACAGCGTAAGCAACCCCCTGGATTACAAGCCAGATTAAAAAATAGATGATTACGCTATTTGTAAAGAGTATGAAGATCTGTTTAACCAGCTTGCTTCCCTTATCCCGCAGGAAGGTAAAACCAACATGTTCATTATGTCTTACAGAGTAGGCTGCTCCCACAAAGGTTAGAAAGGCGGAGCTCCACCTTAGGATCTCTACAGTCCAGGAAAAGGAGTAATTTAACACAAACCTGCTGAAGGTCTGAACAAAGATCAGCAGGGTCATCAGTATTAAAAGGATTTTTAGAAAGTATCCTATGATTAAGTCCAGAAGATCCAGAATCTTATTGACCTTATCGGATACTGACTGAGCAGTAACATTATTGTTTTTCATTGAATCTGTTTCCCTTTTAGAATGTATTGTAATAATTCTGTTTCCAAAGATGATGGATCCAGGAAAACCCAATCCCTTTTAATATTAAGGGAACCTGCCTTTCGGGTTCCCTTACTAAAAACATGATATTTGTAATGCCCAGGATTTGAATATTAAAAAGGATAAAAAAGATCGATTTTCCATGGAAACAGAAAAACAAAGCCAAGGAAAGACAGGGAAATTCCTGTCTTTCCTTATAAAAGACTAAATATTAATAGTTATAACGATCTCCGAGAATATCCTTCACAATGTCCTGAACCCAGGGTTCAAAGTTTGGAATATACTTATCCCAGATGCCCTTTAAAGCCCGGGCGAAACCCTCGTCATCCTCAGGTTTGTGGATCTGAGTTCCTGCTTTCTTAAGACCGTCAACAGCAGTATCGTACTGCCTATAAATAGCATCGAGGGTTGTTTTCAGTACCTCTGGTTCAGCATCCAGGATAACCTTCTGCTGTGCCGGGGTAAGAGAGTCCCAGGTCTTTATGCTCATAAGAGACATGGTTAATCCAGTTAGCAAAGGAATCTCTGTGATATGTTTTCCAACTTCGTGAAATTTCTGAGAATACAGGGTTTCAATTCCATTTTCACAGGCATCGATAACACCGGTCTGCATTCCTGTATAGACTTCTCCAAAGGGTAGGGGTACCGGAGAGGCGCCAATAGCGCGGTAGGTGTCGATATTTAACGGGGATTCCATAACCCGGATCTTAAGACCTTTAAAATCAGCAAGAGTTTTTAAGGGTCTGTTTGCTATGGGAATTCTGGTGGAGAAACTGGTAAAGCTGTAAATCTGGAAGCCTGTCCTTTTAAGTTTCTCCTTCATAATCTCAATGCCTTCGCTGTTGGTTGCCCAGTCGATAATGCTTTCCCGGTCGGAAAAAAGATAGGGTAACATTACTGCATCCCATTCTGGTGCATAGGCTGCAATTTTTGCCGCGTGGGCTCCGAAGAACATATCCACATCACCACTCTGAAGCAGGCCGAAAACCTCTTCATCGGTTCCAAGCTGTTCAAGGGGATAGATTTCCACCTTAAGTGTTCCGCCGGAATTCTTTTCCACCAATTCCTTGAATTTTTCCGCACTGATGTGGTAGTAGTGCTGGGTGTTCATCATGTGATGGATCTTCAATACCTTTACTTCACTGGCTTCCTCTGTTTGTCCTGCGGCACTCAGCGGAGCAAGGCAGAAGATAAACAGAGAAACCACCAAGATCGGTAGAGCAATTTTTTTCATTCTTTTCCTCCTGTTCGGTTGTTATACAGTAGTATGCTACAATTGCGCCTTGCCTTTGTCAAGCAAAAGATCTTTAGTGTCCCTAAGATTGTAAAAAATATGCAGAAGTCCGGATAAATATCTTTCCTCTTGACTGATCGCTTTCAATAAACTAGGCTTTAGAGATGGAAAAAACTAGTCTGATACTTTTACATCAATACGAGGCTGCTTTAAGTACCTTAAAGCAGTGTATTGTATTTTGTCCTGATAATTACTGGAATGAGCGTAACGGTGATTATCCCTTTTCCCAGGTGGCTTTTCATACCCTGTTCTATGCAGACTATTATCTTGGAAAGGATACTGAATCCTTTAAATTCCAGACTTTTCACGAGTTGAATAAGGAGTTCTTCCGGGATTACGAGGAACTGGAATATCGGGAGCCGGTACATCTCTATGAAAAGACCTTTATCCTGGAGTATCTGATCCATTGCCGCACCAAGGCAGGGGAGATCCTTGCCATAGAATCTTCCCAGTCCCTGTATGGTCCTTCCGGATTTCAAGGTAAGCCCTTTAGCAGGATGGAACAGCATATATACAATATCAGGCATATCCAGCATCATGCTGCTCAGCTTGGTCTGCGAATTCAGTTTAAAACAGGCCGGGAACTGACCTGGGTCGGTTCAGGATGGAGGGATTTACCGTAAGGGATCCGGTTTAAAAAAAAAGGAGAAAACATGGACAATAGAAAGAGGGAAGATATAAAACCGGGAATGAAGGTGTTCATAGTTCAAAAAAAGGATCAGGGCACTGGAAATCTTACGGAAGGGGTAGTGCAGGATATACTTACAAACTCCAAAACCCATCCCCATGGAATAAAGGTCAGGCTGACAACGGGAGTTGTGGGCAGAGTAAGTGCAGCCAATACAGGAGGAGAGCGGTGAATCTTGGAATCATCTATTATTCACAAACCGGGAATACCCGGTCTGTAGCGGAAAGGTTAAAGGTGCATCTGGAAAGCAAGGGACATTTCGTGGATCTGCAGGAGATCCTGGCGGAAGGGGATGTCCAGCAGCCGGGCGGTAAAGAGATAAGTCTCAAATCAAAACCATCTGCAGAGCCGTATCAGGGAGTGATTTTTGCCTCTCCAGTTCAGGCTTTTTCCCTGAATCCTGTAATGAAAAAATATCTTTCCGATCTGGGATCTTTGGAAGATAAACCTGTTGCCTGTTTTGTGACAAAGCAGCTTCCCGCTGCCTGGACCGGCGGGAGAGCAGCCCTAAAATACCTGGGAAGGGCTGTGGAAACCCGAGGTGGAAATCTCCTTTCCAGCGGGATGGTGGTGTGGTCCAGTAAACACAGGGAAGGGCTTATTGATAGTCTGATAGATAAAATTTCCAAGGGGTTCACTTAGGCTTAAATCTCCTCGCAACAAGCTTCCGAGAACTACAAAAAGTTTATTCTTGACAATACCCCCCGGCGGATTTATCATCCATAATAACTACATTATTGTCGACAAATATGTCGATAAACATCCTTTCGTGATAATAGGTTAGTGCAGGATAGTATGGCAACGGAGATCATTCTAAGGCAGGTACTCATCTTTGGAATACTGATAGGTCTTGGAGCTTTGGCCTATTGGAGAAAGATAATCACACCGGAAATGAAGAACAATCTTGCCAGCATTGTTGTGGATCTTACCCTTCCTTTCCTTATTTTTTCCACCTTTGCCAAAATGAAATACGATCCTGTACTCATTAAAAACGGTTTGATTGTTTTTGCCTTAGCGTATCTGAATTTTTTCATTCTTTTCTGGATCGGTAAACTCTCCTCAAAACTGCTACGTCTCAACAATGCTCAGGAAGCGGTGCATACATTACATACCATGTTCGGAAATGTTGCTCTTTTCGGTTTTCCGCTTTTGGAGGTGCTTTTCCCAGGAGGGATAGGGATTTTTTATGGAGCCCTCTACCAGCTGGCCTCTAATTCTACTACCTTTACCTATAGTGTATACCGCTTAAGCTCAGGTACCAGCAAGTCAGGTTTAAGGAGCCTTGTGAATAACAATACGATAGCTCTTCTTTTTGGTACAATCGTTCTTTTAACAGGAATAAACCTTCCCTCCTTTTTAAAAGTTCCCTTTGAAAA
>ENA-OSEO01004400-OSEO01004400.1-sediment-metagenome-genome-assembly--contig:-NODE-4400-length-14927-cov-5.496835_pt1 | contig 14927 bp, 9 predicted proteins | sample MGYA00237883_ERZ534232 | MGnify/ENA metagenome assembly ERZ534232 | reverse complement strand
TCGATGCCAAGTTGAGCCTGGGCGTCGGTGATACCCTTCCATGCGGTGGCATTGAAGGATTTGTCATCGATACCGCCGGTATCGGTGATCTGGCAAACCAGAGTGGTTTTTTCAACAGGAACTGCTTCAGTAAATGATCCAGCGACAATCTCAGCTTTGAGTTGTTCGATTTCAGCTGCGAGTTCAGCAGGAACGAGGCTTTCGAGTTCGTGGAACGGGGCGATAGCAACGCCATTATTGGCGAGTGTACCAACCACATCACCGCCCTTGAAGGTACCATCGATAACAGACTGGATGACCTGCATGGTGGTGGCATCCATCAGTTTCATGACGGAGGTCAGGGTGATGTCGGCATATTCGGGGCTGGTAAGAGCCCAGTCAGAGTCCACACCGATCAGGTAAGCGTTTCCGCGTTCTTTGATGGCGGCGGCAGCGCCCAAACCAACGGGGCCAGCCACGGGCATGATGATGTCGGCGCCTTCGTCCATGAGGGACTTGGCAAGTTCATTACCCTTTTGCTGATCGTCGAAGGACATGCTGAAGAGACCAGAGTCTGGATTAGCAGGATCCCAACCGAGAACCTGTACATCGGTGCCCTTGGCTTCGTTGTACTTGGCCACACCCTCGTAGAAACCATCCATGAAGATGGTCACGGTGGGGATGGGCAGACCACCGAAAGTGCCCACAACGCCGGTCTTGGTGACGCCAGCAGCGAGGTAGCCAGCCAGGAAAGCGGCTTCATCCGTTTCGAAGATCTGACCAGTCACATTGGGGATGGCGGGGTCGTAGTTGTAGTCCACGATGGAGAACTTGACGTCAGGGTTGGCTTCAGCGGCAGCCTTGGTGGCATCGCCGATGAGGAAGCCGACGGTCACGATCAGATCGCAGCCTTCTTCGATGAAGGCGTTCAGGTTCTTCTCGTAGTCAGCAACTTCTTTGGACTCGAGGTATTTGCCTTCGATGCCAAGTTGAGCCTGGGCGTCGGTGATACCCTTCCATGCGGTGGCATTGAAGGATTTGTCATCGATACCGCCAGTATCGGTGATTTGGCAAACCTTTATCGCCGTGGGTTCTTCCACAACGGGTTCCTCAACTACGGGGGCTTCCGTTGGGGCGGGTGTCGAGCAAGCAGCGAGCAGCATGCTGCCGACGAGTAAAACGGACAAAATGGTGAACAACTTTTTAGTCATTTCTTCTCTAATCTCCTTCTGTAGATTAATGATACTTACCGGGAATTACCGGTATGTATTTATAAGTCAAGTATAAGACAGCAAACAAAAGACCGCAAGTTCAATTGCGGTCTTGCTTACACTAAAATTTTCCGCTTTCCGGTTCCAATTTTGCTTCGCCTGATTTCATTCCCAAAATCGAGATCAGCGCGGCCACCATAAAGATCGGCCCGATGATGAAGATTGAGGCATAATTATCTCCGGTCAATTTGACGATCCAGCCGTTAACGTTCGGTCCAACAATCGCCGCCAGGGTGGAGAAGAGGTAGTAGAGGCCGGTGAAGGTCCCAATTTGGGTCACATCGGTCAGATCTACCACCACAGGCAGAGAGTTGATGTTGATCAAAGCCCATCCAAGCCCTGCGATTACCAACATCAGACCGACAACAGGCACTGCCCCCAGCACCGGCAGGCTGAAAAGTTCCTGGGTGAGGGTTTCTGGCGGAATGAAGAAGATGGAAGTCATGACGATGATCATCACCACAATACCAATACTGATCGTGCGCTTGCGTCCAATTTTCCCTCCAATCAAACCCGCAGGCAGCGCCATGATCACGAAGGCGAGCGAGTTGAGCGTCATCAGCGTTACACTTCGCCCTTCAGACATACCAAGAGAGTGATTGGCATACAGCGTGATGAAGGTTTCAATCGCGTTCATCGCCACGAACCAGAAAAATATTGCCAGGAAGATGCGGATGGCATTGTGTTGTTTATCTCGGAAAATCTGCACCAGGCTTTTCCACAGGTTTGGCTTTTCAAGATTGGGATTTTCATCGTAAATTCTTGGCTCGCGGATGAAGGCAAAAACCAGCAAGACGCCCACCAGGATCAGCCCGGATGCCAACCAGAAAGGATATTGAGGTTGGATGTCGTAAAGCTTACCGCCGATCAGGAAAGCGATGATGGAACCGATACCGCCCATGAAGTTGATCACGCCATTAGCCTGCGAGCGATACTTTGAGGGAGTCACATCAGGCATCAAGGCTACCACCGGCGTGCGCCAGATTGCCATGGAGAGCATGAAGGTCATGGTGCAGGCGACAAAAAGCGGTAAACGCGCTTCCAAGGGAATGTTGAGCAGCGGAACTGCCACTACAGGCGCCAAAAGGAAAGCTAAAGCTGCGATAGGCGCGCCAACCAGCATGAAGGGCAAGCGCCGCCCAATCTTGGTGCGCGTGCGATCCGAGATCGAACCGATCACCGGCTGAAGCAGCAAGGCCGCAATGTTGTCCAGCGTCATAAAGAAGCCAATAGCGGCTGGGTTCAGATTGAAGCGGTTTGCCAGGAAAAGCGGAACAAATGAGTTGTAGACCGACCAGGCAACCATCACGGCAAAAAAGCCGAAGCCTAATAAAAACGTCTTGCCATAATTGAATTTGGGTTCTTCTTGCATTATTCCTCCATTGATTGACTTTCTTCAAATTTTTGATTGATGTATCTGGCTAAAAATTCCTGATCTTTTTCTGTAAGGGGAGCGTTGCGTAATAAATCCGGTCGGTTTTCGAGCGTGCGAATGAGGGCTTGTTCCCTTTTCCACTTGAGCTGCTCCGCCAGATTGCCATTTTGCATCACTTCCGGCACGGACCAGCCGCGGAATTCGGCTGGCTTGGTCCACTGAGGATATTCGAGCAAGCCTTCCGATGAGAAAGAATCGTCCTGGGTGGCGTCCTCGTCCCCGAGCACGCCGGGTAATAACCGACCGACAGCGTCCATCAGGATCAGGGCGGGCAGTTCGCCGCCAGTCAGCACAAAATCGCCAATGGAGATGACATGCGTGGCGAGGTGCTCGCGGATGCGTTCGTCGAAGGCTTCGTAACGCCCGCAGATCAGCGCCAGCCGGTCGAAGGCGGCCAGCTCGCGCGCCATTTGTTGGTCGAAACGCTTGCCTTGCGGGCAGAGCAGGACCACCGGGCAGCTTGGGGAAGCCCCGAGTACGTCCTCCACCGCGGCAAAGATAGGTTCGGGTTTCATCACCATGCCGCCACCGCCGCCGTAGGGCGTGTCGTCGGTGGTGTGGTGCTTATCGGTTGCCCAGTCGCGGATGTTGTGGGTGTGAACCTGGATCAGGTCGTTTTGAATGGCGCGCTTGAGGATGCTGATATCGAGATAAGGTTGAAAGACTTGCGGGAAGAGACTGAAGACGTCAAATCGCATGGGTGAATTTTATACGATAGCTGACATTTGGGCAAGCGGAAATCGTAGGATGGGTTGCGTATTTCAACCTGGCAATATTGAACCGTAGGCCGGGTTTCGTCTTTGAACCCAGCAATAATTCAAATACACAAAAGCCGGATTGAAATGCGCAATCCGGCCTACGAAAAGACAGGATTTTCCGCATTGGTCAATCTGCTGAATTTGGTGGCACAACCCCGTCTCGGCTAAAATTGACAAACCACGAGGCAGAGTGTACACTTCCCTCGTTAGTCGTTAATTTTGTTACAGAAATAAAGGAGTAGTAAAAATGGCATTCAGCTTCAAAAACTCAAAAGGTAAAGAATATTTCCTGCACGTTAAGAAAGTGCAACGTGCCTCCGGGAAAGAAACCGAGCTCTATTATTTTTCAACCGATGTCCGCAAGGGTCAGGAAGTTGAAAAAGTTCCCGCCGGCAAGACCGTCGTTGAACTGGCTTCCGGTCTGCCCGTCCTGAAAAAGATCTAGTCTTAATCAGGTCTATGATAACGACCCTGTGTTTCACGGGGTCGTTTTATTTAAGAACAGATGGCACGATTATTGCTACTTAAAAGGCATGAAGTATGTCTGTATTTAAGGAGATTGAAATGAAGAAACCATCATTGCTGCTGCTAATCCCGTTGATTGTGGCGCTCATGCTCTCGGGATGTGTGCGGAAAGCTTCCACACCCCCCGCAACCACACCCCATGTTATCGAAGTGGCGAATACCCCCCTGCCGGTTGACCAACAGATCCTCAATGCGACCATGACCGCGCAAGCCATTATGCAGGAATTCAACATGCCAACCCAAATTATACAGAACCCACTGGGCACCCCCGAGGTGATTACCCAGGTCCCTCCCACTCCGATCCCGGTCGGAACTGCCACCCCAACCCCTTTACCCACCCTCCAGCCGATGACCAGACCCACCACTTGGACTGTGCAGAGCGGCGAGACCATTTACTGCCTGGCGCGGCGTTTTGATGTTGACCCGGGCGACATGCTGGCAATCAACAACCTCTATGCCGGCAGTATGCTGAGCATTGGCGATGTGCTCGAGGTTCCACAGACAGGTTCGTGGCCGACTGAGGATCGCTCCTTGCTTCCGCATCCGGATGTCTGGAACGTCAGCCCGGGCGAGAGCGTCTACTACGTTGCCTGCGCTTATGGCGACGTCTGGCCAGAGCAGATCATCCAGGTAAACGGCTTACAGCCGCCCTACGATCTGACAGGAATTTCCACTTTACAGATCCCATAAACCAAACTCCGATTACAATAAAGGAGGCTCGCGCCTCCTATTTTTGTTAAACGGAGAAAATTATGGAACCTGAGATCATTTCAAGACACAACCTCCTTCAACTGCATGCTTTTGATGTTGAACGTGTGCATTTTAGATTGCCTGATGGGCGTGAGCGCGACTATGACCTCGTGCAGCATGTGGACGCGGTTACGATCCTGCCGGTGGATAACCTGGGGCAGGTTCACCTGGTGAGGCAGTATCGCATTGGGGCGGAGCAGGAACTGCTTGAACTGCCGGCAGGCGTGATGGACCCCGGAGAAGAACCCGAGATCACTGCCCACCGAGAATTGCGCGAAGAAATTGGCAAGGACTGCGGCGAGATGATCCGCCTGGGCGGCTTCTACATGGCGGCGGGTTATTCCACTGAGTACATGCATGTTTATCTGGCGCTGAATCTGAAGAAATCCCCCCTGGATCATGATGATGACGAGTTTCTGACGATTGTCAAGGTGCCAGTCTCTGAGGTGTTGAAAATGGCGCAAGACGGCAGACTGGCAGATGGCAAGAGCCTTTCAACACTGCTGCTTGCCAGGCACGAGCTGGAGATCCGCAGGTTGTTATGAGCGTACACAATTAGCACTGGCGAGTATTATGCGTTCAAACGAATAGGGTCAATATTTCAATTTACCAAAGCTGTAATTGTCTGGAGAAACTAATATTGACGAGATCGTCAGGAATAAAGAGGGTAGTTACATGGCAGGCACAAAATCACGAATAAGCCGCGAGCGAAAAGAACTAATCTCGCAATACGCGACAGCAGCAGTGAGTCTGTATGGGGTTATCAGCGCGGAGGAGTTTGTAGCGGTGTTTAACCATTATGAGGAAGCCCACACAACGGTGGAAGAGGCAATGTTGGCGTTGGTCCATCTTGCCAGGACCGACGATGTTGGATACTCAGTTTTCGGCGACATCATATCGAGACCGAAATTTCAACCCGAATCTGATGATTATGAGGACAGTGTGGAAGACATCCGAAGATCTCAAAGAGGTAAGCCCCACTACCTTCCAAGCAAAGAGGAATTTTTGAAGTATCTCGATTTTGGTTACCGGGAGCCCGAAGAGCCTTATGCTGAATTAAAAGCATATATCTTGAAGCACAAACTCAACTCTCGCAGGGAAGGACTTAGTGGTGTTGACGGTAACATGCTCGACCTGCACGCAATAATTCAATCTGGAGTCTCAGTTAAACATGAGCTCGATTACTTCCAAAACGCCAGATATCGATTTAAGGAATTGCGCGAGGCGCAAGAATTTTTAAACTTAGTGACGAATGTCCATAACCACACAAGAATGTTCCGTAACAACGGTTTTACACCGCATGAGATTTTTGAGATTCAAAATCGAACAAGGTGGAACCCAACACCCAAAAAACTGCCCAAGCGTTAAAGCCGAATCTAAGGTCGTTGCCGCGCGAGTAGACTGACAGGCAAAAACTTCCAAGGGATGGTGAAGTCTGTGCGGATTCAGTCATGGGCAAGAAGTGCGTTTTTTTTGTTATCGGGGTATGTAAATCAATTTTTAAGGTTTTTTCACAATTAAGCTGCCCCCGGTTTTGGGTTTAAGGGTACAATTCAATGCCGGGAACCTCGGCTTTTCGCGGAGGGTTTTGTGAGTCTGACTAACAAACGGCAACGTTCGATAATAACTTAAAGGAGTTTTTTTAATGACACGGGAAATGGTAATGACAGATGCCAATGAGGCGACCGCTTATGTTGCTTACAGGCTCAACGAAGTAATCGCAATTTATCCGATCACGCCTTCTTCAAACATGGGCGAATATGCGGATCAGTGGGCAGCCGAACGCGTTCCAAATATTTGGGGCACAATCCCTTCGGTAGTGGAGATGCAGTCTGAGGGCGGCGCGGCTGGCGCAGTGCACGGCGCGCTCCAAACTGGCGCTCTTTCCACCACTTTTACAGCCTCCCAGGGCTTGCTGCTGATGATCCCAAACATGTACAAGATCGCTGGCGAACTGACCCCCACGGTGTTCCACGTCTCAGCCCGCTCGCTGGCTGCCCAGGCGCTGTCCATCTTTGGCGATCACCAGGACGTGATGGCTGTGCGCCAGACCGGTTGGGGTTTGATTGCCTCCAACTCGGCCCAGGAAGCCCAGGACACTGCCGCAATTGCTACGGCTGCAACCCTGCGCTCCCGCATCCCATTCGTACACTTCTTTGATGGCTTCCGCACTTCTCATGAGATCAACAAGATCGAGCGGCTCACAGACGAAGATTTGCGAGCCCTCATCAATGATGACATGATCATTGCGCATCGCAAGCGCGCCCTTACTCCGGATCAGCCCGTAATCCGGGGAACTTCCCAGAATCCTGATACGTATTTCCAGGCCCGCGAAACCGTCAACCGCTACTATGATGAAGCGGTTCGGATTGTGGGGGAGGAAATGGAACGTTTTGCTGACCTTACTGGTCGCGAGTACAAAATCATGGAATATCACGGCGCGGCGGATGCAGACCGGGTGATCGTGGTCATGGGCTCCGGTGCCGAAACTGCGTCCGAAGTCGCCAAATACCTCAACGCCCGCGGCGAAAAAGTGGGTGTGGTTGTTGTTCGCCTTTACCGCCCCTTCTCGGTCAAACACTTCCTGGGGGCGATCCCTGGCACCGTCAAGAAAATTGCCGTGCTTGACCGCACCAAGGAACCCGGGTCAATTGGCGAGCCGCTCTTCCAGGACGTTGTCAACGCTTTTGCTGAGGGCATCCTGAACGGCACTTCTCCCTGCCAGCAAATGCCTTTGGTTACTGGCGGACGCTACGGTCTTTCTTCCAAAGATTTCACTCCTGCAATGGTCAAAGGCGTTTTTGACGAGCTTGCCAAGGACCAGCCCAAGAGCAAGTTTACTGTTGGCATTGTTGACGATGTCACCAATCTCAGCATTGACTACGATCCAAGCTTTGAAATCCTGGGTGATAATGTCATCCAGGCAATGTTCTACGGTCTTGGTTCTGATGGCACAGTCGGTGCAAATAAAAACTCGATCAAGATCATTGGCGATGAGACCCCCAACTACGCTCAGGGCTACTTTGAATATGACTCCAAGAAATCCGGCAGCGTGACAGTTTCGCATCTGCGTTTTGGTCCTGATCCCATCCGCGCCCCTTACTTCATTTCTTCAGGCGAAGCCAATTTTGTTGCCTGCCACCAGGTGAGCTTTGTGGATCGCTTTGACATGCTGAAGTTCTCCCGCCCGGGTTCAGTTTTCCTGTTGAACACGATTTACGGTCCCGATGAAGTCTGGGATACCCTACCTCGCGAAACTCAGCAGCAGATAATTGATAAGAAACTTAAATTCTACGTGATCGACGCCTACAAGGTAGCTGAAGCCACTGGCATGGGCACCCGCATTAACACCATCATGCAAACCTGTTTCTTTGCTATCAGCGGTGTTTTGCCCCGCGATGAAGCGCTCGAGCAGATTAAACACTCGATTGAGAAGACCTACGGTCGCAAAGGCGAAGCCGTTGTGCGCAAGAACTTTGAAGCGGTGGATCAGTCCGTTGCGAACATGCACCAGGTGGCATATCCTTCTGAGGTCACCAGCAGCCACAACCTCCGTCCGCCTGTGCCAGCCAACGCTCCAGTGTTTGTAAAGGAAGTGTTGGGTGAGATGATCAACCGTAATGGTGATGCTCTCAAGGTCAGCCAACTTCCTGACGACGGTACCTACCCTGTAGGCACAACCAAATGGGAAAAACGCAATATCGCTCTCGAGATTCCAATCTGGGAACCCGATCTGTGCATTCAGTGTGGTCGTTGTTCCTTCGTCTGCCCGCATGCGGCCATCCGCACCAAGGTCTACCCCACCGAGCTGCTCAAGGATGCCCCGGAAACCTTCAAGTCCACCGCCTCTAAATTCCGTGAGTGGAAAGATGGCTACTCCTGGACAGTCCAGATTGCCCCAGAGGATTGTGTGGGCTGCGGCTTGTGCGTTGAGAACTGCCCTGGAAGAGACAAAGCTAACCCCGGGCGCCACGCCATCAATATGGGCGCCCAGCCTCCTATCCGTGAAAGTGAAGCTAAAAACTGGGACTACTTCCTCAATCTGCCCCTCATCCCGCGCGAAGAGATTTCGACCCACCTGGTCAAGAACTCACAACTGCTCGAGCCTCTGTTTGAGTTCTCGGGTGCCTGTGCTGGCTGCGGTGAGACGCCCTATGTGCGCCTGGCAACCCAGCTGTTTGGTGACCGTATGTTGGTCGCGAATGCCACTGGCTGCTCTTCCATCTACGGCGGCAACCAGCCGACGACTCCTTGGGCGAATAATGCTCTGGGAAAGGGACCAGCCTGGTCGAACTCCCTGTTCGAAGACAATGCTGAGTTTGGCATGGGCATGCGCCTGACAGTCGACAAATTTATGACCTCCGCCAAGGAATTGGTGGAGAGAAACGCCGATTTCATTGGCCGCGAGTTGGCAGAGGAACTGTGCAACGCCAGCCAGAATGGTGAAGCCGAGATTAATGCCCAGCGCAAGCGCGTCAAGCAATTGAAAGCGCTGATCAAGGATGAACAGAGCGGCGAACTGCGCAACCTTTACAGCCTGGCAGATTACCTGGTGAAGAAGAGCGTGTGGATCATGGGCGGCGATGGCTGGGCTTACGATATCGGCTATGGTGGTCTGGATCATGTTTTGGCTTCCGGACGCAACGTGAACGTGCTGGTGCTTGACACTGAAGTCTACTCGAACACCGGTGGTCAGAGTTCCAAATCCACCCCGCGCGGTGCAGTCGCGAAATTTGCCGCGGACGGCAAGGATAAACCCAAGAAAGACCTCGGCATGATTGCCATGACCTACGGCAATATCTACGTGGCGCGCGTGGCGATGGGCGCCAGCGACTCGCAGACCCTGCGTGCCTTCAACGAGGCAGACGCCTACGATGGACCTTCATTGATCATTGCCTACTCGCACTGCATCAACCACGGCATCGATATGAAGAAGGGTCTTGTCCAGCAGAAATTGGCAGTCAATTCCGGCGCATGGGTGCTCTTCCGCTATGACCCACGCCTGGCTGCTGAAGGCAAAAACCCACTTCAGATTGACTCCAAGGCTCCCAGCATTAGCGTGGCGGATTACGCCTACAATGAAACACGCTATCGCATGCTGCTCCAGCAGGATGAAGAACGGGCTGAAGAGCTGATGAAGGGCGCGGAAGCCGATGCCAAACGACGCTGGTCACTCTACTCGCAGATGGCTGAAATGGATTACTCCCAAATGGCGGCAACAGTGGACGGCGTACCTCCGGTGCAGCCAATGATTGATCCTGCCAGGTCGGGCGTAACCAAACCAACCGCTCCCAAGCCAGCAGAGACAGCTGAAAGTGAAGCAGGCGCTAAGGCAAGCACTCCTACTTCTGAAGCCTTTGCTGAAAGCGCAAGCTCCGAGCCCAGCAGCGACCCGGCTGCAACGAATGGTGATCTACCCACTCCTAATGAAGCAGCGATCAAAGCTGACAAGGAACTGAAGAGTGAGGACCACACCGCTTCGAGTGTGAAGTAGCTTTTTTCAGGTAATTGACAAATCAGGGTCGTGCCAGCCACGACCCTGATTCTTTTAATCTTTCCTGTTATTCTGGGTCTTTTTTCCGAAGAATCTAAGCATTGCAGTCCAGATCCTTCGCAAGCTCAGGATGACAAGCCCTACTACCCTGTCATTCTGAGCCTCTTTTGCGAAGAATCTTGTCGTATATCCAAAGACCCTTCGCGATGTTCAGGACGGCAGGATTTAAGCTCAAGTGAACCAATGCCTTGCTGCGGGGAGGCATAATCCCACTCCAGTCTCAATCCCGGATAAGTCGGCGGATGGACCAAGGTCCCACCGTACGCTGGGGGTTTACTCCCACCGAATTATCGGGTTCAACCCTTCCAGCTTCGCTGCTAGGGCAACAGCGCACGCTCTTCGAACACGATGACCTGACTTGCGGTACTTTGGTAAAACATTGTCGGGATCAAAGACACAACCCACATGCAAACATATGAGCCGGGTTGAAAAGCGCAACCCGGCCTACGGCAGGATCAAATCTCAGGTTCAACTGCGTAACAATCCGTACGGTGGGGGTTTACTCCCACCGAATTATTGGATTCAACCCCTGCAGTTTCGTTGGGAGGGCAGCAGCGCATACTCTTCGAACACGATGCCAACATATGGCTTGGTAAAATCCTTCTGCTATCAGCTATCAGCTCTCACCTATCAGCTGCTGACCAATGTAAAAACCTAAGATTACACATGCTTAACTAAGGTAAAATTAGCTGGGTGGGTTAGTATAGTAACCCAATTTTTGAACTCTGAACCACACCACAAACCTGGAGTAATGGATGACCGTTGTAGATGACATCAAAGATCGCCTGGACATCGTCGAAATTGTTGGTCAGACGGTTAAATTGCGCCGAACAGGAAAAAACTATATTGGTTTTTGCCCTTTCCACAGTAACACCCGCACACCTTCATTCGTGGTTTTTCCTGAGACGCAAACCTGGCGCTGTTTCGGTCAATGCAATGAAGGCGGAGATATCTTTGGCTATGTCATGAAGCGTGAAGGCTTGGATTTTAGCGAAGCTCTACGCCGCCTTGCCGAAAAGGCTGGTGTTACCCTCATTCAACACAGCCCGGAGAGCCAGGCAGATGAGCAAACCAGGCAAGACCTCAGCGCGGTGCTCGAGGAGGCTGCCAGCTTTTACCGTCAGCAAATGCTCAACACTCCAGCAGGCAAAAAAGCGCTCGATTACCTCCACAAACGCGGTCTCACTGACGAGACCATCAAAATTTGGGGGCTGGGTTATGCGCCCGGCGGTTGGACCGCGCTTCTTGATCACTTGCGCCTGAAAAACTATGAACCTGCCATCCTGGTAAGTGCGGGCTTGATGACTGAGCGCGACGACGGCAGCATTCATGACCGTTTCCGCAACCGTTTAATGTTCCCGATCCGCGGACCTTACGGGCAGTTGGCTGGCTTTGGCGGGCGGGTGCTGGACCCCGACGACGTGCCAAAGTACCTAAATTCTCCGGCGACCGATGTGTTCGACAAAGGTCGTCTGCTCTATGGGCTCGATCTGGCGCGCAAAAGCATTCGCTCGCTCAATCAGGCGGTCATTGTTGAAGGTTATATGGATGTGATCGGTCTGCACCAGGCGGGCTTCAGCAATGCGGTTTCTCCTATGGGCACTGCCCTGACTGAGGATCAATTCCGCCTCATCAAACGCCTCACCCGCAATATTGTACTTGCGCTTGATCCTGACGCTGCCGGTCAGAACGCCACCCTGAAAGGGCTCGAAACGGCGCGCAAGGCGATGGACCAGGAGTCTGAAATCCGCTTTGATTCCCGCGGACTTTTGCGCGTGGAACAGCATTTAAATGCTGATATCCGCGTGACTGAACTGCCCGGGCTGATGGATCCGGATGAAATCGCGCTTGAAGACCCCGACGCTTGGAAGCAAATCATCGCGAAGGCAAAACCTGTGGTGGTGCATGTCATGGAAACACTGGCAGCAAACCAGGATCTGCGGGATGCCAAGGTGAAACGCGACATTGCTTCTCAGGTGATGCCCCTGATTGACGACGTGGCGGATGCAGTGGAGCGGGAAGCATACCGTCAGCAGTTGGCGGCTTTTTTGCGCGTAGATGAACGTTCTTTAAAAAGCACGCGCACTGAACTCGCGCATAGCCGTCGAAGAAAGATTGAAAATGATCAGGCAGACGTGATTCCTGCCAGCATGTTGAACAAACCAGCCCACAAAAACCAGAAACTTGAACGCTACCTTTTGCATGATCTGTTCATCGATCCTGAAGGCCTGTTTCGCCTGGACAAGACCCTCTGCAATTTAGGACTTGACCCAATCATGGAATCTGATTTTCAAAGTGCTGATACCCTGGCAGGCTTCCGCTTGGTCAGAGACAGCCTGCGTCAGGTGGACTATACGCCGGCGGACTACATCGAAGCGCGCTTGACCTCTGCGTTGGAATTTGAAGAAAATCCCACTTTTGTTGAGGTTCAGTATGCCATCACCAAAGAGAAGCGGGATCAACATCAGGTGCGGGCGGTGGTGCGGATGCGTTTGAATCGCCTTGAGGACAGGCTGGAAGAGATCAAATTTCTGCAGTCAGATGAGGTTGATTCAAAAACGTACACGGAAGAAGAAGTACAATTCCTTTATCTCGAATTACTGCAGAAGCGCCGCATGCTGGATAAAGCTTTGCTTGCCCCGCAAGCCGGCGGCAGCACGCGCGTACGTAAAACATCCTCCATCAAGAGCAAATCCAGAGACAAGGCGTAAGTAAATGTCAGAAAACAATATGGATGATTTTGAACTAAGCGACGATCAACCTGAAACAGAGCCTGAAATCCAAAGAGGCGAAATTGTTGACGATCCGATCCAGCTCTACTTGCAGGACATAAGCCGCGAAGAGTTGCTGCTGGCGGAGCAGGAATTTTACCTGGCTATTGTTTTTCAGGCGAACGAACAAATGAATCTTTATCGGGCAGGTGAGTCTGGCCTGAATTTGGAAAGCATCTTAGCCGACATGAAGACGACCTGGGCGCAGGTGGAGATGGATGCAGCCAGGCTCTCCTATCCGGCACCGGATGTAAAGATGGTGTTGGATGAAGCCAAGCATTTCCAGCAAAGCATGGAGATGCCCAATCCGCCATATATCCGTACCTACCTGGACGATCCTCGTTGGGGTAGCGACAAGCATTGGGAAGATCTGGCGCGCGATCTGCTTCGTTTCTTCAAGAATGCGTACATTCTGCCCGAAGGTTTGATTGAACCACTGAGCCTCAATTGGGCGAATGGCACTGACCTCCAAAACCTGGAAGCCAGCCCGGCAGAAATAAAAACCAGCATTAACCGGGTTGTGGAAAATGCTGACTTTGCCAACCAAAAACTGGTGGAATACAACCTTCGCCTGGTGGTCAGCATAGCCAAGCGCTACAACAACAAGGGTATTGCCATGGAGGATTTGATCCAGGAAGGCAATATGGGCTTGCTGCGGGGCATCCAGAAGTTCGACCCTGCCAAAGGGTTTCGCTTCAGCACTTATGCCACCTGGTGGATCCGCCAGGCGGTCACCCGCGCCATTGCAGACCAGGGGCGCACCATCCGCGTGCCGGTGCATATGGGTGACCAAATCAACAAACTCCTACGTACCCAACACCAGCTTACACAAAGATTGGGACGGGATCCCTCGGTGGAAGAACTCGCGGATGAATTGGATGTCCTCCCCAAGAAGGTTGAGAACATGATCCAGGTATCCAGAAGACCACTTTCTTTGGAGACACCAACTGATAATGAGGATGATTCGGTCCTGGGTGATTTCATCGAAGATGATGAGGCCTCGCCGCCGGATGATATGGCCACCTATAACCTTCTTAGGGAGCACCTAGGTGAAGTACTTGAATCCCTGCCACCCCGCGAAGTGAGGATCCTCCAACTGAGGTATGGTTTGCTCGATGGACAAGCATATACACTTGAAGAAGTAGGACGTAAAATGGGAGTTACTCGGGAACGGGTTCGCCAGATCGAAGCTCAAGCACTCAGCAGACTGAGACATCCCACCATCAGGAGAAAATTAAGAGATTACTTAGGGGAATAGAACAAGGGTTTCGAGGAATCAGGCCATCCACCTCAGCCAACTTCCAAGGCCATTCTTCCATTATTGTTAAAGGCTTGCACAATAAAGAAGATTGGTGCATACTAGAGTTGTAAGGGATTGATCATGGCCAAGATCGCTTTACGTAGATATATACGCGAGATCAGCAATCTGATCGATAACGGAAAAACCGATCAAGCAATTGATCATTGCTTGTGGATCTTAAAGCGATATCCCAAGCACCTTGATACTTACAGTGTAATAGGAAAAGCTTTCCTTGAATCCCGCCGTTTTGCAGATGCTGAAGATATCCTGAAACGGCTTCTTTCTTCCCGACCGGATGATTTCTTTGCTCATCTTGGTCTGAGCATTGTACGGGAAAACCAAAATGCACTTGATGAAGCAATTTGGCACATGGAAAGAGCTTTCGAATCTCAGCCTACCAACACTGCAGTAGAGGAAGAACTTCGACAACTATACGGTAAAAGAGACGGAATCGAACCACCAAAGGTACGCATGACCCGTGGCGCCCTTGTCCGGTTGTATGCTAAGGGCGACCTGCTTCAGCAGGGAATTTCAGAAGCCAGGGCAGCATTAATTGAAGATCCAAACCGATTGGATATTCAGGT
>ENA-OSEO01004396-OSEO01004396.1-sediment-metagenome-genome-assembly--contig:-NODE-4396-length-14933-cov-5.115172_pt1 | contig 14933 bp, 11 predicted proteins | sample MGYA00237883_ERZ534232 | MGnify/ENA metagenome assembly ERZ534232 | reverse complement strand
TGCTTTGACCCATGAATCCGCAGCCGGATACAGATCGGGATGGAGTTGACGCATCACACGACTGGCCTGTGCAATGGCGAAAGCGATCTTGCCTTTTTCGACGTCCCAATCCTTCTCGAAAATCTCGGTGTAAGTCTTTTTGAATTGATCCAGTCTCCCTTCGTCCTCCAGGGAAATTTCCAGTTCAGCCAAATCGAGGTCGCGGGCATACCCCAGCCTCTGGAGAAACAGCCGATAGATAATCTCGGTGATGCTCTGATTGCCGGAGCGTATACCGCGGTCGGTCGAGACATCGAAGATCAATGCATCGGTTGGGATCTGTTCAGTAATGTTAGTGAGCAGAACCTTGGTTTTATTGTCGCCAGGCCGTTGCGCAAAAAGATGTGCTGCGTCATTCCCAAGGATTTTCCGATTTTCCAGGGCCAGACCAAGCATCTTGGCAAAACTCGATTTGCCTGAACCGAAAAAACCGGAAATCCAGATTGCTATCCCCTCGTGCGGCTTTTGGGGCGTCTCCCGGTATCTTTCGAATATTTCGATATAATGGTTGCGAATGGCGTCTGTTACGATGTATTCGGAAATTTCTTCCTGGATGATTTGCTCATCCGTCTGATCTACCTTAATGACTTCTTCGATCCTGCGGCGGATATCGCCAAAAATCAGATCCTTGATTAAAGTCTCAGCCATAACCACATTCTCTCTTTTTAAAATATTCTTGGGCGGTAGTTATGTTCTGGGTCCAGCACTCCCATGAAGCGCAGTCCGGCGGCGCCATCCAGTTGCCCGGGGTAAAAAAGAATGGCGGGCACGTGTACTTTTCCCTTGAGCTGTTCCAGCAGAGATGAAGTTCGATACATGGGGAAAAGAGCTCCCGCGCGCAGAATAAACACGATATCTCGGCAGGGGTCGGAATCAGCAGGTATTCTCGCAACAACCAAATCATCCAGTGGTTGATATTCACTCAAAACGTTGTGGATCGTTTCGATAGTAGCTTCCAGTCCCACGGTTTTTTCTGCACCAATGAGCGAGCCTGTGTCCATACCCTCCGACTCCAGCGCAGCCGCCATGCATTCAGCCAGAGAAATGCAGATGACTCTCTTGCCCTTTTGCTCCAGGCGGGTTTTCAAAAGTGAAACTTCTGCGCGCATCGCGAATTCATCTTCGGGAGGATACCGAAAAATGGCATAGGGCATGTCGTGGTAGGCGCTGATAGCCGGGCGGGGATCGGCTTGACTGAGGGCGGGCTCCAGGGCCTTGGACAATCTTTGTTTCCAGTCGCTCATCGAAGTCCCTCTCTTGCATATGCAAATGATGAACTGTAAGGCAAATCCAGCTGAGCCAAACTCCCGGCAACCTCATAGCGGAGCTTGCGATATTGGTGAAGGCGCAAGAGCTCTCGCTCGACATCTTCAGCGGTCAAAAGATACATGCGCCAGTCCGGGTTGTTGATGATGATGCCGGAATTCAACTTAATCTCTGCCATCGCATGAATCAGGTAAAGAAAACTCTCCTCGGGAAGATGATAGGAGGAGAACTCTCGAACTCTTGTCCCTACCAGTAGTCCAAAGTCAACCGCCATGCGAAGCAATCCGGCTGCAACACGCTTGAGGGTGGATTTCGTCCACGCTTCGGTTGAAGTCTGTCGTTTCGCAGCGAGCGATTCGAGATATGGAAACAGGTCCTCGCTCTGCAGGCGATAGGCGCCATCCCTGTATTGGGGGAAAAGCCAGTTAATGAGAAAATCTCGAACAAGAAACTCGTCCCTTGTCATATGCCATAGGAGCAGGGGTTTCCAGATTTCTCTATCGCATCCGGCTTTGGCGAGCTCTACGAGAGGCCGGTCGCAGCCTTCCGGATCAAATCGGCGGTTTAGGACTTTTGCAACATCCCGCAACCAGTTCGCACTGGTGGCGCCAATAGTGTTATTCTCTTTTACGAGCTGAAGATTTTGTCTTTTCGATAGTGCGAAATCCCAACTCTGAAATATGGAATAAGTCTCTTCGATAAGCGATCCCTTGACGATCGTGAACGAGGATACCACTTGAGCTCTTGAGACACCCAACTGCGATCACTCCTCTAATCTTGCATAAGGTACTGCCAGCTTGCCGGACTCGCCAAGAGAAAAACCAGCAGCGAGCAGTGCAAGTATTTCATTGTCCGGGGCATGCGCCCCGGGAATGGAAACGGCTTTCCCCTCTGCTGAGCGATGACACTTCTTAACAGTCGCTGCATCTTCGACGTTCAATAAATCGAGCTCCTGCAATGTATCAAGTAAGTCGGCCTTCCCAACCGTTTCCAGATTTTTGAAAAAGGGCTCCCATTTTTCGATATCATCGAGCCAATTTTGCCACTGGGTCTCAAACTGATCCTCGATGGGCGCAGGGAGGTTCCACAGGGTCATGCAGCCCGGTGGATTGAAGACTTCCTCACACCGGCTCCGGGCGACAGCGAAAGCAATGCGAGCTTGAGCAAATCGATGCGTTCCGGGAAAACCCCGGCTTATGGCAATGGTGCCGTATCGCCCCAGAATGCCACGGGTATTCCACCACTTGGACACATCCATTTCACCGTAACGAGCAATGGTCAGACGCAATTTGAAGAGTTTGTCGAAGTTAATATCTCTGCAACATTCCAAAGTTTATACTACCTCTAATCCATTGAATCCAGAAACGATTTAGCCGCATCATTCCAGTGGAATGTGCAAGAGCTCATAATCCTCCAGATAAATCTCGCGGCCTGTTTCCGGGTGAACAGGCCTATTTCTCCGGCTCAGTGTGAGTCACCACCAGTTCATCGTTTTGGACATCCACATGAATGGTCGATCCGTCCGGAACAGATCCGGATATGATGGCGCGCCCGATGCGGCTCTCCAGCTGATGCTGCAGGTAGCGCTTGAGGGGTCTTGCGCCATAGACGGGATCGTAACCGGCTTTCGCAATGAATTCTTGGGCCGCATCGGATAGATCCAGCTTGATCCGGCGGTCTTTAAGCCGTTTTGCAAGATCTTGCGTCAGCAGCCCTACAATTTGCTTCACTTCTTCCCGGGTGAGCGGTTTGAACAGAACGATATCATCCACCCGATTCAAAAACTCCGGCCGGAAGTGATGGCGAAGCTCCTTCATCACATTTTTTCGCGCTTCTTCGGTGATTTCACCCCGATCCGTCACACCTTCCAGTAGATAGTGCGAGCCAATATTGCTGGTCATGATGATGACGGTATTTTTGAAGTCCACCGTGCGGCCCTGGGCATCGGTTGCCCTGCCGTCATCCAGGATCTGCAGGAGCACATTGAAGACGTCCTGGTGAGCCTTCTCGATCTCATCAAAAAGAATGACGCTGTAGGGTTTGCGGCGCACCGCTTCGGTGAGCTGACCGCCCTCTTCGTAGCCCACATAGCCCGGAGGCGCCCCAATCAAGCGCGACACGGTGTGCCTTTCCTGATACTCGCTCATATCGACCCGCACCACGTTGTCTTCTGAATCAAACAGAGCTTCCGCCAGGGTCTTGCCCAGTTCGGTCTTGCCCACGCCGGTCGGCCCGAGAAAAATGAACGATCCGATGGGACGGCGCGGATCCTTGATGCCCGAACGCGCGCGCAGCACGGCGTCGGTAACCAGCTGCACCGCTTCGTCTTGACCGACTACCCGCTGGTGCAAAATCTCATCCAGTCGCAGCAGCTTATCGCGCTCTCCTTCAACCAGTCTCGTCACGGGAATGCCCGTCCAGCGGGAAACGATGTCGGCTATTTCTTCTTCGGTCACTTCCTCGCGCAACAACCGGTTTCCACCCTGCTTACTTGCCAGGCGCTCCTCCTCACTGTGCAGACGACGCTCCAGCTCCGGAAGCTTGCCGTGCTTTAGCTCTGCTGCAAGATTGAGATCATACTGACGTTCGGCCACTTCAATGTCCCGGCGCAATTTTTCGATTTCTTCCCGTAGCGATTGAACCTTTTTGATGCCTTGCTTTTCGGTTTCCCACTGCGTCTTCATGACATCGCTTTTGGCGCGCAGTTCAGCGAGCTCTTTGCGAAGGGCGTCGAGGCGCTCCTGGCTTCCTTTATCGCGCTCTTTCTTGAGGGCCGCTTCCTCGATTTCCAGCTGCATGACCCGGCGTGTCACTTCGTCCAGCTCAGACGGCATAGAATCGATTTCCGTTCGAATCATAGCGCAGGCTTCATCAACCAGATCGATCGCTTTGTCGGGCAGGAACCGGTCGGTAATGTAGCGGTTGGAAAGAACAGCTGCAGTCACCAACGCGCTGTCCTGGATCTTGACCCCGTGGTGGACCTCGAAACGCTCTTTAAGTCCGCGAAGAATCGAAACAGTGTCTTCCACGCTCGGCTGATCCACCAGCACCGGCTGAAATCGCCTCTCCAGCGCGGCATCTTTTTCGATATATTTGCGATATTCATTCAGGGTGGTTGCACCGATGCAATGCAGCTCGCCCCGGGCCAGCATCGGCTTGAGCATATTGCCGGCGTCAATGGCTCCCTCGGCCTTTCCGGCGCCGACAATGGTGTGCAGCTCGTCGATAAAGAGAATGATTTGCCCTTCCGATTCCTTGATTTCCTTCAGAACCGCTTTGAGTCGCTCTTCAAATTCGCCGCGATACTTGGCGCCGGCGACAAGAGACCCCATATCCAGAGCAAACAAAGTCCGATCCTTGAGACCTTCGGGAACGTCGCCACGCACAATCCTATGGGCCAACCCTTCCACAATGGCGGTCTTGCCGACTCCCGGATCGCCGATCAGAACCGGATTGTTCTTGGTTTTTCGACTGAGGATGCGGATCACCCTGCGAATCTCCGAATCACGCCCAATCACCGGATCGAGCTTGCTGGAGCGCGCTTCCTGCACAAGGTCTCTGCCATATTTCTGCAGGGCTTCGTAGGTCGTTTCCGGCGAAGCACTGGTCACCCTCTGATGACCCCGCACTGCGGTGAGAGTCTTGAGAATGAGATCACGGCTGATGCCGAACTGTTGCAGCACCCTGCCTGCCGGCGTGCTGCTCCCCTCATCAGTAAATGCAAGCAAGAGATGCTCTACCGAAACATATTCATCCTTCAGCCGTTCGGCTTCTTCCTGAGCCTTGGCCAGGAGTTTGTTCAGTCTTTGCGTGATGTAAACCTTGCCGGGTTCGATTCCGGGGCCGCTTATTCGTGGCTTCCGCTCGAGCTCTTCTTCCACACGCTTGCCCAGATCGTCTAACGGCACCTCCATCCTGTGCAGAAGCTTCGGAACCAGACCGTCTGATTGTTCCAGCAAGGCCATCAAAAGATGCTCGCCATCGACCTCCACATGGCCGTAGCGAATGGCTTTGGTTTGCGCCTGTTGCATCGCTTCCTGAGATTTTATGGTAAACTTATTCAAATCCATGGTTATGGAAATTCCTCCTTCATTATGATTAATCGGCCCCCCGCGACAGATATGCTCTCACCTTTCCGCCGTCAACTCCTCGATTCTTTTTTCCAGCTCCTCAACCCGTTTCAGCAGCTCCAATACCAGACCTATACCCGCATAGTTGATCCCCAGGCTATTACGCAGTCGAATGATTTTGCGAACCAGGGGAATCACTTCAGCCCGAAATATGAATTCATCCTCGTCACGACCGCTGGGGTCGATGAGTCCAAGATAGATGAAGCGCTCTATAAGGTCCGGGTGCACACCGCATCGAGACGCCACCTCGGTCATACTCACATAAGGAGAAAATCCCGCCGTCCTCTGGAAACGGACCATGAGATATTGTCGTTGTTCAACCATGGGGACCTATCCTCCTCTGACTAGTCTCTCGGATTGAATGGAGATACTTTTCCGAGCTCTTCGAACAATTCCTGTTCACGCTGGGAAAGCTTGGTCGGAACCACAACCGTGATAACTGCATAGAGGTTTCCGGCGGTTCCTTTCGTGCTGGGCATCCCCTTTCCGCGGAAGCGCAGCTTTTTGCCGTTCTGAGTGCCGGAAGGCACCTTCAAGGTAATGGACCCCGACATCGTGGAGATCTTTACCTCGGTGCCCAACACAGCTTCCCAGGGTGTGATCGGGAGCTCCATGTATATATCTTTGCCTTCCAGGCGATAGACGGGATGTGGCTCTATTTCAACTTTCAGATACAGGTCCCCTCTTCGACCGCCTCCCGTTCCTTCTCCGCCTTGCCCGCTGAGGCGGATCTTTTGTCCCGGCAGAATGCCGGGAGGTATCTTGACTTCGTAGTTACGCTCTTGAACGGAAACCCTTCCATCGGGAGTCAGACTTTGCATTTGTAAAGTTATAGGCTTGGTTGCACCATGGTAGGCATCTTCCAGTGATATCCTCACGGTGGCTTCCTGGTCGATTCCATCCTGACGCCATACAGGCCCCTGCCGGGGCCCGCCGCGACGGGCCTGCCGAAAACCGCCCGCGCCGCCGAACAGCGTCTCAAAAAAATCGCTGAAGCCCCCCGCACCAGACCACTCGAACCCTGCTTGACCAGGTCCGGCGCCTGCTCTCCCGAAGTCAAAGTGAGCATCCCAGCCCGGCGGCGGCCTGAAATCCTGGCCATCTTTCCAATGAGCCCCCAATTGATCGTATTTCTGCCGTTTTTCCGGATCTTTGAGCACCTCGTAAGCTTCACCCAATTGCTTGAATTTCTCCTCGGCATCTGAAGCTTTGTTAACATCCGGGTGAAGCTTTCTGGCAAGTTTGCGATAAGCCCGTTGAATCTCTTCCTGGGTCGCGGTTCGCGGCACCCCTAAAATTTCATAATAGTCTCTAAACTTGACCGCCATAATTCCCCGTTAGGACCTCTTCTGGTTATATTTGCCGTCAGCCTGAAAAAAAACACGGATCCGATCCGATATCCGGACAATATCTGTTTACCTATGCGACCTGGTAAGCCAAAAGTCAAGGCTCCACGTGGGTGCAAGCCGGAACGATTTCTTCCCATTGTGGGCTCCAATATGCATTCCCACGCCGGAGCGTGGGAACGAGCAGGTGTGGGAGCGTGGGAACGAGCAGGTGTGGGAGCGTGGGAACGAGCGGTACTGCTCACTGCTCACTGCTCACTCCCATCACCGTTCGGTGAACTCGGCGTCAATGACATCCTCGTCTTGTTTCGACTTCTGCCGGCCGGTCCCCGGCCCGCCGCCACCGGCCGCACCGGTTTGCTGGTATGCAGCACTTGCAACCAGTTGCGCCGCCTGCTGCAGATCGCTGGCCAGCTGCTGGTAGCGTTCCTTGCCAACACCTTCATCCTTTACGGCCCGCCGGGTGTCGGCGACGAGCTGCTCACAACGGGCCTTTTCGTGCACTGGAACTTTATCGCCCAGATCACTCAGAGTGCGCTCCAGCTGGTACGCCAGACTGTCCGCCTGATTTCTCGCTTCCACCGTCTCCCGTCGTTTCTTGTCTTCGGCAGAGTGCGACTGTGCATCTCCAACCATACGCTCCACTTCGTCCTTGGGCAGATTGGTGGATTCGGAGATGGTGACTTTCTGTTCCTTACCGGTTTCCTGGTCTCGTGCAGTAACATTCAAGATGCCATTGGCATCGATGTCGAAGGTAACTTTTATCTGGGGAAGACCGCGCGGTGCAGGACGGATGCCTTCCAACCGAAAACGTCCGAGCACCCGGTTATCGTTGGCCATTTCGCGCTCACCCTGTAGTACCACAATATCCACTGCAGTCTGATTGTCTTCAGCCGTGGAGAAAATCTCCTCCCGGCGCGCCGGAATCGTCGTGTTTCTTTCGATCAGCCTGGTCATCACCCCACCCAGGGTTTCCACGCCAAAGGAGAGCGGTGTAACGTCCAGCAGCACCACATCTTCCACTTCGCCTTTAAGAATTGCCGCCTGCACAGCAGCACCAACAGCCACCACTTCATCGGGATTGACGCTCATATTGGGTTGCTTGCCTCCAGTGAGCTTTTTGACCAGTTCCTGAACCGCTGGAATTCGAGTGGAACCGCCCACCAGGATGACTTCGTCGATGTCTTTGGCTGTCAGCCGGGCGTCCGCCAGAGCCTGTTCCACCGGCTTCATGCAGCGCTGCACCAGATCGTGGGTCAAATCCTCGAATTTTGCCCGGGTCAATTTCATCACCAGGTGCTTCGGACCCGCTGCATCGGCTGTAATAAAGGGCAGGTTGATCTGCGTTTCGGTGGTGCTTGAAAGTTCCACCTTGGCCTTTTCTGCGGCCTCATACAGCCGCTGCAAACCCTGCCGGTCTTGACGGATGTCGATGCCCGAATCTTTTTTGAATTCATCGGCCAGCCAGTCGACCACTCGTTTGTCCAAATCGTCACCGCCCAGGTGAGTGTCACCCGAAGTTGAACGTACCTCACAAACGCCCTCACCCACGTCCAAAATGGAGACATCGAAGGTTCCTCCACCCAGGTCGAAAACCAGGATGGTTTCGTTTTTCTTTTTCTCCAAGCCATAGGCGAGAGCAGCCGCGGTCGGCTCGTTGATAATGCGCAGCACCTTAAGGCCGGCGATTTCTCCGGCGTCCTTGGTGGCTTGGCGCTGAGCATCGTTGAAATAGGCAGGCACCGTGATGACCGCCTCCTTGACCTTCTCGCCGAGATACTTGGAAGCATCGTCCACCAACTTGCGCAGCACCTGAGCGGACGATTCCTCAGGAGCTATCTGTTTGCCGCGAATGTCGAATCGCACCGCGTCATTGGGTCCGCGCACTACCTGGTAAGCAACGATCTTGGACTCTTCATCCACTTCACCCCACTTGCGGCCGACAAACCGTTTTGCAGAATAAACGGTGGCAGTCGGATTCAAAATAGCCTGCCTGCGAGCTACCTGCCCCACCAGCCGCTGTCCGTCCTCGGTGTAAGCCACCACTGACGGTGTGGTGCGCGATCCTTCCGCGTTAGGAATCACCGTGGCAACTCCATTGTCCCAAACGGCCACCACTGAATTGGTGGTTCCCAAGTCTATACCCACTGCTTTTGCCATATCAAAATCCCTCCACTAAATCCTTATTTTGAGTATTTTTCGTTACCGTATGAAGGCTCAAATCCATGCAGTCCATTACAATATTGAATGACTGCACTCCTTCTCAAGATACGCTTCATAATTTAATCACGGTTCCATCCATTTCCAGGGTATTTGGCATACTTTTTGTCTAGACATCGGAAAAGAACCGTAAGCATCATTTTCCTCTTTGTTATCATGCCATTGTCCGGAAGCCCCTCTTATATCAGCACAAATTTACTTTTGACACTTCTCTCTTTTCCCCTATCATTAGGAGCCATTGGAAGTGCTATTGTCGAGTCCGTTACTCTATCATAAGTATTTGTTTTGCATCTAAAAAAGGATATAATCATTATGACTGACGGCGGTCAATCCACTGCATCACAGGTTAGCGATATTCATGGAGAAGCAACTATGCCAGCAAAACCATCCGTGGCTATAGCCACTAAACCGCCTCTGCAGCTCAGTGAAAATGCACTGGTGGTTCTTGCCAAACGCTATCTCAAGAAAAATGAGCAGAGCGAGCCCATCGAGGCTCCCGAAGATTTGTTTTGGCGGGTGGCAAATGCCATTGCTCAGGCAGATGCCAACTATGAAGGGCCCGACAAGGTGGAGGAGACCGCCTACAAATTCTATCGTCTGATGGGATCTCTGGACTTTATCCCCAACTCGCCCACTCTGATGAATGCCGGCAGACGCCTGGGTCAGCTGTCGGCATGTTTTGTTTTGCCGGTGGAGGATTCCATCGACAGCATTTTCGAAGCCATCAAGCACGCTGCCATGATTCACAAGAGCGGCGGCGGAACCGGCTTTTCATTTTCCAGAATACGGCCGGAAAACGACAAAGTGCTCTCCACTCAGGGAGTTGCAAGCGGTCCCGTTTCCTTTATGACCGTTTTCGACACAGCCACCGAAACCATCAAGCAGGGCGGCACCAGGCGAGGCGCCAACATGGGGATCTTGCGCGTGGATCACCCCGATATTGAAAGATTCATCACGTGCAAGACCGACAATGACCGCCTGACCAACTTCAACATCTCCATCACCATAACCGACACCTTCATGGAAGCGGTGGAAAAAGACACCGACTATGATTTGATCAATCCGCGCACCGGCGAAAGGCTGCAAAGCCTTTCCGCCCGCAAGGTTTTCGATCAGATCGTCCAGTCGGCGTGGAGAAACGGGGAACCGGGCGTGATTTTCATCGACAGCGTCAACCGCAGCAACCCGACTCCCCAGGCGGGGCAGATCGAAAGCACCAATCCCTGCGGCGAGCAGCCTCTGCTCCCTTACGAATCCTGCAATCTGGGCTCCATCAATCTCGCCCGCATGGTCAAGCACGGGCAAATCGACTTTGACCATTTAGCCGAAGTCGTGTGGGATGCCACCCATTTTTTGGACAACGTGATCGATGTCAACAAGTATCCTCTGCCAAAAATCGAAGAAATGACCATGGCCAACCGTAAAATCGGCTTGGGTGTCATGGGGTTTGCCGACATGCTGGTCGCCTTGGGAATTCCTTACAACTCGGGCCAGGCCGTCGAAACTGCAGAACAGGTCATGCACTTCATTCAAGACGAATCAAAAGCGGCTTCCGGTGCCCTTGCGGAAAAACGCGGCAATTTCCCCAATTATCCCGACTCCGTCTACGATCACCCGGATACTCCTTACATGCGCAATGCCACCACCACCACCATTGCCCCGACGGGAACCATCAGTATCATTGCCGGCTGCTCCAGCGGTATCGAGCCGGTATTCGCCATCAGTTTCGTGCGCAAGGTATTGGATGGGCAGGAATTGCTGGAAGTTCATCCCCTGTTCCAGCAAGTGGCCAGAGAACGGGGTTTTTATTCCGACGAACTGATGAAGCGCATTGCCGAACGGGGAAGCATCAAGAATTTCATGGAGATCCCGGAAGATGTGCGGCGCGTTTTTGTGGTGGCCCACGACGTCAGCCCCGAGTGGCACATTCGCATCCAGGCGGCTTTCCAAACGCATACGGACAACGCAGTCAGTAAAACCATTAATTTCCCCTTCAAGGCCACTCCGGAGGACGTCCGCAGCGCCTACCTCATGGCTCATAAACTGGGGTGCAAGGGATTGACCATCTATCGCGACGGAAGCCGGGAAGTGCAGGTCCTCAATATTCAGCGCAAACCCCACTATCCTCAGGTTGAACCTCGTCCGCGACCGGATAAAACCATCGGCGTTACGGAACGGATCAATACCGGCTGCGGCAAGCTTTATGTGACCATCAACACAGACGAATACGGTTTCTGCGAAGTCTTCGCACAAATGGGCAAGGCCGGTGGATGCGCCTACTCACAGATCGAAGCGACCAGTCGCTTGATCTCGCTGGCCCTTCGCTCCGGCGTGAAGGTTGACTCGGTCATCAAGCAGCTCATGGGCATTCGCTGTCCTTCTCCCGTTTGGAAAAACGGAGAACAGGTGGTTTCCTGTTCCGATGCCATTGCTAAGGTGCTGAACCACCAGGCCCAGACCAACATCGCGTCGATCATGGACGAAATGGGTGCCTGCCCCGATTGCGGTGCTTCCGTTGAACACGAAGGCGGCTGCATTGTTTGTCGGTCGTGTGGATTTTCGCGCTGCAGTTAGAGAATGCCGATGCCCTGTCCACAGAAGTGGGACCTGTCTCCCAAAGAGGCCGTTGCTTTGCAGCGAGAGCTGGCGGAGCGAATCAGTTTTCAGGCTATTCCCGACGATTTTGAGGTTCTGGGGGTATCCGATGTCAGCTACATGAAATCGGTGGATAGGCTGGTGGTTGTGATCCTCACATTCCACTGGCCGACTCTGGAACAGCTCGAAAGCGTTCATCTGGCTGCTCCCATTCGCTTCCCGTATGTTCCCGGACTGCTATCCTTCCGGGAAATCCCTCCTTTGCTGGAAGCTTATGGTCAGCTCAAAAGGCCCGCCGATGTCTTTCTGTGCGACGGTCAGGGAATCGCTCACCCGAGAAAACTGGGACTGGCTTCACACCTCGGCCTGTGTCTGGACATCCCGACCGTGGGGTGCGCCAAAAGCCGACTTTGTGGCGAGCACGAACCCTTGGACCTTCGTCGCGGCAGTTACACTCCCCTCCTCCTTTCCGGCGACGTGGTCGGGTATGTCTACCGCTCGCGCTCCGGAGTCAAACCCATCTACGTCTCCCCGGGGCATCTGGCCGATCTGGAAAGCTCCAGAAAACTGGTGGAAGGCTGCCTGGGGCGCTATCGCATTCCCGAGCCGCTGCGGCAGGCTCACAACACCGCCACCCTAATGCGCAAAAACCTGTACCCGTGAAATCGTAAGTTGGTGAGACGCGTTGACAGGTCGGCAGGGAGACGCGGAGAAAGACCCTTATGATGGAACCTCCGCGCCCTCTGCGTCTGGCAGTGAAAAACTAAGATTTCAGCCTTCAACAGTACCCTTGCGTTGGCGAGCCCTAACGTCGGAAGCCTTGAAAATGTCGGACGGAAGTTATTCGTCATCTGCCCGTTTTGCAGCTTTGCATCGTGCTTGCCGGTCTTCTTTTCTCCGTGTCACCGCGTCTCCCCCTCTCCGCGTCAGACCCGGGGAGGCAAGCGTGTCCAACTATCAGCTCCGAGTTGGGGTTGACTGCGACCCTAAATCATTTGAAACCGGTGTTTTTTGGGCTCTTCGCCCCGGCCGGAGACGGCGCCCCTGAATACCTCTTCCACTCCCTCTTTCCAATCGTCGAGAAATGTATCGAAAGATTCTTTGAATTCGGCGTCGATTTCAACCCGGTTTATAGTGCAATGAATCACCACCCTATCGGGAGCCGGTGGATATCCCGTGGTGACAGTCCAGGCGAGAGCATTGGGGCAGGCCGGCATGGTGAATCGCACGCCGCCGTTGATGAGCTCACGGCGGACATCGAATTGCCCCCACAGGCAAACAACTCTCCCCTCATTTCCCGAGCATTCCAAAATGGCCGGCATCGAATCACACAAATCCGGCAGGCTCTCAATGATCACCTTTTCCTGCAGTTCCGCCTCGCTGGTCTCAACTTCTGCTATTCTGTAAAATTCCATAAGATTCTGTTTTCATCCTCCGAATTATCCAACGTGTATCGAAATCCAACTGGTTTAAATTAACGTTAGCTGGATAACAGTCAAGTCAACAACAAAGCTTGATTTTCATAATTACCTAAAGTTTCAATATCAATGTGCCGATTATCGATTTGAACGGGACAAGGAGAATTGGCCATGAAGATTACCTCATCGGATGTGAGTCTTGAGTCCAGCCGAAAATTCATCCAGAGAGACGAAAAGAAGGAGGAGTTGCAGATTTGGAGCGGCCGAAGAGGTCCATCCGCCGGGGTAGCTGAAAGACCCGCCGGAGACCGAGTGACTCTCTCCGGTCGGAGCGCCTTCCAAGATCCCGCCGTTACGGCCGGGCAATCGAGGAGCAGAGCTGCACAAGCCGAGCCGGAAGATGAAAGCATCAACGCTCAGGACCCGAAGGTTCTCTTAATTAAAGCCCTTATCGAGGCGATCACCGGCAAAGAGCTCAACGTGTCAGTTTTCGATCCCTCGGAACTGCAGCCGGCAACCGATATGGCGGTCATCGAGCAGAACGGAGCAGGCGAGGGTTCGGCGAGAGAAGGATGGGGACTGATCTACAACAGCTATGAATCCCACTACGAAGCTGAGAGCACCAGCGTGGCCGTCGAGGGCGTTGTCCGAACCCGGGACGGGAAAGAGCTCGCTTTTTCCCTCAATCTGAACATGAACAGGGAATATTTTACGGAACAGAGCTTTTCCCTAACGGCCGGCGATGCCAACATGGTGGATCCCCTGGTGATCAATTTTGCTGGAGCGGCCGCCGAGCTGACGGACACAAAGTTCGCGTTCGACCTTGATGCCGACGGCGATCTGGAGAACATCTCTTTTGTTCGGCCCGGCAGCGGATTGCTGGTCTTTGACAGGAATAGCGACGGAAAGGTGAATGACGGCAGTGAGCTCTTCGGACCGACAACCGGCAATGGCTTCGCCGAATTGAGTCTGTATGATGAAGATCGCAATCAATGGATCGACGAGAACGATTCCATCTACGACAGGCTTTCTGTTTGGACCAGAGACGGGAGCGGCAATGATTCCCTGAGCAGTCTGCTTTCAAGCAATATTGGAGCGATACATCTTGGAGCCGTCGAATCGAAATTCGATCTGAGGGGCAGCGGGAACACTCTGAACGGTCAGGTCAGCCGGTCTGGGGTCTATCTTGAGGAGGATGGAGAGGCAAAGTCCATACAGCAATTGGACCTAACCGTGTGAGCCCAAGGCGGTTATGTCCCGATCCGTTTGGTCATGAAGTTTTTGAATTTTTCGTTTCCGCTGTTTATCAGCAATCGGCCCTGCTTCAAGGCAGGGCCGTCCTTTCCCTCATACAGCAAGCTTTCAAGCGAGCAACACACCTCTCATAATGCGTGCAAGAAAATCGCCGGCCGGATTCGCGTCCCTTTTTTGTCATCCCCGCAAACGATCATGAGTCCACGATTGAAGATTTTAATGGCAAGTTCGAGACTTACCGGCCACGAAGTGCGAAAATGCGAGCTTTCTCAACTCCCTGCTCCGCGCTCCCCGCTCCTTGCTTCTATGTACGGAGCATCGCAAGGATTTCATCGTTCTCGGGGAAACGGCCGGTCTTGCCCTTTGAAAAGATGAGGTTGCCATCCGCCACAACATCAAAGATACCGTTTTTCCCCTCAACCAGCTCCGTCTCCAACCCCAACTCTTTGGATATAGCGGCCGCCAGACTGGTGGCCTGTGGGAGATAGTTTCAAGGTACGCAGTAAGTGATCGAAATCTTCATTTTTTTCTCCCGGGGGCTTCGATCATCGTTTCGGCTAACTCATGACCGTTCGTGCTGAGGTATCGGTAACCGTTCACCATACAGCCTTTTATGAACCGCAAAGGCGCAAAGAACGCCAAGGTTCGCAAAGGTTGTATCCTTT
>ENA-OSEO01004395-OSEO01004395.1-sediment-metagenome-genome-assembly--contig:-NODE-4395-length-14934-cov-3.132665_pt1 | contig 14934 bp, 9 predicted proteins | sample MGYA00237883_ERZ534232 | MGnify/ENA metagenome assembly ERZ534232 | reverse complement strand
TATGCCCGTTCTCAGTTCAAGGAAGTGAAGACCTTTTTCTTTCACAATACCATCTATGACCACATCTGGGAGGACCCTCCCCGGTTCAAGAAGCCTGTGCGGGTCGAAGACCTGGCCCGCCGCGATCCGGAGACCCGTTTCATCATCGTGGGCGACGCCAGCATGGCCCCCTATGAACTGATGGCCACGGACGGCTCGATCCACATCGAAGAGCGATCGACGCTTCCCAGTTACGAGAGGCTTCGGTTCATCGCCAATACGTTCCGGCACTCTGCCTGGCTCAATCCCAAGATGGCCGCTGAATGGCCCTATACCCGCACCATTAGTGCGATCCGGGAAATTTTCCCCATGTTTGAGCTGACCATCGATGGCCTGGAAAAGGCCGTTGCCCACCTCATGAGCGAGAATTAGTCGGGGCCGGACCCGTAGGCGCCTTCGCCTGGCTGTACCTGAAAAATGGTGACATGTTAGGTGCGATTGTGATATGGGAACCGCGACGGATTAAACCCATACCCATAGAAAAGAGGAGGAAAAACCAATGAAAAAGGTAGCGGTTATCGGTTGCGGCGCTTACATGGACAGCGGATACGGATGCCCCGGTGAGTGGCGGTGTCTGAAGGCGGCTGCGCTCGGCGAGGGGAAGTTCGACGAGCCGTCGCTGGTGACGGCTTTTGTCAAATGCGAATGTCCGGGAAGGACCCTCGTTTCCAACCTGGGCATGGCCATGAAGCTGTCCGAGATCAAGCCGGACGCGATTTACCTCAGTTCCTGTCTCGCCAATGCCAAACCGGGGTGTCCCTACGGTACGGCTGAAGAATTCGCTCAGCTCATCAAAAATAACACGGGCATCGAGGTCATCTTAGGGACCCACGACTATCATTAATCGGGATTGACCGAAAGCCTGAATTCTGCCGCACCAGGTTTTCGGTCAAATGTCGTCTACCTTTCTTTCCACTCCGGCTTTCTTTACGACCACCACGCGGATGCCCTTGTTCCTGACCTCAACTGCCCGATTGTCAGGGCAGCGGCGGTCCAGATAGGCCCGTGCCCTGGCGTAGACATCGGTTGAAGGGGCCGACCTGACCGAGAGGGCGTCGCGGATTATTTCGAGGTATCCCTTCTCACGGACGATCTGGAAGGTTCGTGGAAAGTTTACATCGTAGATCCATCCCATCTGGAGCAGTTTGAAATCGTTGACCGTTTTGAGATCGGCCATTTTTACGAGCTCTCCCTTCATCAATGCCTCGTAGACCGGCTTCGAGATATCGGGGGAGTCGGGGAGATCGAGTTCAAGGGCATGGTTTCGCCTCTGTTCGGGGTCCTGATAATAGGCCGTGACCACGTGCCAGATATCCACCTTGTCCGCATCCCTGAGGAGTTTCAGGAAGAAACGTGTCCGCTCATCGGCTTCGGGAGGGATCGCGGCCCGGTTATGGGCGCCGACGACTCGAAGGATGAGTTCCTGATCAAAGGCGCCGATCCTTTCAAGAATGCGGGTTTCCCGAACGACCCTGACGCCAAGGGCCGCATGGTCCTCGGACCGATGATCCATGAAGGTCCCGTATCGTGTATACTGCTCAAACCGGCCGATGTCGTGGAGCCACGCCGTGGCCTCGGCCGTACACAGCTCCTCTGTCGAGAGATTCAGGCTGGCACCGATATCGAGGATAGCGGCACATACCCGTCGGGTATGTCCCTCCTTCATGTCCATGTTTTCCTGAATGCGCGGATCATTCGAAGCAAATTGCTCCACATAGTCGTCAAACCAGGCCTTCAGCCTGATGAGCGCTGTCTGCATATCCATGACGTACCTCTCCTATGGCTGCCGTCTCTGCCTGCGGACCTTGCATTCTTTAGGATTAGATGTCAAGGAGGTTTCGGGGAGTTGCGCGGGATGATCGAGAGGATAGGCATCGCCCACCCCGTTCCTGTCAATTTGGTTGACTCACGAACCGCTTTTCTGTTAATGATTAAAACCAGTTATTGTGCAAGAATGTGATGTTGCCTTTTTTTAACCAAGGAGGTTGTCAAACCCAATGGGCCAGGAACCGAACAAGATTATTTATTCCATGATCCGTGTAAGCAAGTACTATGACAAGAAGCCGGTTTTAAAGGATATCTCCCTCTCCTTCTTTTATGGCGCAAAAATAGGCGTCCTGGGCCTCAACGGCTCGGGAAAGAGTACGCTTCTGCGTATTTTCGCAGGTGTCGACACAGAATTCAATGGGCAGACCACGATATCACCCGGTCTCACGGTTGGTCTTCTCGAACAGGAACCGGAACTGGACGATGCAAAAACCGTCCGCGATATTGTGGAGGAGGGCCTGCAGGGAACGGTTGATTTGATCAATGAATTCAACCGCATCAACGAACAGTTCGCCAACCCTATGTCTGATGATGAAATGAACAGGCTGATCGAACGGCAGGGGGAGGTTCAGGAAAAAATGGACGCCGTGGAGGCATGGGACCTCGATTCACGGATCGAGATGGCCATGGATGCCCTTCGATGCCCCCCTGGAGAGACGCCGGTGAACGTGATTTCAGGAGGGGAGAGACGGCGAGTGGCCCTCTGTAGGCTTCTCCTTCAGAAACCGGATATCCTTCTCCTTGACGAGCCGACCAACCATCTCGATACAGAGTCTGTTGCATGGCTCGAACAGCACCTCCAACGGTACGCGGGCACCGTGATTGCAGTGACCCATGACCGCTATTTCCTCGATAATGTGGCGGGATGGATCCTGGAACTCGATCGGGGCGAAGGTATTCCCTGGAAAGGAAATTATTCTTCGTGGTTGGAGCAAAAGCGGAACCGGCTGCAGGTAGAGGAAAAAGGAGAAAGCAAGCGCCAAAAAACCCTGGAGAGGGAACTGGAGTGGATTCGAATGTCTCCCAAGGGGCGGCATGCAAAGGCAAAGGCGCGGATCAGCGCGTATGAGTCCCTGTTGAGCCAGGAGAGCGAAAAGCGGGAACGGGACCTCGAAATCTACATTCCGCCCGGTCCCCGGCTTGGAGACGTGGTTATCGAGTCGAAGAATGTCACCAAGGCGTACGGCGACCGGCTTTTGATGGACGGCCTCACCTTTTCCATTCCCTCCGGCGCCATCGTAGGGGTCATCGGTCCCAATGGGGCTGGCAAGACCACCCTTTTTCGAATGATTACAGGGCAGGAGGAGGCCACATCAGGGGAATTCAGGATCGGCGAAACCGTTCAACTGGCCTATGTCGATCAGAGCCGCGATGCCCTCGCTTCAGATAAAACCGTGTGGGAGGTCATCTCGGACGGACAGGATACGATATGGCTTGGGGATCGGCAGGTAAATTCCCGGGCCTATGCCGCACGCTTCAATTTCGCAGGGACCGTACAGCAAAAGAAGGTGGGGAATCTGTCAGGGGGGGAGAGAAATCGCGTTCATCTCGCTCGAATGTTGAAGCGAGGCGCGAATGTGCTTTTACTGGACGAGCCGACCAATGACCTGGATGTAAATACATTGCGGGCGCTGGAAGATGCGCTTGAGAACTTCGGCGGTTGTGCTGTCGTCATCAGCCATGACCGGTGGTTTCTCGACCGGATCGCGACCCACATCCTGGCGTTTGAGGGGGACAGTAAGGTGATCTGGTTCGACGGCAATTACACGGAATACGAAGCGGATAAGAGGGCAAGGCTCGGCGAGGCCGCGGCACAGCCTCACCGAATCAAGTACCGAAAGCTGACCCGAGGGGCGTCGGCAGATTAGCCACCGTCAGCAAATCGTAAAAAGAAAGAATCGAATATGAAAAAGTTAGAGGGTTTTCAGCGGAAATATCTGAGGGGGCTTGCCCAGCGACTGAAACCGGTTGTCTTTATCGGCCAGAAAGGCCTGACCCCCGAGGTCTTGTCGTCTGCACACAACGCCCTTTCGAGCCATGAACTCGTTAAGGTGAAGTTTAACGATTTCAAGGAAAAGGACCAGAAGACGGAGATCTCCGACCGAATCGAAACAGAGACCGGAGCGGAGAACGTGGGCATGATCGGGCACATGGTTGTTTTCTACCGGCAGCAGGAGGACCCGGAAAAGCGCAAAATCTCGCTGCCGCAGAGAAGTGGTTGAGGAGGGTGCTCTTATGGATCTTATGGAGGGCGCCCATGGGGCCATTCCCATCAATAGATTCCTTCTTTGCATCCGGCTGCAATGGTTTTCCCGAGTTCATCGCACTGAACGAGGATTTCCCTGTTTAGTTCCCCCCTGGCCACCACCGGGTCATAGACCTTCTTGAACTGGTAACCGAGGCTTATCCGTTCGATATGATTCACGGCCCCGGTTCCGTCATTCCCTGCGCTGACAAAGACGACGTAGGGCTTTTTAAATACCTCCTTTCGCCCTCGGGCCTTTTCATAGGTCCTGTCAAAAAAGTCCTTGATCATGCCGGACATATACCCAAAATATTCGGGCGAACCAATGGCCAGGCCGTCACAACTGAGCAGATCATCCAGACCTGCCTCCGATGCCTGCTTGAGGGTGACCGTGACCCCTTCGATAGACCCGGCCCCTTCCGCCACGGTCTCGGCCATCTTCCGGGTATGACCCGACTGGGAATGGTAGATAACGAGAATGTTGCACATAGGCGTTTCCTCTGGCCGGCGGCCGGTCAGAGCAGATAGAAATTTGTCAAAGGACGAACGTCCAACATCGAACATCGAACGTCCAACATCGAATGAAACAGCAATCAGCAATTCTCATTATGAAGCAGCCTTGGAGTCCCAATCCTGTGTGAGTGGCATCTTGCCACGATCTTTCGCAGATCGAAAGCCTCTCCCACACGCCATTTTCCCAAGATGAGAATTACTGGAAACAGCAATCAGCAGCCTGTAACCGAAATGAAGTCTCCGCCGAAGGACGTCCCAGATACCTTAGCCGCCCCACGGCATTTTTGAATAGGTTTCGGTAAGTTTGTCGCGGTATTCCCTGAAGAACGTCTCGTGGGCCTTTTCCCAGGAGGCCAGCATCCTGAGGGCCTCGGCCGGGGGCCCCTGGACCTTTTCCGCCATAGACTGATAGAATTCGCTCAGGTCCTTCTCGATCAGCCAGGCTGTATTGAAGACCGTCACATCCGGAATCATGGACTCATAAACACATTGCTCCAAAAACTCCGATCGGCTGCGGTCGTCGAAATAGTTGGTGGGCGCCAGCGCAAGGCCTTCCATCCGCGAAAAATCCACCTCCTCCTCGTTCCTGAGATTTTTCAGAATGGCATCGATGAAGCGGACATGGCTTTTCTCCTCTTCAATGATATGTTTGAAGGCCGTCACCGCGGCCCCGATCCCCATCCGTTGAAGGGATGTTTCGAAAAAACTCATTCCGGTCTTTTCCTGGTTCAGTGCATATTCAAAAATTTTGATCAAATTCTGATTCATGTATGCCTCCTCTCATTCAGGGGAATGCCAAAATCGTTCAGGGCGTATGAACGCGTCGCTGCCTGCCCAGGAGTATAGGACACCGCACCGGATAAATCAAGATGGTTCGCCTTGGCGCAGCGATTCTCATTATGAGGCAAACCCGTTATCATCATTCTGTGTGAGTGGCATCTTGCCACGACTTTTCGCGGATCGGAAGCCGCTCCCACATGGCCATTTTCCCAGAATGAGCATTGCTGACCGTGTCGAAAGGGTGCCTTATTGCCAGGTTTTCTGTCATGAAAAACAATAAAATATGTCCATCGTTCACCCGTCATTCCGGCATGCCCTTAGCCGGAATGACGTGATAGCACGTTGAGCTCTTAGGTTGCGGGCCAAGCCTGCATTAGGAGATGGCCACACGGATCCTTTTGGAACATGGTCGATGAGCGGGGCTGCGACGGTTAATAAGAACGGGCCTTCAACGTAGTCACTGCCACAGTTGCAAAGCAGGAAGGGAAAAATGGACGCTGCTTTTCCAACCTCAATTACAATGGACCTCTCCGGTGCGATGAAAGCGCTGATCAACACGCAGATCACTCGTTTATCCCGGTCCTCTGTGGACATGCGGGTTAAGACTCGATCGTAGGGAATGGAGTGGCAGCTCAGAACCTCCGTTCACTCTTGAGAAGGCTATAAATTGTCGGCAGGTTTTAATGCAAAATGAAGCTCATAGCCCAGTACCTGTGCATACGCATTGAGCGTGTGAAGCGAAATGTGGTCGTCTTTTGCATTCTCTATCTTGGAAATACTCTGCTGACTGAGAGCCCATTTATCAGCCACTTCACGCTGGGTGAGCTTTAAGTTTTCTCTGGCTTCACGTAACCTGGCTACAATAACCAATTCGCCTTTTCGCTTTTCTACAACCGCTGTAAACCCCGGCTGTTCACGTTCCTTCCTTGCAATTAAGCGGTCAAGGTCGTCCATTTTTGACTCCCTCCATACGTTCAACATAATCTTTTCTCAATGCCCTGGCTTTCTGTATTCTCCCAAGACCGCTATTGACGCCACAACCTCTCTGGCATCTTCGATCGGGAGATCTTCAACAAACTCCTCGATGGGACATCTTCCAGAGGCGCTTCGATAGAATATGACGCTTCATCTCATAAGAACAGATACCACTATATCGTTGTGGCGTCAATATAAAAGTAAGAACGGGAGTTTTCGTGGCAAAGGCGGGAACGGGGAATATTGGTGACCAACGCATTGTCTGCCTGCCGATGTTGCACAGGCAAGCATCTACGGAGAAGTTTTAATAGAACATTTCTGGATGGCACAACCAACTGATTTATTTAAGGATCATTCTATCGTCGGCGCGTCACGACTCTCGTCGGCAACAAAATTCATGCGGCGGCTTCCGTTACAACGGGATAGAGCACATCGGCCTTTAAAGCCTCAGCCGGGAACCGGCGCATGACAATTGCCGCAGACAACCGCGCAAAATTTTCTTTTCTAAAGGATCTGATTTGTATTGCCGATCGGCGATGACAATTGGGGTTGAGTTAAACCCAGCTTGCCCATCGGCAACCATTCAGCCAGCCTTCGGTCAGCACCCCAGTGTGAAGAGGGGTGCATTTGGTACGAGAGCCACAAAAATAGCCTCGTAAGAAAACCTTTTTGTCTCAGTGGCTTTCTGTGAGAATTTGTTGTTTCAGCTCTCATTAATAAGAATTGCTCACCAGAGGCTGACAAAGTGGTCACGCTTTACTCACCAGTCAGGTGCAACCCTTCAATGATAAGGGTCCCCTTTTGGATCTGAATGCCATTAACCGTTGAGAAAAGACCACTGGCATTGAAAACCGAATTCCGTCCGCATAGCAGCCTGTACTGCCGGGCCGGCCGGGGGTCGTGTGTCGTTTCCCCAAGGTATGCCGGTTGTCGTTTGTTGGCCTTTCAGCTAAAAACAAAACTTCCCAATATCTTTCTGGACCTTGCGTTGTGTTAACGTTTCCGTCTCTGGCGGGACGCAAAGCGGTCGGCAACTCGTCACCGTTTTCATGAATTACGCCAATTAGTCGCCAACCAATTGTAAGCCCTCCACAATGACACTCCCCCTGCGAATCTCCAGATCATAGGCTGTTGAAAACATCGTACCTGGACCAAAACTATCATTCCGCCCGCACAGAAGCTTCAGTGACTTGGCTTCATCCAGAACGATGGTTTCGTAATAGTCGCCATGGCGAACCAGGATCGTATCCCCATCCGCCGCCGCATCGATAGCCCCCTGGATCGAGCTGTGGCAGGGTTGGTATTGCCCGCAGCTCCCGAATGGGTGTACATACCGCATCCCGGAATAATGCGTGGTGAACGCTACATCCATTCCATAGCTGGTCCCTTCGCTGTTGACCGCATAGGCACACACGTAATAGGGCGTGCCCGGTGTCAGGCCTGTAAGCTGGCTAACGAAGCTCCCTTCCCCTGTGCCATTGGATGTGTGGGGATCTGCGGTGGTCGGGTGACTGGACGTGCTCCAGCAAACCCCTCTGGCAGTCACGTCCCCCCCGCCGTCAGACGTTACATTCCCCCCGCTCGTGCCGGTGGTGGGGGTGATGGCGCTTACAGCCGCTGTTGTGACCGTGGGCAGGCCGACGCTGCTCGTAAACGACACCTCATTGCCGTACACTGTTCCCTGGCTGTTGGTTGCATAGGCCCTGACATAATACGGCGTTCCCGGACTCAACCCATTAATATTGCTGGTGAAGCTCCCAGTACCGGTTCCATTGGTCGTCTTGCTGTTGGCAGCAGTCGGGTTGGCGGACGTGCTCCAGCAAACGCCCCGGGCCGTGACCGGCGACCCACCGTCTGAGGTTATATTGCCGCCACTGGTGGCCGTGGTCTGGGTAATGGCGCTCACAGCCAATGTGGTGACCGTGGGCAGGCCGGCGCTGGTCGTAAACGACACCTCATTCCCATATGCTGTTCCCACACTGTTGGTCGCGTAGGCCCTGACATAATAAGGAGTTCCCGGATTCAGCCCCGTAATATTGCAGGTGAAACTCCCGGTCCCGGTCCCATTGGTCGTCTTGCTGTTGGCTGTGGTCGGGTTGGCGGACGTGCTCCAGCAAACGCCACGGGCTGTGACCAGCGACCCACTCTCTGAGGTCACATTGCCGCCGCCGGTGGCGCTGGTAGGAGTAACCGGAGTCACAGCCGCCGTGCTGACTGTCGGAGGAGCCACAACGGTTAACGTGATGTTTTCCGTGTACAAGGTTAGATTCGTAACGACCGTATTGGTAATCTGGCAAACATACGTCCCCGCGTCAGATAGCGCGACATTGGTCTTTGAATATCCTGGATCTGGTGAGATCGATGAAACTGCTGAGCCATCTTTGAACCACTGATATTGGTTATGCTCGCCACCAACCGTAATAGAGAGCGATAGGTTCTGGCCTTGTTTTAAGGAGACCTCATTCGTCGCTACAAATACTGGGGCCTGAGGGGAGCATGTGAAATCGGTCAGGTTTGGATAAGCAATATATGGCTCCAAGGATTCGAAACTTAATCTATTGTCTTCTACCCGCAAATCAATAATTGACTTGGCCAGATTAGTGGGAAGTTTAGTAAAATTATTTGAACACAATCCCAATGATTCCAATTTAGCACAATGTTCAATCTGTTTTGGGATAGTTCCGGTGAGCTGATTACCACATAGGTACATGTGTGACAGATTGACCAGATTTCCTATATCTTGAGGGATTGGCCCGGTAAGCTGGCTGTCATCCAGGTCCAAGTAAGCCAGATTGACCAAATTTCCTATCTCTGGAGGGATCGGCCCAGAAAGATGATTAGCACTTAAGTTTAGTTCTTTTAATTTCATGAGATCCCCAATCCTTGCTGGGATGCTTCCAGTAAGTTGGCCGACCTCTAAATCCAGTTTTTTTAGATTCACCAAATTCCAGATCTGGGCGGGAATATCCCCAGATAGACAGTTCCAGCCGAACCTTAACTCCTCGAGCTTTAGGAGATCCCCAATACAAGACGGAATCACCCCATCAAGTTGGTTCATCCTCAAATCCAAGACCTCAAGATTAATCATATTCCCAATATTATTGGGAATTGAACCGGTTAACTGGTTCCAACTCAACCACATGTTTTTCATGTTACCAAGATTCCCTATCTCTGAAGGGATTGGCCCACCCAATTCATTTACAGAAAGGTCCAGAAATTCAAGATTAACCAAATTGCCTATTTCTCTGGGGATTGATCCGGACAAATTGTTCCTTGAGAGGTTAAGTCTACTCACCCGCCCCTTCTCTAAGGCTACCCCATACCAGGTGCTGGCACTCGACTGGGTTTTCCATCCTGTCTTGTTTGTCCAGCCAGAGCCATTGGTATTTTCAAACAAAGCTATTAGAGCCTGGAGTTCCTCTGGCCGGATACAAGGAAGGGTTTGAATGGGGAAACCCCAATACTGGAAAGTAGAAACTAAATCTAAACCGGCATATTGACTAAGGATATTTGCCCACAGCTCGACTTTTTTTTCATCGGAGCTGGGTGCCGAGTCAGTCCGGTCGGCATACTCACGGAAAGCATGCTCAAATGGCTCCCAACCTATGTCGTTTCGGAGAAGATACATCAACCCCGTGTACACATCAGAATTCATATTCCAGTAATCAGTGCGCCCTGAATCAATCCAGGGCCGAGCGTGTTTTGTGACATATTCCTCGCCAAGCTCCCCAATTGGCACTGTATTCTCCCAAAGTCTGATAGTTAATTCTGGATGTTTTGCTCCTACGACGTCAAAGGCGTAGAGCACCTTAAAGTTAGCCCAATGCTCTGCCTCGCCAGGAAAAATATTACCCATGTAATATTTAACCTGTGGCCAGACATCAAAATCATGCCCCAGTTCATGCGGGACGCCAAAGTCCATCTCGCCGTTCTCCATATGCCAAGACCCCTCACGCATTGGGCCAATGGTTATTGGGTTCCCTGAGAGCAGGCCATAACAAATATCGCAGTCCTCAAGTAACGTAATTTTATCGCCATTAAATGGAACATCGTCGACCAATTTGGACATGGCTACATACACTTCATCTATAAGACCAAGATACTTACTCGGATATTGTGACGGAAAGTGTTCAGTGTACATATTGACAGCGAAATGCTCGCCGCTCGCCCAGCTTCGATTCAACTGGCGAATTTTGGTTAGCTTCAAGTCGTCAAACCAGGCTGTTCCCGAACTCGTGCTATAGGCATAAAGGCTATCGTGTTCGCCAATAGTGCACGTCACGCTCGCCTGAGTAGTTCTGCCGGTTATAAACCGTACTGATACAAACTGCCAATCATTGGTATCGCGCACGCCCGGCGTGCCTGAGGCCAGCCAAGAATCCTGACCGTACACTGCCAACTTGGCACCTGTTGTCCACCATTGGCCATCTGGGTCACGCACATCTTGGGTTTTAACCCAACCGCTGAGTTCATACTCACTGTCTTGATCGACTGAAACCGTTTGAACCCAGCGGGCAATGCCCTGGCCGATTACTGTTACCTTCACACTTTTACTTCCAGTATGCCATGTTGACGTGTCCCATTCAAATGAGGAGGAGCCCTGGACACTCTCGGAAAACCAGTGATCGGGCGATGTACCTGAGCCAGCTTCGAAGCCAGAATTGCTGATGTATCCAGGATTCACCTCCCTCAGTCGCAGATCGTCAAACCAAGCGGTTCCCGTTGTAGTACCATACCAATAGCCCAATCGCAAAGCGACAGTAATTTCCGTATTGTCGCCGCTGTTGAACTCGAAACTCAATTGGGTCCAATCATGAGTGCCTATCAGACCTGTGGAGTGGGCCCAGGCACCATTCAAGGACAAATTGGCTCCAATATCCTCCGATTCGGAGGTATGAGCTATTGTTTCTGTTTTAACCCAGCCAACGAAGCGATAATTTGTATTCGGTTCCACGGCCACAGTTTGGATCCATCGAGCATCATTTGGGCTTGAATTGATAATCTTGAGGGATTTATGACCATCGAATGCGTTTGAGCTGTCCCAAACAAATTGGGTGCCATCTTCGCTCCAAGATTCGGTCACCCATCCATTCGGTACACCGCTCCCTTCCTCACAACTGCCATTAGCAATTAAGTTGGGGTTAGAGCCCTGTACACTTGATAGATTAGGTGCAAGGTTTGGCGGAATTACAGCTCTATTGCATTTAAATGAAGCTCGACCGCTGGCACCAAGCGCAGGCGTGAAAATGGATCCGGAACCTGTGCTCTGAGCAGCTTTAGGCGCACTAAGGAATTGGAACGCTAAGCAAACTGTAAAAGTACACAAAAATAACAACTTAGGAGCTGAGGTAACGAATTCACATTTATTTATGCTAAAATATCCCATTTTCTAAATCTCCATTCTTTCCGGTTGATTGACGCTCCCAGAAGGCGCACCGAAAGCACAGACCTATTAGCATTGCCATTGCGTGGTCATTCGGGGCGCAAAGATAACGTGGGATGCTCTTCTTCGAGACTATGCGGTGAATCGTTACACAGGACCAAATTGAATACGGTTACAAAATGTATGAATGAGACAGATTAGTCCCCAACCAAGTGTAGGCGGTCCACAATGACATTTCCGTTTTCGATTTGCAGGGCATTGGCCGTTGAGAACAGCGTGCCTGGACCAAAATCGTCATTCCGCCCGCATTGCAGCTTCAAGGACTTGGCTTGATCCAGGACGATAGTTTCGTGATAGTCGCCATGGCGCACCAGGATCGTATCCCCATCCGCTGCCGCATCGATGGCCCCCTGGATCGCGCTGTAGCAGGGCTGGTATTCCCCACAGGACCCGGACGGGTGTACGTAGAGGACATCTAATGCCCCGGATGGCCTGCCACGAACTGCCCGAACGTGGCCGGTGATAGATTTCTTATCAAAAGTGCCGTCATGGCCATCAAAGAAATCCAGGAGCCAGGCCTCATGCGGAGAAGTCGCGTTGGTGGTAGAAGACCAGAAAGAAAGAGATTCACCAGGGGGGAAGCGAACTGCATTGATTGCTGGATCGTAGGTATCATAATCCACTACACTGCGCAGCTCCTTCAAATTGGGCAGGCGCCAGTCGCTGTGTTGCCCCAATGACAATTCCTCGCAGCAAGACAAAGCCTCTTCCCAACTCTTGGGGCTGCTGAGCCGCTCCTTTTGCCACGTTAATCCTGATTCCATATCTGTCATTGTTCCATCGCCATTGTCCTGGAATTGATGGCTGATTGATATGGTTTGTTTTCCTCGGACGGCTCTAACATGGAAACTTGAGTCCTTTGGAGTCGCATAGCTATTTCCCCCGTGAAAACCTGTGTACCAGGCGTTGTTAGGCCACCGGGCGTAGGTAGTTGAGGACCAGTAAGCAGAACCAACTGCATTCGGGAAATATTTGGTATAGATACTGGGACCAGGTTGTGCAATGCCATAATTTACGATAGAAGATAGTTCTTTAATGCCAGGTAAGCGCCAATCCGAATACCCCCCATACCGAGCGCTGTTTATCGCATCAAGGAAATCCCTGGTGTCGGCGCCATCCCCTGGGGCACCGGCATTCCCCCCGTTGCTGTCAGAATCGGGGTCGTACCAGGTATAGGTGTTGTCGGCATCATGGGTGTCAATGTAGTTTTTTACCCCGTCTTTGTTCCCTTTCACCTCCCAGATCAACCCGGTGACATTGTCCTGAACCATGGCCCAGGATGTAGCCGATTCGGGCAGGGCATTCCCGCTCGCGTCCAGCTTGGTGTAGCACGGCGGGTTAATGGTGTAATTCCCGTCCTGCCCATAAAATTGGTCACCATTACCTGGGCAGGCGATAATGTCGCCAACATTATTGTAACATCTGCTTTGACCAGTATCAGGGACCGGGTCAGCCAAAAAATTCTGATTAAGAATAAACGAATTGCCAAACATTGCAAAATCCCAAACAAACCTGTTGATGTCGTCGTCGGGAAACCATTCTCTTATCTTTTGAAAATCGTACATATAATCCAGCCATGTAAAATAGGCGTCGGCAAGATTAAGATCCTTTGCCAACATCTCATAAATGACTTCCTGAGAACCTGTTCCAATGCTTCTGACGGCTCCGATCGTCACTAAACCTCTGGCCGTGTCATTTGTATAGGCAATGCCAAAATTGGTGTCTGGATGTTGATTGAAATCGAGGACATGACATGCCCAGAGCATGGTGAATAAAGATCCTTTTTCGACTTGCGACAGGAGAGATGACGTGAAATTACGCAGTGGATCGCGATCAAACTGATGAAAATCACTGGAGGAATGCACCCAAAGGGTGGTCAGCTCATAACCGGTCTGAATCTGGTCGAGGTATTCCTGACCGCTAACTTTCCAGTCCTCGCCCCCGATTGAGTCTATCACAGAATATTTCTGCGAAAGAGATGTTCTGAGCGGACTGATCGCCCCCCACCAATCGTGATTAATGCATATAAGCGCTCTTTGCGGTGTATCCAAATGGTTTTCATAATATTGCGTACATTTATGAAGGAACTGGTTAATGATATTGGGATTATTTTGTGCTGCCTGAATGAAGGAGACCCAACATTCTGGCCCGTCATTCGCACCCCAAATGTGATAATCGTACAAACCGTTGCCGTCCAAATCCGAGAAGTCCCCGTCCAGGTCTTCGTAATAAAACGGTAATGGGCAAATCTCTCCCCATGGAAATTCCCACATGGCGTAAGGGAGTCTCCCAACCAGAATAAAGCCATTAAAGCCGTGTTGATAGTGTTTGTCATAGATGCTGTCTCTAAGTGCCTGCGGCGTATTCCAAGACTCAGAGAAAATTTCTCCATAAATGCGTTGATAAACACTCAAATAATTGATGAACGTCATTAGATTAGCCCGGATGTCTTCGACCAGGGATTTGTCTACCATGAAAGCCACCTTCTTTGTGGTGCGGGCCTCGATAGCCTCTGTCGGTTTCATCTCTTTAGCCAGAGGCGCATCTTCAATCATCGACAAAAACTGATTATGGGTGAGCATTATATAGGGTAGTTTCTTTTTCTCAATTAGGCGGAGTTGAGTAAGACTAACCTGAGCGACTAAGGATTCTCCTCTCAGGACAAATGGAATCATGAGATCCTGCATCAGCAGGCTGTTTCGCTCAGCATCTGGTATGAGTAAGCTGTATTTGCTCGGCAACTCTTGCTCTGCCAACGCCGTTACTATGAAAATATGGGTCAGTATGATTCCAACCAGAAATGTAGCAACGATTATTGTTCTTCTGCACAATTTCTCCGAATTCAAATCAGCGTCTCCTCTGATTTAATGTTACCAGGGTTGGCCTAAACATCTTAAAACCATAGAGGCTTCTTCCATACAAAACGGTTGCGACTCCTCTAGGAGTTTACCTTGCGTCAGCGCCAATTCCCGCACCATGGCGTGGTCATTAAAAGAGCCAAGACCGCCAAGGATGTCTTACTGGTTTCTTCCCGCTGAGACAGGCAGGAAAGAAATCTGCCCGCGTACTGCCGGGCCGGCCGGGGGTCGTGTGTCGTTTCCCCAAGGTATGC
>ENA-OSEO01004391-OSEO01004391.1-sediment-metagenome-genome-assembly--contig:-NODE-4391-length-14943-cov-3.334656_pt1 | contig 14943 bp, 17 predicted proteins | sample MGYA00237883_ERZ534232 | MGnify/ENA metagenome assembly ERZ534232 | reverse complement strand
TCTGCGGGTCGAACGGTCATCGCGCCTCAGTTCGCCCAGCCGGACGGGGACTTCCACGATGGGTTGGCCAGTGTCACCCTGGGTAGCGGTACCGACAGCAGGCGCGGGTTCATCGACAAGACCGGGCGTCTTGTTATCCCCGCCGAGTATGACAGCGTGGGCGATTTCGAGAACGGCCTGGCCCGGGTCAAGGTTGGATCGAGATCCGGCTACATCGACAAGTCCAGCCAGGACGTCTGGTGGGACAAGTAGAGAGGGGGAGGAGCGCACGGCCTCGGTGTGCACGGGCCTGCAGGCCCACTTCTTACTTTTGGTGCCGTAGCGCTCAGGTCGGAGATTGCCGAAGACCAAGGTGGTCGATGACGGACAGGCAGCCACGAAAGCGGGCTGGTCTGGTTCGCAAACGCACACTCCGCGGGCGGCGTCACGGCCCGTAGATGTAGTAGAGAATCGCCGCAATGATCCAGCCGACCGGCACCGCCATTAGTACTCGGATGGCGAGACGCTCATGTGGGTTCTTCACGTTAGACATGGTGTCTCCGACGCTCCGGTCGATCTCACGATCTCCCAGGTAGTACTGACGGAAATCTCGACGCAGGGAACGCCGGTACCAAGCATCATGGAACACGAGCATGAGGAAGATCACCGGCGCACCGAATATGAGGAGACCAAATCCTAGCCACGCCGCGATAGTTCCCACTTGCGCTCCTTGCTTCGCCCCGCGAGCCTCTCGGTTCAACTTTATCCCCAAAGGGCGACGGAATAAAGAAAGAAGAGGCTCCCGGGTGGCTATGCGGCATTGATGAGACGACCGAGAGATTGACCCCAATCGGTCGCCTTGGCATCACAAGAAGATCAGTGCCGGCTCCAGTTTCTTGCAAGCTGATCGACAAACTCCGGCCGGTCCTCCTCAGGAAGCGCCAGCAACCAGCCATGCATCTCTCGCAATCCCAATCCAATCCTCAAGCGGAACAAGACGTGTTCATTCATTCCGAAGCCGAATTGCCCAAGATTACAGTGTTCTGAAGGCCCGCTGAAGAAGGCCTCGAGCGCCTTGAGGCCTACTGGTCGAACTCAACGCGAGGGCGGCAAAGTCCGTTGTCTGCACGATTTCCTTCTGGGTCAGATGCTCCAGTAACGTCGTGCCTATCTCGGTCACGAGGAACTCGCCGTTCGATCTGAATACTAAGGCGTCCGCGTCGACCAGCGACCCCAGGATTGTATCCACATCGTCTTCTTCAAGAGGGATCAGCTTGAGTGCCTCCCCCAGCTGCCCACCATTTGTGTCCCCGGCTTCGGCGAGGTCACGAAGAGCTTGAAGAAGCATCCAATGCTGGGTTTTCCAGGAAGCGTGTCTGGCCATGAGCACTTTTCCATCACGTTCTCACTCGCCGCGGACTGCGGGGAGTGACAGCCGGGCACCGTCCCTGCACTCTCCGGTTGGGAACGACAGAAAGATCGACAGCGGTACCTCGCGCCCAGACAGGTCCGCGCGCCATTGCGACTACACGCAATAGACTAGCCAGGGAGAGACATGCGGGCAATTGGCCGAAGGATAAAGACGTTTATACCCTTGGATACGGAAGGAAGTGGGCAAAGCCGGCACGAAAACCGGGGCCTGCTACCGTCCTTGCACTGCACCGGGTCGGCGCGTAGTCTTTAGACGATGCGACACGGTTCATCGCAGAAGAGGAGGGGTATGCCTCTCCACTATCCCTACCGAGAGCGGACCGAACGGGTCATCGCTCTTGGTCGAGCGGTACTTGCCCTTTTCTCATTCTTGGCCATCTGGCTTGATCAAACCCAGCCCACCCGGTTTCCCGCGGCCGGCTACAGCCTGCTGGGAGGCTACCTCATTTACGCTGGGATTGTCGCGGTAGTAGCCTGGCGCGCCCATCGACCTATTCGCGGATTTCAGCTTGGGACACACGTACTTGATCTCTGCGCCTTCGTGGCGATCATGTACTTCACCGAGGGTCCCACCAGTCCGTTCTTTGTCTACTTCGTATTTGCCCTCGTGGTGGCCACACTTCGCTGGCGGTCTCGGGGAACCATAACCACTGCGGCTGGTGCGTTGCTCGCTTTCCTCGCGCTGGGCTTCGTGGCCGAGCGAACCCTCGCGGACCCAGAGTTTCGGCTGAGTCGCCTTATTATTCGAGCGGTCTACCTTGGCATAGTCACCGTTCTCCTCACCCAGTTTGAACGATTCGAGCAGGCGGTTCGTGATGAGCTTGATCGGCTTGCCCGTTGGCGGAGATCACCGGCCAAAGATCTCGAGATGGTCCTGGCGTCGTCATTGCCCGAAGCGGCAGATATCATCGGCGCCCGCCGCGCACTTCTCATATGGGATGAACCCGAAGAGCCATCACGTTTCGTCGCATACGCCGGGCCGATGGGTCTGGAACTTCTTCGCAAATCGCCGGATTCTTTTGGCACCTTGGTTCCCTCCGCCCTCGCCGAAGCTGCCTTCATCTCCTTCTCCAAGCCGGGGATCGTGGTAGTCGAGACGGAGGGCAAGATACGCTCTGTGCGAGGCGACGGAATTGACCCGGATCTCCGAAGCGCGTTCTCGATCACCGATTTTGTCTCCGTGCCACTCACAGGCAGGGAAACGCGGGGTCGGCTCTTTTTTCTTGAGCATCCTGCCGCGGTGATCGATTCTCTATTCATGGCTGAAATCATCGCGAGCGAGCTGTTGGCCCGTATGGAAGGAATAAGGGTACTTACGGAACTTCAGAGCGCAGCTGCCCTTGACCAACGGGTTCGGACGGCAGCGGATCTTCACGACGGACTCTTACAGTCGCTGACGGCCGTGGGCTTGGAACTCGCTACGATTTCCCGCGGGCTTCCATCCGAACTCGATCACATTCGGACGAAGCTCGGCCGAATGGAAGAATTGATCGCTGGGGAACGGCGTGATCTCCGTGCGCTAATTCATGAAATGAGGCCGGGGCAGGTTCAGATTCATCCGTTCGATCTACAAGCACGTCTTGCTGATCTGCCGGCGGTCTTGCGCCGCCAGTGGGGCCTAGAGGTTAGAGTCGAAGTGGACGCCGATGCACTTGCGCGGTGCGCGATGTCAGGGGACAGGCTCTCCAGACAGGTGTACTTCATCGTCCACGAGGGATTGGTGAATGTGGCCCGTCACGCACAGGCTGCTCGTGCCGCTATTCGCTTCTCCACCTCAACGGACGGGCTGCATCTCTTCATTGAGGACGACGGCAAAGGCTTTCCGGTGCATGGACATTTCACTTTGGAGGCTCTCGAGGCAACGGGAGCCGACCCTGTGGCGCTGGGTCGCCGAGTCCGCGATCTGGCTGGCGACCTGCAGATCGATTCCGGCTATGAGGGCACTCGCATTGAAATAACTCTGCCGGTGGCTTGTAGATGAACATCCGCCTTGTGATCGCCGATGATCACCCTTTGGTGTTGCAGGCGCTCGAGGGCCTGTTTGCGATCCAGCACGATATGGAGATCGTTGCGCTATGCCGCGACGGCGAGAGTGCGCTCGAGGCTGTGCGTCAGTTGCGCCCAGATGTGCTGCTGCTCGATCTAAGCATGCCCAAACTGAGCGGCACCGCGGTGCTTGAGAGTATGCATGCGGAAGGACTCCCCACTCACGTCGTTGTGTTCACCGGCAACATAGACGAGAGGCGGGCTCTTGAGTGTCTGCGGTTCGAGGTGTCCGGCGTGGTTCTCAAAGAGTCGCCCCCTGAACTGCTCTTGGAGGCCGTAAGAAGAGTTGCTTCCGGGGAGCTCTGGCTGGAAAAGCAATCGCACAGCCAGGCTCTCGCGCTGATGCTGCGCCAGCAGAATGCAAATCGCCAGCTTGCGTCCATGCTCACCCCGCGAGAATTCGAGATCCTTCTTCTTGCTGCCGAAGGTCGGCGCAACAAGGACATTGCTCAGGAACTCACCATCACTGAGGGAACTGTGAAGATGCATCTGCATCACGTGTTCGAAAAGCTCGGCCTAAAGGGACGGTCAGACCTTATTCGGTACGCTCACCAAAACGCTCTAGTTTGAGCGATGGAGCGACTGGGACTCTTTATCGAAGGATATACCGAACCTCTACTTCCGGCGAATTGCCGACCCAGATCCTTCCAGGTAGCTTTAGAGACCATGATTCCTCGCTCCTGAGACGCGAACGAGCGACGGGGTCAGACAATCAGTAGAATCTGTCGATCACACGGCGGGAAGCATGGCGATTAGACGGGAGGCGCGTGTGCTGCAGGCTTCCGGTACTCCGCTGTCGCACCATTTCTCGACGGTTGCCGCGAGATATAACGAACTACGCATCACGGACCCTGAGCCGGTGGATCTCATTGCAGACTCCCTGGAGGGCCTGTCCTATGTCACCGCAGCGGAGGTGGGCTGTGGGACCGGCCGCTACACCATGGAACTGGTGCGCCGGCTTGGAAGAAAAGTATTTGTCTACTTCATCGATGGCAGCGAAGGCATGCTGGAACAACTCCGCCTCGATCCGAACCTTTCGAGCATCAGTGGATTCAACGTTCTCCAAGCTCGGGCCGAGAAGCTCCCTCTTGCCGACCAAAGCCTGGACACCATGCTGGCCTTCCACTCGATTCATCATTTCGATCTGGCCAAGTTCTTACCAGAGGCAGCACGAACGTTGCGCCCCGGCGGCCTTCTGTTCGTCTACACGAGATTCCGCGATCAGAATGCGCGGTCGATCTGGGGGCACCATTTCCCCGGTTTCGCAGAGAAGGAGAAAAGGCTGCTCGACGAGCAGCAGCTGACCCGTGCCATCGGCTGTACGCTGGCACTCTCTATTCGCGAGCTTACCCGTTTCAGCTTTCAGCGGGAGGCGACTATCGAGTGTCTACTCGACCGCGTGAGAGGGCGGCATTACTCGACATTCTGCCTCTACGAACCGGATGACCTGGAGCGGGCGATCGATGGATTTGAGACTAATCTTAAGGAGACTTTCAGTCCAGGTGGGGGGCTCAAGTGGGTGGACGAGAATGTGATGGTCACCGTTGAGAGAGTGTGAGAGGAGGGCCGATGCCCTCGGATGAGGTGAGCGCTTTTTCCGAACTGCGTGTCTGCGTCGTTCACCTCCACGGTTCCGGAAGGATCCAGACCGACTGGAATCTGTCGTCCCGGAATAAGGAGCCTAGCTGACATGGCGACGTTTGGCATCTATGAGGCTGCGGTTCAGCGGGGTCTGGAAGCGATAGGTCAAGGCCCCTGGAGGGCCGCCGACCTGGCTCGGCTCATTCGCATGTTCGAAAGGGATTTTGTTTCGCGGCTAGGCCTCTCTTGCCGAGCGGTCGAAGTCACCGATTGGTTGCGTTCGCTCTCCCCGCATGATCGCCAGGAGTTGATCGACCACCTCAACGAGTGGACGCCATAAGCCGGGCGAAGGCCGCCACCCCACGGCTGATTACCAACATGCGAGGTAGCGGCAGGTGCATGTTCTTCAGTTGACACTGCCACTCAGGCAATTGCCAGGTGGTTCCGGGTCTTGTCGACTGAAGATCTTCCCTAGGAATCGAATCTCTGGGTGATGGGAATCGGATTGTTGCCGCTCGGCTCCATTTGAGTGAGGGCCAGAGGCAAATGCCTTCAAGATATAGGAGGCCGAAGTGATTAGGCGACGGCTGGCAGGGAGCGTGTGGGTTGTCATCTATGTCATTCTGTCCGCGCTTCCGCTCCTCGTGCTCCTAGTCGGCGAGACGCCCAGCGGTCGGGAACTATGGCGGGAGATCTCGGTGGGCCTCGGCTTCGCTGGGCTCGCCCTGATCGCTCTTCAGTTCGCTCTAACCGGAAGGTTCAGGGTGATAAAGGCTCCCTTTGGAAGCGACATTGTCTATCACTTTCACAGGCAGATCTCCATCGTCGCTTTCGCCCTCATTCTGGCTCACCCCGTGATCCTCTTCGTTGGCGCGCCCAACAATCTTCGGCTGCTGAACGTCTTCTCGGCTCCCGGCAGGGCGAAACTGGGGGTGCTCGCAGTCGTCTTTCTTCTCGCGATCATCGTCTTGTCTTTATGGCGCAGGAATCTGGGGATCGAGTATCGTCTCTGGCGCGTATCTCACGGGGTGCTCGCGACGCTTGCCATCGCCTTCGCGCTCGGTCACGTTCTTCTCGTTGATCACTACGTGGGCACCCCTTGGAAACGGACCCTGTGGATCATCTATATCTGCGGCTGGGTGGGGATTCTATTGTGGACCCGAATTCTCGACCCTGTTCTTATGCTACGCCGCCCGTATAGGATCAAGGAAGTCAGGCCCGAGCGAGGAGACACCTGGAGTGTGGTAGTCGAACCGGATGGCCACCCGGGTTTTCGATTTGGACCAGGTCAGTTCGCATGGTTGAGCGTTCGGAACTCTCCCTTCGCCGATGCCGATCACCCGTTTTCATTCTCCTCGAGTGCCGAGTGTCCCTCGATTTACGAATTCGGCATACGAGAGTTGGGGGATTTCACCAGGCAGGTCAAGACTCTCAGGCCCGGGGAAAAGGTGTATCTAGATGGGCCTTTCGGGGCGTTCAGTATCGACCGCTACCCGGACGCCTTAGGATACATATTTATAGCGGGGGGGATAGGGATCACGCCGATCATAAGCATGCTTCGCACGCTCGCGGACAGAGGCGACAAGCGTCCACTCCTATTGCTGTACGCAAACAGGGATCCTGATCGGATCGCATATTACGAGGACCTCGAGCAGCTAGCGGCCAAGCTCTCGCTGCGGGTCGTACACGTGCTATCACGTTCGCCCGTTCACTGGGACGGGGAACGCGGTCGCATCGATACCGTTCTCCTTCGGCGTTACCTCCACGATATATACGAGGGCCGAGAGGTATTCGTATGCGGCCCCGACGGCCTGATCGATGCCGTCGAGGATCATCTTTCGGACCTTGGTCTTCATCTTCGCAACGTGCATTCGGAACGCTTCAATCTGGTGTAGGAGGCGCCACTCTAATGAGACACCGGCTTTCGAATCTTCTGGCTCTCGGCACCGGGGCGTTACTTGTGGCGCTGGCCATCATCTTTGGCCTTGTACAGTCAATGTAGTCTGGGCCGAACGGGTGTCGCAGGCCACCGGAGGGTGCCATACAATGGAGACGAGTTGAGCGACCTCTTCCCCTTCGCATCCCGGACCCGCTGGCTTCAGCCTTCCGGAGGTTCACGAAGACGCAGTCCTCACAAGGGGTGCTACTACTCGTTGCGGTCGCGCTTGCGCTGATTTGGGCAAATCTTCCCTGGGGAGATACCTATCACGGGTTCTGGGATACGGAGATTGCGGTTTCATTCGCTCAATCGCAGTTCAGTTTCAGTCTGCACGACGTGGTCAATGAGGGTCTCATGACCCTGTTTTTTCTCCTCGTGGGTTTGGAGATAAAGAGGGAGATCCTGATCGGTGAGCTGGCATCTCTCAAGAGTGCGCTGCTTCCGATGTTGGCCGCTTTGGGCGGCATTGCTGTGCCCGCGCTCATCTACCTGGCGGTCACTTGGGGGGGAGCCACCAAAGGCTGGGCGATCCCCATTGCTACCGATATCGCTCTTGTCGGGGGGATGATGTCCTTTCTCCGTGGGCGGGTTCCCGTTTGTCTGCAGGTATTCATGCTCGCCCTGGCAATAGTCGACGACATCATCGCCATTGCCATCATCGCCCTTTTCTACAGCGGTTCGGCGTCGCTTCTTCCGGTTGCTGCCCTTCTCGCCGGTTTGGCTCTGCTCGGGGCCGTGAATCTTCTCGGTGTTCGTCATGCCGCGGTGTATGGAGCCTTGGGACTCGTCATCTGGTTCGCCATGGTGAGATCGGGCATTCATGCGACCCTAGCCGGCGTGCTTCTTGCCCTCACCATCCCTGCGAGGAGCCGTCTGAGTCCGGAGCGCTTCCTCAAGACCGGGCGAAGGCTAATGGGGCGGTTTGAACAGGAGGTCAGCGAGCGGTCGTGTGTTCTTGGCGCCGAGCCAATGCAACAGCTGACGCGGCAAATAAGGCGATCGTGTGCTGAGGTCCGACCTCCGCTCAGCCTCGTGGAAGACGGTCTCGCCCGGTAGATTACCTATTTAATCATGCCACTTTTCGCACTTTCAAATGGGGGGATCGAGCTCAATCTCGGTTTGGTGCGCGGACTTTGGGACCCCGTGGTCCTCGGTATTGTCGCGGGGCTTGTGGTCGGCAAGCAGGCGGGTATTCTTCTGGCTTCGCTGATCTCAGTTCGGCTTCGGGTGGCCGCGCTCCCGAAGGGTGCCGGTTGGCTCGGTCTCTATGGCACCGGTTGGCTGGGAGGGATTGGCTTCACCGTAGCGATCTTCATCGCCACACTGGCTTTTGAGGGCGAGGAAATACTTGGGGTGGTGAAGGCCGCGATTCTACTTGCATCCGCCCTTGCGGGTCTGGGCGGATGGCTGGTTCTCCGTCGACTACCGCCCCTGGAATATCGGACCGGCGGCGATTACGCCGCTTCTGCCGATTGACTCCAGAGTGGGTCGGCCTACACTGTGGTTGTAGGGGGTAGTCGGAGCGGTCTTCCCTTGCTCGCGCGGGCGGGGAAGCGGCAGGCGCGTAACTGACACCACTTGTCTCGGCTGAACAGCTTCAGTGGAGGAGCCATGGGCTGGGAAGACCTCATTGACGTCGCGGGACAAGTTCAAGACGCCGTCGAGATGGGGCGTGCTGAACCCAGCAGAGGCCGCGTCGGCTGGTGTAACGGAATCATGATGTACATCGGTCTGATTTCCACGATTTGGCTCATCATCCCCGCCCTCCTATTCAGGAGTTCGCAGAACGGGTGGCTCAAAGGCAGACACAAGTACCCGACTTTTGCGCTCTGGCTGGGCTGGACTACAACCGGGGTTCTAGCTGTCGCCGCTCCTGTTGTCCTGACAGTTTTTCTCAGGGAGTGGACCACCGATAATGTCGCCCAAGCCTGGTGGCTGCCGGTAGTGGCGGTGCCAATTGGGGTTCTCGTCACGGCAACGTTGGTTCTGCTAATGGCATACGGCATCAGGCGCATTCGTCGCGAAAGGAAGCAGGCTTTCATGGAAGCAATCCCTTCAGCCGGCCTCACGCAGCCCGGACAAGAAGAACTGAAGCAGCAGGGGGTACCGGCGGCGGCCCGGGCGGCCGCGGCTCCCGGGGGCGTCGGTCCGGGGAATGAAGCTCACTTGGCCCCCGCATCGGGAGCGGCCTACGGGATGCCCTCCGGCCCCAGGAAGTCGTGGTGGGGCAGGCAGCGCAGGGGGGCCAAGGTTGCGCTCGTTTTCGCGGGCCTTGTCGCCGTCATCGCGATTGCCGCCGTTGTGGCGCCCCGCATTGTCGATGCGCTGAAACCGTCCGACGCGGAGCTGGTGCGGTTGCTCGCCACTACGACAGATGTCGAGAAACGGCAGAAGGCGGCTACGGATCTCGCTGCCAGACATTCTCTTCAGGCTACGGAGGATCTCCTTGCAGAGGCGTCGACCAGCGGCACGGCTCAGGGAGGTCTGGTTGCTCTGCGGGACGAGTACATTGCCCGCTTCGGGGTCGCGATGGACAGTACGACCCTCAGGGAAAACGAGCCGGCTCTGAATGATGCCGTTCAATGCCTCGGGCTGATAGGGGACGCCGACTCCATCGAGGCTCTGGGCAACCTCAGCTGCTCCTCACAATGCGATTTGGCAAGCGTCAGGGTCGCGGCCGCGCAGGCCCTCGCGGACACAGGGAATGCAGCCGCGCTTCCTCACCTTATCGATGCCCTTGACCTTCCCCGCGCGGTCGACCCCCAGGGCGAGACAGGTGAGATAGCCTCCGCTGCGTTACTGGATTTCCCCGAGGCAGTACCGGCTCTGATCCAGGCGAGAGCCGAAAGCGACGACCCCACAGAGCGTACGGCCATCGACAAGACCCTGGCTCGTATAGGGGAACCCGCGGTCCAGCCGCTTGTGAACGAGCTGCGCGCGATGGATTGGACCGACGAGGTGCTTGCCGAGATCGGAGCCCCGGCCATCCCGGCGGTGATCGAGGAGCTCTACAGCGATGACGCGAAGGCGCGCTACCGCGCACTCGGTGTGCTTCTCCGGCTCTTCATGAAGGACGAGGTGGCACTGACCTCCACCTTGGTTAAGGCCGAGATGATACCGCTGCTCATCGAGGCCCGCACTCAGGCCACCTACGGCGACGAGCGCGATGACGCCGCTGAGATCGTTCTCGCGCGCATCGGTGAGGCCGCGGTCGAACCGGTCATGGCCCTGCTTGCGGGCGAAGACCGGGCGGCCGATGTCCTGGCCGACATCGGTTCCGCCGCGGTGCCCGCTCTTACCGCGGCACTGAGTAGCGATGACCGCGAGGTGCGCTTCGCGGCAGCGGACGCTCTGGTCGAAATCGAAAAGACAGCGCCCCAGTCCGTCGGTGCCCTGACCACCGATCTGGACGAGGAGAACCTGAAGTCCGTTGCTACCAACTACGCCTACTACATCAGGCTGGGCCAAGCGGGATCGGAAGAGATCCTGATCCGGGCGCTCAACAAGTACGGGGACAAAGAGATGGCGTTGGACTATCTCAACTGCGGCAACGGCACACTCGACGAAGCCGCGCGCAAGTGGGCAGCCAAGAACGGCTACACGGTCTACACGACGCCCGGCAGCCGGAGCGGTCCACAGTGGGGCGAGGGCAACTGAGGGGGTTGCCCCACGAGTGCTCGTACAACCCGCGTTTCACCATCTTGCCGAAATGTTCTGAAGACCAAGCATCGCGTTTGGCATGCGCTCCTTCTCATGCCTACTCCGTCCGCGAGTTCTGGTTTGCAGAAGGGTATCGTACTGTCTAGAATGAAGTAAGGCATACGGGCTCGTGTACTATGGCCATGTAAACGCCCGCCATCGCATTCGCGGGCGCGCCGACAATGAAGTCCGGCGCCTGCCTGCAGGGGTCTAGGCGCGCAAAGGTCCTCTAGATGGCACATGATGTGTTCATCAGTTATGCGGCCGAGGACAAGCCCACGGCTGACGCGGTCTGCGCCACTTTGGAGGCCCAGCATGTCCGCTGCTGGATTGCCCCCCGTGACGTGCTGCCCGGGAGGCCGTACGCCGAGATGCTCGTCGAGGCCATCCACAATGCCCGCGTTCTAGTTCTGGTCTTCTCCTCCAAATCCAACGCCTCTCCCCATGTCATGAGAGAGGTGGAGAGGGCGGTGACGAGCGGTATCGTCATCGTGCCCTTCCGCATCGAGGACGTAGCGCCCTCCAAATCCATGGAGTACTTCATCGGAGGCACCCACTGGTTGGACGCCCTGACCCCGCCCGTGGAACGACATCTACAACATCTAGCCGGCACCGTGGGTCTGCTGCTCGGCGGCATGGGAGCGGACTCCCACACCGAAGAAAGCCAGAAAGGGCTGGTTTCGCCCCTGGTTGCCGACGCTCCGGCCGCGTCGGGGTGGGAACCGGCGCGTGGGCCCGAGTCAGGAGACACCGCGTCGGTCATCGCTGAACCCGCGGCCAAACCTAAGAAATCCTGGATGCGGTCTGCTTGGGCCATCGCGGGGGCGGCGCTTGTGGTGCTGTGCGCGCTCGGCTTGGGCGTCTACTATGGGACTCGGAGTCCTGAAACCGCTGCGACCCGGACCCCGACTTCAACCTCCACAAACCGCTACAGCACCGGGACATCTGCGGTAACGACCAATACGACGGCCGGCAACACCGGGTTGACGGCGTACTCAGATGACTTCTCAGCTCCATTCTGGAACACGGAGATGGCCCGGTACGACAACGGAAGGTACCTTCTGTCTGCTGATCGCGATGGAAGCCTCAATCTTGCCCCTGGGTGCATGATGGATAATGGGGTTGTGTCGGTTGAGGCCGAACTTTCCTTCCAAGACTCCGCTTCTTATGCCTATGGAATAGCAGCCCGAGCTTCTTCCGGGGATGATGTCGACCGGTGGTACGAGTTCCTAATAACAAGCTCGGGTTGTGCGCAGATTTGGCTGATTCAAGGTGACAATGGGACACCCTTGGCCTCCGACTGGTTGCCTGCAGACATCCAGCCGGCAACAGGCAAGAACGACCTGACCGCCTCGCTCGCTGGGGGGTCATTGACCCTCAGTGTGAATGGAATCCAGGTGGTCTCGACAACAAATCAGTCATTGGCGTCGGGTATGGTCGGCCTAATCGTTCAAGCAGACACCGGGCCAATCACCGTCGCCTTCGACAACCTACGGGTGACCGACGAGAGGTGAGCAAAGATACAACTAGGAGAGCCGAGAGCTTGAACACACTCAATGCCGAAGAGTACCTGCGCGATCGTCTCGCGGTCCAGATCGACTATCATAACCAGAAAGCGGTAGCGAGCAAAAGGTCGTACCGAAGGCTGATGCTCCTGTCGGTGGTGGCGACTTCGCTGACGCCGCTACTGTTAGCGCTCGAAATGATCTACTCGCCTCCCCCACGCAACGACCCGCTGCAACTCGTCTTTGAGATCCTTCCAATTGCGGTTGCACTGCTTGGCGCCGCCGCAACCATCACTCTCGCGGCCTTCAGACAGAAGGACATTTGGGCACTACATCGCATGACGTGCGAATCGCTTGAGCGAGAGGTCCAGCTGTTCCGATACCACGCCGGCCCATATGCTGGAGTCGCTAGTCCCGAAGCTCTCCTGGTCCAGCGAGCGGAGATGATCATGGGATCCGAGAACGAGACGTGGAGGAACCTGCTAGGCGAATCAACCGGCCCACCGGGGCAAACCAACTCGTGATGGCTCTATCGCTCGACCCCCAGTTCCGAGACGCTCTTGCCAGGGCGATATGCGAAGACCCCCTCTGGGGGAGTGACTCTGCAAACGGAGCACCAGGAGACAAGCCGGGAGCGTCGGCATGGGATCTTCTCCCCAAGACAACGCAAACCGCGTTTCGCCGCCAGGCGGACGAGATCGCGCAGATGCTTGGCACGATAGGAGCCGTCGTTCTTCCGATAGAGGAGGGCGGACACCCATTCCAAGTTCGCCCCGTCGAGTTGGAAGTCCTTGCTGAGCAGGAGCATGAACGATGGATGCGTGACCGACGTGCAGGCGGTTGGTGCCACGGGCCAAGAAGGGACAGTGCCGACAGGACCCATCCGAGCATGATCCCCTATTCGGAACTTCCAGAGTCCGAGCGAGACAAAGACCGGGAAAGGGTTCTGCGATTCCCGGGACTTCTCGTGGCGGCGGGGCTGGGAGTAGTCCGCTCTTAGTTAAAACGGGCGCATTGTCCCTTACCTCTTCCATGCGCTTCCCGGCCTTCAAGTCACACGGCTGTGCCTTTGGTCGCAGACCGACCAAACGACACCTGCCGGGTGATGGTGACCGTTCTGGTGCCGAGAAAGGATCAGATATCTGGGCAGACAACCGGCCATGCTGCCTGGCTTTGTGCCATCATGGCGCGAGGATCGAAGGCGCCGCCATCTTCATGAGGAGATCCACATGCAGAACAGGCCGGCCGAGGCCATCGCGCCGGCATCCTCTCCAGTTCTGTGGTTATGACAGACGAGAAGCCCCAGGGTGCACTGCAGTTCAAGGGAGCCGGGCGGGGCTGCGTGGCGGCAACAGAGCGATTCGGATCCGAGGCAAGAAGACAGAAGTTGTATGCTGGAGCCGTGACACGGCCGCGTGACAGGGAGAGATTCGACGACACGCCTGACCCATCCCTTGACCGCGTCCCAAGCCGACAGTAGCTCGAGGAAGGACCTATGAAAGCGATAGCCGTCAATGGCAGTCCCCGCACAAAGTGGAACACCGCGACGCTACTGGAGAGCGTCCTCAGTGGCTGCGAGGCCAACGGTAGCGAAACCGAACTGGTCCACCTCTACGACCATGAGTACCAAGGCTGCGTCAGCTGCTTCGGATGCAAGAGGATCGGTGGGAAGAGCTACGGCCGGTGTGCTCACCGCGACGGACTGACTCCCATCCTCGATCGGGCGGCTGAGGCCGACATACTGATACTGGGATCCCCTCTCTATTTCCACACCGAGACGGGGGAGATGCGGTCGTTCATGGAGCGTCTCATGTTCCCATTCCTCACATATACACCTTCCTATGCCTCCATCTTTCCCAGGAAGCTTGCGACCGCCCTCGTCTACACGATGAACGTCACCGAAGAGAGCATGGCTGCCACCCACCAGGACTCGAGTGTCACGGCGTCGCAGGGCACCATGGAGCGGATCTTCGGGGGATGCGAGGTCCTTCTGTGCACCGATACGTATCAGTTCGACGACTACTCCAAGTACTTGTCCAGCGCCTTTGATGCAAAGGACAAGGAGAGACGGCGCAAGGACGTATTTCCCCGCGACTGCCAACGAGCCTATGACCTGGGGGCAAGGCTCGTCGCCATGGCGCGTGACTGACTCGAGGACCGTAACCGGCGCGTCCCTCGATGGTAGCCTTCTGCACACACCGTGCCCAGGACGGAGAAGCCACCCATTCGGTCGCAGTTGACGAAGGAGAGATAACGCTTGAACATCGGCTCGATCTGATCGCGAACCTCGGGCTGTAGTGGACGAGTCTCCGCGTGTGGGGGCCGATGGTGAGGTGGCGGGATTGATCAGCAGCGTCCCCGCTGACGGCGATGCCCTCGTGGTTCTCCGCGGGGTATCGAAGACGTACAGGCAGTTCCGTGCGTTGGACAACGTTTCTCTCGCAATTGGAGCGGGAGAGATCTTCGGATACATCGGTCCGAACGGCGCGGGAAAAACGACCACCATGAAGATCTTGATCGGCCTGATCACCGACTTTCAAGGTGAAGTAGAGATAGATGGATGCCGTGTCCCTCAACAGACCCAGGAGGCCCACAGACTACTGGGCTATATGCCGCAAAACGTCGCGTTTCAGGAGTGGCGGACGGTCGACCAGGCGTTGCTGACGTTTGGAAGACTGTCCGGTCTCACGGCCAAGCAACTCGAGAGACGCATTCCCACGCTGTTGGATCTGCTTTCGTTGTCTGACGTGCGCCACAAGAAGA
>ENA-OSEO01004388-OSEO01004388.1-sediment-metagenome-genome-assembly--contig:-NODE-4388-length-14959-cov-4.667652_pt1 | contig 14959 bp, 10 predicted proteins | sample MGYA00237883_ERZ534232 | MGnify/ENA metagenome assembly ERZ534232 | reverse complement strand
AGAAGATCGGCGATCAGAACGTCCAGTTCCTTTCCCTGCAGACGAAAGGGGACGATACGTTCGGGAACCACTTCGTCAGCTTCGCCTGCGAGTTGCCGGCGGCCGGGGTCTACAGGATCAGCGTGGACACGGTCAAAGGGCCGGCGCAAGGCCGAGTCCAGTTGTCCATGGATGAAGCGCCCCTCGGACCGATGGTCGATTTCTACGCCGAGAGCAGGCAACGCGAGCTGGGCGTGGAGATGGGAACGCTCGTACTGGTGCAAGGCACGAACAACCTGATGTTCAAGATCGTCGGCAAGAACGAGAAGTCTCAAGGCCAGGCGTTCGATGTGATCAATGTCATCTGCGAGAAAGTGGATTGAGGGCGACATGAATCGACGCGCGTTCATTTCGATGGGCACAGCCACTGTGTGCGGCGCCGCCCTCGGCGCCGGGCGGATTTTCGCCGGACAGGCGGGGTCGGGAATTCGCTGGCGTCGGCACGGTGAGTCCGGACTCTTCGACGCGGTTACCGCCGACGGCCGGCCCCTCGTCTTCGCAGGAGAAGGCGTCGGCTTGTTCGACGGCTTCTGCAGCATGATCGAGAACGGAAAACCGGGCCGGGAGGTTCCGCTGGACTGCGACCGGCCGCAGGGAGAATGCGGGCCCGTCCGAGTCTCGTTGACCCATCGGCTGCGCAGCTCCGCCGGCGGCTCGGACGAGGATCTGCTGGAGGCAACGCTCACGTTGAGATCTCGTGCAGACAAACCGTGTGAGGTGCTCTGCGGCTTCCTGACCGGTGCGCGGCCTTGCCCCAGCGCAGCCGATCAGCAGGTGTACGTGCCGCTCTCGGCCGCAGGACTGCGCGACGCGGACGAAGACCCGAGAAGACGCCTGAAGGACTGCCGCCAGACCGTCGGCACGGAAGGCTTCCTCGGGCACTATCTCGAAGTCCAGGCGAGCGATCCGCGTCACTCGACGACCCGCGCGACGCTGCTGGCGCCGGTGGTGGATGTCTTCGCCGAGAGTGAGCCGTGGCATGTGGCGCTGTTCGGCTCCGCGGTCGAGCCGGTCTTCTTCGAAGCGTTGCAGGGCACGTCCGCGCGGGCGTGGCGCGTGGGCCGGCGCGTGCGTCTCGGTCCCGGCCAATCCGAAGTGGCCAGAGCGTTCCTGCTGCTGCATCGCGGCGACGCCACGAGGGCATGGAGCGCGTTTCAGGAGTTCGGCCACCACGAAGACTTCCCGGCGGTCTCCTGGCTTCGCGACGTGCACGTCCATTACTACGATTTTCTCTCCGCCGCGGCACCGGACGGGCCACGGGGCGGGGGCTATGATCTGAACCTCAAGCACTTCCGCGAATTCCACGTGGGCCTGGCCACGCAGCACGGGTACTACCTCTCGTACGGCGACTTCATCCACCCCGACCGCAAGCGGTGGCAGGCGATGCCGAGCGATGCTGCCGGGCCGGTGACGATGACGATCGAACAGATCAAAGCCCGCGTGGATGCGACCCGCCGGGCCGGTGTGCACCCCGGGATCTACATGCACTACACGATCCTGGACGAGGGATCGCCTCTGTTCGACAAGATGAGAGACTCGATCCAGGTGAACGCCGAGGGCAGACCAACCCTCTTCGGCTGGGAAGGACCCGACGTCATCAAGAAGACCTGGAGAATGTCCCACGCGTCCGCCGCGTGGCGCGATCATCTCGTGCAGCAGGCGCAGTGGATCATGGAGCTGTTCAATCCGGACGCGATCGTCCTCGACGAGACGTTCACCGCCTGGGGCTGGGACCATCATCAGGAGCACGGTGGTCCGCTCTCGCCGGGCGGGATTGAGCTGATGCGCAGACTCCGCGCCGTGGTGCGGTCGTTCGGCCCGGACAAGGCGCTGTTGGCCAGCGACTGTTCGATGGGCAATTTCTGTCTCTGGGGCGACGGGGAAGCCGGCGATCACTGCTATGACCGCCTGCTGGGCCACGAGTTGTATCGAAAGCCCCCGATCCGCTACCTGGCTGCCCTCGGCGCGAAGGCGTGGCTGCCTTGCGCCTGGCTGTACAAGTCCCTGTGGCCGGCACAGATGGACCTGGCCCGCAAGGTCGGCGCGGCCGTCAGCGTCACCGACGGCTGGGGCGACAGCTTCGGTTTGACCCGCCTGCCTCCCGACGCAAAGCAACAGATGCTCCGCGACATCGAATCGCTGGTCAAAGGTCAGACGACTCCGGGGACGGCGCGCGGCGTCTAATGGGAGCTACTCCATATCCTCTTGATCGTCTCTTCTTGCGAGTACCCGATGGGGCACGCCGGGCTTTTCGTGTTGGCCCGGTAGCTGCCCTGGGTCTCGTTCGGGCAGGTGATCATTCGACTGACCGGCATTTGCAGGTGGCCGTTGGGGTCCGTCCGCTTGAGCCAATCGTGAGCGTAGACGAGCCATTTGTTCCTGTACTCCTCCGGTTGAAGCGAGAACCAGGAGATTTCGTCCCAGCCCCAGACGAAATGCGATTTGAGATTGGCGACGTTGGGAGCCCTGCTGCGCCCGAAGTTGTCGAACTCCACGAGATAGGGCAGACTGTCGCACTGCCAGCCGCTGGGCGCGGTGCAACCTTTGCTCCTGTTGTACATCGAGTCGAGGTGCCCCACTTCGAGGATCGACTCGTACGGCTTCTCGGGCACCTCTCTGATCCGCATGGGGAACGAGTTGAAGTCCAGCAGGCTCACGCCGTCCACGATCATGCCCCACGTGGGCACGTGGGCGTCGATCAGGACCAGGTGCCGGCGGGCGTGGGTTTTCGCATAGGCACGAATCCTCGCCAGCAGGCGCGACCACTCCTTCAGACCCGAGTCGGCCATGCCGATCAGCGCCACCTGGCCGACATGCAGGGCCTCGCAGCCCAGGTCGATGTAGGAACCCGCGAGGTAGTAGAACCACAGTTGCGTTTCCAGCCGGGTGACATCGGGAACACTGGCCCGGCCCCAGTGGTTGACCAGCTTGCCGTCTTTGTTGAGCATGGCGTCGTAGGAGAACGTCCGGTCCTCGACGGGCAGACCGAAGTTGGTGAACACCCACGCGGGGACCTTCACGCCGTTGACCTGCGTGCTGATCGTCTCGAACAGGCAACCCTGGAAGATCACGTCGGGATCGAAGGCGTGAATCTCGTCGATCAGAGCCCTGGCCTTCGCCCAGAAGTTGGGATCGTTCAGGAGGCTTTCCCCGTTCCAGCGGTAGATGGCTCGTCCGATGAACTTGGCCCCGATGTTGCGGATCAGACGGATGTCGTCGTCCCGGTAGAGATATTCGCGGTTGCCCTCGGGTTTGCCGGTGACGAGGAAATACGCCATCGTCACGGAGCGCTCCAGGTAGTTCTCCAGGACCGCGCGGGAGATGGTACCGTCAAAATGGTAGGCGCGCGGACGCTCCGCCAATGGCGTGGCGGCGATCACGCTTCGTTCACTCGACAAACAGCCAACGATCGCACATAGCAGCGCCAGCCGGCGGACGGGCCTGCCATTCTCCATGACACGATTGCTCACGAGGTTCCCTTTCGAGAAGAACCATGTTGACGAGCCAGGATACCCGGAGCTCCAAGAGACCGCAAGAAACTGGGCGGGATCGATGGCCCGGCATTGCGAGACGGTCGGCAGAATAATATTCTCCCGGCAGGTGCAAAGCGACCCCTGGTTCGTCTCAAGTAGGAATACAGGATCCGGACACCTGGCAACGGGAAGGACTATGCTTGACGATCACCTGCTCTGGTGGCGGTCAAAACACGGCAGCCGTAGTGCATTCGATTTGATCTACCAGAGACACGTGGACAGGATGCTCTCCGTGGCCCTGCATCTGCTCGGCAATGCCGCCGATGCACAGGACGTGGTGCAGGCGGTGTTCGCGTCCCTGGTGGAAACGCCCGAGACGATCGAGCTGCGCGGCAGCCTCAAGGCGTTTCTGGCTGTCTGCGTTGCGAACAAGTCCCGAGACTTGCTGCGGCGCCGGAGGCTCGCTCCGGCAAGCCGTGCCCACGTGACGCCCGCCGCCGGCGGCGAGCCACTCGAACTGGTCATTCACAGCGAGCAAATCCTGCGATTGCGCGAGGCGCTGCGCCGGTTGCCGTACGAGCAGCAGGAGGTCATCACGCTGCACATCCACGCCGGTTTGACGTTCCGCGCCGTGGCGCGGGCCCTGCGGCTGCCGCTGGGCACGGTACAGAGCCGGTACCGTTACGGGCTCAATAGCTTGAGGACGGAACTCGAAAGAGAGGACTCCCTATGAAAGACAAGGAAATCGAAAGCCTCATCGGCCGGGTGCAATATCGGAACAACCAAGCCATGCGTGCGAGAATACACGATCACTTGAGCGAGTTGTGGCAGCGTCGCGTTGCGGCCCCAGGCGGCGCACGGACAAGGCTCGTCAGGAGGACAGGATGGACCAAGAGCGCCTGTGCGGCCGCCGCTGTCGTTCTCCTCGCGGTGTTGATCGGCCTGCTCTCTCAGTCGGGCAACTCCGCCTATGCCCTGGAGCAGACCATCGCCGCCGCCCGGGGCATCTGCCAGTTCCACTTCCAGTTCCATGCCAGTCCGGGAGCGCTCGGCAAAGAGGCGTGGATCGAATATGACCCCAATGGCGTCCTGCGGAGCATCCGCGTGGACTTTCTTACGGCAGAGACCCGGTCCACCATGATCTGGGACCGGGGGATCACCCAGTGGCGCGGGCACGCGAAGGAACTGTGGCTCTTCGACGATCAGGAATATACGGACAAGGTGCTCTTCTTCGCCCGCCGGTACGATCCGAAACGGGCCCTCGGGTACCTCCAGGAACGGGTCCGCGAGGGGGGCATCCAAATGGAAGTCGGCCGGCCCGGCAACGCGGCGGACCCGATCACCGTGACGGTGATATACGATGCGAACACGTTTCTGATCGATAAGCCCATGCCGCCCATGCGCGAGGTCTTCACGATCGATCCGGTGACGAAGCTGATCCTGAGCGTGCGGGTGGAGACGCTCCAGAAAGACCGCTACACCAGCATCGGCGTCTACGAGTACCTCGATTATGGCCAGCCGTTCCGACCGGGGCTTTTCGATCTCAAACGCGAGGTCTCGGCGGATGTGAACTGCTCCGACACCACGGCGATTCCCATGGGAATCGAACAGGGAGCGCTCTCTAATGAAGAGGTGGCTGCCAAGGTGGTCGGCGCGTTCTTGGAAGCCTGGGCCGCGAAGGACTATGACAGGGCCGCGCAGATTCACGGCTACAATGCGATGGGAGAGGCCAAGAGTCTCCGCGACAGGGTGCTGCGGAGCAAGAACATCCTGCAGGTCCTTTCCATCGGGTTGCCGGTCGTTCCGGAGCGCCCCCTGACCGGGCTGCTCGTGCCCTGCACAGTGCAATACGAGGTGAATGGAATCACCCGGACCGGCCGCTTCGAGTTTCGCGTCAGCGAAGGCTCCCGGGGGCGTTGGCGAATCCGGGACCTCCAGCAGAGAGGGTGACCTCCGGCCTAAGATGCCCAAGAGAGTTCGACGAGCGTGCGGCCGATGCGGTCAGATCAGCCTTCAAAGAGACGGTCTCTCCAGGCCTGATCTGGATCCTGGTTGTCTTCTCGCCGTAACGCACGGGAATCGAGCCGCCGGTGTGGCTGCGGATCTGGGCGGACTGGAGCTTGCCGGCTTTCCAGGTCATATCGACCTCGAAGCCGCCGCGGGCCCGCAGGCCGCGGACCGAGCCGTCGGGCCAGCCGGCGGGCAGGGCGGGCAGCAGGCTGATCGCGCCCACATGGCTTTGGAGCAGGGCCTCGGCGACACCCGCGGTGAAGCCGAAGGTGGCGTCGGACTGATTGGAGCCCCGGTTATGCAGGTTCGCGGCGACGGAATTGCCGACAAACGTCCGAATGCACGCGGCGGTCTTGTCGCCCCGCTCCAGACGTGCCCACATGCAGATGTCCCACGCCGCGGGCCAACCGCCTCGGGTCCGGCGTGTGTCCATCCACTTTCGCTCGGCGTCCGCCAGTTGGGGATCACGCCGCAACTGGATCGTGCTGCCCGGGTAGAACGGGAACTGCGGCGAGACGTTGTGGCCCTCGTTGCCCGGCTCCCAATCCTCGATCCACTCCTGGACGAAGCCCCGGCGATTAATCTGGTACGGCGGGAGCTTCGCGAGGGCGGCCTCCAGCCGGGCCCGAAAGTCCTCATCGACGCCGAGAATCTTGCCGGCCTCGATACAGGCGGGGAACAGTTCGCGGATGATCGCCACGTCCATCGTCGGCGAAGGGGAGAGGAAGCACAGGTTCCCCGCGCGGTCGTAGTAGCCGTGCTCGGGGGACATCGAGAAAGGCGTCACCAGCCAGTGGTACTTGGGATGCTCGATCATCAGCTCCAGCAGGAACTGCGCGGAGCCCTTCATGATCGGGTAGTATTCCCGGAGGAACTCCTTATCACCTGTGAAGGCGTAGTGCTCCCACAGGTGCAACGTGAGCCAGGCCCCGCCGAGCGGCCACATCCCGTACCGGGCCGCATCGACGGGGGCGGTCCCGCGCCATAGATCGATGTTGTGATGCGTCACCCACCCGTGGCAGCCGTAGTAGACGCGGGCCGTCTTGGCCCCGGTGACCGAGACGTCCTTGAGCATGTCGAACAGCGGCTGGTGACACTCGGACAGGTTGCAGACCTCCGCCGGCCAGTAGTTCATCTCCGTGTTGATATTGATGGTGTACTTGCTGCCCCAGTTGGGCAGGACTGATTCGTTCCAGATCGCCTGGAGATTGGCCGGCTGGCCGCCGGCGCGACTGCTGGAGGCCAGGATGTAGCGGCCGAACTGGAAGCACAGGGCTTCCAGGTTCGCGTCGTCGCCGCCCGCCCGCATCGCCTGGATCCGTTCGTCGATGGGCTTGTCGTTCCTCGCGCGGTCACCGATGGTCAGATGCACACGGCCCATCAACGCCAGGAAGTCAGCCACATGCCGCCGGCGCAAGGTTGCGTAGTCCTTGCCTGCCACACCGGCCAGGATTTGCCCGCACCGGGCCGCCGGGTCGGCGCTGATGTCCCGGTAGTTCACGAAACTCGTTGCGGCGGTGATGACGAACGTCACGGCGTTCGCTCCGTCGATCTGCATCCGGTCCTCGACGGTCTCCGATCGGCCGCCCTCGGGCAAGGCGGTCAGCACCGCCTGGAAACGCATGCCCTCGCCCTCGACCGTCGCGATCAGCCAGTTCTCCGGCTTCATCGGGCCTTTCCAGCGTCCGTCCATCACGAGTTTGCCGGGCGTCGTGGTCACGCGATCCTGATAGGGGCTCCTGAGCTTCGCCTGGACGCGAACGCAACCGGGTTTGTCGGCGGTCATTCGCACGACCATCACCCGGTCGGGGTAGGACATGAAGACCTCGCGCGTGTAGGTCGTATCGCCGGCGCGATAGCGAACCGTCGTCACGCCGGTTTCCATATCCAGCTCGCGGCGGTAGTCTTCCACCGCCCCCACATCGTCGAAGGACAGCAGCAGATCGCCCAGGGGCTGGTATGCCTGCTGGCCGGAGGGAATCCCGTAGAAATGCTCGTTGGCCATCTTCTCCGCTTCCTGGAACTTGCCGGCCAGAACCAGATCACGGATCAGGGGGAAGTACTCGCCGGCGTTCGGATCGTCGTAATCGTGCGGCCGGCCCGACCAGAAGCTCGACTCGTTCAGCGCAATCCGCTCCTGTGAGACGCCGCCGAAGACCATCGCGCCCATGATGCCGTTGCCGATCGGCAAGGCGTCCAGCCACTCGACGGCCGGGCGGCCATACCACAGGACCACGTCGCCCTGCGGCCGGGAGACGCGGCGCGCCGTCGATTCGCCCGCGGGCGAGGCAACCTGCATGAGCAGCAACGACACAAGAGTAATGCATGAGGTTCGCACTGTCCGTCCTTTCCTTCGAGGGTTGTGACTTGAATGGTCTGCTGGCAGTGCTCGGACTGACAACTAATCCCGTCGGGGCCTGTGCGTGCGGAACGGCTCTTCATCAGGGTACATCCGACCGTCCCGCCCGGCCCGGAACCGATCCTGATAGCCGGCTGTCGCCAGACCACCGTACGAAGGGTCTTCCGTCGTCGGCGAATCCTTGCTTTGCCAATGCATCCGCGGCTGCCTGTTGAAACGCCTGTCGGACGTCGCTCGCATCGCTGTTGGGGAAATTCGACCGCTGCACCATGAGGATGTAGGCCACGCCGCGGACGGGATCGATCCAGGCCTGCGTACCCCAGGCGCCGCCGTGGCCGAACGTGCCGGGCGAGAGCATGGCGGCGACGCCCTCGTGCGGCGTGCGGAGAATGCACGTGCCGATGCCCCAGCCGTAATTGGCGCCGTGGTTGCCGAACGCGGCCGATTGGAAGAAGCCGCAGGGCAGCTCACCGGTCTGGACGGTCCCCAGCAGTTCCATCGCCGCGGCGCTGAGATAGCGTTTGCCGTCCAGTACGCCGCCGGCCAGCAGCATCTGACAGAACCGTGCGTAGTCGGGACCGGTGGAGTAGAGCCCGCCGTTGCCCAGTGGAGGACGATCTCGCACGCCAAAATCGGCGCGCGGAGGCGTGGGGTCGAGCACGCCAGTGGCTCGATTCTTCGCGTAAGCGGTGACGACCGATCCGTCCGCGGGGTAGAAAGTCGTGCTCTTCATGCCCAGCGGATCCAGAATCCGCTGCTGCACGAACACGTCGAAAGACAGGCCGCTGACGACCTCCACGATGCGCGCGGCCAGATTGATGCCTGATTGAGTGTATCGCCATCTCGTGCCGGGCTCATACTGCATGGGCGCCGCCCGCCAGAGCGGGACCAGATCGGCCAGCGTGCGCGCGTCGCGCGCCTCGACGGCGGGCGCCTCGCCCAGGCCCGAGGTATGCGTGAGAATCTGCGCGAGGGTGAGGTTGGCGGGCTTGCCCGAGGGAGTCTTCAGGTCGGCGAAGGCCGGGATGTACTTCGCCACCGGGTCGGCGACGTTGAGCTTGCCCTCATCCTGGAGCATCAGGACCGCCACGGCGGTAACAGGTTTGGTCATCGAGGCGATCCAGAACAGCGAGTCGGTCTGCATCCGTTTTCCCGTCGCGATGTCGGCCAGCCCACTGGCCTGGAGATGCAGGACCTTGTCTCTGGTGACGACGACCGTGACGGCGCCGCTGATCTCGCGGGCGTCAATGGCGGCGTCTATCGCCTCGCCAATACCCGACAACGCGGAACTTGTGGCCGGTTCGGACCTGAGCCCCACGCTGTTGACGGCGATCACGGCGTAGGTGTGTTTCGCGCCGGGTTTGGTAGACGTGTCCACGTATCGCATCTCGGGCAGGGGCTGTGCGGGGGTGTCGTGGTACGTCATCGACTGAAACAGCGGGCGGCCGAACTTGCCCACCGGCGTCTCGGGCACCTGGGCCAGCTCCTGCCCGTCCCGCAGGACGACGAAGCAGCGAATACCGCTCTCGAAATCCGCGTCCGCGCTCCACTCGATCAGCGTCCCCTGGTCTTGCGGCGTCACCTTCACCTCGTACGGAGCAGGCGGAGGCGTCGTGTCGCTCACCGCGCCGGTTTTGGCATACTCCATCCAGGCCTTGGCCACGGCTTCATTGGGCAGCCAGACCGCTTTGCTTGGATCACCCTGATATGACGCGGCGGGTACAGCCTCCTCGCCCAGCAGTGGCGCCAGCCATGCCTGCCTGTTGTCTACCGGTTTGAGCGTCTGATCCCCGCTGTCCTTGTCGGGCAATCGCAGGGCCAGGCAGGCGTCGAGGAACGGGATGGCCAGGTAACGGCAGTCGCCGCACTCGTGCCCGGTCCGCGGGTCCGGGGCGAATCCGATGGGGGCGCCGTTGGCGCGGTATTCCTGGAAGGTGGCCAGCGGACCGACCCACGGCCGGTTCGGTTTCTCCTTCACGCCGGGATTGCACATGGAGGGGATTCCATAGACCGCCGGGGGGACCGTCGGCTCCTGGAACTCCGGCCGCCCCCGGAACATGGCCGCGGAACCGGAACGCATCCAGACAGCGACGACCCGTTCCGGATGGAGCATGCTCATGATATCCGCCCAGATGCCGCCGCCCGAATGCCCCCATAGGGCCCACGGGATGGTCGCGATCTCGGAGTGGCCGGACATTGCCGCAAAGTCGTCGAGGGCCTTGAGGAACACCCGCTCCGAGCCGTGGCGGGGGTCGAACCAAAGTTCGGAACCACCGGGGGAGAGGTCGACCTTTTCGTTCGTCACGTGATACGAGGAACTGAACAGAGCGCAGTCCCATTTCCTGGCCAAGGCCTGCCAGTGCAGGTCGTAGGCGGCAGTAGACCCTTCGATAGAGGCCGTCGTGCCGGCCCCGTGCTGGTGAACGATGATGGCTCGCAGGCGAGGCACACCGTCGGGAATCCACAAGGTATACGTGACAGGCGTCTGGAGTTTGCCTGGTTCGGTCGAGCCCGGATAGTCAACCTTCAGGTATTGTCCTGCTCCGTGTGCCACTCCGGCAAGGCCGAACAGCCAGACGGCGAATGATGCCGGAGCGACGAGTTTCATCCGCAATGTGATCCGACGGTTTGTTCCACCCCTGATCGATTGTGCCCGTGTGCCCATACCTTCACCTTCACCAGAACGATCCAAGACTCTCCGACCCCGCCGCGGGGGACATCGGTGCTCCCGAGTATACCGTGCGCGCGCACTGTGCATAGAGAGACAAAGAGATCACATGGGTATATCCTGACAAGAGGACGGGCAGCAACGCGTGATGTTGGGCGTGGCATCCTCGATCCTTCGTAGTCGATCATCAATCCCAAGGCCGGTCTATAAGCCGAGTTCTGTCCCCGCCGAATGGTGGGTGGCGATCATTTATCTCGACCAGCCGTCACCGACTGGCTCTCCCGCCCCGCGACGCCGGGGCGCCGCGGGTTTCGCGGAAAGCGACCTACCCGCCGGTCTCGCGGCTCTGGGCCGCGGATACCCGGGCCAGGTACGGCCGGGCTCCCCCCTCGCGGCATTGCGCGATCGGGAATCCCGTGAGGCCGACCGGCTGCTTGGTCTTGCAGGCGGTGGGGTTTGCCCTGCCGACGACGTCACCGTCGCCGCGGTGCGCTCTTACCGCACCATTTCACCATTGCCTGAGCCCCAAAGGGCCATCGGCTGTGTGTTTTCTGTGGCACTTTCCCTGGGATTACTCCCGGTGGTCATTGGCCACCACCGTGCCCTGGGGTCCGCCGGCGCAGCATGCTGCGCCGGAGAGCCCGTATCCTGCTCGGACTTTCCTCTCTGGCGGCCTATAGCCACGCAGAGCGACCGCCCGACCGACCTTGGGATTGATGATCGACTAAGAACGATCGAGGATGTCAAAGAACGTCAGCGATTGCTGGACTTCTGCAAAATGGCCATTGGGCCTACTTTGGGAAGGAAAAATCTGTTTCTCGATTTTTCCTTTCTAAATCTTAACCACCGCACGAGTGAAAGCTTACATCGATTCTTCAAGGAAATCGAAAACTGAGATTTCCTTGAAGAATATAGGCCCAATGGCCATTTTGCAGAAGTCCAGCAATTACTATACGCGATTGTACCGCAGAAGGCTCATGCGCACCAATGCGGCGTATGCTGATTCTCGCCGGGCGCGGCGCTCAGACTTGACGGCCGCGCCTACGGCTTCTACACTGCGTCGGCAACCGGCGCCCGACAGCGCCCTGGCCTGAGGATACCACATGCGGCAGATCATCATCGTCGGACTCGGGGGATTCGCGGGGTCCGTCCTGCGATACCTCGTTTCCGGATGGATTCAGCGTCTCTCGGATACGCCCTTGTTCCCCTACGGAACCCTGAGCGTCAATGTTCTGGGCTGCCTGGCCATCGGCCTGCTGGGCGGCTGGGCCGATAACGCCGGACTGCTCAGTCCGTCCGGACGCCTCTTTCTGCTAATCGGCGTCCTGGGCGGGTTCACGACGTTTTCCACGTTCGGATACGAGACCATGGCGATGCTCCGCGACAAGGCCATGGTCGGCGCGTTCCTGTATGTCGGGTTGCATCTGCTGCTGGGGTTCGGCGCCGTGGCGCTGGGATATGGGCTGTCGAATTGGAGGTGATCGGCCATGCTGCCGAAAGAGGGGCAATTGCTGCGGATCTTCATCGGTGAACGCGACCGGCATGAGGGAATGCCGCTGCACGAGTGGATCGTACGCCAGGCCCGCGCGCATCACATGGCGGGCGCCACGGTCCTGCGCGGGCTGGAAGGATTCGGCGCCCACAGTCGCATGCACACCGCCAAGATCCTGCGTCTGTCGCAGGACCTGCCCATCGTGATCGAGCTGGTCGATACGAAAGACAAGATCCGCGGCTTCCTCGCAATCGTCGACGCCGCCATCCAGGAGGGGATCGCCACGCTCGAAGACATCGAAGTCCACTTCTATCGCGCCGGCCGACAGGGCCCGCCGGCGCCGTCGGAGAAACAGGGATGAGTCATCGCGACAACAACAATCCAGAGTCTCCAGTTCAGAATCCGCACCGGATCCTGATCGCGTGCGGCCTCATGCTCTCCTGTCTTGCGACCCCCCTGCCGGGGCAAACGTTCTCGCGCGATTTGCGGATAGATGTCACGGTCAACCAGGTGGGCTTCACGCCCGAGGCTGCAAAGACATGCATTCTCAAGGAATCCAGCGCAGACCGCTTTGAGGTGATCCGGACGAACGACCTGAAGGTCGTGTTCTCGGGTCCGCTGAAGATATCCCAAGGCGATTTCGGTTCGTTTCTGCTCGGCGACTTCAGCGCGGTCCGGGATTCCGGCACCTACTACATCCGGGCAGGCCAATCGAGGTCCTATCCTTTCCGCATCTCGCCGAACGTGTACGACGACGCCATCAATCTGATCGCCGGATACTTCGCGCTGCAGCGGTGCGGCCCGAGCACGACAGGCTACTTGGCCCCCTGCCACTGCGACGACGCCGTGCGGCTCGACAACGGCAAACACCAGGACACCACCGGCGGTTGGCACGACGCCTCCGACGTGCGGAAATGGGTGGGCGCCACCATCCATGGCATGATCGGCCTGGCCCGCGTCTGCGAGTTGACGAAGAACGAATCGCTCCGCGCGCGGATCCGGGACGAGCTGCGCTGGGGCAACCGGTACTTCCTCAACATGCAGGAGCCTGAAGGCTTTGTCATGAGCCACGTCGGCGGCGATGCCCTCCGACACGGCGACGGCAACCGCTGGACGGACAATCTTATCGGCCCCGCAGGAGGCGAGCCCGCCACCATTAGTCCGGCGCCGGGCGGCTCCACCAGCCGAATCACCATCGTGGGCGCCAAAGACGACCGGGTGATTCAGACCAAGCCGCTGGACCGTTTGGGCCAGTACAAGTTCGTCATCGCCGCGGCACTCACGGCCCGAGTGATGAAGCAGAGCGATCCGGACTATTCCGCCCGGTGCCTGGAGGCAGCGAAGCGATGCTATGATTGGTGTGCGAAGAGCGGGCCCGAAAGCCGGACCGAGACCCTCGGCGGCGCGCTGGCGGCGGCGGTCGAGCTGTTCCGGGCGGACGGCCAAGAGAGATATAAGAAGGACGCGATCACCAACGCCCAACGGTTGGCCCAATGCCAGGTGACTGAACCGCTGGCCCAGAATGACCCGGTGCGGGGCTTCTACCGGCGAGCCGCCCAAGACGCAGAGCCCTACCGCGACATCTATCACGGCTGCTGGCACTTGTTCGGCCTGTGCGACCTCGTCGAGCTGTTCCCGGACCACGCGGACGCCGACCATTGGCGCCAGGCCATCCGCCTCTACGCCTGCGACTACCTGGAGGACCTCTCGAAGCGCAACAGCTTCGGCATCGTTCCGCACGGGTTCTATGCGAAACAGGACCCCGGCGGCGGCCGCCAGATTGGCGATCTGTGGTACCGCTATTTTATGCCGCCGAGCAACTGGTGGGTGGGCATCAACGCGAACGTCACCTCCGCAGGCGTCGGCTTGCTCCGGGCGGCCGAGATTCTCCAGGAGCCCACGCTCCGCGCGACCGCCCAGCGGCAACTCGATTGGGTCCTCGGCTGCAACCCATTCTCCTCCAGCACCGTGGAGGGCATCGGGCACAATCATCCGCCGCAGTTCGTCAACGGCAGCGAGTTCAGCCCGCCGACGCCCCGCTTGCCCGGCGCCGTCATGAACGGGCTCGGCGGCACGGCGGACGACCAGCCCTTCATGGGCGACGGGGTCTACCACGTCTCGGAGTACTGGACACCAATGGTCGCATATACCGTGTGGCTGATGGCTGCACTGCAGGATTGACCGGAGACGCAATGGCCGAGTTCAGGCACTATATCCTGACGCGGTTCAACACCGGACTCTACGGTCCCAACCCGCGGAGGCGGATCGGGCCCGAAGAATGGATGGAGCACCGGATAGAGCTGTTCACGACGATCACGCTTCCCTCCATCGCAGCCCAGACCTGTCAGGACTTCACCTGGCTGGTCCTGATGGACCGCCAGACCCCCGATCGCGATCTCCGCACGCTGGAACGCTGCGCGTGCCCGACCATGAAGCTCACCTTTTTGGAGCCGGGACAGCCCCGCTGGCTGCACGAGTTCGCCCCCGGTTCATACGATCTCATCACGACCCGCCTGGACAACGACGACGCCTTCCACCGCGACACGGTCCGGAGCATTCAAGATGCGTGGCGTTCTGAATCTCCGCACCAAGCCAAGCCCTGGCTGATCATCTGCCCCTTCGGCCTGATCCTGAACCTGGCCGACCGGCAGATGTGGGTGATGGAGTACTGGTTCAACAACTGCCCGACGCTGGTGGAGAGTTCCGAGGGCGCCCGCACCGTGCACCGCTGGCAGCACAGCGAGATCCCGCCGGAGGTGCCCCGGCAGTACATCAAGGACAAGCCCTGCTGGCTCCAGGTCGTGCACGCGCAGAACCTGCTCAACGCGGTCGACAGCAGCAATCCGCAGCGGATCGTGCACAAAGAGCTGCCGGGCAAACCGGAGTTCCTGCGGCACTTCGGCATCGACCCCGCCCAC
>ENA-OSEO01004381-OSEO01004381.1-sediment-metagenome-genome-assembly--contig:-NODE-4381-length-14972-cov-3.737160_pt1 | contig 14972 bp, 11 predicted proteins | sample MGYA00237883_ERZ534232 | MGnify/ENA metagenome assembly ERZ534232 | reverse complement strand
CGCTCAAGTATTTTACTCAGTTGAGGAGAAACTCCAATTCCACCTGGGCCAATACACCGGAACCGGATACAAGGGTACGTAATAGCCCTCGTATACGTAGTTCTGGCTTGGGCGGTTGTAGTCATAGTACCCACCGGGGGCGCAGTATGACCCCACATTGGGATAGGTGGTACAATTCGGATAGACTGCTCCGCTCGCATAACCGGAATACTGTGGCCCCACCCAGGGCATCGTCCCCTGGTACCACCCGTTAGGCCCCTGATACCAGCCATCCCGACCAGCCGGCCCCCAGGCCAGCGCCGCCGGGGCAAGAAAAGCACCCAACAACACAACGACCGTCAATACCACAGTCAATTTCTGCCATTTGTGACTCATCTGCGGGCCTCCTGTGTACTCACCAAACTAACACACCGGCTCCTGACCTCGCAGAAGCCTCTTGATTCGATTATACCACATGTTTACCGAGAGGTCTACCGCATAATTGCCTAGGAGAAATAGCGCACTCAACAAAATGACGGGACGCGATGGTACACGCGCATTACAACGCAGACTTTGAACTGCATCCACACTTGTAGTACAATGGACGCACATTTCAGCGATCAGCGGAGGATATGATGCCCCACACGCTCACCTACACGTTCGACAGACCCGTCACCCCGGAACAGCTTCAACCTCTGTTCGAGCAGACCACCTGGGCCAAAGGCCGGTCCGCTGAAGACATCCAGCACATGCTTGACCACACCACCAGTTGCCTGACCGTCTGGCAGGGCGACCGGTTGGTTGGCTTCGCCCGCGTCATCACCGACGACGTCTACCGCGGCTTACTCGACGATGTCATCGTCGACACCGACCTGCGCGGGCAGGGTATTGGTGCGGCGATGATCGCCCACATCATCGCGCGATTCGGCCATCTGGAGGAATTGCTCCTCGGTTGTCTCGATCACATGGTGCCTTTTTACGAGAAACTCGGTTTCAAGATCGAGGGGCACCCGCACATGGCGATCAAGAATCTGGCGCATCGACATTGACCGCCGGCTCGATCTTGCCACTCGATTGCCCCCGTGGTCCGGCACATCACCGGTGCAGCACACATCAATTCGGCGCAGAACCAGTTGCCATGTAGTACGCAACCGGCATTCATCGGACAGAACAGGCTGACGGGGATAGCCCGGTTAGCCACATCTGAGCCGTCGTTTCTTCAGGAGAAAGATATGAACAAAGCATTCAACGCGGTCATCGCAGCGTTAGTGAAACCGCTGGGCCTGGAAAAATGCGTCACTGGGGATGGAGCCGGCAGCACGGCACGTTTGCTCAATGCGGCGTTTCTCGCAACATTGTCCGACACGCCGCAGCCTGTCCTGCGACGCGCTTTCGATTTCTCACAGCAGTGGGACGCCGTTGCGCGGTTCTATCACGATGGCATGCCGCGCATCCGCCAAGAAATCGATCATCTCGCCGGCACGGATGCCGCATGGGCCGCCCGCCTGGACGAGTTGGCCGAATGGGTTACCGACGAGGATCACCTGCATGACATCGAACAGATGTCCGAACGCTATTGGCAAGTGTTCTTCCCGGAAGCAGCAGGAACCCTGACAGATCGTGCCGCATCCGCCGCGTCCTTGCGCCGCCAGCAGGCAGTAATCGTCACCAAGGCCAATCCTGTGCCGCTCACCGCTCCGGCGCGCGAGGTGTTGTTCACGTCCAGCGTACAACTCACCCCGCCCTCCGAAATCACCGTACTGAACGCACTGTCGCATAACAGTCACCTGAAGGCGGAATTGGCCAGGATCATGCAGGAACCGCAGCGTTACTGGTACGATCACGTCATCGAAACCGGTGTGAAACCGGACAAGAACCCATTGCTACACCTCCTGCGTGGGTTGGACGACATTGCCAGCCGGGCACGGACGGTCGGTAGTACGGGAACCGATGGCAAATTGGCTTGCGTGTTGTCCGTGTCGGGCACCCATCCCCGCCTACAATCCATCGCCCGCGAATACGTAACACACGAGCTGGCTCATACCGCAAAACTTGCACACCTCAGAATCTGCGTCGTCACTGAAGCCGATGCACGGCGCCTCATCGACGAAGTGCTGGCCCCCGCCGCCACACACTACCTGGACCGCCACGACGCAGCCGACGCATTGAGTGTATTCGGAGTCGAAGGCGAGGGTGGACGGACCTATAACTTTCTGAAAGCCATCGCCGCCTTTTGGCAGGTGTTGATCGATCCGCAGATCAAAGCAACGTTCAGTATCGGTCAAGAGCAGGCTTTCCCGGCCACAGATTCGACCACCCAAGCGGGGATGTCGCCACTCGCACAGCTCAGCACACCGCTATGGGGTGCGTACGGTATCGCTGTGGGTGGTCACCCTGTCGAGCTCGGCATGCTTGCCGGTATGGCGGCAGGTAGGGACGACTCGGACACATCTGCGGTTCCCTATCCTGACCCAGTCCACACACCCGAGCAACTGGTCGCCTCCCACCACCTGACACGCGCGCTCACGAGCGAAGCCGAGAAGCTCGCGGCAGACTCAGGGCGGAGCGACAACGAACGCTGCATGCAACGCACGCACATACCGGCGAGTGGCAACGGCATCCTCCTCGACCACCTGCGCCGTTATCGTCCGTTCGCCCCATCCTTCATCGGGCGCGGTGCCGCCGCGGCTTTCGGGCTGATGGCGATCGCGCGACCGGGCACCCGGCTGGCCTGTCTCCAGCGGTCCGAACTTCTGCTGCACGCAGCCGTACCGCAACCTCTCCTCGAAGACAGCGAAACCGCTCCTGGGGACACTTTGCTGAGTGACTACCTGCAGACGCTGTATCTCTCGGCCTACGCGCAGATGCTGACCGGTGGACGTCCGGACCGCATCAAAGGCGCACTGGATCCGTTCACCTCCGGTTACATCTCCAACCTGCCTGTTACCACCACTTATCTGCACTTTGCCCTGCACGCCGAATCTCTGTTCACCGCAGGGCATACGACCCTGGCGACGCAGTTCGTCGTTCGGGGTGCAGTGCGTCTGCACGCCGCACTCGATTTCTCGAGCGGCAGGCAGGCCCCGCTCCGGCAGGCAGCCGAGCGTGAGCGCAGCGGCTGGGATCTGTTCTACACCACACTCGCCGCACTTGAAAAAGCGCTGCACGAGGGTGACGATTTCGCCTTCGACCTGCGCGCACGTGCCCGTACCCTCATCGAAAGTTTCACGCTGGTATGAAATCACGTGAAGTAAGGAAGGTTCGAGATCACATGGACTTCCGCTTAAAGGACGCCTTCAGTTTCTTCCGGATGGGACTGGTCACCGGCCTCGTCGATATTCCCGCGCTGGTGGCATGGGCCGATCATCAGCTCATGCAATCCGACCATCCCCCAGCGGCACTGCTCGAACTATCGCTGTCCGCTGGACGCCCCTACAGCGAGCTCATCTGGCTCCTCCACGGGTACGAGCGTGGCGCTGACTATACCCTGTCGCTGAAACTCCTGCTGGCGCATGCGGACGTGCTACTGCAACAGGATTCCAGCCGCGCCGGCGAGATCATTATGGGGCTGCGTTTGCTCAACGAAGAGGAGTACTTTCCTAAGGACGTCAAGGCGCAGATCTGCGCCCTCCGCAGCGACCTGGACGAATACGAGCGTGGCGCGATCACTGCCGCGGAACTGCGCGACCGTCTCGCCTTGTTTCTGGACCCGTACGCTGTCCACCGCGCCTTGCTTGGCCAGACCGTCCAGCCGCCATTCTCGGTCTGCCCGTAGTCTGAGGCGTTGCCGCCGTTCTTGCCCTGCCAACAACGGGAGTCCGACCGCGCGGACTGCCCGGCGAACCGCTACATCTCATGGCGGCACGGGAACAGCCTTTGCCGTTCCACTCATCCCATGATATAATTCACCATGATCCGGCATTCAGGAAAACCTGGTTCGACTTAAGGAAGAATTCAGATGCAGGCAAACAACCGCCCAGTACGGGAAGACACTACGCCACGTGTTATCACAGAAGCAAGTCCGTTGTACAGGACCGGTATCCCCATCAATCACACGAAGACCTGTGACTGTAAGCCCAATCATTTGAACTGCATGGCTGCCAAGGAATGGCTTAAGGCCCAACTTGGTGTCTGGCAATTCTCCTACGAGGGGAGAGACGTCCGCGACAAGAACCTCCATCCTGCCACTTTTCCACTCTCTCTCGCCAGTCGCATTATCGAGCTGTTTACACATGAAGGAGAGCTGGTCCTCGATCCATTTGTTGGAAGTGGAACGACGTTGGTGTCTGCGCAAGATCTCAACCGCAATGCGCTCGGCTTTGACCTGCAATCCAACTATGTCGCCTTATGTGAACGGCGTTTACAGCAAAACAAAGGGCTGTTCACCCAGACTCAACAGATTGCCATCCAGGATGATGCCCTGCACATCCCCAACTATGTTGAACCAGGCACAGTCAAGCTGATCTGGACGTCACCACCGTACTCGAATTTGTTGAACTGAAAGCGGAAGAACAAATCGCGTAGGGACCGGAACAATGACCAATTGGGCAGGATTGAGCAATACTCGCGGGACCCTCGGGACCTGGGCACGATGCCCCTTGACCAGTACACTTCAGCAATGGGCGAGATCTTCGAGCGGTTGCTCCCCCTCCTCAAACCCAAGGCACATTGTGTGATCAATGTGCCCGATATGTGGTGGGAAAACGAACGAATCACCATACATGTGGCGCTAATCGAGGAACTCAGGCGGCGCGGCTACGAGCTTCGTAATACGATCATCTGGGACCGGACAAACATCGTCAACAAGATCGGGATATTTGGCTGGCCGAGCAATTACATCACGATGGGAACGACTTGCGAGTACCTTCTCGATTTCTGGAATCCTTCCGAACAGACTCGCTGACCTGTATGACGTTGTGACTGAAATCCTCTGCGCGACGTGACTCACCAACCTTTGCGAACCTCAGGCTTCGCCCATAGAAGAGATGGGTATAATGTAATCCGCAACAATATCGAACACATCCTACCAGGAGGAACCAATCATGAGAATGGTTGACAAAGTGGCAATTGTCACTGGCGCAGGCCGGGGAATCGGCCGGGCGACGGCACTCCGCTTCGCACGCGAAGGCGCGAGCGTAGTCGTCGCCAGCCAAAGCCTGGACAACGCGCAGCGCACCGCCACGCTGGTCGAGACAGAGGGGCACAGCGCCCTACCCATAGCGGTGGACGTCACCCGTGCGGAAGACGTACAGCGCATGATCCATACCGTGCGCGACATCTATGGCCACATCGATGTGCTCGTGAATAACGCGGGTGTGTTCCGTGCCGGAAATGCCGTGAACACCACGGAGGAAGACTGGCACCGCATCATGAATGTCAACCTGTGCGGTGCCTGGCTCTGCATGAAATACACGATTCCGGAGATGATCCGCAGTGGCGGCGGCTCCATCGTCAACGTTAGCTCTGAAGCCGGGCTCATCGGCATCAAAGACATGGCCGCCTACTCGTCGTCGAAGGGCGGTCTGATCGCCCTGACGCGCTCGACCGCGCTCGAATATGTGGGGAACAACATCCGCGTTAACTGTGTGTGCCCCGGACGAACGGCAACCGACATGGTCGAGCAGCACATTGCTGAGTCCCCTGACCCAATCGCCGCCCGTCGTGAGCTCTCAGCGGACCGCCCCATGTTGCGCATGGGCACCGTGGATGAGATCGCTAACGCCATCCTGTTCCTGGCTTCGGATGAGGCGTCGTTCGCAACGGGCGTCATCCTCCCCGTCGACGGCGGCATCTCGGTGTAGCGCGTGGATGCAACGCGGGAGCAGAATGTCCTCGTCCGCTTCAACAGAACGGTAGAGGCAGCCCTTGCGGTTGCCCGCATGGGACCGGGTTATCCCCTTTCGACGTAATCCGGAAACAACCGTTTTGCGCACTCCGGACAAAGGCCGTGTGTGAATTGGGCCTCGGAATGTTTGTGGATGTACTCCTCCAGCTGTTCCCAATAGCCTTCATCGTTGCGAATCGCCTTACAGTTCGCACAAATCGGGAGCAGACCGCTAAGCACCTTGACTTCGGCGAGGGTATCCTGTAGCTCGGACACGAGATGCTTGATCTCAGCATCCGCCCGTTTGCGTTCGGTGATATCGCGAACGATCGCCGCCGCCTGTGCTCCGTCGTCGGAGCGGATCGTGAAGTAACAGATGTCCAGGACCCGGTCCTGCCCATCCATCGTCCGGATTGGCTTCTCGACGACCTGCTTCGCTTCGTCCGCCCCGGCGATAAATCGCTGCCAGCGTTCGCGCGTCTCCACATTCAACGTCGCAGATTGCAGCTCCGCAGGGATCAGCTCGTTCTCGATTTCCCAAATGAGACGTCCTGCCGCTGCCTCATGACTCAATCCAGAAATCCGCTCTATCTCCCGGTTCCACTCGGTCACAACACCATGCGCATCGACGATCACCAGGCCCTCGCCAGCCTGCTCGACGACACTGCGGAACTTACGTTCACTTGCGCGCAGTTGGTCTTCTGCCGCTTTCGTGCGCAGGAAAGCACGTACCCGCGCGCGCAGCTCCCGATTGGATATCGGCCGCGCGATGTACCCATCCGCTCCTGCTTCGAGACCCAGTGCCTGCTGGTCAGTCGTAACCCGGTTGCCCGACAGATGAACGACAAGCACATGCTGCAACAGCGGGTCCTCTTTGATTTGCCGGCAGATATCGAGACCATCGATATCCCCCATCGCCCTATCCAGCAAAACGAGATCAGGAACGGTCTCTCGGACGAATGCCAACGCTTCAGCCGGATTGGCGAGCGAGAAAACGGTGTAGCCATCCAGCATCAAAACAGTCGATGTCGCTTCCAACACATTGGGATCGTCATCGATCAAGACAATTTTTTGACTTTCCTCCAACTTTGATACCTTCCTCTGCCTCTTGAAAATTGACATATCACGCAGGAGACATGGCCAATATATCACCAATCAAATCTAAGGTCAAATTTTGCAATTGAACGGTCTTTGAGTTATCATAGTGTTCAAATCGGTGACCATTACGCGCCGAAATCAGTCGCGCGGATCTCGCGCGGCGTGCCCGCTGCAGCGGGGGAGAGGCAAACGCATGGATGATCCCGCACAACCTGTAGCACAACAACCGGACTGTGCCGACGGCAGCCCGGCCTTCTGCCCGGTCATCGACGTCGTCCCCTTCCCGCTGGTCCTCATCGCCCGAAACGATGACACGATCGTGTTCATCAACCGCAAGGCCGCCGAGCTGTTCGCTCTGGCGCAGAACGATGTGACCGGTCGCCCATCCGACGTGCTGCTCGACGCGGATATCCGCACGACCTTGCTCGACGAAATCGCGCAGTTCGGGGCGACGAATGCGCACGAGTGGCGGTTGCGCCGGCCCTCGGGCCAGGAGTTCTGGGCGCTCGTGACTGGCAGCGTGACCGAGCTACAGGGCCGTCCCGTGCTGTTGGTCGGCCTGCATAACATTACCCAACGCAAAAACGCGGAGGACGAGATGACTCGCCTGAAGGAGTTCAACGAGGGCATCCTCCAGCACATGGCCGAAGGCGTCGTCGTCGAGGATATCAATGGCAATTTCGTGTTCGTCAATCCGGCGATGTGCCAGATGCTCGGCCAATCACCGGAGGCGCTGCTCGGCACGCACTGGACCAAGACCATCGCGCCCGAATTCTACGCTGCCGTGCACGAGGCCAACCAACGCCGCGCTGCCGGGCAATCGGACCGCTACGAGCTCGAGCTGGTCCATCGCGACGGCTCGGGCGTGCCGATCCTGATCTCCGGACGGCCTCTTTACGACGCGGTGACCGGTGAATTCTCCGGCAGCCTGGCCGTCTTCACCAACATTTCGGAAAGCAAGCGTATCCAGGAGGAGCTGCGCCGGGCGAAAGAGGCCGCTGAAGCCGCCAACCGCGCTAAGAGCACGTTCCTGGCTAATATGAGTCACGAATTGCGCACACCGCTCAACGCAATTCTCGGCTTCTCTGATCTGATGCAGGGTGACCCCGGCTTGAGCGACGTACAGCGTACCAATCTGGGGATCATCAACCGCAGCGGGGAACACCTGTTGCGCCTGATCAACGACGTACTCGACATGGCAAAGATCGAAGCGGGCCGCACCGTGCTCCAGCCGCAGAATTTCGATCTACACGTACTGTTCCGCGACCTCGAAGACATGTTCACTTTGCGCGCGGCAGACAGAGGCATCGCGCTCATATTCGATTATCTGCCCGACCTGCCCCGTTGCATCCGCGCGGACGAACGAAAACTCCGCCAGGTCCTCATCAACCTGCTCAGCAACGCCGTCAAGTTCACCGACGCGGGTCAGGTGTTGCTCCACGTCGACGCCACACAAACTGGTGACACCTGGACATTGCACTTCGAAGTGCGCGATACCGGTGCAGGCATCGACACTCAAGAACTGGGGACGATTTTCGAACCGTTTCGGCAGGCATTTCAGCCGGATAAGATCCAGGAGGGGACCGGCTTGGGCCTGTCCATCAGCCGCCAGTTCGTGCGCTTGATGGGGGGAGAGCTGCGCGCGAGCAGCGCAGGAGCAGGCGGCTACGGCTCCGTCTTTCAATTCGATATTCCGGTCGAGTTGGCGCCTGTTTCCATCGCGCACGAGGCCGAACCGCGCCGCACGAAGGCAATCGGGCTGGAGCCGGGACAGCCGGACTATCGCCTTCTCGTCGTCGAAGACAACGAAGCGAACCGCCGCCTGATGGTGCAATTCCTCACTCGTCTCGGTCTGGAAACCCGCGCCGCAGCGAACGGGCTGGAGTGCTTGCAAATCTGGGAGGAGTGGCAACCGCACTTGATCTGGATGGATATGCGCATGCCGGTGATGGACGGGCATGAAGCGACCCGGCGCATCAAAAGCACCAGCCAGGGCCAGGCTACCGCCGTCATCGCCCTCACCGCCAGCGTATTCGAGGAAGATTTGAGCATCGTCCTTGCCGAAGGCTGTGACGATTTCGTACGCAAACCATTCCGCGAGCAAGACATCATCGCCAAGCTCACGAAGTACCTCGGCATCCGCTTCGTATATGCACCTCAGGAATCGGGACGGGACGAAGGTACCACAGCGGACAACTATCCACGGACAGGACATACCCATGTCCTCGACCTGAGCGGGTTACCGTCCGCCTGGCGTACAGCTTTCGAACAGGCGGCGATCGCAGCTAATGCAGACGAATTGACAACACTGGCCGGGCAGATCCGTAAAGAACGGCCAGCCTCGGCGGATGCAATCGAGAGTCTCGTCAGAGCGTTCGACTACGACGCCCTGCTGGCAGCACTCGACAACACAAGTAGTGAGGGTTAACGATGAACGAAACACCTGCCGATATTCTCATCATCGACGACGAGCCCGCCAACCTGAGCCTGCTCTCCAGCCTGTTGACCGGACGCGGGCACAAGGTCCGCGCCGTGCTCAACGGCCAGCGCGGACTCGCAGCCGCCATCGCCAGCCCACCCGACCTGATCCTGATGGACGTGATGATGCCGGGCATGAACGGCTACGAAACCTGCACGCAGCTCAAGGCCGAGCCGAAGACCAGCGACATCCCGGTGCTCTTCCTCAGTGCACTGAACGATACTGCCGACAAGGTTCAGGCCTTTGCGAGTGGTGCCGTCGATTATGTCACCAAACCGTTCCAGATCGAAGAGGTGCTCGCCCGCGTCGAGACGCAACTCGCCCTCCGCTCGCTCCAGCGGCAACTGCAATCCGCAAACGCCGAGCTGCGCGCCAACCTGCGGGAGGTCGAGACGCGCAACAGCGAGCTTGCCGCCTTCGCCCACATGGTCGCGCACGATCTGAAGAACCCGCTGGGTGTCATCATGACCTACGGGGAGCTGCTGGGAGACTCACACATCACCCAGGATGAGCTGGAGCGTGCGAGATGGTCCGAGCGCATCGTCGGTCTCGGCCAGCGCATGAATAACATCATCGATTCGCTGCTGTTTCTCGCCGAAGTACGCATCACCGAGCTAGAAGTGACGGTACTGGACATACTCGCCAGCGCCGAAGACGCGATCGACCAGTTGGCCCCACTACTGCAGGAACAGCACGCCGAGGTTGTCATCACCGGGCGCACCTCCTGGCCACGTGCTCTCGCCTATGGCCCGTGGATCGCACAGGTGTGGATGAACTACCTGAGCAATGCGCTCAAGTACGGCGGGGACCCACCGCGCATAGAAGTCGGCGGAGAGCTGCAGAGCGATGGGAATGCCTGCTACTGGGTACAGGATAACGGACGGGGCGTCCGTGCCGAAGACCAGCCCCGCCTCTTCGTCGAGTTTTCTCGCCTCGGCCAGGTCGGCATCCCCGGCCACGGCCTGGGCCTGTCTATCGTTCGCCGCATTATCGACCGCCTCGGCGGCCGGGTCGGCGTCGAGAGCCAGCCGGGCCAGGGCAGCCGCTTCTGGTTCTCGCTGCCCGCGGCCGGCGAGGCGGAGTCGCAAGAAATCCTGTTGATCCCGTAAATCCTGTCGCCGACTGTCGTACCGCCGGTTATTTCATTTTGACAGGATGAACAGGATTCACCGCCCGAAGAGGCTCCGAGACTCCCTGCTGATCCCATGAATCCTGACCACAACTGCCGGGCGACACACGGGGGCCGGCCCTGCACTGTGGAAACGGCGTTCGGCAGTTGCCTGGCTCGATTGCGGAAACGAAAAGAGGGCGGCATAAGCCGCCCTCTTTGTGTGTAATCGGATGGGAATCCTGCGTCAACGAAACTCCCTTCACGGGATCACCGGTGTCGGCGTCAGGAAGACTCCTTGTGCGGGTGCATCCACCTGCACGGGCGCAGCCTGCTGGGCAGGAGCAGGTGCCTGCTCCTGTACCGGTGCGGGTGCCGGAGCAACCTCCTGCACCGGCTCGGGCGCGGGAGCGACCTCCTGCACCGGTGCGGGTGCCGGAGCGACCTCCTGTACCGGCGCGGACGCGGGAGCGACCTCCTGCACCGGTGCGGGTGCTGGAGCAACCTCCTGTACCGGCGCGGACGCGGGAGCGACTTCCTGTACCGGTGCGGGTGCCGGAGCGACCTCCTGTACCGGCGCGGACGCGGGGGCGACCTCCTGCACACGCTCCGGCGCAACTTCCTGTACTGGCTCGGTCACGACGATCTCAACGACCAGCGGCTCGGCGACCTGTGGCACGGCTCCCGCGACCATCAGCTCCATCGCGGGCTCCCCTTCAGGCGGCAAGCTCTCTTTGGTCGGCTTCTCGCCCGGCACCGAGACGACCAGCGGCGTCTCGGTCGGTGTCGGCGTGTCCGTTGGCATCGGCTCGCTCGCGACGGTCCCGGTGGCGGTCGCCGTCGGGATCTCCGTGGCGGTCGGCTCTTCCGTTGGCACCGGTATCTCGGTCGGAGTCGGTTCGTCTGTAGCCACAGGCTCGTCGGTCGAGACCGGTTCTTCCGTAACGACGGGTTCCTCGGTCACCACCGGTTCTTCTGTCGCCACGGGCTCGTCGGTCGCGACGGGCACATCGGTTGCAGTCGGCTCGTCGGTCGCCACTGGTTCTTCCGTAACGACGGGTTCCTCGGTCGAGACCGGCTCTTCGGTCACGCTCGGTTCGTCCGTAACGACGGCCAGCTCGAGCGTCGGCTCCGGAGCCGGCCCGACGACGATCGTGATCGACCGCGCGTTGCTGTTGCCGGACGCCGAGGTCGCGATCGACGAGTACTCGAGCACCGCCGTCGCTTCGTATGTCCCCGCGGACGAGTAAGTGTAGTTGAATTGCACGATCTTCTGTTCGCCAACGCTCAGACTGATACCATCCGCCGCCAACAGGAACGCTGCGCTCGCGGAAGGCCGCCACAGCAAGCGCAACCCGCTCGCCGCCGCATCCCCCTCGTTCGTGATCCCAACAGCAAACTGCACGGATTGGCCGGCGACGGGGGTCTCATCGTCTGCGCTCAGCGCGTTGATCACCGGGTTCGGATAGCCTGCTGCAGGCGTGAGCGTAGACGTTGCAGTCGGCGTCGGGCCAGTCGTCGCGGTCGGTGTCGGCGACGGCGAACCGACGACGATGTCCAGCGTGCGCGTGCCACCGCCTCCTGCGGTCGAGCCACCACTTTCGAAGCCTGCGACCGCGGTCGTCTGGTACACGCCCTCTTCCGCATACGTGTAGCTGAACTGGATCGTCTTGCTCTCGTTCACGGCGAAGTTCAGCCCGCTCGCCTGCAGTGTCAACGGTGTCGATGAGGACGGTCGCCACAGCAGCACGGCGTTCGCCGCCGCGCCGGTGCCCTGGTTCTGCACCACGGCCGTAAAGTTGACCATCTGGCCAGGATTCGGCGTCGTGTCGTCTGCAGACAGGCTGGTCACCACCAGGTTCGGTGTCCCGGTCGTCGGCGTCGGAGTCGGCGTATTCGTCGGAGTAGGCGTCGCCGTCTTCGTTGGGGTGCGTGTCGGCGTCGGCGTCGCACCCGCGTAGATGGTCAGCTTCTTCGAATGCTCGTAATCGTCGTACTCGATCTTGGCCTTGCTTTCATAGGTACCGGCTGTGTTGTAGGTGTAGGTCCAACTGAACGTCGCAGCGTCGTCATCGTCCAGATCGAAATCTTCCGCGATCATGTAATACGAAGAGGACGAAGAGGGCCTCCACAGCAGGTCTATGCCATCCACGTCGTCGTCGCCATCGTTCTTAACGCGCGCCGAAAAGGTAACGGTCTGTCCGACCTGTGGACTGGTATTATCAGCCCTCAGCCAATCGATGTAGACATCGTCATCGTCGTCATCGTCGTCATCGCCGCCACCGCCGCCTACATATACGGTTACACTCCGTGAATCGCGCTGACCGTTGGAGAGCAGCGCCTCGAGTGTGAAGGTTGTGTCACTCCACAGTTGATAGCTGTACTCCGCGTAAGTACCCGGCAGCGCGTTTCCATTGAGCCATGCAGCCTGCACGTTCTCCGCATACGCAGCCAGCGTTACCCACCCACCGTAGCCAATCCAAGTCGCGCTGGCCGTGAGCTCAAGGCGGTACGGCGTGGGCGATCCCGTCCCGACCACCTGGATGACCACTGTGATGCGTGGGCCGAATGCCTGTCCTTGCTCGTTGATTAGTTGCCATACGCTCCGGTACGTCCCCGCTACCGCAGGCGCCTGCAACCCAACGATGATATCGGCTGTTTGTCCGGGCTGAGTTTCAGGGATCACCTGCGGGATGGGCGTGCCCATTGCATCTCCCGCGACGAATTGCAACGCGTAGTTATGGGTCCAGGTCGAAACGCCCGTGTTCTGCAAACGCCAGATCTTCTCGAACTGTGTGCCGGGTGCCATCTCCGTGTAGTCCGGAATGGTCACATCGGCCACAAACGCAGCATCATCGAGGCCGGTCACCGGCGAGAGATATGCTTCCCAGATCGAGATCGTGCCATCGCTTCCGCCCGTCGCGATCTGCGCCCCCAGCGGCGAGACTGCCATGCTCGCGAAACCACCCGTGCTACTGCGCAGCGTCTGCAGGACGACTTCGTCCTCCACATCTGCGATCGCCACTGTGCCATCCGTCGCGGATGATACCAGCACGGTTCCGTCCAATGAGAAGTCCAGATCGGTAATACTACCGGTCTGGCCTGGCAAACTGCGGATCTCGGTCGCCGTATTGTATCCCCACAGCCAGATGCTCCCCCCCGCCGAACCGACGGCGATCATCTCACCGTCGGGCGCAAAATCGACCGCAGTCACGCCACCCGAAGCCCCGACCAGCGAAGAAAGCAACGACCCGTTGCTTACACGCCAGACGTTCGTGCTCCCATCGGCGGCACCGGCTGCCAGCAACGTCCCATCCGCAGTGAAATCCACAGCGGCAATCGCGCCGGTATTGTTCCCACTCATCACGCGCACTAACGACGCATCGCTCATGCGCCACAACCGTACCCCGCCATCGGACCCCGCGGAAGCAAGCATGGTTCCGTCCGGCGAAAAGGCAAGCGCGTTCACCGCACCCTGAGGAGCCGCGAGTTCCGCGATAAGGTCGCCATTCGCTGCGTCACGCACCTCGATGTCCCCGCCAGGCATCCCGACGGCGAGTAGATTACCGCCCGGTGCGTATGCTAACGCAGTCACCGCTGCATCTAGCGGCACCGTCAGCGTCTCCGCCAGGTCCTGTGTGGTATACACATTGAGCCCGGACGCCGTCCCAACAGCGAGTCGCGACCCGTCCGCTGAATAGGCGACGTAGCTGGCGCCTTTGGACTGCACTGTCATGCCCGCAACCTCCGGGTAGAACGAGGTCGCCAATCGCCATGCCAGCGTCGTCTGTACGTCGAGCACTGGTTCCTGGGCCTGCGCAACCGGTGTGTACGTCGCGGCATCAAACGAATAAAAAGCCGTAGTCAGGATCACCACTGCCAGCGCGATTCTCAACAAACTCATCCCATATTTCGAGCGGTTGGCGTGCGAAAACGCAAACCAATGCCGCGCACTGAAGAAAGTGCCTCGTCCATCGATCTGTCTTGCTGCATTGTGCTGTTTCATCGTTCAACCTCCGATCTGGCCGAAGCCGTGGAGCGCGCGCAAAACCGCAACAATCCGATCACCATTCCCTCAATGTTTTGCGCCGTGTTTCACACTTCTCTATCTATCATAACAGAGGGATATGGAAATCTTATGGAGAAATGTTGGAGTGGGCGTGGATTTTCTATTTCACAGCAGTGGCCTTGAAAAACGTGTAGCAGAAGGTCCCTTCCTCGCCTGCCGAAGCGTACAGATCTGCGATACCACGCTCCCAGGCGGCCTCATCCAGCAGGCCCAACTCCAACGCCTGCTGCCGCACACCCTCAACCATCGCCGTGAACGTGTTTCGTGTGAATCCCTCGACCCACTCGGGCCGGCTGGCGTCCGCATAGACCTGTCGCGGAGACACACTGACCTGCCGGAACCCCGCCCGCACCAGCAGGGGATACAACCGCCGCCCGATGAGCGAATCGCGGCCCGCCCGTGCCTGCAGGTCTAT
>ENA-OSEO01004380-OSEO01004380.1-sediment-metagenome-genome-assembly--contig:-NODE-4380-length-14976-cov-4.264045_pt1 | contig 14976 bp, 14 predicted proteins | sample MGYA00237883_ERZ534232 | MGnify/ENA metagenome assembly ERZ534232 | reverse complement strand
GCGCGGAGCTGGCCCAGGAGATGCTCCGGCTCAGGCCGGACCTGCCTATAATCCTGTGCACCGGATTCAGCGAACAGATCTCGGCCCAGCAGGCCGAGGCCATGGGCATCAGGCGCTTTGCCATGAAGCCGCTGGTCGGCCGGGAAGTGGCCCAGGTGGTCAGGCAGGCGCTGGACGAGAAAGTCTCCGGCCCTGGAAGCTGATCGGCCGGCCTGGCCCCGGGCGTCGGAGAGTCTTCCCGGGTCAACCGGGTCATGGGGGGTCTAAAGATGTCCGGATTAACCCGTCGTCTCTGTCTGGCCATTCCGATTTTCTTTTTCCTGAGCGGCGGCGCGGCCTGGTCAGGCCCGCTCGTGGCCGAGAAATCCCTGGGCCAGCAGAAGGCCCTGGCCCTCAGGCTCAAGTTTCCCGACGTGACCCCCAAGGTGCCGGTGGGCCGACTGGAGGAGAAATACTTCACCAAGCTCAACCGATACATGAGCGCCGTCTCCTACGGCCAGACCACGGTGGTTGGCCAGAGCAAGGGCTGGTACACTCTGCCGGAGCCGGTGGCCAACTACAAGATCTCGGCTCACAACCTGAAGGTGGATCGCTCCCGGATCGAGAAACTGGTCCAGCACGCCATTGATCTGGCCGACCGGGAAGTGGATTTCAGCGCCTACAGCTTTGTCATCCTCTCTCTGGGAGCGGTGCGCAAGAATTTCGGCATGACCGGCTTGTGCGCCTATCCGGGCATGTTAGGCTGGAGCGAGACGAAGAGGTTCACCACCAAGGGCGGCCAGGTCGTGCCGGGCGGGGTGGTCATCTTCTGCGAGAACGCCCACCTGGGCGTGGTCTTTCACGACGTGGCCCACGTTCTGGGCGGGGTTCAGGGCGGCCGGCGGGTCCTCCCCTGCCTCTATGACCACGACCTGCAGGCCAAGGAGGGCTCATTCAGGGGCTACGCCCAGTTCTACATCGTCAACCTGGGCTACTGGGACCCAATGTCCTGCCACATGGTCACCCGGGAGCAGGGGCCGCCCGGAATCTGTTCCTGGACAATGATGAGGCTCAACTGGCTCAAGGATCGCCTGCTTGAGATCAAGCCCGGCCAGAACAAGACCGTCACTCTGGGCCCCCTGGTCAAGCCTGGCTCTGGCCCGGCGGCGGTCAAGGTGGTCCTGGACAAGAACACTTACTATTTGATCGAGAACCGGCAGCCGGTCGGACCCGATCGAGTCTTGCCAAGCAGCGGGGTTCTGATTCTCTTCTGCGACGATCGGGTGGCCGAGTGCCGCCACGGCCAGGCCCCGGCCAAGCTCATCAACGCCAATCCCCAGGTGGAAGAGCTCAAGGGCGCGGCCTTCAACCTCGGGCCGGGCCAGAACCCGGCCTTCCAGGACCCCCAGCGCGGCCTGACGGTCAAACTCCTGGACAAGACCGGCCTGGACTACCGGCTGGCCGTGAGCTGGACCAGGTAAGCCTTCCAGGGGCCGGCTAGGCCTTCTCCAGGGTCACCCGGGTGACGTACTTGACCCAGTCGTAGCCGTAATGGCCCTGGGCCACCGTCCGGAGGGGGAAGCCGTGCTTCTGGGGCAGGGTCTGGCCGTTGACCCCGTAGGCCAGGAAGAGCCGGCCGGCCAGGGCCTCGCTCAGAGGGAAGCGGACCTTCTTGTCCGGCCCGCCCCAGAGCCCGCTGATGGTCAGGTGGGTGGCCGCCGGGTCGGGTCGCGCCCGGCCTAGAATTTCGGCCATGGCCGGGCCCTTCCAGAGGCCGTGCTGGGCGAAGACGCCGGGGCAGATGAGGAGCACGGCTTGCTCATGGACCGGCATCTTCAGGAGCTGTTCGTAGGTCAGGCTGAGCGGCCGGGCCACCAGGCCGCCCACCTCCAGCCGCCAGGAGGCCAGGTCCACCTTCTGGTCGGTCGGGCCCATGGTCGAGAATTTCTCCAGGGGGGTGACCTCCAGGTTCCGGGTGTCCAGATCGGCCGGGTTCTCCTGGACCAGATCGCCCATTTCGGTCTTTTTGGGCAGGAGCCTGAGCCCGATTCCGGCCCAGGCGCGTCTGATCCCGGACCAGAGCGGGCCAGAGAAGAGAAAGAGCCCCAGGCCCCGGGCGGCGGTCTCCAGGAAGCGGCGGCGGCTGGTCATCGATCCCCCCTTGCCAGACAAAGCCGGTTGGGTTGTCAACTTTCAGTTTACCGTGGCTGGGCCGGCGCGCCACTCGGCCGGGCCGGGGCGGGGCTGGAACCTCGGGGTCCAACGGAAAACGCTGGCATAAAAAAAAGGCCAGGGGCCGGGCCGGCCCCTGGCCTGGCAGGCTCTCGGGGGGACTATTTCTCCTTGGCCGTCTCCCCGGCCGGCGCGGCTATTTTGGGCGGGATCATCTTCAGGGGGACGACCACCTTGTGGTTGGCCTGGCGCAGGGCCGGCTCGATGTCCCGGTCCTTCAGGTACAGCCCCGGCTTGCTGTGGCAGTTGTTGCAGGCGCTGTTCTGCTCGGTCTTGCGCTGGATGTTGTGGGGCGTGGCCAGGGTCCAGGTAGGGGCCTTGTCGAAGCCGGTCAGGGCTCCCTTGGCGTAGAAGTCGAACGTTTCCGGAGAGGCCGGCGTCTGCCTGACCGTGACGAAGCGCTCCGGCCGCTTCTCGCTCCGGAGAGGATTGAGGCCGATCTTGAAGTTGAGTCCGTGGCCGGCCAGCTCGTAGGACCTCCGGCCCTCCTTGGTCTCGGAGAGGTGGCAGCCGGCGCAGTTGGCGTAGGCCTGGGCGTGGCAGACCTGGCAGCTCAGCTTGCCCTTGTGGTCCTGGTGGATGGACCTGTTCTCGGCGCCCTCGGCGTAGAGCTCGTCGTGGCAGTCCAGGCAGGCCGGCCCGCCCTTGACCTGGTAGCGGTTGTCGTACTCCTGGCCGTCGCCGTGCATCTGGACCGCGGTGTGGCAGTCCTGGCAGCCCATGTCGGCCTGGGCGAGATGGACGTCCGGCTCCAGGCCCTTGGCCTGGCCCAGGAACTCGGCCCCGGCCCGGGTGCCGTGGCAGGCCAGGCAGGTCTCCTCCTGGGGCGGCTTCTTCAAGTAGGCGTGCCCGGCCAGGAGCCCGCCGCCGACGTTGGCCGGCCGGCTCAGGTGGCAGTGGCCGCAGCTGGAGTGGCAGGAGGCGCAGTGGTAGTCAAAGCCAGGCTCGACCTTGGCCCAGAGGGCCGGGTTGCAGCGGGTCTGGACGGCCAGCCTCATGGGCCGGACCGAGTAGTGGAGGCTCTTCTGGTAGTGCTTGGCCTGCTCCTCGTGGCACTCGGCGCAGATGCCCGGACCAGGGAAGGACGGGTCCCGGTCCACGCCCCGGTGGACCGTCCGCCAGTTGGGATCCTCGGGGTTGCCTTGGTGGCAGTCCACGCAGGAGAGGTCGGCGTGGTTTTCGTCCTTAAACATGTCCTGGCCGATGAGCATCTTCTTCTCGACGGCCATGGGCTCCACCTGGCCGCCCATGCCCGGTCCCTGGGCCAGGGCCTTGAGCTGGTCCTCGGTCGGCCGGATCTTGGCCAGCTCCTTGGCTATTTCCGCCAACTTGGCCGGGTTGGTGTGGCACTTGACGCACTCGTTCTCCTGGGCCGAGCGGGCCCAGCCGCCCCCCAGGCCGATGACCAGCACCAGCGCCACCGCCGCCGCGAAAAGGCTTCTGGAAGCAGCCACAGTACCCCCTGTGTGAAACAAAGCTCAATCCTGGATCAACGCAATCAGCGCCCGCGGGAGAGCCGGATCACTCCCCTGGGCTCCAATTCGGCTCGCCGGCAAATTGGCGACGACGAACCGCCGGCCGAAAAACGGCGGCGCAGCCCTCAGGAGCGCCGGAGCGCCACTGGCGTCCGGCTATGTGTACACCGAAATGAAAATGGGGTCAAGATGGCCGGAGGGGCGGCGGCCGCCTCAGCCATCTGGTTGGTTTTGTTCTGACTATCGCCCGATCCGGCCTGGCGCTCCTCAGTCCCCGGCCTCTCCCCAGGTCTTCTTGGAGCGGGCGATCTTCTTCTGGACCGTGGCCCAGGTCCTGGTGGTCAGGAAGGAGCCGGGCCACTTGTCCAGCATGGCCAGAAACATCTCCCAGGGGAGGGTCAGGCTCAGCTCGTCGGTCTTGAAGAACTTCCTGGCCGAGGGGTCCCAGCCGCCCAGGACGGCCTTGTTCTCGCCCCGGGCCAGGTAATGGAAGGGCCAGCTGATCAGGTTGGAGCAGGCCGCGCCCATGGGCGATCTGACCGCCTCCAGGTCCCCGGTGACGAATTGGCAGAGCTGGTGGAGCCCGGAGAGGGTCTCCGGCCGGCAGAAGAAGGCGACCAGTTCCGGGGTCTCCTGGCCGCTGAAGAGGCTTAAGGGCTTGACGACGCAGTACCGCCGGGGGGCCGGCCGGGGGTCGATGAACTCGTACATGGCCCGGCATTTGTCGGCCGAGTCGAAGTAGAGCTCTCCCTCGAGGCGGCCGGGGACGCCGACGGAGACGTAGTGGACGATCGTCTCTGTCTGGGGCTTGAAGTAGCCCAGGAAAAAGGCCCCACCCGGGCAGCCGAAGCGCTCCTGGTCGAAATAGGCGGCAGACTTCTTCTTGCGGGCCCGCCAGATGTTGCCGATGACGCAAGAGAAGTCGCCGAAGACCTTGGGCCAGTCGATCTCGCCTTTGAGCTCCCTGTCCCGGGTGGGCAGTTGGCCCGGCATTGGCTTGGGCGAGAAGCCCTGGTCCGGCTTCTGGTCGGTGTAGAAGATGCCCATGGGCTCCTCGTCGTAGCCCAGAACCTGGCTGAACTTGGCGGTGGCTTCCAAAAATTCCGGCTTCACGGCGCCCTCCCGATCCCTGAGTATCCCGTCGATCAGGTCCCTGGCTTGAGCATAGCCGGCCGGCCGCGCCGGGGCAAGAGGTCAGCCGGGCCCGGATTCACCGGCCATCGAAAAGAGCGGTTCTCACAATCATACCTACCGGAAGGAATTTATGGACCTTCGCGCCCCTTGCTTTTTCAGGCGGGTTCAGGGGTGCCGCCCCGGCCCGGAGCGGGTATACTATCAGCGGTTCCTCGCCGGGCCCCGGAGAGGAGGCGGGAGGCCGAGTGAACTTCCGGGCTTTCTTCGAGCCAAAGACCGTGGCCATAGTCGGCGTCTCCCTGAGCAACGACCGGCACCCGGCCAACGTCATCTACTACAAGAACCACCTGCGTTACCCGCTCAAGGTCTTCCCGGTCAACCCGAAGGGCGGAATTATCCAGGGCGAGCGGGTCTTCACCAGGGTTTCGGAAATCCCGGACAAGGTCGACCTGACCGTCATCGCCGCCCGGGCCGAGCACGTGATCGAGATCATGACCGACTGCGCCCGGGCCGGGGTCGGGGCCGCGGCGGTAATCTCCGGGGGGTTCGCCGAAAGCGGCCGGCGGGACCTGGAGGAGCGGCTGGTCGCCGTGGCCCGGGAAGCCGAGCTGCCCTTCATCGGGCCCAACTGCCTGGGCATCTTCTCGCCCGCCCGGGTGGACACCTTTTTCCTGCCCAGCGAGCGGATGGTCAGGCCGGAGCCGGGCAACGTGGCCCTGATCAGCCAGAGCGGCGGCATCCTGGTCGACCAAATGATCAAGTTCGCCGGGGAAGGGGTGGGCATCTCCAAAGCGGCCAGCATCGGCAACAAGGCCCTCATCAAGGAGACGGATCTGCTCAACTTCCTGGCCAAGGACCGGGGCACCAAGGTCATCGCCTTCTACGTGGAGGGCTTCGGCCGGAACGAGGGCCGGGAATTCGTCCTGGCCGCCGAGAAATGCCCCAAGCCGGTCATCGTCCTCAAGGCCGGCAAGAGCCCGGCCGGCAGCCGGGCCGTCTCCAGCCACACCGCCTCCCTGGCCGGCGATCACGAGGTCTTCTCGGCGGTCCTGGCCCAGCACGGCGTGGTCGAGGCCGAGAACGAGGCCGAGCTGCTCTCTTTCTCCCAGTCCCTGAGCTGCTACCGCAAGTCCATCCAGGGCCGGGTGGGCATCATCACCGGCAGCGGCGGGCACGGGGCCATGGCCGTGGACGCCTGCGCCGCCCGGGGCCTGAGCGTGCCCGCCCTCTCAGAGGCGGACCAGGCCGAGATCAGGGCCGAGCTCTCGATCAGCGCCCAGCCCATCGCCGCCCTGGGCAACCCCCTGGATCTGACCGGCAGCGGCCTGGACGACGATTTCGTCGCCGCGGCCAGCCATCTGAGCCGGACGCCCGCCTTCGACTGCCTGCTTCTGCTCCTCTTGCCCTACATACCAGGCATCACCGCCGATCTGGGGGCCAGGCTGAGCCAGGTCTACAGCCGAGAGGGCAAGCCTCTGGTGGCCTACATCCCCCACGTGGAGAAGTACCGGATGCTCATCGAGGGCTTCCAGCTCAACGGCGTCCCGGTCTCCCACTCGATCGAAGGGGCCGTTCTCATGGCCGAGGCCCTGAGGCGGTGCCGGCCGTGCTGAACCAGAGGATTCGGGACATCCTGGACGCCTCCAGGGAGCGGGGCTGGGTCCTGGAGCCCGAGGCCAAGCGCCTTTTCGCCCGGGCCGGACTCAAGGTCCCCAGGTCCCGCTGGACCAGGGAGCCGGCCCAGGCGGTCAGTTTCGCCCAGCGGATCGGCTATCCGGTGGTGGCCAAGGTCGTCTCCCCCCGGGTCCTCCACAAGTCCGAGGCCGGCGGCGTGGCCTTAGGAATCGACGGCGACGAGGCCCTCAGGGCCGCCTTTGAGCGGCTGAGCCGGATCGAGGGCTTTGCCGGGGTGCTGGTCGAGGAGGCGGTCGCCGGGCTGGAGCTCATCGTCGGGGCCAAGGTGGACTACCAGTTCGGGCCGGTCATCCTGCTCGGCCTGGGCGGCACCGGGGTGGAGATCTATCGCGACACCAGCCTGAGGATGGCTCCCCTCAAGCAGCGCGACGTGGAGGCCATGGTTCAGGGCCTCAAGGCCCATCAGCTCCTGGAGGGCTACCGGGGCTCGGAGCCGGTCAACCTGCCGGAGCTGACCGGCCTGCTGGTCAGGTTCTCCCGCCTGGTCATGGCCCTGGAGGGGCTGGTCGAGTCCATCGACCTCAACCCGGTCATGTGCACGCCCCAGAGATGCCTCATCGCCGACGCCCGGATCATGCTCCGGGCCGCCGGATCGGAGGCGCCCGCCGAGCCGGCCGGCTGAAGGCCTTCTTCCTGCCCGGCCTCAGCCCTCCCCGGCCGCCTCGGCCGCCTCGGCCGGATCGACCCGAATCGGACCGTACTGAAAAGCGCTCCCCCCAGGTTTGCCCTCAACCATCGCCGGCTGCCTCGGCCGGATCGACGTGGACGATGACCTGACCCACGTCCTCGATGTCGGAATAGAGGCAGCGCTCCACTTCCTTGGCGATGCGGTGGCCCTGGGAGACGCTCAAGTCCCCGTCCACCAGGATGTGGACCTGCATCTGGTAGAGGCCGCCCGAGCTGCGGATCTTGAGGTCGTGCTCCTCGAGCACCCCCGGCACCCGGCGGACGCAGGTCCTGACCCTGCTCAGAACCTCGGCCCCGGGGGCGGTGTCGATCATTTCCAGCAGAGAGCCCCGGAGAACCTCCAGGCCGACCTTGACGATGAAGAACGAGACCAGCAGGGCGGCGTAGGCGTCCAGGATGTGCCAGCCCGGCTTGATCTGGGCCCCGACCACGCCCAGCAGGACCGCCACCGAGGAGAGAGCGTCCGAGCGCTGATGCCAGGCGTTGGCTATCAGGGCCGGGCTCTTGATCCGGCGGCCCACCCGGACCGTGTAGTGGTACATGGACTCCTTGACGGCGATGGACAAGGCGGCCGCGGCCACGGCCAGCCAGGTCGGGTGGCGCTCTGTGTGGTGGTAGATGCTCAGCGCCGCCCCGTAGCCTAGATAGACGGCCACGGCCAGGAGGGCCAGGCCGACCACGGCTGAGGCCATGGTCTCGATCCGGGCGTGGCCGAAGTGGTGGTCGGTGTCCGGTCCCTTGCGGCCGGCCCGCAGCCCGAAGAGGACCACCAGGTCGGTGAAAAGGTCGGAGAGCGAGTGGACGGCGTCGGCTATCAGGGCCTGGCTGTTCCCCAGGAGGCCGGCCCCGAACTTGCAGCCCATGAGCAGGACGTTGACTCCGGCCGCGACCCAGGTGGCCCGCTGGCCGGCCCGGCTCTGCTGAGCCGAAGCGTCCGGCCCCGGCCGGTTCGGGCCCGGCGGTCCCGGATCAGGCCCGGCTGGGGGTGGATGAGTCTCTGAGCCCAGGGGCATCCGCGCCCTCTCTCTCGGCCCGAGCCGGCCTCGGCTCAGGCGGGCCGGCCAGATCCCGGCCGGGAGGTCCCGGCGGCCGAAACGGTCAGGGTCAGGCCCTCGGCCTTCTGGACGACGGCCTTGTCGCCGGGCTGGAGTCTGTCGCCGCTGACCGCCTCCCAGAGTTCGCCCCTGATGAAGACCTGACCCCTGTTCCGCCGCCAGCGGCTGACCTCGGCCTCCTGGCCGACGAGCCGGTCCAGGACCCGCCCGGGCCGGCGCTTGCGGCCGAAGGCCAGCCAGATTAGGGGAATAACCACGTGCTCGGCCAGTTCGAACGCCAGAACGGCCAGGCCCAGACCGATAAGGATCTTGGTGATCATGGCGGCTTCAATCTACCACGACCGATCGGGCCGGAGACCGAAAAACAAGCCCGACCGGGCCGCCGGGCCAGTCCGGATCGACCCAGGACCGGGTTGAAATGAATCCTAAAACTGCATAGAATGTGCGAATGGCCGCTTGCAAATCAAGAGCTCCCCTGGGGCTCGCCTGCCTCCCGCCAAAGGCTCTCTCAGGGCCGGGACTAGCATGGACCGGACCGACCGCATCCTGACCGAGGCTGAACTGGCCGCCCTGCTCGAGGAAAGCCCCCTGGGTCGGGAGGCGGACCAGGAGGGCCAGCCCCGCGGGCCCGATCAGCGGGGCGGGGCCTTTTCCCGCCGCAAGCAGAGGGTCGCCTTTCACCGCCGCCTTTTCGCGGCCACCCTGGACGTCCTGCTCAGCCAGGCCAGGGCGGTCGAGCAGCCCCTGTCAGTGATGAAGGTGCGCTTAAATCCCCTCGACCACAGGCTCCCGGAGGCGGACGATCTGGAGGTGGACCGGGCTCTGTCCAGGCTGGGGGCGGTGCTGCGCCGGAGCAGCCGCATTTCCGACCTGGTCCTGGTCTCCGACGAGAACGAGTTCGGCGTAATCGCCGACGGCCAGTCCAAGTCCCAGGTCATTCTCATGGCCGAGCGCTGCCGGGGCAGTGTGGAGGAGTGTTTCTCGGCCGAGTACTTCCAGTCTTCCCTGGGCAGCCTGACGGCCAGCGTCGGCCTGTCGACCTATCCCGAGGACAGCCTCGAGGCGGCCGAGCTCCTGTTTCTGGCCGATGAGTCGGTCAGCCGGGCCGCCCTGAGCGGCGGCAACAGGGTCATCTCGGCCGGCCTGGGGCTGAGGCACCACCCCCGGCTGCCCCTGGGCTGGCCGGTCCAGCTCATACCGGCCGCCTCCAAGGGGCCGGTCGTCAGCGGGGCCATCGCCGACATCTCCCTGGGCGGCTTCTCGGTCATCCTGGACCCGCGGATCGAAATCGACGGGCTCCAGCGAGTCTGCCTGGACGACCCCGACTCGCTCGAGCCCTCCTGGCTCCTGGCCCTGCCGGTCTGGCGGCGGGCCGACCAGCCCGGGCCGGGCGGCCATCTGGTCGGCTTCGTCTTTCAGCCCCCCTCGCGGGAGAACCGGGAGACCGTCCAGGCCCTCATCTGGCGGCGGCTGAGGCCGGCCGAGTCCATCTGCCTCTGAACCCCGGCCCCCGGACGGCCCGGCCTACTGCTGGGCGTAGCGGCGCTCGAACTCCCGGTAATACTCCACGGTCTCCTGGATCAGCTCCGGGACCGGCAGTTCGTAGGGGCACTTTTCCTCGCACTCGCCGCACTGGGCGCAGCCCTCGGCCGTCTTCATCAGCTCCCGGTTCCTCTCCAGGACGAACTGGGCCGGAAACCGCTTGGTCTGGGACTTAAAGAGGAGCACCTGGGGGATGTTCACCCCCTCGGGGCAGGGCTGGCAGTAGCCGCAGCGGTGGCAGAACTTGCCCCCCAGCTCCTTCTTGATCCCCTCTATCTCCTCCCAGTTCGCCTGGCTGAGCGGCCGGCCCGAGCGATAGAGCTCCACGATCTCGTCGATCTCGGCCTTGGACTGGACCCCGGCGATGGGGAGGACGTCCTGGTACTGGCGCAGGAAGCCGAAGCAGAGCTCGGCCCGGCCCAGCATTCCGCCGCCCAGGGGCTTCATGGCGATGATGCCCATGTCCCTCTCCCGGGCCACCCCGAAGAGCTTGTCGGCCGGGTCGTGCTCGACAAAGTTGAATGGGATCTGGACCGTGGTGAACAATCCGGTCTGGCAGGCGGCGATGGCCGCGTCGATGTTGTGGGAGCTGAAGCCGAGGTGGCGGATCTTGCCCTGGTCCCTGGCCTTTTCCAGGGCCCCGTAGGCCCCGCCCGGGGCCAGGATCTCCTCCAACATCTCCGGCTTGTAGATGTTGTGAAACTGAAAGAGGTCGATGGTTTCGGTCCTCAGGTGCCTGAGGCTCTCCTCCAGGTTCTCGGTGACGCCCTTGGCGTCCCGAGCCCAGCTCTTGGTGGCCAGGTAGACCTGATCGCGCAGCCCGGCCAGGCCGGCCCCGATCTTGGCCTCGCTGTCGCGGTAGACGTGGGCCGTGTCAAAGAAGTTGACGCCCCGGTCGAAGCAGTGGCGGACCAGGTCGGCCGCCTCGTTGAACTCGAGTCGGGTGATGGGAATGCCGCCGAAGCCCAGTTCGGAGACCATGAGCCCGGTTTGGCCCAGCCTGATTTTTTTCATCGTCCCTCTCCAGGATTTTGGTGTGGAGCCTCGACCCGGACGCGGGCCCCCGGCCTCGGAACCTCGGCGCACCCAGCCCGGCAAGGTACATATTTATTATCCCAGGGCCGGCCGCCTTTCAAGCCCGGCCCTGGCAGCAGCCGGACCACGGTCTAGTCCGGAGAGCCTGTCTTGATTCCCCTAAGGCTGGGCCGCCGGGTCGAGCGGGTAGATGGGCCGGCGGAGCTTCTGGAACCTGAATTGGCCGTAATCGGAACTGGTCACGCCCACCCCGTCGCACTCGATGACCTGACGGGCGATGGGCAGGAAACCGGCCCGATAGTGGAGGCGGGACTTAAGCAGGAGATAGCGCTTTCGGGTCGGCTCGATGCCGACGCTGCGGAAGACCCCCAGGTCAAAGGGCTCGTGGTTGTATTCAATGATAACGATTTCCACCCGGCCGGTGTCCAGGACCGCTGTTCGGCCCATGTGGATCCTGACCCCCGTGTACATCGGCCCCTGGACTATGAATTCACCGTCCGAGATGACCCGGACCCGCCCGCTCACCTCCAGCGGCTCGCCCCGGCGTCCGATGGCGGGCATGTCGGTCTTGCCGCCCAGGGGCAAACTGACCTGGGCGCCGACTCCGGCCTCGATCAGCCGGGCCACGGCCTCGGGGTCGCGGATGGCCGCCACGGCCACGTCCTCAAGCCCCTGGCGCATGACCTCGGCCAGGACGGTCATGGTGTCCTGGCTGCCGCCCGAGGCGCAGTTGTCGGCGTGGTCGATCAGCAGGATCGGCCCCTCCTCAATTTCCCTGGCCCGGGCGACGGACTCGGCCAGCGGTTCGGAGCGATAGACGAAATCGGCCCGCCGCTGCCAGGCCTGGTCGAGGAGGCCCCGGCAGATATCCTGAGCGCGGGCCTTGTCGCCGTCGGTGACAACGACGGCGCTCAGGCCGGCGTCGTGGATGTCGGCCAGGGGAAAGCCGCCAAAGACGGTGGCCGCCAGGGCGCCCTCGGCCTCGGCCGCCCTGGCCAGGTTGACCAGGTCGCCCATGGGCGGCTCGTCGGTGCCCATGCGCAGGGTGTGGGGCAGCATGGGTCGATTGCCCCAGACCATAACCGGCTTTACCTGACCCTTGAGGGCGCGCAGCAGAATCCCGCCGGCCCACCGGCCGGCCTCATACATGTCCACGTGGGGATAGGTCTTGTAGCCGGCGATGACGTCGCAGTTGTCCACCATCTTCTGGGTCAGGTTGGCGTGGAGGTCCAGGGCCACGGCGATGGGCAGCCCGGGCGCGATCTGGCGGATGCTCTCCAGGAGGGTCCCCTCGCCGTCGTCGGTCGTCTGGCTGACCATGGCCCCGTGCAGGTCCAGGAAGAGGGCGTCGCAGCCACGCCCCACCGCCTCCAGGATGGCCTGACTGATGCGCTCGTAGGCCTCCCGGAAGACCGGGCCACTGGGCCAGGCCTCGGCCGCCACCGGGGTGACGATCTCGGCCTTTTCGGCCAGGGCCAGGTCTATGAAGGCGGCCAGGGGCGTGTTGGTCCCCCGGAAGGCCTCCAGGGCGGCCGGGCCGAAGAGGGCGCCCCGGTTGCCGAACCGCTCGAAGGGGGTCGGCACTGGAGAGAAGGTGTTGGTTTCGTGTTTCATCATGGCCATGACGAAGCGCATCGGCTCACCCCCATCCTGACCGGCCTCAACTCAAGCCTCAGCCTCAAAGGTTCGCTCGACCGAGCTGAGGGTCAGGTAACGGTCCTTGACCTCATTGTTGGCCATGAATTCCTGGTTGGTGCCGTGGTAGACGATCCGCCCCTGGTCCATGACGTAATGGTGGCTGGCCAGGGCGGTGCACATCTCCAGGTTCTGCTCCACTAGTAGGACGGTGATGCCCTCGTCCAGGATCTCCTTGGTGATTCTCTGAAGCTCCTGGACGATCAGTGGGGCCAGGCCCTCGGAAGGCTCGTCCAGGAGAAGCAGATCCGGTTCGCTCATCAGGGCCCGGGCAATGGAGAGCATCTGCTGCTCGCCCCCGGAGAGGTTGCCCCCGCGGTGAGTCCGGCGCTCGGCCAGCCGGGGGAACTTCTCGAAGATCCTCTCCACCGTCCAGCTCCCCCTGGACGCCCGGGTCAGGCCGACCTTGGCTATTTCCAGATTCTCGACCAGACTCAGATGGGCGAAGATGGCCCGGTCTTCGGGCACGTAGGCGATCCCCTTTCGAGCGATCTGAAAGGGCTTCAGCCCGCTGATGACCTCGTCGCGGAAGGTTATCCGACCCTGTTTTGGCGTCAGAAGACCCATGATCGTCTTGAGGGTGGTGGTCTTGCCCGCCCCGTTGCGGCCGAGCAGGGTGACCACCTCGCCCTGGTCAACGGAGAGATCAATCCCCTGCAGGATGTGACTCGTCCCGTAGTAGGAGTGGACTCCCTTGAGCTCGATCATCAGACTTGCCCTCCCAGGTAGGCCTCTCGAACCGCCTTGTCTTTCTCGATTTCCGAGGGAGAGCCTGAAGCGATGATCGTGCCCTGTTGGAGGACCGTGATCACCGACGAGATGGACATGACCAGGTTCATGTTGTGCTCGATGACGACCATGGTCAGGCGTTCGCCCAGCTTCTTGAGCAAGCGGATCATCTTGACCGAATCGTCGGGCGACATGCCGCTGGTGGGCTCGTCCAAGAGAAGCAGGAGCGGGTCGGCCGCCAGGGCGAGGGCCACTTCGAGCGTCCGCTGCTGACCGTGGGGCAGCTCCCCGGCCTTTTTGGCCGCGATGCCGGTGATGCCCAGCTCTTCGAGGATTCCCCAGGCTCGCTCGACCGGGGCCGTGAAGGAGAGGAAGTGGCGGAGCAGGTCGAAGTGGCCGCGATGATGGGCGTGAACAGCCAGCCGGACGTTCTCCAGGACGGTCAGGTTCTTGAAGAGCTTGTTCTGCTGGAAAGAGCGGCCGATACGGGCCCTGACGATTTGATTCGGTTTGAGGCCGGTGATTCTTTTTTCCCGGAAATATATTTCACCGGCTGAAACCGGGAGCTCCCCGGTCAGGAGATTGAAGAGCGTTGTCTTCCCCGCTCCGTTGGGCCCGATGATCGAGTGGATCACCCCCTCCTCGACCCGGAGGTCAACCTCGTTCACCGCGGTCAGCCCGCCGAAGTGTTTGGTCAAACCCTCGGTCTTGAGAATCATTACCGCTTCTCCTCGATCGCCCGAGCCGCCTTGCGCTTCTCCCTGATCGCCGTCAGCAGCCCCCAGACGCCTCCCCTCATGAAGAGGACGAAGACGATGAAGGTCAGACCGAGGACAAAGAGCCAGCGAGCCCAGATCTCGCTCAGGATCTCGGAAGCGATCTTGACGATGATCGCGCCGACTATGGGTCCGTAAAGCGAACCCAGTCCCCCCAGGAGGCTCATGATGATGAAGTCGGTGGAGGTGAAGAGCTCCACGGCGGTGATGGGCACCATCTTCATGAAGAGGGCGTAAAGCCCGCCGGCCAGGCCGGTGAAGAAGCCGGAAATGACGAAGGCGGCCAGCTTGTAGTGCTTGATGTTGTAACCCACGGCCGTGGCCCGATCCGGGTTCTCCTTGACCGCCACCAGAATGCGGCCGAAGGGCGAGTTGATAATCCGCCTGATGACGATGAAGGCCAGAATGAAAACGACCCAGACAAAGAGAAAGAATTGAAAGTTGGTCTGAATCGGAATCTCCACCCCGGGGAACAAGGTCAAATCCGGCCGAGGGACCTCCAGGAGGCCGTCGTCGCCGCCGGTGAGCCCCTTCCACTGATAGACGATGAAGAAGGCTAGTTGGTTGAAGGCCAGGGTCAGCATGACGAAGTAGATGCCCACCTGCCTGATGGAGAAGTAACCAACCACAAAGGCCGTGGCGCCGCCGATGAGGCAGGCGCAGAGCAGGGCCAGGAGAGGATGCCAGCCCAAATTGACCATGATCAGACCGGTCATGTAGGCGCCCGCCCCGAAGAGGGCGCCCTGGCCAAAGGAGAGCAAGCCGGTGAAGCCCATCAGGATGTTGAACGAGACCGCCCCCAGGGCGTAGATCAGGATCTCGGCCGGCAGGGACTGGTAGGGCATCACGAAAGGAAGGAAAAGCAGAAGCCCGGCCATGATCCAGATTTCCCGGTCAGCCAGCGGTTTTTTCTTTCCGAGCGCGGCCTCGATCATTGTTCTT
>ENA-OSEO01004379-OSEO01004379.1-sediment-metagenome-genome-assembly--contig:-NODE-4379-length-14976-cov-5.099268_pt1 | contig 14976 bp, 14 predicted proteins | sample MGYA00237883_ERZ534232 | MGnify/ENA metagenome assembly ERZ534232 | reverse complement strand
GTAGTGTATTTCATACTGCATTCCGGTCAGTTGGGTTTTTCCGGGAATCTACTGGGAGGATTCACTATCAAGACGGCAGTTTATAAAACAGGTCTTAGCTTCGAAAATGCCTTCTTCATGGGTATATTATGTAACTGGCTGGTTTGTATCGCCGTGTGGATGGCCTCCACGGCCAGAGATATAGCCGGAAAAGTTCTTGCCATCTTCTTTCCGATCTGGTTGTTCATAGCGTCTGGTTTTGAGCACAGCGTGGCAAACATGTATTATATCCCCGCGGGGATTCTCGCCAAAGCCAATGAAGGTTTCGTTCAGGCAGCCATCTCGCTGGGCGTCAAGAGCGATCAGATCGCGAACTTGAATTGGGGAACTCTCTTCACTAAAAACCTTATTCCCGTGACTCTCGGAAACATCGTAGGTGGCGCACTGTTCGTCGCTACAATCTACTGGTTCGTGTATCTGAGAGATGGGAAGGCAAAAGGCGATAAAAGCATCGCTTGAATCAATCATAATCTCAAATTGAGCTGCGTCATGGTACTCTCTGAAGTGCTAGATGCAGTGTATAGCATATTTTCTATATATCTTCAAGGTTCATAAGTTCGGCGAGTTCCACCATATTTTTAGATCGTATCGCCTCTTTGACTTTGTGTAGGTACTCTTCGATTTTTCCAAGAGCTTCAGCGATATTGTCTCCGTTGTATCGGGCCATATCCAGTGCCATTTCTATGTTTTGCCTGCCGAGTCTTGTTGTGGAAGCAAAACCCGGACCGGCATATTTCTCATGATTCTTTCCCAGTTTCATTGCGGCTCGTGACAGATAGTAAAGCCCCTGGCTGATACGTGAGAGTATCTCATCGTGTTCGATCGGTTCTATGAACTCCGGTCTGGCTCCCAGGTCGTTCACTATCTTCAAGGCGGCGCTGATGTCGCCATTCCTGGCCGTTCCACACGGAGAGAGAAAAAAGGGGCGCCCTTCGAACATTCTTCTGTCCCAGCCGGCCGGTCCAGAATGTTCGTTGCCGGCCATCGGATGGCCGTTTATGAAGCGTATCTTCCTTCTCGACGCCACTTCACGGAAGGGCCTCATCACACTTGCCACATCCATCACAGGACCATTGAACTCCATGCTTTCGAGCAGTTCTAGTTCCACATTCATGGGAGTCGCGATCACGGTTATTTCATTGTCTGGTAGCAGAAGATCAAGCGGACCGGTTTCAATTCCGCTGTAAAAGAGCGTTGAAAGTACCTTTTCGCAAGTGTCGAAGACAGAGACCCGGTAATTCCTTTCACGAAGTCTGAGAGCCATCGACCCGCCGATCGATCCCCCGCCGATTATAAGAATTTTCATGGGTTGTCCTCATCGTTAAAAACAAGATCGGGCCTGAGATTACGTGCCCTGTGAAGATATACGAAATTCTTCGAGGTCGATTCACAATGGATGAGAACCCTTATAATTCCACTCAACGATCCCTGAAAGTCCGCCTCATTTATACACAACAGTGCAACATCGCTATAATTGAAGCTCTCTCTGAAGGCCGTGGCCGGATTGAAGGCGGTGATGTCCCGCGTTACGGTGAAGATCACCGAGTGTATTTCCCAAATATCGTTTTTAGCGAGGACCTCCTCAATCAATTCGATCGTTCTTGCAGCGATCTCTTCGCGTTCGTTCTTCTCAACTGAAGTCGCTCCTCTTATTGCTTTCATCTCCTACCCCCGCAGCGAAGCTTATATTCTTTCGAAATCCAGTATCTCGATTGTGTGTTCTTTTTCATCGCTTCGAATCGGTCTCAGATTGGTTTCTATCTCACCTGTTTGGTTGTCGTACGGATCAAATCTGTAGAAGTTCTTTGACGGTGTCAGGGGAGCCATGAAGGCCGAGTTGGCCACCATTCTGTAAGCATCAAGATTTCCGAAGTAGAACTCCCTGTAAGCCGGTATATTTTTGCGGGCGCCTCCGAAAGAGCCATCCACCGGAATCCACCCGTAAGGCTCGATCCAGAAAAAAGCCCAGTCGTGAGGGCTAGCTCCGGCCGGGGTTGCGTACCAGCCCGATTGCCACCTGGAAGGGATACCTTTGATCCTGCAAAGTGTCATAAAGAGGAGGGCTTTAAGACCGCAGTCACCTCTCATGTTGCTGGCGGCGAACTCCGACAGGTTGCCGTAGAGGGCGTATTCGCTCATGAAAGAGTACCTGACGTTGTCACATATCCAGTCGTAAAAGCTTTTTGCGATGTAGTAAGGGTTCCTCTCGTCGCCTGCGATCTCACTTGCCAGACTCTTGAGAAAGGGTGTGAAAAGTATGTGAGGGGTTCGCTCACGGAGATAGTTATAGAAACGGGCTTCATCAACGGGTCGGATTGAAAAGGGGTCGATAGAGGTCGAGATTTCCGAGATTTCGTACTCGAACTCAACCGAGAAGTTGACTTCCCCTATAGGTGCTTCCATGTATATGGTTCTCTGCGGGGCATCGGGCGGGGCCAGAAAGTAGTTCTTCTGGCTGGTGTTGAGTATCTTGACATTTTCGATCTGGTCGCCGGGCCGTGCAACTGGCAGCCAGCACTTAAGGTACTCGCCCTTGTCTCCTGCCTGAACTCTGGCCTTCATGGAAGACCGGGCTCTGACTCTAAAGGTGGCCGGTACTCTCTCGGATATCAAACGATCTATTTGGGTCTGCAGCAGCTCTTTTTTCTTGTTACGCTCGATGTCTTTCTCTTTCAAGCGTTTTTCATAATCATTTCTGGCAAAGAGCAGGTTTTTATCGAACCGCTTTTCATAGAACTCTTCGCCGTCGATAACCATGAAATCGAGATAACCACCCTTCTTCAATTCATCGAACTCTGCGCGAGTGAAGTCCGCCAATTCCGAATCTAGTATCTCGAAAGCTATATCAATGGTATAGATGTAGTTCTCACGTATCCGCCTCAACCTCTCCCTTTCCCATAGCAACCTTTCACGGAGTATTGAAGGAAGGCTTAAGGAGAGTTGAAAGTCTATCTCCCGGGTTGCCTTTTCAAAAGCACCTTCGCTCTCATGTTTTATTATCTTCTCTGGCAGTGGAACAGATAGAAACTCCATACGAACCTCCCGATTATATGAGATTTACGGTTACAGCCAATATATTTACAATGAGCTCCTCTATCTGGAGAAGAGTTTCGACTGTACGCCAGCCACCAGCTCGGCGTTGAATCTGGAAATCAGATGAAGAACATCGTCCCTATCCTGATCACTCTCCATGAAGTCGTATTTGTCGCCGTCTATAATCAGTTTTCTGCAGAAGTCTGCGTCTTCGATCCATTCGTCGTACAGTCTGTTGAGCCTTTCTATGTACTCCTCTTTTATATCGCTTTCGAAGCCTCTACCGCGTTTCTTGATCCTCTTCATAAGCACAGGAGTTGAGCACTTGATATACACCAGCCCGGTCGGAGTACTGAGGTGATCGGAGAGTGTCTTGAAAGTATCCATGTACAGTTCCCAGTCGCGACTGTCTATATAGCCCATCAAGTGAAGGTTTCTTGCGAAGATTTTAACATCTTCGTATATGGTCCTATCCTGAAGGACGACGGCTCCTTCTGTATTTACCCTCTTGAGAAAGTCGAAACGTTTTATAAGAAAGAAGAGCTGAGAATGGAAAGCCCAGCGTCCCATATCAGAATAGAAGTCTTTCAGAAAGGGGTTTTCATCTACCGCTTCGTACACTCCTCTGAAACCGAGTCTCTCTTCCAGAAGAGCCGTTAGCGAAGACTTTCCCGCACCTATGTTTCCGCAAATTCCAAGTATCATAAGCTCGCCTCGATTCTTTCGAAAATCTCGTGTAAGTCTTTCTGGTTCCTCACGAAGTCTATGGCGGAGGTGTCTATCCTCAACACCGGAAAGTTTCTTTCAGAGCCCATGTGTTCCTCGTAAGCCTCGCTGAGCATAGAGATGTAGTTCCGATCCATGCTTCTCTCGAAGGGTCTGTCCCTGAGGGCTATACGGCTCATTAGAACGTTGACGTCTGCATAGAGATAGACCACCAAGTCAGGTGTCTGTACCTGATCCTGCAAAACTTTGAAGATCTTTTCGTACAGTTCTAGCTGGTCACCTTTCAGAGTCAGCGAAGCGAAGAGGTGATCCTTGTAAAAAGTGTAGTCCGAAACTACTCCCTGTCCCTGGGCAGCCGTCCTTTTCACGGCCGATTGCTGATCAAACCTGCTAACAAGAAAAAAGAGCTGCGTCTGGAAGGCCCATCTGTCCATGTCTTCATAGAAGCTGGGCAAGAAAGGATTCTCCTCGACTACCTCCAGGACGGTCGGTATCGAGTATTTCAGAGAGAGGTTCCTGACAAGGGTTGTCTTTCCAACACCAATCACACCTTCAACGGCGATATACTTCCCGCTAGCGATTGAAAACATATTTTATTCCTACGCACAACACTTCCGGAAAGTCTCCGGGAGGCAAATGGCGCTTCTCCTTTCACAGTTGTCTTGAAGACTCAGACCGGATTCAGATGTTGTAACCCATTAAAATCGAGTTCAGGCATTCTCCTCGCCTGAAGCTTCGGCTCTTTCTTTCCAGCCATCGAATAGCGGTTTCAAAACGTCTATGACCGGATCGAGGTAGTTGGCGACCGATTTGTGGTAACCAGGAATGCAGAGTATCAAAGATTCCCTGATAGTTCCAGCCGCTACCCTGTAAAGGCATAGCGAAGAGTCGGCAACTATCGCGTGTCGCATCATGGCCGTCTCAATGCCGGTCGCCCTCTTATCTACCAGAGAGAGAACCGCCTCGGGACCAATATCCTCTCTGTAAAGGCCGGTCCCCCCGAGTACAATTACCATGTCGTTTGACCTGGAAGCGGCATAAATGCACTCTTTTAGATCACTCATTACTGGCTGGACATCAAAAAAACCGGCAAAATGGTAACCGTGTTCTTTGAGCATCTTTTCGCAGATTTCGATCGATTTGGATGTTTCGTCGAAAAACCCCGATTCTAGGATCCTTATGATCTTACACCTGTACATCTCTACCTCCGGATATCATTTGTAAAGCACATAAGCCGAAGCGGCCCTTAGAATGACTTCACCACTGACTTCTCCCAGCGATTCATTGGATACCCTCGCTTCATCCATGGCCAGGTTCCAGGAACCGTTGGGAAGTGTTATCTTCGCATCTTCGATGTTTCCGTTGAATATGACCAGTATCTCCTTCCATGTATCGCCGGCCGCTTCACCGTTAATAATGAAAGCAACGATATTCCTCGGTGTGTCTAGGAAGACAAGGTTCTCTCTTATCTCCTGAGCAGTAGCCATTCTGAAGGCCGGGTGAGACTTCCGCAACTCTATCATTCCTCTGTAGTAGTTGAAGAGATCTATAAACTGGGCCTTCCTGGAATAGTCCATCTTGTTGAGCTCAACACCGGCGTTATAGCTGTTGTCGTTGCCGTTCTTGGTTCTGGCGAAATCGACCCCTCCGTGAAGGAAGGGAATACCCTGCGAGAGCAACACGATCGCATTCGAAAGTTTCTGTGCGTTAAGTAGCAGCTCTAGCGGTGCATCGGTCATCGCCGCGCTATTTTTATCCCAGAGAGTCTGATTGTCGTGCGCCGAAACGTAGTTGATTGTTTCTGCAGGGTCATCGGTGAAGTCGCGTATATCATAGCTGTACTCTATGCTACCGCTGATGCCGCGCATGATCCTGCGTTCCTTGGCTCTGCTTCCAAGTGAAAAACCCTTTACCTTTGGATCGAAGACGCTTCCGCGGATCGCATCTCTCAAGTTGTCGTTGAAGACGGCGACCTGTGTGCCCTTCTGGTCGCCCTTGGTGAAGGTCACATTGGCTCCCCAACCGCCCCAGGGTTCGCCGTAGAGCAGTAGAGTGGGATCCAATTCATGAAGCTCTCTATCGATGGAAAGTACGGTTTCCCTATCGAAGAGGCCGAGCAGGTCGAATCTGAAACCGTCGATATGGTAATCGTTCACCCACATCTTTAGGGAGTCTATAATGTGCTTCCTCATCATGGGCCTCTCCGTAGCTATTTCATTTCCTACGCCGCTACCGTTGGTATAAGCCCCCGTCCTGTCGGTCCTGTAATAGTAATAAGGAACGGTTTGATCGAAGGGCGAGTCTTCGCCTGTAGAAGCAGTGTGATTGTAAACTGTATCGAGAATAACGCGAATACCACTGTCGTGAAGAGCCTTTATCATCATTTTCGCTTCTACTATTCTGCTGAGTGGATTGGCAGGATCGGTACTGTAATGACCTTCGGGAACCATGTATAAATATGGGTCGTACCCCCAGCCATACTGCCCATCGACACCCTCGTTGATGTAATGAATATCGTTGAAAGGGAGGATGTGAACGTGAGTTACACCTAGCTCGATCAGATGATCCAGGCCTGCTTTCACCCCTTCGGGACCGGTTCTATCCCTTTCGGTAAGACCGAGATATTTGCCCCGATTGACTACGTTCGTCTTTGTATCGGCCGTCATATCGCTTATATGAATCTCGTAGATTATGGCATCCTCGAACTTTTCCATCAATGGTCTGGCATCCATCTCCCATTCATCGAAAACCGTCCTTGCCGGATCGGTCACAACCGACCTCGAGCTGTTACGCGTTACGGCTTTTGAATATATATCCACAGTTTCACGAAGCTTACCGTAAGAAAAGAGCGAGTATCTGTACGATTTGAGGTGAAGATCGCCTTCGACCGTCGCTTCCCATACTCCCTGTGAATTCTTCGTCATAGCTATCTGCGTGCTTTTTTGAGAATTATAATCATCGTACAACAACAAAGTGGCATAAGACGCGACCGGTGACCAGACTCTGAAAGTCGTGGAGTTGCCTGCGTATACTGCTCCGAGCTGTCCTTCGTAGTAAAAAGAAGGGTCGTCCAGTGCTCTTCTCACGATCACTTCATCGGGGAGAAAGCCTTCAATCACCAGTTCTATAGGATCGCTGACTTCGCCCGGCTGGATGTCCCCGGCGAGTGTTACCTTCACGTAATTTGTAAGCGAGACGTCTGTGGGATCTGCCTTCTCGATTGATTTTACCGACCGTTGTTCGTTTTTAACCAGAACCTTCGCTTCAGCCATTTTAGTGTCTACCGGAGCCGACAGTGAAGCGTATATCTCGTTCAAACTGTCAAGGAAGGCTACCTTTATTCTGGGCCTGAGATCTATGGTCGCCGGGTCGGTTACATGGTCGTACTCGCCCTCGATTACCCAGATTTCGGCCACTCCCGATTCGGGAATATCCACAAACCTATCTGCATTTACATCCTTAGCCTGCCAGTCATTCAACCTGACTATGTAGCCGAGCCTGTTATGTTTAGTGGAAAATTTGACAGTCGAGACGACCCCAAATTCGTCACTCCTGTCGAAAACGTAAGATTTGCCATCCAAGCTGGCTGGCATATTTGGCCAGACCCACAGATTCCATCCATCGTAGTTGCCGCTGTATCTGTGATAATGTATTATAAGTACCGTTTCTGCACCGTAATCGGCTGCTGTTTTTCCCATACTTTCTCCTGTAAAAGCCATTATTGTAGTACCAAGAAGAATCGCCAAAAAGAACAACACTCTTCTCATTATAATGCCTCCCTCAATTAAGTGGGGTTACAACATAGCCATTTATCTTTCTGCTGTATTCATATTCGTAGAGAAGTCTGGCTCCGTTAAGGTTTTTCAGCCCCAGGAACCCGCCGCTCGGATCGAGATAGGTCACCCATATCGTGTTGTAGTTGAAGGAAGGAGTCTGTGCTCTGTCAATTGTCAGTAGCACTACATAACTCTCACCAGCTTTGAGTTCTCTCTGGTCGTTTATTGTGAAAGAATCTTCATCTTTCGTAATATCCGTGTTCGAGACTACCGAGACAATCGTTCCGGCCATGCTGCCAGCTTCTCTGGTAACCAGCGTTATTAGCCCGAATGAACCATTGTCGAAGATACGCACGTCTATCAACTCCACCCAGCTCGACATATGTCCCGCTGTTGTTGTGGTTTGCGCACTCGGCAAATTGGAGACAGAATTTTTGGTGAGACTGTCTCTGTTCTCCTCCCATATCCCCAATCCTTTGCTCTTGGCGTGTTGTTGGGCATCATAAAGATTGATATAGCCCTGTCCGTTGAAGTTTCCCAGACCGTTGGACAGTATCAGCGACTGAAGAAGTACCGTTCTCTCTCCATCCTTAAGCCACAGATAGGCCGGCCCATCGAAGTTGAATTTCTTGCTGCTTTCTACAATTGCCTTTAGACCAACGATGCTGCGCATTATGCTGTTGAGGGAGAGGTTTATCCCGTCATAAGGGTTCAACTTTGGGAAATCAACGCCCAGTAATGTAACTGTATAGAGGGAGCCTCCTTCAAGTATCGATAGCGAGGAGCCGTGATTCGAACCGACGATTAGAACTTCATGGCCGTTTGGAGAGGCTTCGGGTGTGACGTACTCCAGCTCTCCAAAAAGCGAGGAAACTACTCCGGCGTTACCAAAAAGCAAAACCGGCAGTAAGAGAAGATACGCCAGGACTAAACCAAGAGGATTGAAAACAATGCTTCTCAAAAAAACTCCACCCCCCACAAGGTCTCGGCTCGACTGAGGAAAGTATAACATCCGGAATACTCCGTTGGTAGAAAAATACAAACTGCTCTCCACTACTAGGAACTCTCTCCATCGTTTGTTCTACCGCCTTTATTTAAGACTATAAAATAACTGAGCGTATCAGTTTTATGAAAGCATAAAGACTCACCGGTACCAGCCAGCCCAGATAGTTGGCTAAAATATCCAGCGGATCTACCGATCGGCCTGGAGAGAACTTCTGGAGCATTTCGAGCACAACCGGACCGGTTATTAGAAAGATAGAAACTACCAGGAGATTCACCCTGTGTGTTTTGAGCAAATGGATCAAAGATAGCCAGAGACCTCCGGCGAAGAAGCCCGAAAAGTGCATAAACTTATCACTGCCGATTATGAGACCCGATCTGGCCGGTGCAAGATAAAAGTATATTATCACTGATAGATACAGTGCCGTTGTAAGTGGTACAATCAATTTCCTCATCATGGAATTATATACCCCGCAACGGTGAGTTGAAAAGCTGATACATCTTTAATATAATGAAGTGTAATGCAATTCGAGAGGAGGACAATACATGTCCAAGGTTTGCGAGATCTGTGGGAAAAGCCCCACTACAGGAAACATGGTTTCCCACTCGAACAAGAAGGCCAAGAGATGGTGGAAGCCCAACGTACACAATGTAAGGGCCATGGTTAACGGTGAAGTAAAAAGAGTGAAGATTTGCAGCAAGTGCCTTAAGGCAGGAAAGATACAGAGAGCAGTATAGTGCAGAGCGCGCCATGCGCGCTTTTCTTTTAGAATATGGGAAGGCATTATGAATAGCAGGAAAACCTTCGCCTCAATAGATCTGGAAGCTTACAGGTACAACCTACGATATCTGACGTCGAAAGCTTCACCAGCAAAGGTCATGGCGGTTGTAAAGGCCGATGGTTACGGCCATGGTGCCTTGCAACTGGCTAGAATTGCCCAGGATGAAGGATTGGGATATCTTGCCGTTGCCTTCCTCGAGGAAGGTCTCAGGCTTAGGGAAGCCGGGATTAAGATTCCTATCCTTGTGTTAAATTACGTTGAACCCAGCTCTTTTAAAGCGGCTTTCGAGAACAATCTTACACTTACTATCATATCTCACGAGCAACTGAAGGCTATCGAAGCATCTATGAAATCCAGAACTTCTATAAATTCAACCTTTCACATCGCTGTCGATACCGGGATGAGAAGACTGGGTCTTGAGTGGAGAGAGTCGGTGAACCTGCTAAAAGCGGCCATTGATATGGGACTGAATGTTGAAGGAGCCTATACGCATTTCGCCACGGCCGACGAGAAGGGTAGCGGCTTTGTTGCCGAGCAACTGAAGGCTTTTCTGTCGTTTCTCAGTCAAGCCGAGAGGATAACAAAAAAGATTCTCTTGAAACATATTTCAAACAGTGCCGGTACCCTGTATGTCGACAACAGCCATTTCGATTACGTTAGAGCCGGGATCGCCAGTTACGGTCTCCAGCCTTCTTCACAGCGCGACGAAAATCTCAGGCCGGTGCTCCAGTGGAAGACATGCATTTCTTTTGTGAAGAAGATCTATCCAGGCTACGGTGTTAGCTACGGCCAGACTTTTGTCGCAGATCGTGAAATGACGGTAGCCACCATTCCAGTCGGCTATGCCGACGGTTACAATAGACATCTCTCCAACAGAGGGTACGTAATTATCTCTGGAAGGAGATGTCCGGTGCTTGGTAGAGTCTGCATGGACCAGTTTGTAGTCGATGTCACACATCTGGACTACTCGCCAAAAGTGGGAGACGAGGTTGTATTAATTGGAAGTCAGGGCGTTGAGAATATATCGGCAGAGGAAATGGCAGAGTGGAATGGTACCATTAATTATGAAGTAACCTGTGCTATTTCGTCGAGAGTGCCCAGGCTCTACATGAAAGGAGAAAATATATGAAACTCCGCGATATTATCGGAAACGACGTACTCAATCAGATAAACCCCGATCACGACAAAGCCAACAAAGATGGCTACCCTTTCGTCTCGGATCTGAGACCTGGCAGTACTCTTCTGTCTGTTTTCAAAGTGCACTCCAAGAGAATCCAGGAAGCCCGTGATGGAAAAAAATTCCTGCTCCTCACTCTATCCGACAAAACAGGTGCCATAAGGGCGATAGACTGGTTCAACGCCGAAGTCAACGATTCCAGACTCGACCAGGGCACTGCCGTGAGGGTGTCGGGTAAACTGGTACTTTACGAAGACAGAATCCAGCTCAACGTCGATCCTGACGGCATACAGATACTCGAGGCTGGGCAGTACGACCCTGAGAGGTTTCTGGCCATAACATCCAAAGATATTCCTAGCATGTACGACGAGTTATTGGGAACTATAAATGGAATCGTCAACGAGAACATAAAGGCACTGCTACTTGAGATTTTCCAGAACGACAGGAAGTTCATAGAGAAGTTCATAGTTTCTCCTGCAGCGGCGAAGGTTCACCACGCATACAAAGGGGGGCTCCTTGAGCATACCATGTCTGTTGTTGAGCTCTGCCAGTTTTTCGCGCGGAAGTACAACGATTCACTAGACGGTGAACTCCTGGTGGCGGGTGCGTTGCTACACGACATAGGCAAGGTTTACGAATACGCGATCACCCAGACGGGAATAGATAGAACCAACGATGGCGAACTGGTTGGACATATCGCCATGGGTATCGAGATAATCAACAAGGCTATTCCCAAGCTAACAGGCTTTCCTAGATATCTTCAAACCGAGATCAAGCACCTGTTGCTTTCACACCACGGGGAGATGGAGTGGGGCTCCCCAGTCGTTCCCAAGACTACCGAGGCGATAGTGCTTCACATGGCCGACGATCTCGATTCGAAAGTTGCGCAGTTCAGGGAGATAGAGGAACGAGAATTCAATGGAGCCTCGGCCTCCTGGAGCAATTACGATCGCTTCCTCAACAGAAGGGTCTTCATGAGGAACAGGAAATCCGGCGATTGAAATTCAGAAATGGAGTGATATCTTGCCAGACAAATTAGTTATCGTAGAGTCCCCGGCAAAAGCGAAGACCATCGAGAGGTACCTGGGGAAAGGCTACGAAGTTACGGCTTCGAAGGGACATATAAGAGATCTCCCGGAATCCAATCTCGGGATAGATACGGAGACCTTCGAGCCGACTTATGAAATTCTCAAGGGGAAGGAAAAGATAGTCGCAGAACTTACAAAGAAGGCGCAGGGTAAGAGAGTTCTTCTCGCGTCCGACCTGGACCGCGAAGGCGAGGCGATAGCCTGGCACATCGCACAGCTTCTGGGGCTATCAAGCAAGGATACAAACAGGATCGTCTTCAACGAAATAACGGAATCTACCATAAAAGAAGCCGTTGAAAAACCCAGAACGATAGACATGTCAAAAGTCGAGGCACAGGTTGCCCGCCGTATTCTCGATAGAATAGTCGGCTACAAACTCAGCCCTCTTCTGTGGAGAACGATGACCAGAGGATTGAGCGCCGGAAGAGTTCAATCGGTAGCTTTGAAGTTCATGGTAGAACTTGAGAAGAAGATCATGGTCTTCGTACCCCACGATTTCTTCAAGATCTTCATGCTTGTGGACGAAGATAGGTTCACACTCACTAAACTTCAAGGGAAGAAGTTCGGAAACAGATCGATCACTACGCAAGAGGAGCTGGACACAGTCTTGAAAGGGCTGAAAGCCTCTCTTTTCTTCGTAGAGGAAGTTAAAAAAAGGCTTTCAAAAAGGGCTTCCCCCATGCCGTTTATAACTTCTACCCTTCAGCAGAGTGCCATAAGCGAACTCGGCTGGAGTGCCAGTCGAACGATGAAGGTTGCCCAGCAGCTGTATGAAGGGATTGAGACGGAGAAGGGGCAGATAGCCTTTATAACTTACATGAGGACCGACTCGACCAGGATTTCTTCACAGGCGAGAGAGAAAGCCGTCGAGATAATCAAGAACAACTATGGTGAAAGATACATCGGTCCTGTAAAAGCATCGAAAGGGGGCAAAAAGATCCAGGACGCCCACGAAGCTATAAGGCCTACTTATCCTGAGATTGACACTGAGGCTGCTAAGAAGCTGATTTCCGGAGATTTTCTCAAGCTTTATACCTTGATATGGAATAGATTTCTGGCTTCGCAAATGGCAGGCGCTGAGTACGACGTAACTGAAGTAATCGTAGTTGATAAAGGTGATCGTTTTGCCTTTACCCTCGTCGGCGAAAAAAGAGTCTTCGATGGTTTTGAAAGGGTTTTGACCAGGTCCAGCAAGGATGAACTCAATCATGAGTACAGTCAAGGACAGGAGATCAAGCCCGACGACTTCGTCTGGGAAAAGGAAACTACCAAACCTCCCTCCAGATTCACAGAGGCTTCGCTGGTCAAGGAACTGGAGAAGAGAGGGATCGGCAGGCCTTCAACTTACGCCACGATCATCTCGACCCTGCTCGATAGAAAGTACGTACTCCGTCAGTCCAAGGAATTGCGACCAACGCTCCTGGGAGCTATAGTCAACGAATTTCTCACCGATTACTTTCCCGACGTGGTCGATACAAATTTCACGGCGAATATGGAAAATGAACTGGACGAGGTTGAAAGCGGGTCGAAAAAGTGGAAGGAAGTAATAGAGAGCTTCTATGGTGAATTCAAGATCGATCTGGACCAGATAGACAGGAAGATAAAGAATGGAGAGCTTAAGATAGAGTTTCCAACAGATAGAGAATGTGAATGCGGTAGCCATTTCAAAGTGGTGTTCGGCAGGTACGGCGGTTATCTGAAATGTCCTGAATGCGATAAGAACGAATCGATCGATATGACAGTCTTTTCTGGCGTTATTGACGGTAGGGTTATCCTGAAAGATATTCTGCAAGAGCAGAAAAAAGAAAGGGAGATAGATGAGAAATGTCCCCAGTGCGGTTCTCCGCTTCTGCTTAGAAAGGGCAGGTTTGGCGAATTCATTGCCTGCTCGGCCTATCCCAAATGCAAGTACACCAGGAATGTGGAGATTCCGGCTCCATGTCCTAAATGTGGAGGAACGGTCGGGAAACTACGCAGTAAAAAAGGCAAGAATTACTTCAAATGCTCTTCATGCGGAGAACTTTACTGGAGCGAACCGACTGACATAAAGTGTGAAGTATGTGACTCTACGCTCTTTATAAAAGTCAAACGCGGCGGAAAGAAGGTTCATTACTGTGAAAAGTGTAAAAAGGAGTACCCTGTAGAGGAGTAGTCGACCATGGAAAGAGAAAGGATAGCGGTTGTTTACGGAGGTCTTTCTCACGAACGAGAGATTTCGATAAAGAGCGGTTATAACGTGATCGCTTCTCTCGAAAAAAGAGGCAATGAAGTTGTGCCATTCGACCTTAAACGATCGAATATCGAAAAACTGCTGAATATAGACGCTGATCTTTTCTTCCTGGCACTCCACGGAAAGTTCGGAGAGGACGGAACGGTACAGGGTCTGCTGGAGCTGGCCGGACTGACTTACACAGGTTCAGACTCCGAAGCGAGTGCCATCTGCTTCGACAAGGAAATGACCTACAGATTGATGCGGGGAACAGTACACCTTCCCGAGTGGAAAAAGATAACCACTCCGGAGGATATCTCGGGCTGGGAAATCTTTCCCTGTGTTCTCAAACCGACGCGCGAAGGTTCAAGCATCGGCGTGGTAATCTGTGATGATTCGCAAACGCTTACTAGAGAGGCTTCACGATTGATCGAAGAGTACGGCGCGATTCTTCTGGAGGAGTATATAGCAGGTCGTGAAGTGACGGTCTCGATAATTGACTTTGAGACCGGACCTGTCGTTCTCCCGATACTCGAGATAAGGCCGAAAAAGAGATTCTACGATTATGAAGCCAAATACACAGCAGGGATGACAGATTTTATAGTTCCTGCCCCTCTGGATATCACAGTCGAATCGCAGATAAAGAGCGACGCCTTGAACATATACCGCTCTCTGGGCTGCAGGGATATGGCCCGGGTGGACGGGATCGTGAAAGGGGACAGGTTCTATTTTTTAGAAGTGAACACAATCCCCGGACTCACCGACCTGAGCGATCTTCCAATGTCAGCCAGGGCCATGGGCCTCTCTTTCGATCGGACGATAGGTGCGATCGTCGAGGCGACCGGTCGCAGGAACCGGAGGTGATAGAGATGATTGAAATGCATGGAACGACCATACTGGTGCTTAGAAAGAACGGTAAAACTGTAATGGCAGGTGATGGACAGATCACTCTGGGTGAAACTATCATGAAAGGTACGGCCCGTAAAGTTCGTAAATTGGGAGATGGAAGAGTTCTCGCAGGCTTCGCCGGTTCTGTCGCCGACGCCATGACTCTCTTCGAGAAATTCGAAGAAAAGTTCAAGGAGAGCAACTCAAGCCTGAAGAGAGCGGCGGTAAATCTGGCCAAAGAATGGCGGACAAACAA
>ENA-OSEO01004378-OSEO01004378.1-sediment-metagenome-genome-assembly--contig:-NODE-4378-length-14981-cov-4.886675_pt1 | contig 14981 bp, 6 predicted proteins | sample MGYA00237883_ERZ534232 | MGnify/ENA metagenome assembly ERZ534232 | reverse complement strand
CACAGAGTTATATCGCTTTCCTTCAACTTCATTCCCTCTTCGAAAACCCTCAAAGAGCCTTCGTAATCCTCGAGCTTATCCCTCAGAAGGGCGCCGAGCTTGCGGATGTACAGGATCTTCTCTTCCAGGTCTTGAGAGAGATCAATTACGTACCGGTACAGTTTTGACAGCCTCTTCCATTGAGAAATGTCGGGAACACCCTTCTTTGAAGCTCTCTCGATCGCCATGGTCTCGCTCTTCAGCGATTGGAGATCGGCCCGCTTCAACTTCCTTTCAAGATAAAGCTCTTCTCTGGAGTCGTTTATCGAGCGGGCAGTCTCTATCATACGCTCGAGTAGCAAATCGATACTCTTGCATTCCATCTCCGGTGAAAGGAAAACCTCCAGCCGGTTAAGCAATTCTTCTTCTCTCTTTTCAAAAACGGTTGCGAGGTTATCGAATTTCTCGATTACGCTGTCCACTATGCCGGACCTTACCTCAAGAGACAGCTCCTCCCCGAGACGGCGTAGCGAAAAGTCCAGAAAGAGCTCGAGGTTTCCCAGTTTCTCGTCGGAAAAGCCGGCAGATCTGGTAAGTATTTGCTCGCCTCTGTCCGGTGAAATCTCTACCAGTTCGCTCACTAGCCTGAGGTACTCCTCCGCGGTCTCCACAACAGAGACGTCGTGTTCTCCGTCGTTTTCCGATAGTGTTCTTTCCATGATATCTATCGTGCGCAAACCGCAGGCGTATTCTCTGGAGACCTCGAAAAACCTCAACGAAAGTTTAAGGGCCAGTTTTTCGTCGATGCTGTAAATCTCCTCCAGTAGATCGTTTTCCGTTGTGCAATCGAGATTTTTGCTCGACTCGAAGAGCCTATCTTCGAGTTCCCGGAGATCAAATTCACCGTGCTTCTCGAGAATCGGGCGAAGCTTTTTCAGAGTCTCAACCTTCCGATCCTCTTTGAATTTATCCAGTAACGCCGAGATCGCTCCGCATAGATCGCCCCTCTCTTCCTTCAACAGCGCCAGTTCCTCAAGCAGAGAGCCACGCTGCAGGGGATCGGTGCTGCCGGCCAGCTCTCTTTCCTTTCTTCCGATCTCTCTTTCCAGTTTTCTCTCGACTCGTTTCTCTTTCCAGAACATTATTTCCTCCTGGGTTCAATGGATTGGGTCTGCAGGTTTATTTTAGCTTCATCAGGAAAATGTTATCACAGAAGGCCCCTTAATTTAGCCTCTCAACACGCCAAAATCCGGTAAAGTTCTCCCGACGGCGAATCATTTGACCGTTGTCGATAGATCCGCCACAACAGGATCGCCGGAAATGAGGCGGGGATAATTATAGCCCATTACCGCTCCGAACGCCGAGTACAGCGGTAAAGAAATCATCAGGAAGATACCGGATGGGTTGAAATCGTCCGCGGGGAAGAAATTGGCGATCAATCCGCTCAGGGCGTAAGGAAAGGCCACACCGCCTATGCTTCCGGCTATTGAGAGCAGCACACTTCCTTCCAGTCGGTCAACCGACCAGGAGATGGTAGTTAGAGAGCTGCCGACCGGTGCGCCAACAATAAAGCCGAGTATCAGACCAACGAGATCACCCCAGCCGGTCGGGTTGATCAGCCCGCCCAGTACCGTACCGATGACGGCCCCCGAGACGCTGCCGGCAAATCCGCCGAGAATGGCCGCGAACGTCTGCCGGGCCAACATTTCTGGACTGGCCACCAGTGTAGCGGTTACGATGAGTATGAGTAGAACAGCCACGAGTCTTTTGAGAAACATCTCTATCCTCCGGCCCGGTGTTCCTTATATTAAACGGCTATTGAAGTAATATCTTTACCCAACAGGAGATCGATGAGAGATTTGCTCCACTCGATCCTGTAGCCCCACAAAGTCTTCTGGAGATAGTAAAGTCTCGCCCCGGAAAACTCGTTGAAAACACGGGAACCGTTCGTTTCCGGTATGAACAAAAGGCAATAGCTGTCGGGATCGTCTATCAGGTTATAGAGGGCCAGCAGAGTGTGATAATCGGGATTGTCCTGTGTGACGATGACGCCGGTTAACCCTTCGGTGAACCAGCTACCCGATCTTCTGGCGTATTCCAGGTAGATTCTCCGCATGGCCGACCAGTCCTTCTCGAAGTCTGCCACAATTCTTTTCATGTCTCCCTCGAGATCGACTATGGCAGCTTCTCTAAGATTTGACAGCTCTCGAGCGCCCAGCCCGGCCTTCAAGCCGGCCTCTTCCTGTATTCGCATCTGGTGGGCATACTCCACCAGCGCGCGTTCGTACTCTTCAAAAACCTGGCCGGGGCTCTTGAAAAAATAAAAGCCCCATATATAAAGCATCACCAGAAACGTAGTAACGAAAATCAACAGTGAAACTCCGAGTTTCAATCGTAAACACCACCAATCGAATTGCATACTCAAAGATATCACATACCCAACCAACATTATATCCCGTAAAGGACTTCGATAAAAAAACCCCGTTGTATAGTATCATATTGACTGAGAAGATTGGACGAAAGGAAGAAAAGATGCTTGTATCATTGAGTAAAGTCGGACACGATTACGGTCAAGATTTTCTCTTCGACGATGTCTCGACTTCCATAGACAAAAAAGACAAGATCATACTCATAGGAAAAAACGGTTGCGGTAAATCGACCCTCATGAAGATAATAGCCGGAGAGCTGAAGCCAAGCGAGGGGGAGATTTTCCACTCCACTTCGGTGAAAATCGGGTACCAGATACAGAACAGGATTCCCGACAGTGAAATAACGCTCATCGACTACTATATGAGCGATAAATCTCTTTTGGTGCCAGACACCCAGGAGTACTATTCCTTCGAAAGACGGGTCAGGAGCACGCTGGTAGGTCTGGAATTCTCAGAGGAGGACTGGAACAGAAAGTTGAATACCTTCAGCGGAGGCGAGCTGACCAGAATCTCTCTGGGAAAGCTTTTTCTCGTCGATTACGACCTTCTGCTCCTGGACGAGCCTACCAACCACCTGGATCTTGAGTCGACCGAGTGGCTGGTCGGATTCCTGAAGAGCTACCAGGGCGCACTGGTGGTCGTAACCCACGACAGATACCTGATAAGGAAGGTCGGTAACAGGTTCTGGGAGCTGAACGGCGGTTCGATGTGGGACTTCCCCGGCGATTACGACAAGTACCTTTTCGATCGTGAGATACTCATGAAAAGTGGAACGAGAGCCAGAGAGAATCTGGAGAAGGAGATCGAAAGGCTCGACGCCGTGGCCAAACGTTACAGGCTATGGGGACAGGAGAAGTTCATAAAGCAGGCCATAAACAAAGAGAAACAGCGCGACAGGCTCAAAGAACAGCTTGAATCTGTAGATCTACCCGACGAGGAGGTCCGGGCTCCCAGGTTCAGGCTTCCCCAGCCAGACAGGACCGGTTACATAGTCCTCAAAGTCGAAGGATTTTCCTTCGGATTCGACGGCAAGGAGTTGTTCAGAAACGCCGGTCTGGAAGTCCACAGGCGCGAAAAGCTGGGTCTTCTGGGTCCGAACGGCAGCGGCAAGACCACTCTTCTGAAGACGATAACACAGGATCTGGAGAAGACTTCCGGGGAGGTGGAGTGGGGTCACAACGTTCGATGGGGATACCTCTCGCAGCTCACCGAAGATCTGAACCTCAACAACGATGTCCTGACGGAGATATGGCAGCTGATGCCGGGCCAGCCCGATTACGAGGTGCGCAAGTACATAGGACGGTTCGGTTTTCCGGGCGAAGACGTCTTCAAGCCCATCTCGTCGCTGAGCGGCGGAGAGAAGACGAAACTGGCGCTGGCGAAATTGATTCTCTCAAAGCCGAACGTTCTGGTGATGGACGAGCCGACGAACAACCTCGACATCTGGTCCATAGAGAGTCTGGAGGATGTTCTGAGGGAGTACGAAGGCTGTATAATACTGGTCTCGCACGACAGGGAGTTCGTGCAGAACATCTGCGATCACTTCGTGATGATAGACAGGTTGAAATTCAGATCCGTGCGCTCGGTCCAGGAATACCTGAACCGTAACAGGCCGACCAGGGAAAGCAACGATAACGAAGCCTCCAGGCTCTCCTTCCAGGAGAAAAGAAAGCTCACCAACAGGCGGAAATCGCTTTGCGAAAGATACGATCTTCTCCATAATGAAGAAGAAGAACTATCGAGAAAGATAGAGGGAGCCCAGCTGAAAATGGGACTGTACGTCACTAACTACGAGAAACTTCAGGAGTTTCAGGCCACCATAGAATCATCGGAAGAGAAGATACTTGAGTTACTCGAAGAGAAAGAAAACCTCGAAAGAGAACTCGAAGAGCTCGACAGACTTCTGGGGGAGTGAGCCGTTCTTCGAAAGAGCGGAAAGAACCGTCCTTGGGGAACCCCCTCTGACCTCTCCCCCTCTTACCTCTGTTTGGAGACGAGGTCGCGCTCACCACGGCTCCTGTTACTGCCTTCCCGTCATGCCGGACTCCGATCCGTCATCCCGCCCTTACCCATAACTCACAACCTACAACGGTTCTTAATCGGAGCACTGCGGGATAACGATCACTTTTGCACCTTTAGCGTCTAATTTTCTTCGCGCTCTAGCAGCTGTTTAAGCCCGGGATTGAGTATATCCGACAGCTTCATTTTGAAAGAAAACACCGAACCCGGTCCGGTACCGTAAATGTCATAGAGATCTCTTTCGTGTTCTATGTCGAAGGCCGTCGGCGGCAGTCGATCGTCGCTTACGGGCGGGGGCGGGATCGATTCTACGAGGTAATCGTCCGCACGCGCAACCTTCGCGTACCTTTCGGCGCCGTGCAGCTTGAAAAACCTGACGATGGCGTGTTTTAGCACTTTGTAGCTTTCATGTTTCAAGTCCTCATCTTCTATCTGCAGAGAGGGAGTGAATTTCGGAAAGTCGTCGCCTGCGAGCGAGAAGATTACCGGAAGCTCATCGTCAACAACTCGATCCACGATGGATTTGAATCTCCTCTTGATATCCGCGTACGCCTTTTCATACCACTTCTGCAAGACAGCGGTCGCTTCGAGAGAGAGCGTCATACCCTCGTGCCGCTTGTCATCTACTTTCAGGCTTATGCCCAGATGCGCGGGCCTTCCCTTCGAAGAGGGATAGTAGCCGGCCTTGAAGTAGCCGTCGATGGAACTCTGGCCGGAGACTTCGAGCGATGGCACGGATATGCTTATATAAGCGATACCGTCTATACCGACCGACATGTCTCTGACCGTAACGTCGTGAGGCGTTTCGATGATCTTCTGTTTGAAGGAGTATTCTCTTCCTGCCATTCGGGCGGGCCTCCTCTGGATTTTGTGTCCGTGCTAGTGTTCTGTCGAACTCTCTGCCGGTAAACCAGAGCTAATGTCTCTTTTTACATAAGGGCCGCCGCGATTACCGTCAGGACTATGCAGGCGTCTGCGTAAAACAGATAGAGGCCGAAGTTTCTCTTTTCTACCTCCAGCATCGAGCGTGGATCGCTGGCCCCCATCCTTATAAGTCTGTCGGCCATGTACCAGCTGAAAACTGTCAGCGAAAAGGTGACGAAGTATACCACCGTCCAGAAAACGTTGACGGCCGGATCGATGATAAGCCTCGTCAGGCTCGTGCCGAGCATGATGATCGAGACGGCCATTGCCACGATCCTGAGGTTCTCCCAGAGAGAGTACAGAAAACCCTGTACCTGCGGCGGGGTGTTCGGGTCGCGTAACGGAATAAGGAAAACCGATACCGTGACACCGCCGCCGGCCCATAGTACAAAGGAGAGATAGAAAGCAATCTCGTTGAGAGCCCTGAAAAAGTCCATAGTATCACTCCTTCCCTATCACCACTTCTATTTCACCGCTCCCGCCGGGCTCCAGCCAGATTTCGTAGAGGTACCGGTCGCATTTGAACCCCTTCGGAAGTGCGGTTACTTCCACCAGGTGGTCTCCGAAGACGAGTCCCACCAGCTCGATTATACCAAAGGCCTGAAACTCGATGCCATCGATCTTCACCGTTACGACATCGTAGAAATAGTCGCCCTTCTCATCGAGGAAGGATACCATGAGCGAGCTCTTCTCGGCGAACCCTATTTCGAGAACAGTATCCCCCGTTTCGGCCACTTCAACCGTATCTATGGCGGTGGTTCTCGAATAGAGCTTTTCGAAGCCCCTGTCCATCGTTAAACTGGCCGGACTCCTGCCGGAAGGCACTCCCTCGAGAACCGTCCGAGAACCTATCCTGAAGGGCTTGCCCCCGATGGCGAGAATGCCCGAAGCGTCGAGAAGGGGCTCGTCACTTTCACGGAGGCCGTTGGCGTTAAGGTCCCTGAAAAGGATCACCTCGACCTTTCTTTCGAAGGCGAGGCCGAACTCTATACCCCTCCTCTCCCCGGGCTTTAACGACAGCGATATATCGAGCCCTCCTGAGGTGACGCTCACACCATCTCCAAAGGAGGAGAGGTCCAGCGAGACCTTCACGTTTCCCGGAGTGACCGGAACGGTGAGAGTTCCGTCGGTCGTGAAGAGAACATCCTCGCCGACGCTCAGCGAAAAGCTCTGGAGAGGTTTTTCATCGCCGTCGAGCTTTCCCGAGGAGTTGGAATCTACAAAGACCCTTATGTCCAGAAATGCGGGTGATTCCATGAACGGCCAGTTGAACTGTCTGGTCCCGTACCCGGTCACACTCAAGTCCGCAGATCCGTCGAGCAGAGAAATCAGATCTCCCGGATATTCGAGGAGCTCCACCGTATAAAGACCGGCCGGAAGATTCACCCTTACTTCTCCGTTCTCATCGCTCTCGTACTCCTGCTCGCCGATTTTAACGCGTGCCCTGACGGGCGTCTCGTCGGGATCGATCTGCCCGTCGAAGTCTCTGTCCCTGAAGAACAACAGGCTCAGACTGCCCCTGTCACTGTTTTTAAAGAACCAGCCGTCGTCGAACTTCACCCGGACTCCGAAGTAAAATCCGCTCTTCTGCAAATTGCCGGTAAAGCTTTCCAGCAGAGTTCCCCAGCCGTAGCCGGCGTACAACTGCGTGTCGGGAAGGGGAGAGAAACCGGCCTCGACCGTGAACCTGTTGTACAGGTTGCCCGCGTTGTCGCTCACGAGGTAAGCCCCTCCGGACAGGGAGAAGAGATCGAAGAAGTGTTTTTCGGCCTGCAAGCCCGCCACGGCATACAGGAGTCCGTTTTTGAGATAGATCTCGCCGGTGAGCGAGAGATTAACGGTCCTGTCAAGCCAGTAGGCCACGTCGAGCGTCAATCTCCCTTCGGAGTCGATCTTCTCCTTTTGTCTGTTAATGTAGTAGGCGCCTTCGAAGAGAACCGTCAACGGGGTACGCCAATCGGGGCGGTAGGCCAGTCCGGTCTGGACTTCGAATTTGCTGTTCTGCAGTTTGAAATCTTGCGCGAAGAGAATGCGGTACGCCGGCTTCAGCGATTCGAAACCGAGATACTCGCCGGTGCTCTCTACTAGAAGAGTGGAGAGCTTGAAATCGCGCCCGATCTTTAAATCGGTGTCCAGCCTCAACTTCAAATGTTCGATCTCCCGGTTTTCTATTCCAAGGTGCGCCGACAGAAAATCCTCGGTACCCGTTCCCGCGACGGTGTACCTTCCCTGAATCAAAAGATCGACGTTCACTATATCCGGCGAGAAAGTCGCCCGGTACCCGGCCCCAAGGGAGACTTTGTCGGAAAGAGTCGCCTCGAGATCGAACTTGCCGTTGTCCAGGGTGTAGCCGAAACCGATCACCGTGGTGAACCTGAGATCGGGCAGGAGCTCGACCTTCTCCCTGGCCACCAGGGAGATCTCTCCCAGTTTCTTGAGTATGAACGGGGTCAGCGAGAGATTGAGCCGATCGGAACCGGCATAATCGAAGGAAAGATCGCCCCCGGTGAAGAGCGATTCGCTCAGGGCCAGATCGGCGCGCAGAGAAAGACCCGCGATCGGTGAAAAATCCTTCAAACCGGCGTATACTTCACCGTTGATTTTGACTCTCTCTATGGAAAAAGACGGTTTTAGCGTGAGCCTCGCTTCGTTTTCGAGACCGTCCTGGCGGTGTATCAGGGTGTCCTTGAGCGAAATCTCGGTGAAAATCCGGCCGGTTTTCACGTCAGTCAGGAGCTCGGCCGAAAGCGTACCGAGTTCGTTCTTCTCGTCGTAGTTGTACCCGGAAAGCAACCTGACCTTTGGAAAGACGGGCGCGAGTTCCAGACCGATTCCCCAGCCAGACGATACCCTCGAGCTGTTTGGAGAGAGGAATTGCCTGTCGATATGTACCTCGAGCTTTCCGCTGACGAAGGAGTTTTTCATGGTTGACGCGGCCTGCGCCCTGAATCCAATCTCCCCGTCCTTCGAAGAGAGATAGACGTTCAACTCCGGCTGGAGCGACGCGGTGGTCGGCGCCGATACTTCGATCGAAGCGAATCTGTAACCCTCTATCAGACCCTTCATGAGACCCGTGAAGGTATATTTCCATCCCTTTTCTCTGTAAGATAAGCTGGCCATAATGTCTATTTCTCCGGGTAGATCGGATTCTACGGAGTAGGAGACCTCTATGAATATCTCGTTCAGATCGATGTCGTAGTAAGGAACGGGTCTGGTGAATATGAGCAGTCCGTTCGTGTAAAGAGTGTAATCCGTTCCACGCTTCATGAGTTTTCTGGAGAGCTCTTCCCCTTCGCCGTCGCGGCTGACCAGAAATACCGTTTCGCTGTTTTTGATGGGCACCCCGGTCAGATAGTACGGCCCCCGGACTCCCTGGCCTCTGAGCTCTTCCTTCCTGGTCTCTCTGTAAGAGGGATTGAGGAAAAGCCTGTAAGAGAGCTTATCGCCGCTGTAATCGCTCGAAAGCCCCGTGCCCTGTGAAGCGAAGCCCTGGCCACCCTCGCTCTGGAAAATGTAATCTCCCAGCTGGAGGTTGAAGAGGCCGACCTCGTACCTGAAGAAGTACCACGTGGAAGAAGGGGCAAGCGTTCCAGAGGTCGAGGCGTCGCCGTGGGTCACATAAGCGTCGTAATCTCCGTAAGCCTTTTCGCCCAGCCTGAGCGTCACCAGCCCGTCTCCCAGGTTGAACCTTCCGAAGATGCCGCCGCCGTAGTCGAAGCTTTTCGAGCTCAGGTTGTACTGGAGCCGACCGAACCCGGTTACGATCGGCGGCCTCGATTCCACACGGTACTCGAGCCTGACTTCTCTGGAAAGCTCCGCGTAGCTTGCCGTAAACTCGACCGTGCCGGCCTTGAAAAAGGGCTTTAACTTCACGCGCGCTACCCCGTTTTCCAGTTTCAGTCTCTTCCCATCCCAGTTTTCTCCCGGCTCCAGCACGCTGTCGGGATCGAGTCCTTCCACTATCACCGTGCCACCGACCGATGCAGGTATTCCCCTTTCGTCAACCAGCGAGATGGTGAGGATGGCCTCCGTGATTCCATCGGCGATCAGGACCCTGGGTTCGGACGAGACTCTTATCTCCACGGGTTCGCCCGAGAGATACACCTGCACCTCGGCGCTGCCCTTTTCCGTAAGATCCTGCCACTCTACGCGAATTATGTTGGCTCCCGGCGTCAGCTTCACGTTGAAATACCTGGCGAAAAGCCATCTTCCCTCCAGGTCGTTGGCCTTCTGCCCGATCTGTGTGTCGGGAATCTGTGAACCATTCACCGAAAGCCTGTAAAGGCTCTCCGGCGGGACGGCCACCTCGACGGTGATCCTGTCGGTGCCGGTGAAATCCCGACCGTTCTCGGGAAAAACTATGTAACCGTCGCTTGAATCTCCTGCCGAATAGCCTTCATAGAAAGCCGACAGTATCGCGGAGGCACCTTCAAGCCCTTTCAGCGTCGAAGGCTCTTTGAACGTGATCGTTTCGATAGTTTTCTCTCTGTGGACCAGCGGTATGTCTATGATCGTGTACATACCAGGCAGTATCGTTAGCATATATGAGCGGCCGTCCTTAAGTGAGCGGCTGTCCTGGAGAGAAGCCAGTTTATAAGGAGTGGTGTCTATATCTATCTTAAGCACGTGGCTTCCCGGACTCAATCTGTCGAAATGGAATAGGCCTTCTCTATCGGATACGGCGAAGGAACCGTCCTGCAGGAGCAGCCTGACCGGGAGGGGAGCGGTATCGTCTTCGTCGTAATAGCCGTTGCCGTTCTCGTCGACGTAGAGCCTCCCGGATATTCCGCCGGCAAGGTTCATGGGTTTCAAAATCTTCACATCTACGACCGAAGGGGCGGTGGTCACGTAAGCGCTGTACTCTTCCGACAGCACGGTTCCTGCGGCGAGAACTCTGTTTTGAAGGGAGTCGCCGGTGTACTCAACCAATCTGAGGCGATATAGGAGCGTCAATCTCTTCCCCGGTCCGAGCTCTTTCAAACCGGTGAAGTGAAGCACACCCTCCTCTACGACCGGCTCGATCGGCTCGCCGTCTATCGTTGCGCTGGACTCGACGTACACGGTTCCAGGGGGAATTCGATCCTCTATTCTAAGTTCGGTCACTGTAGCTATCGACGACGGGTTGAAAACCTCGACGGTGTAGGTTATCTCCGAGCCGAGCTCGACTACCGACGGCGAAGCCGATTTGACTACTTCGAGTCTTCCCTGAAAGATCCTGACCGAAACATCGTTCGAAGTCTCGCCGATTGCGCCGCTCGACAGCTTCGCCACATTCTTCACCACCGTTCCCTCTTCGAGGGAAAGCGAGGTTTTGCAGCTGAAAGAGATCTCGACGCTCTCGAAAGGACCTAGCGAATCGATTTCGACTGTCAAAATCCTGGAAAGGCCGTCGTAAGTGACCGTTGCCTCCTTCGAGACGGAGATATCGAACGGCTCCTCGAGCATGTTTGAAATCTCGTCGGTTATGACGACGGCTTTGCTGGCGCTGGAGGATTCATTTTTCACGATGATCGAGAAACGCACGCTCTCGCCCGGCAGAAGGAGCGTGGCCGAGGTCACGGCCTTCTCGAGGCTCAACTTGCCGCTCTCGTATATGAATGGAACGATGTCGATAGTTCTGTTGCTCTGGCCGTTCATGACGGTGCGCGGAATGAACCTGAAACTCTTCCCCGCGTTGTCACCGCTCGCCTGCGAAGGGATAGAGACCTCCAGAACAACGTCTCTTTCCTCTCCCGGCCCGACCAATCCCGCATCGACCAGTCCGCTCCCGTCGGTGTCGACCAGCGGCTCGCCCGACGTGTTTTTGAATACGAAGTTCCATCCTTCAGTATCGAAATTGGCGCTCTCGATCTCCAGATCCATCACGCCGCTCCTGTTTCCACCGTTCTTGAGAGTGTGCGGAAAACTGACGGAATCGCCACCGTACACCGTGACGGTGCTCACCGTCGTGTCCTCTTCGGTCATTTCCGCCGCCTGAGGCTTTCCGAGGGGTCCGAGGAACGGAACTGTGGAGACTGGTATATTGAACTCCACGGTGTTGGTCCGGCCCTCCCAGAAACTGCCCGCTCTCGAATAAAGCAGCTCCGCGGCGTTGAACCTTACGCCCGGAGAGGCCGTAGGCGGAAAGAAGACATCGAAGACGACGACTATCTCCTGACCGGCTAGGACGTTCGAGAAAGTCAATTCGAAGCCCTTCACGAGTTCATCGCTTCCCGGGCGAGTCGAGGACCATTCCTTGCCGTCGAAATAGCCGGACGTGTACGGCAGGCTGGCCTCGATGGAGTCAAGGTCCGCTATGCCTTCGACGTTGTAGCCGTTGAAATCTATGTATTCCCTTATGGTTACGGTGTCCAGAGAATAATCCGAAAGGTTCTTTCCCCTTAAGGTGAACCGCTGAGTGCCTCCGGGTTGTATCGTTTCGTTCAGCTGAGTCTTCTCGAAGACGAGAATTTCGCCTTCCTTTATCTCGATCATCGCGATGTTGTCCTCGTCGACGTTTCCCATCATATCGTCTCCAACGATGTTCACGAAACCGTTGGAGATTACGCTGCCCTTATTCTCCACCATAACACGAACGATGATCTTCTCGCTGGCTTCCACCGGCAGGTTTATACCTTCGATCGCCGGTTCGCCGTCGTCGACCTTTCCGTTGCCGTTCCTGTCGTGAAAGATCCCTACCACTCTCAGAACGGGGTATGGAGACGCCGCCACCTCGAAGAAGGTTTCCTCTTCCAGATCGGTCTCGAAGACCTGTTCGGCCTTTAAATATACATAAGTCTCTATGTTTCCAGTATTCGTGACTGTGTTCTTCAGATCGACCGTAGCTCCTGCTTTTCCAGATTCTACCTGGCCGGGGTCTGCGAAGGTTCCGTCGGGCTTCACTATGAAGCCGTAGACGGGAAGCACCGTGGTGACGACCTTCTCGGAAAAGATGGTGATACCGTTGCCGTCGCCGTCGATGAAACGGGCCGAGGCTATATTTTCTATTTTCGAACCGGCGAACGGTACCGCCAGGAGAAAGACCGTGCTTACCAGTACCGCGAGTATCACCACATATCTTCTGTGCACCTGATCACCCCATGTTGTTACCTCTCGTCTCTGCTATCGTTACCGATAGCAGAGATGAAAGGCCATGGCCCGGAGGCCATGGCTTTTGGATCAATATCCGTCGATCAAGACCGGGAAGACAACGGTGCCCGACTGTCCCGAGGTCAGATTGCCTATTATCCATTTAACGGTGGTAATCAGAGCGATATCGGCTTTGTTGAAAGTAACCCAGTCTTCCCAGGTCACTCCGTAGTCCTTACTCACCTGGGACGGTTCGGTGAAGTTTACGGTGTCGGTTACTATTACAGGGTCCAGAGACGTGTAGAAGGGAATGGTATCGTAGATTATGAGGTCGTTTATAGCTTCGGTTCCAACGTCTGCGTAAGTTATCGTGTAGATGATCTGCTCTCCCGGCTGGGCTTCCAGCTTGTCGGCCGCCTTGGTTATCGTTACATTGGCCGAAACGACAACCGTGATATCGATAACTGTGGATGTGACGGTCGTGTCCTCCTGAACCTCGGCTTTGAGATAGGCGACGTCCGTAACTCCCAGAGGCTCGTCGCTGGGTACTTCCAGCCTGAAGATCCCGGATATGCTTTCACCCGGTTGAAGGACAAAGGTAGCATCTAGCGGGACCGGCACCCCGCCGCTGAGGAACGTGAAGGCCCAGTTCCTCATGGAACTCGGATACAGTTTCACCGTAACCGCTATGTTTCCGTTGTTAGTCAGTGTGTGCTCGTAGTCTATGTTTTGACCAGGCGCGGCCGAGCCGTTTCTGGACGGCTGAAGAACTATGCTGCGAACTGCGTTGACCGTTATGGTGTTGATCTGAGAATCCGAGACCGACGGCCTGGTGAGAGAGGTCGCGAAGAACTCCACAGGGACTGCTGTTCCCGTGTAGAGAGTCCCTTCGGGAATCATAACCCTTGCGATGATCCTAATTCCGCTGTTGCCGTTGACCTGTCCGGTGTTGGTGACGGGAATCATCTCTTCGGGATCGAGGATGCCGTCGCCGTCGGCGTCGATATAGAACCTGACAACGTATCCGGCCGGAACGGAGGCCGAGAGACTGAAGGTATCGGCCGCATCAGACTTGTTGGCGACGTCGAGCGGGAAATAGACGTAAGAGCCGGGATCTCCGTTCATGTTCACGGGATTCTTATCGACTTCCGTGTCGAAGGCCGTTCCGGTCGCATTACCGATGGCCACGTCGGGGAAGGTTATGGGTTCGACTTTGTCTATCGTGGTGTCCGAGGCAGTCTCCGATATAGAAGAGAGAGCCCTGACGGTCGCCGTGATAGAGTCTATGAGCTCGCTTATGTCCGAAGGTATGTAGATCTTCACGGTAACGTCGAAGGTTTCCCCTGGCGCAAGCGGGCCCGTATCCTGCAGGCCGTTGTCGTCGCTGTCGGGAAGCGGTATGAGGTTCTCCGCGAAGAAGGATATGGCGACGACGTTGGTAAGTTCGGCCGGAACCACACCGGCCATCGTGACGTTGATTATGTCCGTCGAGAGACCGGCGTTCTTGACGGTATTGACGAACTCCACCAGCGTGCCGGCAACGCCCGGCTTGATCGTTATATCGTTAGGATCTACAGCTTCTGGAGCATCTTTGGGACCGATCCAGACCTTAACGGTCTCGTAGCCGGAGCCGCCGACCATTATCGTTGACACGTTGGAGTTCCTCGTGACGGTCGCGCCCGTACTGATTACATAGGACATCGAAGCGACGTTCTCCACGATTCCCGCAAGCGTGTCGGCCTTCACGCGCGCTCTCAACCTCACCTGATAGCTAGAACCCGCGTTCAGGTTGGCGATGTGGAGAGTGACCGTGTTGCCCACGACGTTGACGGTCATACCGTCCGGGACTTTGTCCTGGAAGCCAAGATACTCGAGACTCGAGGGCAGGTTATCGGTGATGGTTACATTTGCGGCGGCCTTGGTACCCGAGTTGCTTCCCGAGAGAAGATAAGTCACTTCGTCCCCAGCCTTTACTTCCTGAGGGGTCGCGGATTTGAAGATAGTCACGACGGCGTCGTTGTAGATTGTCACTCTGGCGGCGTTGTCGTGGTCGAAGGCGTTTACAGGGTCATTTACCGAGTCGACGTCCAGATAGACCGTCGCGGTTGTTTCGGCCGCGGCGGCGCTGGGAACCCTGTATCTCACGATAGCGTAGCGGAACTCTCCCGATGGAATCGAGGTCGTGTTTTTCCAGAGTTCCTCTCCGGGATCGACCACACCGTTTCCATTTTCATCGCAATAAACTTCTATGTTCTGGGGGATGAAAGTAGAAGCGTCGTCGATCCTGACACTCGTGTTGAAAGAATCCGAAGTGTTGGCCAGGTTGTAGACCCTGAACTGGAACTGCATGGTCTGACCGGCCGATCCGGGCGCATCTATCAGGTCCGGCGTGACCAGTACCGAGTAGATCGGTAGAACTGTCGTTATCACCTGGTTAGAAAGTACGGTTCTAGTTACTCCTCTGTTATCCAGGTAAGTCGCGGCCGCCTGGTTCTTGATCTTGGTTCCGGCAGCCGGCGGTACGGCTATCGCGGCGACGGCTATCAATGCCGCGATAAGAAT
>ENA-OSEO01004377-OSEO01004377.1-sediment-metagenome-genome-assembly--contig:-NODE-4377-length-14983-cov-3.380317_pt1 | contig 14983 bp, 9 predicted proteins | sample MGYA00237883_ERZ534232 | MGnify/ENA metagenome assembly ERZ534232 | reverse complement strand
TTCGCGTGCGCTGAGCCTGGCGGTATGGATGGTCTGGTGGAGCCCGAGCCGACCTACCGTCCGGCGCAGTACCCGCTGTGGTTGGGCGAGTCCACTGCGCATGGTGGTGGCATTGGCGATGACTTCCAGTTGGTCGATGGGCTGCGCGGGATTGCTCTGGCCGATCTGCGCGGCGTCGCCCGCGAGCGGGGCTGGCGGATCAAGGGGACCAGGAAGGAGGATGTCATCGACCAGCTCGTACCGAAGCTGGTGGACGGGGAAGAAATCCGCAAGTGCCTGTCAAGCCTGGATGCAGAGTGCCGCCACGTCTATTACGCGATGGTGCTGGCGGGTGAGCGCGCAACGCCGGAGCGGGTGAGTCGCCTGACGAGACTGCGGTACCGGAGTGCCGGGGAAGCCGGTGTTGTGGGACACATGGACCATCTGGGCCGGCTGGGACTCAGTCTGGGGCCGCTGGGAGGGGGCTACGGGGACAACCAGGTCAGGTATGGGGCGGGATTCATTCCGTGGGCAATCGCACGGGAGGTGCCGCCGCTTCCGGAGGAGGTAATCGCCAGTCGCGAGGAGTTGCGCTCCGGCGAGGCGGCGACGCTGCGCACAGCGGACGCTGTCGCGCTGGTTCGCTCAGTGCACCAGGTGCTGTCGCTGCTGGAGCACAATCCGGTGAAGCTGCGCCCCGGGCGGCCTCGTCCTGAGGCCCCCATCCACGCGGGGATCTGCGATGGCTGGGACTACGACCCCGAGGAGCTGCGCCAAGCCGGAGCGGAAGGGCAGTCGCAGTGGCGTGGTCTCACCGAACTGAGTGTTCCGCCGCCCGCCTGGCACCTGCCGGACGAGGCTATCGAATGGCTGGCTCCGCTGACCGGCGGGAAGGCGCGACTGGAATTTATCTACGCGCAGCTCGTCGCCGCCGGGGTCTTTCAGCCGGGCAGTCCGGTCACGGTTTGGCCGGAGGTCAAGGAGCAGTTTCTGTGTCGCCCGGTGCAGGCACAACGCGCCATTCTCGCGCAGACCTATTTCGAAAACGCCGATTGGAGTGAGCTATGGGAGATGCTGCGCAGCCAGGAGGAGCTGCAGCTTCGACGCTCTCTCCGGTTCAGACTGACGCCGGCACAGCTCAAGCAGGCACTGCTGGCAGCGCGGCGAACGGTGCTCCGTGTGCTATCGCTCCTGCCCGATGACCGGTGGGTTCGGCTGAGTGACCTGCAGCCGGTGCTGCGGGCGGTCTTGCGTCCCTTCAACAGTGGCAGTTACGCGGCGACGGCATACTACTATCCTGGGACTCCCTATGTCTGGCAATTGAGACGAAAGAGCACTTCGAAGCCGCTCCTGTTCGACAACGATGCGGATTGGCTGCTGAGCGGGTGGAATTTCGTCTTGCACGTGCTTGCCGGGCCGCTGCACTGGCTCGGGTTGGTGGATCTGTGCGTCGAAGACGGTGCGTTGACGGAAATCCGCTTGCACGGGCTGGGCGACCTGTTCTGGGGACGGGTGGAAGCACTGGCCGCGACTGGGAGTGAGACAGGCGAAGTGGTCAGGGTGCGCGAGGACGCCCTGCGTTTCGACGGGCATACGATTCTGGCAGATCCGACTGCGCTACTGCCCGAAGTCTACAGGCTGTTCAACCGCATTGCCCGTCTGGTCGAGACGACGCCGCAGTGTTTCAGCTATGAGCTTGACGTACGGTTGGTCTACGCGACGTTCGAAGCGGGCCAGACGCTCGACGAGATCCTGGCTGCGTGGGATGAATACCTGTCGGTTCCCATGCCCGCCGCGATTCGTGACCGGCTCGTTCGCTGGTGGGAAGGTTACGGGCAGGTGCGGATCTACGAGGACGTGTCGATAATCGAGTTTGGCGACGACTATGCCCTGACAGAGATGAAGGCGGTCACGTCGCTGGCGAAGCACCTGATCGTCGAGATCTCGCCGCGCCTGGTGTTGGTTGCGCCGGGTGCTGTGGATACGCTGACGGCCGAGTTGGAAAAAGCAGGGTATACCCCGCAACAGGGATGATAGATTCAAGGACGAGTGATGAGCGACGCGAACCGCGCAATCCTGAGCAGCTACCACGCCAATGTTCTGAAAGAAATGGCTGAGGCTGCCGGTATAGACATAACACATAATGGCAAGCCCTTGGGCAAGGATGCGCTGGCGGCGCGGTTGGAAACCACGTACTTCAGCAAGGAACGGGTTGCTGCGTCCTATGCCCGGCTTGGCGATCTGGAGAAGGACGTCCTCAATCGGCTGCTTCTGCAGGGAGGCTCGGTGTCGACGAAGCGTTTCCGCCGGGAGCTGCTTCGCGCCGGGATCGTTACCGAGGGCCAGGTTTCGGAGCACGGACGTGCGGCGCAACGCATACCTTATGCAAGTGGATATATCGGGCTCCCTGTACCGGCCGATTCGCGCGTGTTCGAAGACGTCGTCGCGCGTCTCACGTATCACGGCCTGGTATTCAGCCTGCGCCATCCATACAGCCCGCAGGTGTACAAGTTGCAGTACCATCCGGATCATGTGCTGTCGGTGCCGGAATCGATTCGGCCGTACTTGCCTGAACCTGTGCCGGTATCATCGCCGTGGAAGGATTGGCAGCCGGTCCAGGTGTACGAGGAGGATCCGGCGGTGCTGTTGCGTGACCTGTATCTGTACTGGGATTTCGTTCGGCGCAATGAGGTACCTGTTCTCAAGAGCGGGCTGGTTGCCAAACGTGCGCTCAAGACCATCAACCAGGCGCTGGTGGTGGCGGACCGGTCCGTGGAAGACGCGCAGGACGAGCGCGAAGCGGGCCGGTTATACCAGCTCAGGCGGCTTCTGGAGGGACTTGGCCTGCTGCGGATGGAGAAGGGGCGGCTGCAAACAAAGGGCGAGACTCCACTGGGCATTCCCGCGTTCTGGGGACTCAGCCTCGCGGAGCAAGTGGGGCAGTGCCTTGAGGCATGGCGTGGGTTCGCGGATCTGCAGAGCATGTGCTTTGGCCGCTCCAATGTCTACGATGCCCGGGCTGCGGGGGGACTGCGTGTCTTTCTGGAGGTACTCGGGAAGCGACCGCCTGGTGAATGGCGGAGCGCTGCAGAGCTGTTGGAGGACATTTGGGACCACGATGTGAACTTTCTCATCCCGGGGCGTGCTGCTGTCGAACAGCATAGGGGACGAGGACCCTACTATTACAGTAGCGGGTTGACCTACTACTATGGCGACCCCGCGCAATTCCTGAAGGACTTCGCGGAGATCGAGGCAAGATTCGTCGTTTCGTGTGTCGTGAGTATTCTGCTGCCGCTGGGTCTGGTCGAATTGGGGCGGGATGCGCGGCACGATGACGATCCCAATAACTGGCATGCTTTCCGGTTGACTCCTCTGGGTTGTACTGTGCTGTGCGGTGTATCCGGAAAAGTTGTATGCGAAACGGACACGGGCAAAGTAGTCGTCCAGCCGAATTTCCAGATCATGGCGCTTGGGCCGGTCGGAGTGGAGGTGTTGGCACGACTCGATCTGTTTGCCGAGCGCAAGCGGGCGGAAAGGGGCGCCGTCGAATACCAGTTGTCGCGCCAATCGGTCTACCAGGCGCAGCAAGCGGGTATGTCTGTGGACGAGATCGTCGGTTTTCTCGAAGCGGTGAGTGCGAGTGAATTGCCGCAGAACGTGCGTCGTTCGCTGGAGGAGTGGGCCAGCCACCACAATCGGATCGTGTTCCGCCGTGGGGTCACCCTGGTGCAGGCGGCAGGCCAGGAGATGTTGGACGGTTTGCTACAGGATGCCACGACAGGCAAATTGCTTTCACGACACCTGGCCGGGGATATCGCCCTCGTGCAGCCGGAGCGGAACAGCGAACTGATCGCTACACTGCTGGAACGCGGACTTTTGCCCATGGTGAGCGGAGCGGATCGCGAATCCGCTGACCGCAGTGTCTCGATTGACGGAGATGGCACCATTCACTCCGGCCACGCAGTGCCCAATCTTCACTTGCGCGGTCGCCTGATGCGGGTGGCCGAGGAAAAAGGGGACGGAACGTGGCAACTGACACCCACGTCTGTGCGGCGGGCCGGTGGGAGCCGTGAGAAGGTGCAGCAGATGCTCGACGATCTGGGGAGGCTGCAACGCGGGGTGCTTCCGGAGGACTTGGCGCAACAGATCAAAGTCTGGGGTGGGTACTACGGGCAAGCGGCCTCAGAGACACTCACCCTGATCGAGTTCAACGAGCCGCAGACCCTGGCTGAACTGGGGGAGCACCCGGATCTGAAGGGTTTGTTGACGCCGTTTGCCGCCGGCGACCGGCCTCTTGCCGTGGTGCCCGCCGGCCGCGTGATGGAGGTCAGAAAGGTTCTGGCAGGTCTGGGCGTGGAGATCAGCGACACGCTGCCGTGCTGACAGGCGGTAGTGGGGGGGAACCGCCCCTACGGTTTGGGATGTGTGGTGGAGATCGCCGTCCGAGTGCGCTGCAGGCTGCCGCGCTGTCGTCTTCTCCGGTGTCCGGCTGAAGCCTCGACTCCGGGGGGTTGGCGCTATTCGGGATGGCTGTCGCTACGCCGCTGGTGGGGCGGTGGAGCTGCGGATGGCGAGGCGGCTGGGGATGATGTGCGCGCGGGGGACGTCTTCACCGGCGAGCAGGGCAATGACAGTTTCGACGGCGTGCTCGCCGAGTTCCTGTGGTGCCTGGACGATGGTGGTCAGCGGGGGCTGGAAGAACGGCGCGAGCTCGATGTCGTCGAAGCCGACGACGGAGACGTCGCGCGGGACGTGCAGCCCGGCAGCGAACACGCCGCGGATGGCGCCGAGGGCGAGGCCGTCGTCGTAGCAGAACACCGCGGTGGGCGGTGACGGCAGGCGCAGCAGGCCCTGCATCGCGCGGACGCCGTCGGTGGGCTGGCCAGCGCTGCTGACGATCAGGTCCGGGTTTGGGGCGATGCCGGCGGCGTGCAGCGTCTGCGTGTATCCGGCGAGCCGCTCGGTGTTCCCCCAGGTGCCACGCGGTCCCGAAATGTAGGCGATGCGGCAGTGTCCCAGGTCGAGCAGGTGTTGCACGGCCTGGCGTGCGCCGTCGAGGTTATCGACACGGACCGAATGGCCGTACCCAGTGGGGCCCGGGTCGTTGACGAAGACCAGTGGAATACCGCTCCCCTGTAACAGAGAGGCGTAGGGTCCGCACGCGCGCACGGAGATGAGGATGATCCCGTCGACGCGCCGCTCGCGCAGGGCTTCGATCTCCGAGAACTCGCGCTCCGACTGCCGGCCCGATTGCGTGAGGATGACGCTGTAGTCGTGGCTAATGGCGCGCTGTTCGACAGCCCAGACCACCTCGGCCTGAAACAGGTCGGTCATCGTCGTGGCGATGATGCCGATGGTGTGCGTACGGTTGGTCACCAGGCTACGGGCGACTGCGCTCGGCGAATAGCCCATCTCCGCAGCGAGACGCTGAATGCGCTCGCGCGTTTCCGGTTTGAGTCTGGGGTTATCGGATAGCGCCCGTGAGACCGTGCTGTACGACACGTTCGCTTCTCTGGCAATGTCCTTGATGGATACGGGCATTGGAATTCTCTCCGCCGGTCCGTGTTCTGCCAATCTGTGACAATACTACCACCAGTATAGCCCCCTGTCAATTATCGTGAAAATTCTTGACAAACGTTTGCACGTATGGTATAATGAGTGTGCAAACGTTTTCCCAGACAATTTATGACGGAATGGATGTCTTCCCTTTCATGAATCCGCACCAGGTCGCCTGACCGTGCCGGGCTGTCAGGAGGTCCGCATGACGTACTCTACCGCGTTGCAGACGATTGCCGAAGCTCTGAGCGGCGTGAGTTTGATCGACACGCACGAGCACACTGCGCGTGAGGCGGTGCGCCTCGGTCTGGACCTCGATTTCAGCTACCTTTTCCCCCACTATCTGAGCAGCGATCTGATCTCTGCGGGAATGCCACCGGATGAGCTGGAGGCGATCCGCAAGCCGGCACGCGAGATGAACGACTCGGTCGGACGGCAGATGGACCCACGCGACGAGGTCTACCCATTCGCGGAGCGGCTGCCTGCTGCGGAACTATCGCTTGCTGCGAAGTGGCAGTTGTTTGCCCCGTACTGGACGAAGACGCGTAACACCGGCTATGCACGCTGTCTGCTGGTTGCGGTGACAGATCTGTTCGGGATCGACGATCTCAACGAGGAGACATACCGTGCGTTGTCTGAGGCGTTGCAGGCATCGAATCGGGTTGGGTGGCATAGGATCGTACTGCGTGAACGTGCCAATATCGAGTGGTGTGTCGCAGATTGCGGAACGACGGACGTCGACCGCGATCTGTTCGTGCCGGCGATCCGTTTCGATCGCTTCGTGTGGATCCGTGATCTGGTGGACCTCGCGCGGCTGGAGTACGAGACGGATACGGCGATCCAGTCGCTGGACGATCTGGTCGATGCGTTGCACGTCGATGTCGCGCGGAAAGTAGCAGCAGGTATCGTCGCCGTGAAGATGGGGCTGGCGTATCAGCGAACGATTCACTACGAACATGTCACCCATCACGAAGCCGAGATCTCATTCAACCGGCTGTTCCGCCATCCCGTGCAAGGTGTTTCTTTCACGGAGGCGAAACCCTGCCAGGATTACATCGCGCACCGGATCATCCGCGCGGCGATCGAGCACGACCTGCCGATTCAGATCCACACCGGCTTACTCGAAGGCAACGGCAACGTGATCACGAACAGCCGGCCCACACTGCTGACCGATCTCTTTCTGCGCTACCCCCGCGCGCGTTTCGATATCTTCCATGCGGGCTATCCCTATCACCACGAGCTTGCCTGCCTGGCGAAGAACTTTGCCAACGTGTACGCCGACCTGTGCTGGATGCACATCATTTCGCCGTGGATGGCCGGTGAGATCCTCCACGAATGGCTGGAGACGATCCCCATCAACAAGATCCTGGGGTTTGGCGGTGACGACCACATCGTGGAAGGAAGCTACGGACATTCACGGCTCGCCCGCCAGGTGATCAACAAAGTGCTTGCGGAGAAGGTCGAGGCCGGATACTGCACGCCGCTGGAAGCGATCACGTTCGGGCAGAGAATTTTGCGTGAGAATGCGCAAGCGCTATTCAAGCTGTGATCTGCAGAACGAGGGAAATGGGACTGCGACGCTGCAGCCACGAGCAAGACGAAAGGAGGTGCAGACGCGCGCAAATTTGCCGGGCAGTATTGCAATGGATATGGTGACTGGAACGCTTGCACCGGGAGAAGTCGAGACCGGTGCCAACGAAGCTTCTTGAGGAGGTGGATCATGGAAGCGAAGAAAGTGCTTGGACGGAAGATGAGCCGCCGCGGGTTCCTGGGAGCGGCTGGCGCTGCGGGCGCGGGGTTGCTCGCCTCGTCGGCAATTTCGCCAGCCACCGCGCTGCCGCTTTCCGTACGGGCGGCCGGCGCGGCGGAGGTGGGGGAAGGAAGTTTCAATTGGCTCACATGGGGCGACCACTTTTTGCCCGGACAGCTCGAAGAAGCGGCTTCAGAGTACGGCATCAGGGCGAATCCGAGCCTGTTCTCCGACAACTCGGAGGCTTTCCTGAAACTGCAGCAGGTGGGCGGCGGTCAGATCGATCTGGTGTCGGGAGATGCGCTGTGGGTGCCGAAATTCTACGAGGAAGGGCTTATCCAACCGTTCGATTTGTGGTCGTTGGGCTGTGCACGGGGATTGTTCGACGTGGCGCTGGATGTCCCGTTCTGGAAGACGGAGGATGGGATGGATCTGGCGTTTCCATTCGGTTGGTCACCGGTGGTCATTGCTTATAATCCGGAATTCGTCACTCCGGAACCGGATTCGTGGGAGGTCCTGTGGGATGCGAAGTATAAGGGCAAGATCGTCGCGCCGCAGCAGCCGTTCGACATGATGGGCATGATGGGTACGGCTCTGGGTTTCGCGGATCCCTTCAATATGACCGACGATGAGCTTGCCTCCGCCAAGCAGTTGCTTATCGATCTGATTCCGAATGTTCTGACGTTCACCGAACAGGAAGTCGACAACGCCCGCCTGCTCGCGGACGGCTCTGCGTGGTTGGGGTTGATCAACCTGGGGATCGAAGAGAAGGTCAAAGACGCCGGTGGCCCGGAGATCCGGACGTTTGCGCCGAAGGAGGGTGTGATCGGCTGGATGGATGGGGAGATGCTCGTGAAGGATGCGGCGAACAAGGAAGTCGCTCTGAACTGGCTCGACAAGATGGAATCGGGCAAATGGTTGGCGCAGAACTTCCTGACCAACCCGCGACCGCTGTTCAGCCGGGAGGCGTATCACGAGTTGGAGAAGATGGGGCACGGTGAGCTGGCACGGCGTTATCTGTTCGATCAGCCCGAAATTGCGCTGACGATGACATTAAAGGGTCCGTCGGCAAACATGGATGCGGTGATTGCGGCCTTCAACGAGGCGCTTGCAAGCGGAGGTTGAGACCGGTTTGTGCGTGGGGTCCGAATGGGAACGAATGGTGCCTGTTCGGGCCCATTTTTGTTGGTTTTCGCGTGGTAGTCCGGGAGAGTGATTGGGTGACGATGGAGGGATTCAGTTGGCGGGGATAGAACGGCGGCTGGAGTGGATGCGTCCGGCGGAGATCTTGGCGGAAATGGGGCGATGTCCGCTCGTGTATGTTCCGGTCGGACTGCTCGAATGGCACGGCCCGCACCTTCCCGTCGGGACGGACGCACTCGATGCCGAGACGGTGGCGCTGCGGTGCGCCGAGCGGAGCGGCGGCGTGGTGTTGCCGACGTGCTATTGCGGCACCGAGCGAGAGTGCACGCCGCAGCAGTTGCGCGACCTGGGGTTTGTGGGAGACGAATGGATCGTCGGGATGGACTTCCCGAAGAATGCGCTACGGAGCCTGTATTTCCGCGAGGAGTTCTTCGCACTGGTGTTGCGCGAATGGCTGACGTTGCTGGCGCTACAGGGTTACCGGCTCATCGTCATCATCAACGGGCACGGTGCGGACAATCATATCGCGGTGATCGAGCGGCTGAGCCGTGAGTTCAGCGCAGCAGGAGGTGTGCGCGTGGTGCCGTTCCTGGCATGGGCGGCGCCGGATGGTGCGCTCGACGTTGGCCACGCGGATGCGATCGAGACGGCACGGATGATGGCGCTCGACGCAGAGCGGGTAGATCTCGCGACGCTGCCGGCGGCGGACAAGCCACTCTACAACACCGAGTGGGGGATCGTCGATGCGCGGACGTTCCGCGGCGAGCCGACACCGGACCGCACGACGCGCAACGATCCGCGCGTGGGCACGTCACCGGAGTATGGTGAGGAGACGTTCGCAGTATCGGTGGCGTACATCGTGGACGAGGTCGAGCGGTTGTTGCAGGAGATGAGGTGAGGGGGGAGGTGCAGCGACGTCGCGTCACGATATCGCGCGTTTTGACACACACGGTTTCTGTAGTAGACTCATTCGCGGGGTAGCTGCGGATGTCGGTAGCCCGGCTAGCCAGACCCAACTGATGAAGACCTGTGCGGCTTCGTGGCATTTCGGGGACGTTGAACTCAGAGGGGAGGTCTGTAATGTCCGGAGGAAATGGCTGGCTGGTTGCTGTGTCTGTGTTGGTGTTGGTCTCCGTGCTCAGGGCTGGCGTGGCTGACGCGGCGACTCCCGAGCCGGTGCCGCAGGGTGCGTTCCGCGAGGCGCAGGACCACTCTGGAGCAACCCCGCTGACCCTCGACGAGATGGGGTCAACGATGAACGCTGAGCTCACGGCGCAGGGTTTCGAGACGGCGGGCGGTTACTTCGACATCCTCGATGTCACCGATTGTCCGGCGATCATTCCGGTGATGGGGATGTGTTATGCGATGAACCCCGCCGCACCCTATATCATGCCGGCAGTGCAGTCGTGGTACGACGAGTTCGTAGATCCCGCTACGGAATTGGCTTTCGGGCCGGTCCGCGCGGGGCATTCGTTCATCTTCCGGTTGGATCCACGCGAAGCCATCGTGGTATTCGCTGAACTGCCGCCACCGGCGCGGTATTTGGGTGCCCAGACCTATCTCTTCACGCGCCACGGCAGCATCGACACGACCAATGCTCGATACGCATTCGTGACGACATATACCCCCTCAGTGAAGGACGTGTTCTTCAGGCTGTCACCCAACGCGGAGCGGATGATGCTGTTTGGCAGCGTGAGCAACTCGATCAACAACGTGGTGATCGCCGAGCAATCGGGGAGCAGCTTCGGCCAGCAGCGGATATTCATCATCACGCCGGACCAGTACATGGATCGGACGATCAGGTCGTCCTTGGAAGCGACTGGAGTTCTCAGCACCACCATCTTCACAGAACCGATTTCATCGTTTGCGCAACTCGGTCTGGGCGAGGAGGCGGACGATTTCGTGTACGTGATGCGCTACGCAATGCCTGAGGATCCAGCTCTGGCGGATGAATGGCGCGAGACGCTGCCGTTGATGGTGATGCGCGTGCGGGACCGAGACCTCGCGCGTGCGCCGGAGCCATACCCGGCCGATTTCGAGCCGGAACCACGCACAGCGAACTCCGAAGTCGGCCTGATGGAAGACCTGGACCGGTTGAACGACGCAGTGAGAGCACACTGGGGGCTGTCCCCGTTGAGCCGTGCTGATTCCACGATACTCAATCATTTCCTCGAGTTACAGCGGCCGGATACGATGGACCTGATTGGACCGCACTGCGCAGGGAATACGATGCACTGTGTGGGCGACACGCAGGATACGAACTACAGCTACAGTACGTACCTGCCGCTGGAGCGCGGGGTGCTGAATGCGTTGGTGGGAACGCTGGGTACGGAAACGGGAAATGCGACCTACGTGGGGTTGGGCCTGACGCGTAAGGAAGACCTGGTGGGGTTCGCGAACGTGGATGACACGCAGTTGAAGGGGACCGCCGCGGGCTATGCGGATGGGATCATCGCGGACCCGGACAAATTTTTCGTGTGGTACGTGGGGCGCGATTGCAGCCGGGTGAGTGGGTCAAATTGCAGCGAGGTGTCGGAAGCGAACATACCCTACGGCGGAACGCTACGCATGTCGATACGCAACTACATCGTGCCGGGCTCGCGGCGTGGACCGGATACGCTGCCCAGTGGACCCGGTGGGCCGTCGCCGATCGTGGCACCGTGGTCGAATGTGATCCCCGGCCCGCAGTACCTGCCCATCGTCGTATCGGACGCGGTGATGGAGAGCGAGTAGGCGGGAGATGGGCTACGCCGGGCCGCATCGGTCCCTGAATTGATGCGAAGTTCTGCCGCGGCTGTGCTCCCTCTGGCTTCGACACCGTCCGCAATTGGGAAGGTCAGTCTCCGGATGCGAATGGTTTAGTGCTTCCCCCTGGAACGAATTGATTTTGCAGCGGAATGTGGATCAGTTTTTAGATGGAATCTACAATGGCGCCTGCTGAAGTCGCACAGGCCGCGCTTCCGCTGCAACTAAAAACCCCGCTCTGACGAATCAGAGCGGGGTTTTTAGTTGTTCCCGCTCCAGTACCCCACGCAGCACTGCCGCCACTCTGCGCCTCGCAACCAGCCGATTCCGACCCGCCCCGTCGCATGACTCACCCCAAATCACGCGGACGCCAGCCTCTTTCCGCCATCCTCTGCCTCGGAAACGCGAGTAGTACCACTTCTGCGGATGCCACTGGTACCATTTTCCTATGCCATAAAGTGTCAAGTAGTACCATTTTACCATTGAATGTTGGCTATCGATGTTATATGATCATATATATACAGATCAATGTGATTAACGGTGGTGCAGGCACGGTGGGAAAATTGGTAGGATCGGGAACAATGAGCAGCACAACACACGCGTCAATCGAAAGCGAAAAGGCGACGTTACGGCTGACCACGGAGTCGGTCGCGATTACTCGTGACGGGGCGAGCGATGAGTGGTACGGGGGCCGATTTGTCATGCGCATCCTGGCTTCCGCGGGGCTGTTGCTGGCAATCTCGGTTCTGTGGAGCGTGGCCGGTTTTGGTCCGGTGTGTTTCGCCGAAGACCCCGAGGGACAGCTCGAGCATTCTATCTTCCTCCCGATCGTTGGCAAGGGGGAGGGCGCAGGATCCATCGACGAGCCACCGGCGCCCACGCCGACTCCGACAGCTACTCCCGTGCTCGGAGTGGCTGATTACTACGTCGATTCGACGAATGGCTCCGACTCCAACCCGGGAACGTCCAGAGATCAGGCCTGGAAGACCATCCAGAAGGCCGCGAATACGATGCAGTCCGGCAAGACCGTCACGGTGATCGCTGGCAATTACAGCGAACGAGTACGGGTCAGCCGCTCCGGCTCATCCGGCGCTCCGATCACGTTCCAGGCGGAACGCGGCGTCACGTTGAAGGGTTTCACGGTGTACGCCAGTTACATCAGTATCCTCGGCTTCGATATCACCGATACGGCCGATGCCTGGGTCGATGGTTGGGGCATATACATCAAAGGTAGTAATTGTGTCGTCAGCGACAACTACATCCACTATGCCACGCACGGTGGAATTCTTCTCGATCACGATGCCTACAACCAGGCTCAAACCAGCAATTGCACGATCACCAACAATCGCCTGTATCGCAATAGCCAGGTAGGAATCGAGGTACGGGGAAAGAACCACTTGGTCGAGAACAACGAAATCTGGGGGACGATCCAGTACCATCCAAGCTGGGCCAATCCACCGAGCTGGCTCGACGCGGATGGAATGAGGTTCTTCGGCTCAGGACACGTCTTCAGAAAGAACTACATCCACGACATCACGTTCGCGGATCCCGAGAACGTTAATCCGCATATCGATTGCTTCCAGACATGGGATGAGCCTGCGCTTGGTTCCGCCAAGGACAGCCTGATCGAGCAGAATGTCTGCTGGCTAAACGTCGAGCTTGGAGCACCGAACGCGGCAACCAAGTTCATCCAGCTTGGGGCGAATGCGAGTGGTCTGACAATTCGCAACAACGTCAGCCGTGCGTATCTGGGGATTCTCCTCGAGGACAATGCTACAAACAACCGGGTAGTCAACAACGTGTTGGTGTCGGATCCATCCAAGCAGTCCGGAGGATATATTCAGGCATTTGGGCTGACGAGTTCACCCAATAACACCTTCAAGAACAACATCATCTACAACTTCGCGAATCCGTACATCAATGCGGACAGCCAGTCGCGAAGTGGCTTGGATGCCGGCTACAATATCGTATACCGGAGTGACGGGCAGACACTTGCTGGCTCGCCCTATCCCAACGATTTATGGGGAGTAGATCCGAAATTCGTTAATGCAGGCGGACAGGACTTCCGTCTGCTCGAAGGCTCGCCCGCCATCGACACCGGGATCCAACTGGCGTACGTGCCAAACGATTTCGATAACGTCCCACGCCCACAGCATGCCGCTTACGACATCGGTGCGCACGAGCAGGCCACACTCCTCGCCGCGAACCTTCCCTGATCTGAACTCTGGATAGAAACGCGGGAGCTTGCGCTCCCGCGTTTCGTTTGCCGCCCGCAGAGCGTTCGCCTGGCTCCCCTGGAAGCGACTTCCCACCCTTTCGCGAGAGCGCCCGCATTAACCTTCCATCCCGCCAGTGGTCACGAGTCGCCGATTCCACCTGCGGCCGCATGCCCTTCTCCGGGTCTGTGACGCGCCCGCCGGGAGCGTCGATCTCATCCGCATTGCCTCCGGATCTCGCCCAAAATCACATTGACAGACACCGCAACCTATGATACAATTTCTTAACAGATTACGCGCGGATACATACGTGCCACATGGGGCGGAAAGCCAACTGGCGATCTCATGGATATTGCGGAGCAAATTCGGACCTACGTGTCGCGGAACTTTCTGTACAGCGACGGAGAGTATCCGTTCCACAATGACGCCTCGTTCTTGGAAGAAGGTATCATTGCCTCTATTGGGGTGTTGGAGCTGGTCCTGTTCGTTGAAGAGACGTTCGGCGTAGTCATCGACGACCAAGAAGTCACTCCGGAACACTTCGACTCGGTTAGCAGGCTGGCGGAATTCGTACGCGGGAAAATGGAGATGTCCGGCTAGCAGCGCGGCTTGAGGTTCGCGTCTTCCCTCTCTCGTAGCGCAATAGGATGACACCGAAACGCCGTAGGCGTGCTTGAGGAGTATCACTGCGGGGGCAAGTCATGCTGGTCCAGGATTTCTTACACGGCTCCGTTGCGCGCTACCCGAATAAGACTGCGCTGGTTTGCGCGGGGCAGCGCTTGACCTATGCCGAGATCGATTCGACAGCCAACCGCCTCGCCACTGCGATGCTGGCAGAGGGTCTCGAGCGCGGTGACCGCGTAGTCATCTACTTGAACAACTCGGTCGAAGCGGTGATGAGCATCATGGCGACGCTGAAGGCGGGTGGCGTGTTCGTGGTCGCCAATCCGGAGACGAAGCTGGAGAAGCTCGTTCACCTCGTCGACGACAGTGGTGCCTTGATCCTCGTCAGCGATTCCAGGAAAGCTCCCCTGATTCAACAGGTGTTGCTCCAGACACCCTCCGTCCGCTGTACCGTGTATTGCGGCGAGCCCGCAGCACCCACCGGCAGCGCTACGGCCCGCAGCCTGGATTTCGCTCATATCCAGGCCGGCTATCCTGACGCGCGCCCATCGCAAACCAATATCGATCTCGATCTGGCGTGCCTGATCTACACCTCGGGCACGACCGGCGACGCGAAGGGCGTCATGAGCGATCATAGCAACGTCGTGTTCGCCGTGAATTCGATCACTCAGTACCTCGGCAACGTGCCGGAAGACATCGTCATCGATGCGCTGCCCCTTTCCTTCGATTATGGTTTGTATCAGCTCCTGATGACCTTCAGCTTCGGCGGTACCCTGGTGTTGGAGCGGACGTTCGCATATCCGGCGCAGATACTGCGCACGATCGAGCGCGAGCGGGTCACCGGCTTCCCCTGCGTGCCGACCATGTTCGCGATGTTGATGCAGATGGATCTGACGCCCTACGATTTGTCGAGTCTGCGCTATTTGACCAATACGGCGGCGGCACTGCCACCCGAGCACGTGGCCGAGAT
>ENA-OSEO01004376-OSEO01004376.1-sediment-metagenome-genome-assembly--contig:-NODE-4376-length-14983-cov-3.544747_pt1 | contig 14983 bp, 16 predicted proteins | sample MGYA00237883_ERZ534232 | MGnify/ENA metagenome assembly ERZ534232 | reverse complement strand
GCCTTTGTGGAATATAAGTTTTCCCACCAGTGGGACGCGGAGTTGGAAAGCCATTCATTCCTCGCCGCGGATGGTACTGTGCAGCGAGGCACCGCCACCTTCGACTACACCAGCCACCGCATCGTCTTGGGCGTGGCCTATCATTTCTGATCTCTCTTCCCACCAGGCGCTGATGCAAGAGGCGGCCCCAGGCCGCCTCTTTTATGCCGGACAAGCACCACAACTCCCTGGCTTATTGCACCCGTTCTTCTCCCGGGTCCACCTGGAATTTCAGGGCTTCGGGCCGGTGGGTCCGGTCGATGTACCGGTTCCAAATATCCCGGAGGTCCTGGATGGCCTGTTTCACCTCCAGTTCCACCCCCGCAGCCCGGAGTTGCCCCAGACAATAATAAAGCTCATTGAGTAAGCGGATCTGGGTGACGCTCACCACCTGTTCGAAATCCTCCTCCGGCAGGGAAGGGAGGTCCACTTTTTCGATTTCGGCCAACTCTACCAGGATCTCTTCGGCAATGCCGGTGAGCATGTCCTGGTAATAATGGGGGCCGCTCAGGTCCAGGACGCGGCCCCGGCTCATATTTATGGTTTTAGGCGTAGGCATCAGCAAGCTATTTTGTCTTCCAGGTAATGGGCAATGGCGGCGTCATAAGCGCTGGTGAGTTTAAAGACCTTCCGGGCCAGCCGGAAGCGGGTGCCCAGGTTGGTGGCGCCTTTGTTCAGTTTGATCTCTTCCATGAGGTGGTGATAGTCGGCCGGGTCCACCACCACGGTGACCGCCTGGTAATTTTTGGCCGCGGCCCTGAGCAGGGTGGGGCCGCCGATATCGATGTTTTCGATGGCGTCTTCCAGGGTGCAGCCGGGTTGGGCCACGGCTTTTTCAAACTGGTAGAGATTGACCACCACCAGGTCGATGGGCTGGATTTGGTGTTTGACCATCTGCTCCACGTGCCCGGGCAGGTCCCGGCGGCCCAGGATACCGCCATGGATTTTGGGGTGCAGGGTCTTCACCCGGCCGTCCAGCATTTCCGGAAAGCCGGTGTAATCGGAGACTTCCTTTACCTGCACGCCGCCTTCCCGCAGCATCTTGGCCGTGCCGCCGGTGGAGAGGATTTCCACCTGGTATTGGGTGAGAAACTGGGCAAACTCCAGCAAGCCGCCTTTGTCGGTAACACTCATCAACGCCCGGGATATGGGTTTCATTTTTCCCTCCATAACTATCTTAAATTTTAAGATAAATCTTTGCCTGTCAAGTGGTCCTGCGCACTTGGTTTTCAAACTTCGGACCGTTTGGGGAGGACACTACTACAGGAGGGGCGGTTATGCAAGAGGGGGAATATGGGGGAAAAGGTTAAAGGGGGAAAAGGAGAAAGGGGGTTCGAGCCAAAATAACTTTTCCCCTTTTTGAAAGTAGCTATTTTTCTTCCCTGAAGCCGCTGCTTCGCGGTAAAATAATTCTATGCGTTACGTCATCATCGGCGCCAGCGCCGCGGGACAGGCCGCGGCCGAAACCCTGAGGCAGTGGGACCCCCAGGGCTCCATCACCGTGATCAGCGATGAGGCCCAACCCCTCTACAGCCGCCCCCTGCTCACCTACCTGTTGAGCGGGGAAATCAGACCGGAGAAGGTTTGGCTGAAGGGCGCAGATTATTTCCAGGAATGGGGGTTCGAAGCCCGGCTGGGGGAAGAGGTGGTCCAGGTGGTCCCGGCGGACCGGGAAGTCCGGCTGGCCTCGGGCCGCGTCTGTCCCTATGACCGGCTGCTCATCGCCTCCGGGGCCCGGCCTAAGGTGCCGGGCATCCCCGGGGAAGACCTGGAGGGGGTCTTTACCCTGCGCACCCTGGCGGATTGGCGGCGTCTGGAGTCCGGACTTGAAGGGGTGCGGCAAGTAGTGGTGGTGGGCGCGGGCGCGGTGGGCCTCAAAACCGCGGATGCTTTGATGCGTCGAGGATTTGAGGTAACCCTTCTGGCCCGGGGGGCCCAGCCCCTCTCCCGCATGCTGGATGCCACCGCGGCAGCCATGCTGATGGACGCGGTAGCCACCATGGGCATCGACCTGCGCTGCCATTCCTGGCCGGTGGCCCTTAAGGGGGACGGGGGCCGGGTTAAGAAGCTCATCCTCAATAGTGGGGAGGAACTCCCGGCCCAAGCCGTGCTCTTTTCCGTGGGGGTGACGGCCAACGTGGATTTTCTGGAGGGCACGGGCCTGGGCGACCCAGGCGGGATTCTGGTGGACCGTAAATTGCGCAGCCGGGACCCCCGGATTTTTGCAGCCGGGGATTGCTGCCGGCCGCATCACCTTTTAAGCCCAGGGCAATGGCCCTATCACATCTGGCCGGCGGCCGTGGACCAGGGCCGGGTGGCCGGGGCCAATATGGGGGGTGGGAGCCGCCTCTACCCCGGCCTCTTGCCGCAAAACAGCCTCTCCCTTCGGGGCTTCAAGATCATCTCCGGCGGTCTGGGACCCCATGACACCAAAGACTGCGAGATAGTGGCCGAACTTGACCAGTCCCGGGGCCATTACCGCCGCCTGGCCTACCGGGAGGGCCGTCTGGTGGGTTTGACCCTGGTGGGCGCGGTGGCCGAAGCGGGCATCTATTTCCAACTCATGGCCCAAGGACTGCCGGCGCCGGAGCCGGTGACGCCGGGGCTGCTGTGGGGCTGAAAAAAATCTTTTCGGGGCCCATAACCCCAAGGGGATAATTTTATGAAAACCGTAATCGTCCGGCCTGAGCGTTGTGTGGGTTGCTGGCAGTGCCGCCTGGCCTGTGCGGTAGAGCATTCCCAGACGAAAGATTTGGCCGCAGCCTTAGGCGAAGAGGTGCGCCCCCGGCCCCGGTTGCGCATCTATCCCGGCAGACAACACCTGGCCTTTCCCAACAAGTGCCGCCACTGCGAGCCTGCGCCTTGTCAAGCGGTGTGCATTGCCGGGGCCATCCACCGCACTCCCCGGGGCACAGTGGACATCGACCCGGGCAAGTGCATCAATTGCGCCATGTGCGCCATGGCCTGCCCCTTCGGGGTGCTGACCTACGCCTCCCTTTATAAGGCCCCGGACCACCGGGCGGTGGCCCTGAAGTGCGACCAGTGCCCGGAACGGGAAGCCCAGGGCCGGGTCCCGGCCTGCGTGGAGGCCTGCAAGGTGGGGGCCCTGACCTATGGGGAATGGCAGGAGACCCAGGAAGACAAGGGCCGGGTCCTGGCCCAGGCGGTCTTTGCTTCCTTGCAGTCCCCCCGGGAAACGGAACCCTCCCTCCCCGATAACCTCCGGGTCTGGCGGCTGTTATCTTGAGGTCCCGGCTTGGCCGAGGGCGCGGGATAAGCTGACTGCTCTCAGTTGACGGCAGTCAGCTTAATAACCGCGCTCCTTTTTTTGCAGAAAGTTGGCCGCTTTTCCCCCGCATCAGCCGGCAACCTAATTGAATGGTTCGTAAAAATTTTTTGATAAATTTATTTTATGAAACCCGCCCGGATTTCCGATTATCATGATGATGGGTGAAGCCTGTCTAAAATATCTTTGCGCTGCCATGACCGATCTATGAAGCAAATCCTCGACCATGACTTGAAGACCAGTAAAATCGCCGCCCCCGCCATCGGGGAGGAAAGGGGAGGGTATATCCCTCTGCCGCTGCGCAATCTGACGGCCGGCGATGAAATTCCTTTCGACGTCTACCTCAAGGTGAAAAACAAAGGGGAGCAGGACCCGAGATTTATCATGGCCTGTCCCCAAAACGAGGTTTTTAAACAGGAGTGGTATAAGAAGCTTAAGTCCCTGGAGATTCAGTGGCTCTACTATTCCCAGGAAAATGAAGCCAAAGTTCTGGATTACCTGGACCGCTCTTTGGAAAAGGTGCTGCCGGATGAAACCCGGCAACCGGAGGAGAAGGTCACCCTGCTTTATGACACCACCCTGATCTGCGTGCGCAATTTCTTTACTTCAGAGCAGATCAGCGCCGGTCCCCAGATGTTTAGGGCCCTGCGCCTGATTGACAGCATGTTCGATTTGATGAAAGGTGGAGTCGATTTCCATCGCTCCATCCTGGACATCCGGCGCCATGATCATGTCCTCTATAACCACTCCCTCAATGTCTGTTTTATGGGTCTGGCCTTCGTCAGCTTCCTGGGCTGGGACGCCCAAAAGGCCCAGAATTTCGGGTTGGGAGCCATGCTCCACGATATCGGCTTGATTCAACTGAAGCCGGAGCTGCTGGGCAAGGATGTTCCCCGGAACGGCTACAAGCCCACGGACTCCCATCCCGCCGTGGGTTACAAGATAGTCTCCAATATGCCCGGGTTGCGGCGGGAAGTGAGATACATGGCCTTGCAGCATCATGAAAACGGGGATGGGTCCGGCTATCCCGCGGGCTTGAAAATTAATGCCATCGACCCCTGGGCCCGGGTTCTGCGGATTCTGGACCATTATGAAGTCCTGACCAGCGGCAATGCCCATAACCGCCCCCTGTCTTCCAAAGAGGCCCTCATGGAAATGGCCGGTCTCCAGGAGAAAAAGGTCTTTGATATGAATTATTTTATGAATTTCATTAAATTCATCGGCAAAACTTAAAAGGCGGTTTTCCGTTTTTCGTTTTCCGTTTTCAGTAAAAGATTTTAAATTTACAAAAATAAAGGGGCAAAAGGCTGGCTTTTGTCCCTTTAGCTTTTTTCAAACCAATTCTTCTCTTTGTTAGCTATATAGTTAAGCCATTGTTTATTATTGTTATTTAACGGAAAACGGAAAACAGAAAACTGCTTTAAACATAAACCAACGGCGGGGCGTCATTTTTGCGCTCCACGATTTCCCCCATTTCATAAGCCTCTTCCTGGAGGCCCTGGAGGCGCAGCAGCACGTCCGCCACCTGATCAGGGGCCACCACCAACACCATGCCGATGCCGTTATTAAAGGTCCGGAGCATCTCCTCTTCAGGGATGTTGCCTTTCTCCTGGAGAAACTTGAAAATGGGGGGCACCGTCCAGGATTGACGCTGGATCACCGCCTGGCAGGAGCGCGGCAGAATGCGGGGCAGATTATTGGTCAAACCGCCGCCGGTGATATGGCAGATGCCGCTTAAGGGAAAATCCCGGAGGAGATTGAGCACCGTCTCCACGTAGATGCGGGTGGGCTTGAGGAGTTCATCTCCCAGGGTCCCTCCCAGTTCCGGGATTTCCTCCATCACCCCGTAGCCATGCAGCTCTAGCAGGACCTTGCGCGCCAGGGAGAAGCCATTGGCATGCAGGCCGTTGGAGGCAATGCCGATGAGGCGGTGGCCCACGGCGGTATCCGAGCCGTCGATAATCTGGCTCCGGTCCACCACTCCCACCACGAAACCGGCCAGATCGTAATCCCCGGGTTTGTAGAGACCCGGCATCTCCGCGGTTTCGCCGCCGATCAGGGAACAGCGGGCTTGCAGACAGCCGTTGGTGATGCCTTCCAGTATTTGCACTGCGGTTTGCGGGGCCAGCTGGCCCATGGCCAGATAATCCAGGAAAAATAAAGGCGTGGCCCCATGGGTGATAATGTCATTGGCGCACATGGCCACCAGATCGATGCCGATGGTATGGTGGCGGTCCATGAGCACGGCTACGATGATTTTGGTTCCCACCCCGTCGGTGGCGGAAACCAGCACCGGGTCCTTATACTGCTGGGCGTTAAGATGAAAGAGGCCGCCGAAGCCGCCGATCTCCCCTAAAACGCCGGTGCGGAAGGTGGACTTAACCAGGGGTTTGATCTTATCGACAAAGGCCTCGGCCTTATCAATATCGACCCCCGATTCTTTATAGGTTATGCCATCCATCTCCTTTTATCCCCCCCGGCTTGAGGGCCTGCGGGCTGCTCCGGAATTAACTGTGATCCTGGTCTCCTGAAAGTTTGCAGAAATCTTCTTTCTGACAGTTGGAGCAGGTGTGTGGGTCCTCCCCCCCTTGTGGGGGAGCGGCCTCCCGGTGGCCACAGAAGCGGCACTCCAGAAATTTGCCCACCAGGCGATAATCTCCCCCCTCGATGCGAATGGCTTTGCCGTGGGCCAGGGCATCAGCCACTGCCTTATGAGCCCGGGCCAGCATACGAGTCACCGTGGGCCGGGAAACCTGCATCTGTTTGGCCACCTCTTCCTGGTTCAGACCCAAAAAATCAGACAACCGCATGGCCTCCATTTCATCAATGGTGATCACGGTATGCTCCACGGACCGGAGGGGAATCCCCTGGGGCTTAAAAAAAGTCACCCCCGGTTCCATCTTCACCCACCGGCACTTTTTAGGTCTGGCCATTAACCCAGGTCTCCAGCTCTTGGTGTCCTTATTTTTAAGGCCGCGGCCCCCTTCTGTCAAGGGAATAAACCGGGTATAAGCCCATACCCGGTGCGTCAGGCATTGACGAATATGGGAAAGCAGCATATCTTGAAGTATTATTTCGGGAGAAGGAAAAAGATGAGCGCACCGCGATATTTTGACCAGGTGGAGGAATGCGCCGCCTTTCTGGGCCGGAATTGGGACACGCCACCGGAATGGGGCATTATCCTGGGAACCGGCATGGGGCTTTTGACCGGGCAGATGGAAGAGGAAGGCAGTCTCCCCTACGAGGAACTACCCCATTATCCCCGGGCCACCAGTCCCAGCCACCGGGGCCACCTGAGCTGGGGCCGCCTCGCCGGTGCCCGGGTGCTCCTCTTCCAGGGGCGGCTGCATGCTTATGAGGGCTACTCCCTGCGCCAGGTGACCTTCCCGGTGCGGGTGATGGCCGCCCTGGGCCTCAGCAAACTGGTCCTCACCAACGCCGCGGGGGGGCTCAATCCCCTCTTTCAGGCGGGAGAATTGATGCTCATCCGGGACCACATCAACTTCCTGGGGGACAGCCCCCTGACAGGGGAGAACATCGATGCCTGGGGGCCCCGATTTCCCGATCTCAGCCGGGTCTATGACCGCTCCTTGATGCAGGTGGCGGAGGAGACGGCCCTCAAGAGGGGTCTGGTACTACGGCAAGGGGTATATGTGGCGGTCAAAGGCCCCCACCTGGAAACCCCGGCAGAGACCAGGTTTCTCAGGCTGATCGGCGCGGACGCGGTGGGTATGTCCACCGTGCCCGAGGCCATCTGTGCGGTGCACGCCGGTCTTCAGGTCCTGGGGGTCTCCGTGCTCAGCAATCTTAATCTCCCGGACGCCATGGCCCCCACTTCTTTGGAAGAGATAGTGGCCACCGTGGCCCGGGCCGAACCTCAGCTGGTGCAACTGCTTCTGGGAATTTTGGAGCAAACTGCTGCCGCCAGGGCTTAACTCTTTTTCTTCCGGGGCTTTCTGGGAGCCTTGGCCTTTGGGGGGGCCTTGGCGGGAGCGCTTTGGGTCTCATGAGTCTTGGCCGGCAGCGGCGACTCCGGAGTCGGTGTGGCCTTGAGCAGGCGCGAGGGTGCCGTTGCGGCGGCGCTGGCGGATTCCAGCACATACACCCGCTCTTTCGAGGGTAAACTCTCCAGGGAATGGCCGCAGTTGGCGCAAGTCTTTAAAAAGAGGGGGTTAGGCGTTTGACATTTCGGGCACTTCATCCACAGCCCCATTAACATCCTCCGGGCGTTTTTGGTTACAATTAGCAGACCCTGGGCTATTCTTCAAGGTTTTTCTTACAATTAATCGCTTCTGGACTATATTTCCGGGAGATGGAAGCGCAACCTCAAAACATAAGGAAGAAACTTTCATGAAAAAAATAGTGATTACCACGGATCAAGCCCCCCCTGTCGTTGGACCCTATACCCAGGCCCTGGCCGCCGGCCCCTTGGTCTTCCTCTCCGGCCAGATTCCCATGGACGCCAGCGGCAAGATGGTGGAAGGGGACATTGTCGTGCAAACCGTGCAGGTGATCCAGAATATCAAGGCTGTTCTGGCCGCCGCGGGCCTCACTCTTAAAGACGTGGTGAAGACCACCGTCTACCTGGCCGACATGGCGAATTTTATGGAAATGAACCGGACCTATGGCGAATTTTTCCCGGAACACCCCCCGGCCCGGACCACCATCCAGGCCGGGGCCCTGCCCAAGGGCGCGGCCATTGAAATAGACGCCATCGCCCTGAAAACGGGCTAGTAGATGGTGGGGGGACTGGGATTCTATGGGTGGGTTTTATAGCATTTGCCACAAGTTCTTTCCTCTTATTCCCTCTCCCCCCGACGGGGGGAGAGGGTCAGGGTGAGGGGGGGCGGAAAAAACTTTCGGCCAACCGGTATAAGCCCGCCCCTGCAGCCGTGCCCCCTCCAGCCCTGGACATTCTGACGCCGGGATGCCAGCATGCGCACCTTTCAGGAAATTAAGGACAACTACCGGTTCACGGAAGCAGAAATGGCAACTCTGGGAAGCCTGTTGCCGGTGGTGGAGCCCCACGCCGACCAACTGGTAAGCGATTTCTACCTGCTCTTCCAGCAAATGCCGGACGCGGCCAAGTTTCTCCAGGACAACTCCCGTATGACCAGGCTGATGGTGGCGCACCGCACCTGGCTGCTGGGCCTGTTCCAGGGGCCCTTCGATGAGCGCTATTACCAGCGCCTGCAACGTATCGGCCACGCCCATGTGCGCATCGGCCTGTCGGCTCATTTCGTTTATGTGGGGATGAATTTCCTGCGCCTGCAACTCGAGCAGATTATCGACACGGAAGTGGAGGAGCAGCGCCGGGAGCCGGTTCTGCGCGCCCTGCAGAAGATTCTGGACCTCAACCTGGATATCATCGCCCGGACCTATCATGAAGAGGAGATGCGCCGGGTTTTTCTCTCCTACCGGTTGGACAACGCCTTGATCCGCTTTGCCAATCGCTTCACCTTTGGCCTCAATATGCTGCTGCTTGTTGGCCTCATCGGCCTGTCGCTGGGAGTGGTGGCGGTGCTGGCCCTGGATATCAGCATGATCTTCACGGGCAGCCCGGAAAAAGGCCTGGTATCGGCTTTAGGGTCCCTGCTGATCCTTTGGCTGATGATCGAATTGCTGGAGGCGGAGGTGGATCGTCTGCAAGGAGGTCACTTTCAGTTGTCCCTGTTTGTGGGGGTGGCCCTGGTGGCCTTTATCCGCAAAGTGCTGGTGGCCTCCCTGGCCCATGAGCCCCTCCAGGTGGAACTTCTTTATTTGGCCGGCATTTTGATTCTGGGGGCGATTTACTGGCTGGTGTCCCGGACCGAAAAACGGGGAAGTTGAGAAAAGCTAGACTGCTCCGCCGCTGGACTCCGGCGGGGCCTCGGCCGCGGGCGGAGTTTGTGGCGCTTCCTCCAACTCCACTTTTTCCGCAAAACGATAGGGCAGCCGGATAGTCACGGTGGTCCCCCGGCCTACCTTACTGTCCAGGGTGATGACCCCCCGGTGTTCATCCACAATCTGCCGCACAAAGACCATACCTAAGCCGGTGCCGCCGATCTTGGTGGTGTAAAAGGGCACGAAGACCTTGTCCACCACGTCCGGAGGCATACCTTTACCCGTATCCTGAATGGTCAGAACCGCGTAGTCCTTTTCCACCAGGGTGCGCACGGTAATCTTGCCCCGGGGGCGGGTGGCTTCCACCGCGTTGCGGATCAGGTGGGAGATGGCCACTTTCAGCAGATGGCCGTTGAGGCGCCCCACCAGAGGCTCGGGGTGAAAACTGGTGACCAGGGTAATATTTTTGGCGTTAAGCTCCGGCCGCAGCAACTGCAGGGTGGTGCTAACGATACTGTTGAGGTCCTCCTGGTTGAAAAAGGACTCTTTTCTCTGGGCCAGGGATTCAAAACGGCTCACCATCTGCTCGATGCGCCGGGCTTCCTCGGCGATGGTCGACAGCCAGGCCCGGGTGGGATCATCCGGGTCGGTCTTCCTGAGGAGGCGATGGCTGAAGCCGCCGATGACGTGCAGCGGATTGCGGATGCCGTGGGCCATGCCTAAGGCCATCTCCGACATGGTGCGCTCCATCACCAGGGCTTCCATCTCCCGGTTGAGGGCCAGGATCTCATGGCTGGTTTCTTCCAGATGATGATGGTCCGCTTCCATGCGGCGATAGAGGCGCTGGATGCGGTGGAAAAAGAGGGTGGTGGCGGCGATGACCACATAGATGATGCTGTCCAGACCCCCGAAGACTCTCCGGAGCTGCCACAGGCTCTGGCTGGGGCCGTAATAATTGATGATTTCTTGCAGAAAATGGGAAACGGCGTGGGAGATGGAAAAAATGACGAAACCCATGGTGAGCCAGTCCAGGAACAACCACAGAGCGTTTTCCGGATCCCGGGCCGTCAGGCGCCGGGTAATTCTGAGGGAAAGAAGGGAGAAGACCAGAACCGCAACGCTGCCCAGAACTTGGAAAAACCAGATGGGGAAGAGGGGCATGGTGGTCATGGCGTTTCGGATTGGGACTCCTGGGCCAAGACCTTCAGCCCCCGGTAATAGAGGTAGAAGGCCGGAATCAACAGGGCAAAATGGTCGATCTTAGTGATGTAGTATAACCAGGTTTCCGTATTCTCCATGAGCAGGCGCTCGGACAGGCCGTGGCCCAAGATGACCGGGTTGGTCAAGCCCCATTCCAGGGTATGGCCCGCCACGGAGTCCAGATTCCACCACGCCAAAATGGCACAACCCCAGATTAGATAGAGAAACCCTCGATATCGTTGCAGCTTCTCGTGGCGCATGGCGAAAATGAAAAAGACCATGGCCGCAAAGAAGAGGAGGTGGGCGAATTGGTGGACATAGGAGCCTTGGGTGCCCCATTCGAACCAGCCCTGGGCCAGGGCATACCTGGGAGAGAAAAGAAGAAGTACGAAAACCCCGGAGAGAATTTGCGTCAGCCAGCGGGTCATCGGTTACGCCTCACAACCTTATTATTGGTATATCCGGGGCAATTGTCAATGAGGGTATGAGTACCAACAGTAGGAAAGCAGTTTCTTCCTTTAACTCCCTCCCCCTTGAGGGGGGAGGGCCGGGGTGGGGGTGAGGGATTTTTTCCACTCTTAATGAAAAATCAGGTCTGGTAGCCCAGCATCCGCAGGGCCCGGGGGTCCTTGCGCCAGTTTTTCCACACCTTGACCCAGAGTTCCAAAAAGACCCGGCAGCCCAGGAGGTCCTCCATCTCCACTCTGGCCTCCTGGCCCACGGTCTTGAGCAAATGCCCTTTTTTGCCGATGACGATGCCCTTCTGGGAAGGCCGCTCCACGTAAATCACCGCCCGGATGGACACCAGGTCCGGCCGCCGGCTCTCATCGAATTCCTCGACGTTCACCGCCACCGCGTAGGGCATCTCTTCCCCCAGGTGGTGGAGCAGGCGCTCCCGGATCAGTTCCGTCACCAGGAAGCGTTCTGACTGTTCCGTGACCAGGTCTTCTTCGTAAATGGGCGGGGCCTTGGGCAGCAATTTAATGATTTCGGTCTCCAACTCCGGCAGGCCGTCCCCCAACAGGGCGCTCACCGGCACCACCGGACTTTGGGGAAAAAGCCGGTGATAGGCTTCCATCAACGGCAGGAGCTTGGGTTTGGAGATCAGGTCGATCTTGTTGATGGCCACCACCAGGGGTTGGGAGAGCTCTTGCAGATGGGGGAGCAAGACCCGGTCTGCGGGGTCCGGGGGCCGGTGCTCCACCAGCCAGACCACCACGTCCGCGGCCGCCAGGGCGCTTAAGGCTGCGTCCACCAGGCTCTGGTTCAAAGGCCCTTTGGCCTCGAGCACCCCTGGAGTATCCAGATACAACAACTGCACCCCGGGCTTATTGACGATCCCCAAGAGCCGGTGCCGGGTGGTCTGGGGCTTAGGCGAGGTAATGGCCAGCTTCTCCCCCACCAACTTATTGAGCAACGTGGACTTCCCCACATTGGGCAAGCCGATGAGGGCGACGTGGCCGCATTTGAAGCCGTTTCCGGTTTTCGGTTTTAGGTTTTCGGTGGTCATGGTTGAATTGAGGGAGGGAGTTGAAAACCAGGGCTTTTTCTTATGCTGTGATTCCAACTATTACTAAAGGAACTGCTGGTACGCCTCTTCCCTGTCTGACTACATTGTAAAGCTCCCCCTCATAGTATGCCACACCGGAGCTCATAAGGGATTATTCATCGATAAAAATTAATGGAAGCACCCCTGTCTCATCATAGTCTGGATTCATTTTCTCACGCCATCTCCGTTCTTGTTCTTCAGCATCGGTTTTTCTTTTGAAGCCTCGCACTTCATCCGGAAAACCTCTCCATACTTTGACAGCAATCCAGAAAATTTCGTTTTCTTGTCCTTCCATAATCATCCTATAATTCTTTTGATAGTCGTTTATGCCACATATAGACATTTGGGTACTCAAGGAAATTACAATTATCTCCAAGTTTACTCAAAGAAAAGGTGGGACGATATAATTGACGTACAAATAAAGCCCTTCTATCTCCATTCGATACTATGCTATAAGTTGCCTTTGAGTTCGGCGACATTAAATGAACATCATTAAAGCGAAGAAGTCCTGAATAGATTGGAGTGGAATGTTCAACTTCGAAAAGGGCCCTAAGTTTTCCTGCCCCTCGTTCTATCCATATTACATCTATTTCGGCTAGAATATCTTCAATTCGATTATATTCAAAAGGAATTTCAGCATTAAATTTAAATTGCTTAGTTAGATTCCAGTCCAGTTTGCCTCGATCATTTCTCGGAATCCAAATGTCATAGCCTTTGGTTGCTCCTATCGAGCCAAGGAGGGTCTGGACTTGAACATGGGAAAGATCAGGATAGTCAGTCAATTGGGATTTTGTTATTAAAGAATCGAGTTGATCCCATCCAAAGTATGCTTCTACATTGAATTTACCTGCATTGGCAATATAAAGATCGGTCCCGGCGTCTTGCAAAAAAACCTGTGCCTTATATTGCCCATCGCTCGCGGGAGATACAGAGTGAAAAACATCTTCAAAGTCAGAGAAGGGTATGAATAACGGTTCTAATTGATCTTGCCACAAGAAACAGATGACAGCATGCTGCCCTTCCAACTTCTGTAAATCTTTCTGCCTCAATCCATAGAATGTCTGTCCACGTGTGTGGACTTTCGAATATCGAATATATACTCGTCCTGCTCCATTCCCTAAATCATATAGCGATAGACTATCATCGAGTCTGTGAATGTTACCATATCTTTTCTTAAGATCGTTAAGAAAGGTTTCTTTGGTAATATTGGCCATAGCAACTAATTCGTATCAATCAACAGGTCGAAACATACATTATTTTTCGGAGTTCTATCATGGAACTAGAATATTAAGGAGGGCAATTTAAGTCAACATTTTTATTTCTTCATCACCCCCGCCCCCGCCGGCGGCCGCCGAAGATCAGGCCCAGGCCCGCTAAAATAACGCAAGTCCAGGCGAAGACGTCGCCGTATCGGGTGTAGAGGCTGCCGCCTTTGAGCCAGGGTAGGTCCAGGGCCTGGGCCGCGGGGACGAAGAGGTCGGATTGCCAGAGGATGCGGCCGTCGGCGCCGATGAAGGCGCTGATGCCGGTGTTGGCGGCCCGGGCCATGCAGACGTGGTTTTCCACGCTTCTGAGCACGGCCATGGCCAGGGACTGGTAAGGCGCGCTGGTGGTGCCGTACCAGGCGTCGTTGGTCAGATTGACCAGCAGACGCGCGCCGTTTTTCACCTGGGCCCGGGACAGGTCGGGAAAGATGGATTCAAAACAGACGAGGGGTCCCACGTCCCCTTCCGGCAGGGCCACCACCCCTCCCACCTTGCCTTCGGTGAAGTCCCCCACCATGAGCACCATCTTGCCGAGGAAGGGAAAAAAGCGCTTTAAGGGCACATACTCCCCGTAGGGCACCAGGTGGGCCTTGTCGTAATACCCCGCCACGTTGCCGTCCGGGGCCAGGAGGTAGGCCCGGTTGTAATACTTCTCGCCCTGGGCGGTGAGGTCCATGGCGGGTGCGCCGAAGAGGAGATAGCCGCCTGAGGCTTTGGCGATCTCCTGGACCTGGGCGGTAAAATCCGGGGTGCGCAGGAAAAAGAAGGGCGCGGCACTCTCCGGCCAGACAATCAATTTGGACCCTTTAACCCGGGCAGTCAACTCCCCATAACGGTCCAAGGTAGCCTGGACCATTTCTTTCTTCCATTTATCCCCTTGCTTGATGTTGCCCTGGACCACCGCCACCTTGACCTGGGAACTGGCCCCGGCTAATTTTTCCAGGACCCCCAGGCGATAGTAGCCGTAACCCACCCAGGCGGCCAGGATCAGGAAGAGGAGCGGCAGATAGGCCAGCCGCCGGGACTCCCGGGTTTTGGGGGGACTCAAGAGGAGAAAAACCCCGGCATTGACCAGGAGCAGTAGAAAGGAAAGGCCGTAAACCCCAGTGAGGTCGGCTACCTGCAGAAAAACCGGAAAACGGTAGAGGCCGGTGCCCAGGAGTTCCCAGGGAAAGCCGCTGATGATATAGGTCTGGCCGTATTCCAGGAGGCCGGGATCATACGAGTTGGCATCCTGGCCCGGACTGATCAGGGCGACGCCGTCATTGACGTCCTCGAAATCCATTCCGAAATGGACATCGTGCCTGTCTGCAGACGAGCCCGGGCCCCAACTCAGGACCACATCCGTTGGCACATCTGTGGTGGTGTCCGCCGGGCTGGGGGCTCTGGCCACCGTCGGAAGCGCCGACCGAGTCAGCCAACGGACTGTCGCATCAAAGAGCGCCCAGGCCTCGTCAGTCATGGCGCTGGCATCATAAACGTTATTGCCTGGTATGCTGAAGCCGGCGATTCGGTTGGGCGCTGCACTTCCATTGGCCAGTCGCGCGCCTTCCTCGACCACAAAGACAATGGCGCAGTCGGTGCCGGCGTCCGTGATCTGGGCAATCAGCTCGGCGCCCGGAGCCAGTGCACTGACCGATTCGGTCGTCCACGAGGCCGCGACGCTGAAGAACGCCATCGACCCCACCTTGATTTTGGCCATCGCGGCGATTGGGTGGGCACCGTTGACGATGTCCACGGAAGCACCTGTCGCCCAATGCATATTCGTCGCGGTGGTGAGGAACCAGTTGTCCCAGCCATAACTCTCGTTGTGCATTGTCG
>ENA-OSEO01004373-OSEO01004373.1-sediment-metagenome-genome-assembly--contig:-NODE-4373-length-14988-cov-3.173764_pt1 | contig 14988 bp, 12 predicted proteins | sample MGYA00237883_ERZ534232 | MGnify/ENA metagenome assembly ERZ534232 | reverse complement strand
TCATGGCCAGCGCCGGGAGCGTCGGCCGGGGAGGTGCCTTGGACACGAGCGATGAGGCATGGGACGAGTCCCTGCACGCGAATCTGGATTCAGCTTTCGTCGCGGCTCGGCAGGCGTTGCCCTTGCTCATCCGCAGTCGGGGCTCCATTGTGATCATTTCCTCGGCTGCCGGGCTGTTCGCGGACAACGGCCTGTGCGGATACGTGACCGCCAAGCACGCGCTGATCGGGTTGACTCGCTCGTTGGCCAGAGATTACGGTCCGCAAGGCGTCAGAGTGAATGCCGTCTGCCCGGGCTGGGTTCGCACGGCGATGGCGGACGAAAGCATGAAGGTGCTCATGGAGCGGCACGGCATCTCTCTGGAGGACGCGTACGCGCTGGCGACGTCCGACGCGCCGCTGAGAAGGCCGGCGACCCCCGACGAAATCGCCGCGGTCTGTCACTTTCTGGCCTCCGACGGGGCTTCCATCATCACCGGAGTGGTGCTGCCGGCGGACGGAGGAGCGAGCATCGTCAATCCGGCAACTCTTGCCTTTCGCCCGTCAGACGCCTTGCAGGCCTTGCCTGGGAGCATTGGCGTCGCGTCCAAGAAGAACTTGTTGTCAGGGGCCACCAAAAAAGGAGACCAGACGAGGGGGTAGGGAGGATGGGTCCGACCAGAACGCTTTGCCATTACGCGGTGAATACCAAGTATGAGGACCTGCCGAGCGATGTCATCGAGAAGGCAAAGCTGTGCATCTTGAACATCCTGGGGGTCGAGTTCGGCGGCTACAAGACAAGAATCGGTCAGTTGCATATAAACATGGCCAAGAACATAGGCGGCGGCAGACCGGAAGCGACCATCGTCGGCGATGGAACGAAGGTTTCGGTGCCGCTGGCTGCTTACGCCAACGGAAACCTGGGTTTTGCGCTTGACTACGAGGACATGATCCGGTACATCCTCCACGCCGGATACATAAGCGTCGCCGCGGGTCTCGCGGTCGGCGAAAAGGTGAAGGCCTCGGGCAAGGATTTTCTTACTGCCATCGTCCTCGCCTATGAGGTCACGAGCCGTATAGCCATGTCGATGCAACCGACTCCGGAGCGGGGAAGCCACGTGTGGGGGGAACAGTACACGCCCTTCGCAGCCGTGGTCCCCGCCGGCAGGCTGCTGGCTCTAGATGAGCAGCAGATGGACGCTGCCTTCGGCGTGACCGGGACATATGCCACCGTGCCCTCCGCGTACAAGTACTTCGGCATTGTCAAAGACACGAGACCAATGCGCGAAGTCAAGCTGGGGTGGGGCTGGCAGTGCATGGCAGGGGTTGTCGGGGCTCTCTCCGCCAAAGAAGGGTTCGGAGGCGGGTATGGGATTCTCGATGGTGATGAGGGATTCTGGATCATGGAGGGTTCCGACCGTTGCGACTTTGACACGATGGTCGAGGCCTTGGGGACGAAGTACTACATTCTGGAGGCGCAATATAAGGTGCATCCCTCCATAGGCTGGATCCACCCCGTCCATGTGGCTACCAAGGGACTCGTGGAAAAGAACGACATCAAACCCGATGACGTGGAGCAGGTTGTCGTAAAGGGGATGGGAACTACCCGCCTCGACGACTACAACCCGGCCGGCCCGGTTGACGCGATGTTCTCGCTTCCCTACGGGGTCGCAACAACCATTCTCCGCGACAAACTCTTGCCTCAGATGTATTCGGACGAACGAATCAAGAGCCCTGAGGTTCGGAACCTGCTCAAGCGAATAAGGTGCGAGCCGGATCCGGAGTCCGATCGGCTATGGTTCGAGAATCAGTGGTTCGTCTACTCGGTCGACATCACCTTGAAGGACGGGAATCGGGTGAGCACCAGGGTGCAGTGGCCCAAGGAGGAACCACCGTTCGGACAGATAGAAGTGGAAAAGAAGTTCAGAGATCTCGCTTCGCTGGTGGTCGCTTCGGACCAGGTGGAGAAGATACTAGAAACGGTCTACGGACTGGAGAAAGTTGAGGATATCTCTCAGCTGATGGACCTGCTTCACTAGAGGCTTCGCAATAAAACCCGCTGCCTGGCAACACACGTTGCCGGGGGACCGGCGACGGGCGTCCTGGGGGGCTAGTTCAAGTCCATGGTCATAGTGTGCATGGGGGCCTGGCGCAGCAGGCCCAGCATGAAGCGGTATCCCCGGGCCTTCATGACGGTGAAGCCCTTTGCCGTGAAGAAGTCCACCGCGGCATCGTTCGCGTCCGCGACCTCGAGCCGCACCGTCGCTGCCCCCTGGGCCTGCACGTACTCGAGGGATGCTTCGAGCAAGAGAGAACCCACGCCCTTCCCTCGCCAAGGTTCGTCGACCGACAGGCTATCCAGCACGTAGTCGCCTTTGTTGACGGGGGCCAGAAGGATTCGGCTCAGAACCCTTTGGAACAACGAGAATTCTTCGGCCCGTGGATGGCCGGCGGGGCGCAGGAGCGCCAAACCAACCAGGTCGGTGTCGGAGTAGGCCCCCAAGGCGGCCCCATCGCGAAGGCGCCGCATGAGGCGCCACCTGAAGTACGCCATGGTGTTTTCGTCGGAGCAGGCGATGGAGCTCAGCCTGAAGAAATACGCTTGGCAGGCGACCTCGGTAGCCCGGGCATAGTAGGACTCATCAAGGCCGGCGATCACGCGCACTTCGGCAGGAGTTTGGGGGGTCTCTGGCGTTGAAAGGTTGTCGGCGGGATCTTTGGTCTGCCCGAGCGTCATGAGATTGGATCGTCCGTTCTTGTTCTTGAAAACGATGACTCCCCGCTCCGTTCCGGAAAGGCACGGTCGCGCGGAGCCAGTCACGGGAAGGGGCGATTGGGAAGGAATAATACCAGAACGTCACGATTGCTCTTGAGCTGCCCTCGGGTGCATGGGCGCAGGTGTTGACAGTTGACATAGCGATGTTGACAGTGGTAGTTTGACAGCGAGCCTGCCGAGGCGAGCCGCGAGGTGGTGGGGTGTCCAGTGGCGGTCGTCGGCATGGCCCGCGGAGATGTGAAAAATGAGGCCGGTCCTTGGGGCGCCTTCTCTTGCCGTCTCTCCGCTGCGGGCTAACCGCCAACAAGCGAGGAAAGCTGGCCGGTGTTAGGGGAATGGTCCACAACTTGCTCTGTCTTGTTGCCGTCGCCTCTGCCCGAACAGATCTCCGTGTCTTGGCTTAGCCGTATTTTGCCGGAATCGGCCATCCCAATGCAATCTGCGGCCGCGTTTGCGTCTCGGCGAATAATCCCAGCCCCAGCAATCCGCGACCCCTGGCACAGCAGCTAATAAAACACCCCGAAGGAGTGTGAGCGTCCGTGGAGTCACAAGGGGCGATGCTCTCGATATCCAATCTCTCGAAGACATTCGGGGGCAACACAGTTCTGAGGAATGCCTCGCTTACCCTTGTCCCCGGCGAGGTCCACGCCCTCTTGGGACAGAACGGATCCGGCAAGTCCACCATTATCAAGATCCTGTCGGCGTTTCACGAGCCCGACCCAGATGCGACCTTGGTGGTGCGGGATGAGAATGTGAAGTTGCCCCTCAAGGCAGGCGATCCGAAGAACCTGGGTATAGAGTTCGTTCATCAGAATCTCGGCCTGGTCGATACCATGTCGGTCGTCGACAACTATCTCATGGGGCGGTACAAAACCGGCTTCGGCGGCAGGATCTCGTGGAGGAAGGCTACGGCGGAGTGCACGGAGGCTCTGAGAGATGTGGGGTCTCACATCCGAAACATCCGCGCACCCCTGGCCGAGGTCCACCAACAGGCCGACCGGGCGTTGCTGGCCATAGCGAGGGCGGTCGCCGGGCTTCGCCAGTACCACGGCACGGGGGTTCTCGTTCTCGATGAGCCCACGGTATACCTGCCCAAAGAGGATGTCGACCGTCTCAAGAAGACGGTGCGCGCTCTTGCAGCCCAGGGGAACTGTGTACTCTATGTGACTCACCGATTGGACGAACTGCCGGGCTTTGCCGACAAGGTGACCGTTCTTCGGGATGGGGTCGTCGTCAACACGGCGAACATGGCCGACGTGTCCCTGCAGCAGATCGTCGGCATGATCCTCGGCCGGGAACTCGGGGCGCTCTATCCGCATGTCGAACACGCTGAGCAGGCAGAAGTGATCACCGTCAAGAATCTCAAGGGCCGGCGTATCAACGGGATCGATTTCGCTCTTCGCGAGGGCGAGGTGCTCGGGGTCACCGGTCTCGTGGGTATGGGTTATGAAGACCTTCCCTACCTCCTGTGGGGAGCCATCCCCGCCAAAGGGGGAGAATTTCACTTTGCCGGGTCGTCGATGAAGCGGCCATCACCGAGTAAGTGCCTGAAGTACGGAATGGCCTTGCTGCCCTCAGACAGGGCTAGGCAGGGCGGTGTCATGACCGCCTCGCTTTACGAGAACCTGAGTCTTCCGGTTCTCAGCACGAAGCACTTCAAGCGTGGATGGCTGCGCAAGAGCTCGGAGATCAGTGAGACCAAACGCCTTGTCACCGAGTTTTCCGTGACGCCGGCCAACCCGTGGCAGGCTCTCGGGAGATTCAGTGGTGGCAACCAGCAGAAGGCTCTGCTCGCAAAATGGCTCCAGCGCCAGCCCAAGGTGATCCTTATGGACGAACCGACTCAAGGCATAGACATCGGTTCGAAGAAGGACATCTTTGCCCGCATTGCCCAGATAGCGTCTCAGGGTTCGGCGGTGCTCATCGCGTCGGCGGAGTATGAGGACCTGGCGAACATCTGCCACCGGGTTCTCGTCCTGCGGGACGGGAAGATCGTGGCTGAGCTCACGCGTGAGGCCCTGACCAAAGACGGAATCGTCCATCACTGCTACCTGGCCTGAGCGCAGCTCGGACCTCTGGAGAGCCGGATAGTAGCGCGTGCGGGTGAAATGCGGGCATCCAATCGTAATTCCGAGCAGGAGCGAGTCTTGTGCGGTGGGTTCGGGTGCCCTCGTACAGACGGCCACCGGAGCTTCTTACAGACCATGAAAGTGGAGGTGCTGATGACATAGATGTCGGTGCCCTTCGTGGGAGAACTGCCAAGAGACCGGGAGGATCCTACAATGACTTTTCGTGTCAAAGCGATTACCCCGATTCCGATGAACGAGGAGGGTCTGAAGCACCGCCGTGCACAGATACCCGACGAGCTCATCAGAAAGGGATATGAAGTCGATTTTGTCTCCGTGAAGAACGGCCCAATGTACGCCGACAGCATGTACGATGCCCTGCTCATGGATGCGTTCGTCTTTGAGGCCGGCATCGATTCCGAGAAGGAAGGCTACGACGCGGTCATCCTCGACACGGTCAGTGACTCCGCCATGTACCCGCTGCGTTCGCGTCTCACCATCCCCGTCGTGGGCGCGGGGCAGAGCGCCTTTCATTTTGCCTGCACCCTGGGGGACAAGTTCTCGATCATCTCCCTGTGGGATAGATGGTTTCATTTCTACGAGCAGTCCATGTACGAATATGGATTGTGGCCGAAATGCGCCTCGATGCGTGCGATTGACTTCAAGCCGGATACTGTGGGCCTGATGGGAGGCAAGGAGGACAAGCTCTTCCCGCAATTGGAGGAGTTGGCGTTGCAGTGCATCGAGGAAGACAACGCAGACGTAATCTGTCTCGCGTCGACGACCATGCATGAGGCTTGGGGGTATCTCTCAGAGAAGCTCCCAGTTCCGGTAGTGAATCCAGGACTGACGGCGTTCATGTTCGCCCAGATATTCCTGGAGCTCGGTCTAACTCACAGCAAGCATGCCTTCCCACCGCCACTGGCCCCTATCGACGATGTCTTTCACTCGCTGCTGGCTGATAAGCCCAACAAGTAGAAGACCCAGCTCTTTAGTCGTTTTGGTGCTCAAAGAGTGACGGAGGAAAATGGCCATGACTTACCTAGTGAAAGTGATCACGCCCATTCCAATGGATGCGGCCGCGCTCGCAAGGCGCAGGTCCCAGTTACCGGCGAAACACATACTTCCAGGCTTCGAAGTGGAGTATGTGCCGGCGCTCATGGGCGGTAAATTTGGGGACGGTTACTACGACGGTCTCGCCAGTGAAGTCGGGATATTCGGGGCGGGGTTGAAAGCGGCAGAAGAGGGTTGCGATGCTCTAGGAATCGATACCATAAGCGACTCCTTCAAGGCGTTCAATGCCCTTCGCTCTCGCCTGAGTATCCCAGTTGTGGCGCCCGGAATAACGTCATACAACATAGCCTGCAATCTGGGTCATAAGTTCTCGATCATCACGATGTGGGACGAGTGGTTCCACTACTACAAGAAGAGCATGACTCAATATGGTCTGTCACATAGGCTGGCTTCGATGCGGTCTATAAAGACCAGGCCGGACCTGGAAGAATTGCTCGAAGGCAAAGAAGAGGTCATATTTAAGAAGCTGGAAATTGAAGCGTGGAAGGCGATTGTCGATGACGGTGCCGACGTCATCGTGTTGGGATCCACTACCATGCATCAGTCATATGATTATTTGAGAGAACATCTTCCGGTACCGGTAATTAATCCGGGATTGATAATGTGGAAGATGATCGAGATGTATCTGCAATTGGGAGTCACGCAGAGCAAGCAGTTCTATCAGACGCCGATAGATCCAATCGACGACAAGATTTTCACCTAGGCGCTTTGCTGAAGTCTAGCTTGCAGCCCGCCTTCTGAACTACAGGTTGACCATAGGTTAGCCTTGCGAAGGGGCCTCGCCGTCGTGGGAGGCCCCTTCTGAGGCTTTTGGCGTGGGGTGGGTGCGAAATGAGGGCGGGTTCAAGGGTAGCGGCGGCAGCGCTGGCGGTGCAGATCCTGATTGTCGGGTTCAATTGGCCCGTCATGAAGTACGCGGTGGGCTACGCCTCTCCCTGGGACTTCGCGGCCCTTCGGACCTCTCTCGGTGCTGTGGTTCTCTTCGCCCTTGCGGTGTTTCTCCGGCGCCCCCTGCGCCCGCGGTTTCCGCTCTACACTGCTCTGATCGGCCTGCTTCAGACGACCGGTATGTTCGGACTTCTGCTGTGGGCGCTCGAGCAGGGCGCGGCGGGCAAGACGTCGGTGCTCCTCTACACGATGCCGTTCTGGCTTCTGTTGATGGCTTGGCCGCTTCTCGGGGAACGGGTTGCCAGACCCCAATTCATCGCCCTGCTTCTCGCCCTGGTGGGACTCATCCTGATCGTCGACCCGTTTCGCGCCCATGGGACGCTGGCGAGCAATGTCATCGCCGTGGCCGCCGGCATGTCCTGGGCGGCAAGCGCAATCATCGTGAAGCGGCTGACCACCAGGCACAAGGTGGACGTCCTCAATCTCACGACTTGGCAGATGATCTTTGGGGCGGTCCCTCTGGCGATAATTGCCGCTGCAACGCCGTCTGAACCCATCGTCTGGTCCGGTGGTTTTGTAGGGGCCTTGTTGTTCAACATCTTCTTGGCGACGGCCCTAACGCAGTTCTTGTGGCTGTACGTCCTCCGCATGCTCCCCGCGGGAACCGCCGGCATCAGCACCCTGTTGACACCGGTTATCGGGGTGGCCTCCAGCTGGGCGATTCTGAGCGAGCGTCCCTCCTTGGGGAACGGTATCGGTATGATGCTCGTGATTCTCGCTCTCGCGACGCTGACGGCAAGGGGGATCGTTGCCAGCAGAGCCGCTGGGGGAGCGAGGCCTCCGTCGGGCCCACATCGCTAAGGGTGAGCCGCGTGGCCTTATAGGCACCTCGCGGCATGGAAGCCCTCGTGGATTGCCGCCAGGATATTCCGGGGCGCCAGGCAGTCTCCAACCGAGGTCGAGGGAATCCCGATTTCCGCCAGTTCCTCCGCAAGTTCGCGACGCGGAAGAAAGCCGGCCGCGACAATGATCGAGTCGGCTTCCAGTTCGATCTCGCTCCCGCCGGACTGCCTGAGAATGAGGCCGGTGTCTTCGATTCTCTGGGTCTCCGCGGCAGTGAGCACATCTACGTGGGCGTCGGTCAGCGCGGCGAGCAGACCCATCCGGCTGGTGACGTTCACTCCTCTCAGCACGTCGGGAAGCAGCTCTACCACGGTGACCTTGTGGCCCTTGCGCCCCAGATCGAGGGCGAGCTCGCAGCCGACGAGACCGCCTCCCATCACGATTACGCGGTTTCCCATCGGCTCGGTGTCACCGTGAGCCAATGCCGCGGGTAGACAAGTCTCTATCCCGGGGATACACGGCGTGAAAGACTCGGCGCCGACCGCCACAATGACATGTTCGGCCTGTACGTCCGACGCCAAGCGAGGACCCACCTCGGTAGATAGTCTAACGTCTACTTCAAGGTTTTCGAGGACCGACTCGTAGTAGGGGATAAGAGCGCGGAGCTCGCGCTTGAACGATAGAAGCCCGGCGGATCTCACTTGACCCCCAAGTAGGGGCTCGCGCTCACATAGCGTCACCCGGTGACCCCGCGCGGCCGCAACGCGGGCCGCTTCTAGACCGGCGGGACCACCCCCGGCGACGAGCACGCTGAGGGGCCTCTCAGCGGGATGGCCATGGGGGTTCCAGTCGACCTCGTGCCCGACCAGAGGATTGATGGTGCAGGTTATCGACTTCTTCTCGAAGATGCGCTGGATGCAGCCATCGTTGCATCGTATGCACCGCCGCCGAGAAGTATTGTCATTGGCCAGCCATCTTTGCGGCAGGTTCGGATCGGCGATGAGGCCTCGTCCGAGGAGCACCAGGTCGGCGCTCCCATTGCTGAGAACGTCCTCGGCCATAGCCTGCTCTGTGATGGAGCCCACGGCAAATACCGGCACCGTTACCGCCGCCTTTATGGCGCGGGCCAGATGCACGTTGGTGGCGTGCGGGACGTAGATGGGCTGGATCATACACGGTACGGACTCACCGAATCCCGCTGAAACATCGACGTAGTCGACACCCGCGCGCTGGGCGGCCTGAGCGATGCGGACCGAGTCTTCGCTACGAATTCCCCGATCGCCGAGATAATCATCGCCGTTGAGTCTGATGCCTACGATCTTGTTCGGTCCTACCTGCTCCCTCACTCTCTCGAGGACTTCGACCAATATCCGCAGCCGGTTTGTCTCCGAACCGCCGTAGGTATCATCGCGCAGATTGGCATAGGGGGAGATGAACTCGGACAGAAGGTAGCCGTGCGCGGCGTGAACTTCGATGCCATCGAAACCCGCACGAACCGCGATATTCGCCGCGGACACGAAACTCTCGATGACAGACTCGATCTCATTCGATTCGAGCGATCTGGGTGGATGCGGCGAGTTCGACCAGGCCAGAGCCGACGGAGCGACGAGTTGCGACTCGGCCAGCTCGGGGTCGGCCTGGGCTCCCATGTGGTTGATCTGCAGTATGGATATTGCCCGATGCCTATTTATCGCCTCCGCGAGCAGGTTCAGTCCTGGGATCATCGCAGCCGAGTCTGCAAGGAGCATTCCGGGATTTCCACGGCCGGTCCCGCGGTCTACGGCGGCATTCTCCACGATGATGAGCCCGGCTCCGCCCGCCGCGCGCGCCTCGTAGTAGCTCACCAGCCGGTCAGTCACCTGGCCCTGCGCATCGCAGAAATTGGTGCACATGGGTGACAGGCCGAGCCGATTCTTTGCTGTCAGAGAACCGACCTTCAAGGGACGGTCAAGTACGGCGCTCATTAACTTCTCTCCCTCGCGTGGTTGCCAGGAGTCGCCCCCTAAAAATAGCACTCTTGCCATTTGTTGACAGTTGACATGTCAATGTTTGCAGTGATACGGTGACGATGATCGACTTGCGGCATGCGAGAAGCACGTCGGCAGGACTATCGCAACGGCTCGATGTCCGTTGATTGCTATGTGGTCGCCTTGGGGCCTCCGCAAGCCAGAGATTTCCGGCGTTATGGCAACGGAATGGGGTGGCGAGGTGAGTCGAGCGAGAACCTTGAGGAACAGGCTGGCAGACGGCGGGGTCCTGCTGGCACCAGGTGCCTACAATGCCTTGACTGCCAGGTTGATAGAGAGACTCGGTTTTGAAGTTGTGTACGCCACGGGCGCGGGGATAGCCAACAGCATGCTGGGTCAGCCCGACGTGGGGCTTCTGAGCATGGCCGAGGTTCTCAACCAGGTCAATTACATGGTCAACGCTACGTCTCTGCCGGTCATCGCCGACATCGATACCGGGTACGGCAACGCCTTGAACGTCTATCGGACCGTGAAGGAGTTCGAGAAGATCGGGGTTGCCGCCCTCCAGATGGAAGATCAGGTCGCTCCGAAACGGTGCGGCCATTTCAAGGGCAAATCCGTGATCCCGGTTGATGAAATGGTGATCAAGATCAAGGCGGCCTGCGACGCGCGACTGGACGACAGCCTGATGTTGATCGCGCGGACGGACGCTCGGGCGGTAGAGGGCATAGATGCCGCGATCGAACGGGCGGCTCAGTATATCGAGGCGGGGGCGGATTGCACGTTCGTGGAGGCGCCCGGGACTGTCGAAGAGCTTCGGTTGATTGGCGAGAGCCTCTCGGGGTCGGCCCCTCAAGTGGCCAACATGATGGAAGGTGGAGTGACGCCACTGGTTCACGAGGACGAGCTCGAATCCATGGGGTTCAAGATCATCGTCTACGCCAATTCAGCTCTGAGGGCCTCTCTTAAGCAGATGGAGCTCGTCTTGGGCAGTCTGCGCCAAGATGGTTGGACCGCGAACGTTGTCGATGGACTCGTTACCAAAGCCGAACGCGATTCCATAACCGGCCTGCCGGAAATCGAGAAGCTCGAGGCGAAATACGCCGTCCGGGCCAGTGAGAGGGAGTGAGCCGGTGGATCCGCAAGTACCTGAGAGCAAGAGACTTAAATGCGGGGTCCTTGTCGTCGGCGGTGGCGCTGCGGGGTGCATGGCGGCGGTAAGCGCCAAGGAGCAAGGGGCGGACGTTCTTCTCCTGGATAAGGGACAGATGGGCAAAAGTGGCTGCTCCCCCAACGCTCATGGGGGGATGGCCCTCTATCACAAGGACCCCAAAGACAGCTGGCTGGTGCACACCCAAGACACGCTCATGAGTGGCGGCTTTCTGAACGATCAAGAGATCGTCAAGACGATGACTCAGAGCGCGAGTCGCTTCATCGAGCTTCTCGAGCGGTTCGGCTGTCTCTTCGACCGGGACGAGGACGGCACCTATAGTGTGCGCCGGTTCGGCGGTCACGCCTATGCCCGCTCCGTGTTCAGCGGGGACGAAACCGGCCACGAGATGATGATCGGCCTGAAGAAGGAGGTCATGCGCCTTGGCGTCCGCTACCTCGACGAGACCACGGTAACCAAGGTGATCGTGGACAACGACCAAGTCGTGGGAGTGTGCGCGCTCCATCTGCCGACCGGAGACCTCTATTACGTGCAGACGGGGGCGGTCATTCTTGCCACTGCCTGCGCGGCCGGCATCTGGCCTTCGGCCTCCGAGAGGCAAAGAGGCGACGGCTTCAGCCTGGCCCTCAGAGCCGGGGCCGAGTTGGTCGATATGGAATTCACGCAATACCACCCCACGCACGCTTGGTGGCCTTTCGGGGTACGGGGCAGCGTGAGCGAGGGCTTCCGCTCTGAGGGCGGATACCTTCTCAATTCCGAGGGCGAGCGCTTCATGGAGCGCTACGATCCCGAGAAGAAGGACCTGGCCACGCGCGACAAGGTCTCGGTCTCGATCTACAAGGAGATCCGGGCCGGACGGGGCGCCACTCACGGTGGCATCTACGCGTCGGTTGCGCATCTTCCCGCCAAGTATGTCGAGGAACGGCTGCGGGTTATCTACCGCAAGTACATGAGCTACGGCTACGACATCACCAAAGAGCCGATCGAGGTCAGGCCGCGGCCTCACTATTCCTGCGGTGGCGTCAAGACGGATGTCAGATGCGAGACGAGGGTGGCCGGCTTGTACGCTTGTGGAGCCGTGACCTCGGGGGTGCATGGCGCGAATCGTCTTGGCTCAAACGCTCTCGTCGACATTCTTGTCTTCGGAGACATTGCTGGGCGAGAGGCCGGGCTCAAGAGCCTTGCCCAGCCGTCCAGATCTCCGATAGTGCACGCGGCATACGCGGAAGAGTTGGCGCGCTTCTCCCGTCTGACAGAGAACAGAGCGGCCGACCCGCTCGTCACGGCGCCGCTACGGCGCAGGCACATCGAGATGATGGACGAGCACATGGGGGTTCTGCGGACGGACGAGGGGATCCGCACCATGCAGGACGAGGTCGCGGTGGCGAAGGAACGAGACCTCCCGCGCCTGATGGTGAAGGCCAGGGCCCGCACCTACAACTACGAACTGCGCGACGCCCTGGAGATGTTCTTCCGCATTGACGTGGAGGAGATGGCTACGCGGGCTGCCTTGTTGAGGACCGAGAGCCGCGGCAGTCACTACCGTGAGGACTTCCCGACACGAAATGATCGTGATTGGCTCAAGAACATCATCTTCCGTATGGATGGTGAGAACTTGGTTCATGAGTACAGAGACGTAGAGTTGCCGGTTGTCAAGCTGAGTGATTTGCCCAAGTACGCGAGCTCCGACTCGCCTTGGCACTGAAAGTGGGGGGAAGCATATGACGTGCTACTTGCCGCCGATTCTCGAGCCCAAGGCGATCTATGACCTGAGCGTGCTGAGATTCAACCCTGACGTTGACGAGAAGGCCCACTGGGAAACATACAAGATCCCGTTTGTGGTGACCATGACCGTGATCGAGGCTTTGGAGTGGCTCTGGGATCAAGGCGAATACATCGCCTTCCGTTCCAACTGTCGTGAGTTCACCTGCGGTTCGTGCGCGATGGAGATCAACGGGAAGCCGGCCCTCGCATGCGACACTCCGCTGGAAGACGGGATGAAAATCGAGCCCTTGAGCCGCTACCCGGTGCTAAGAGACTTGGTGGTCGACACGAGCAGCGTATCCAAGCGGTACAAGGAGCTGATGCTCTGGCCTGAGTGCAAACATGAGAAAGAGGGGGACTGCAGCATCAAAGGGCGGATCGACCCGGACGTGATCAAACGCTATCGGGAGACCTACTCCCGGTGCATCGAGTGCAACTCATGCTTGGATGCCTGTCCCGCGTCGCATTCTGACCGCTCCCAGTACTTGGGGCCGATGTACATGCTCCAGCTCGGCCGGGCTATGGAACACCCCCTGGACGACATGGACAGAGTTGGCCAAGCCGCCAGAGACACCGGCATGTGGTTCTGTATCAATTGCTACGAATGTAGAGCGGTCTGTCCGATGGAGCTGAATCCCGCGGAGGTGGTCGGGCGACTGCGCCGCGAGGTACTCAAAAGACCGGACCTCATCCTGGGTCGCCGCTCGCGGGGGGCGTCATGAAGAGCATACCAACGGAATCCCGCAAGAACACGTACTACAGGTTCTGGGAGAGGACTCTCAGCGACCGACGAATGGGCGTTGGCTCCTATGTTTGGTCGCTGCACCGCGTCACCGGACTTGTGGTAGCGGGTTACCTTGTCGCCCACCTGTTCGTTCTCGGCACGATTCTCTCCAGTGGCGGGTCCTTTGACAACGTGATGGGTGTCCTGGCTAAGCCGGGGGTAAAAGTCGGCGAGATCATTCTGATCTGGGTCGTGCTGCTCCACGCAGTCAACGGTATCCGCCTGTTTGCCCTCGATCTAGTTCCCTCGATGGACCATCGCATCTCGGCCTACGCTGTGGCCGGGGTGACCGCGGTCCTGGGAATACTTGTGGCGATCTTCATCTGGTAGCCAAAGGAGAAGGGATTTGTGATGCAGAGAGATATCTCGGAGATCGCAGTCAGGACCGCGGCCCGTGGCACGCAGATGAGCGTCTTGAGCTGGTTTGCTCAGAGGTGGACGGGCGTGATCCTCTTGGTCTTCGTGGGCGCCCACCTCGTCGTTTCTCATTGGGTTGCGCCCAGTGGGCCGACAGAGGCGATATCCGCGGGTGAGGTGGCCTCGCGTCTGCAGGCTGGAGCATACCGGTTCCTAGATGTCGGCCTGCTTGTGGTGGCCCTTTACCATGGATTGAATGGGGTGCTACGGGTAGTCGTGTCGGCCGGTCACGTGAGCGGCCGCTTGTACTACGTTCTTCTGGGCGTGCTGTCGGCGATCGGCATAGCTTTGACGTATTTCGGTGTTGTCGTTTTCGAGGCATTATTGGGCTAGGATGTTCTTACGAGGTTCCGAGTCGCAAATAGAGGGGCGCGGGTCGGAACGGGGGGGAGACGGAATGCAGAGGAAGATCCCATTCGTGGTCATGCGGGGGGGAACCAGCCGAGCGCTTTTCTTCAAGGACGAAGATCTGCCTCCGGAAGGTCCCGTTCGGGACCGGGTAATCATGGCGGCATTCGGAAGCCCGGATCCCAACGGCCGTCAGATCGACGGACTCGGCGGCGCGACCTCCACCACCAGCAAGGTCGCGGTTATCAGCCGCCGACCTGGGGTGAAGAACGGGGTCAACTACACGTTTGGGCAGGTAGGGATCACCCAACCCCTGATCGATCGCAAGGGCAACTGCGGAAATATCTCCTCGGCCGTGGGGCCCTACGCGGTAGATGAGGGGCTCGTAGACGAGGTCGAGGATCCTTGGACCACGGTCAGCGTCTACAACACGAATACGCGCAAGGTCATCATGTCGCGGGTCCCCGCTGAGAACGGGAAGCACAAGGTCGAAGGCGATTTCGCCATAGCCGGTATTGCGGGCACCGGAGCGCAAATCAACTTGGATTTCCTCGATCCTGGTGGAGCAGTGACCGGAGCACTCCTGCCTACCGGCCGGGTGCTGGACAGACTCACGACCAAAGAGTTCGGTGCTTTTGACGTGTCCATCGTTGACGCGGCCAATCCGCTTGTATTCGTGGCTGCTTCCGATCTCGGTCTGACGGGAGTGGAGTTGCCGGTGCAGGTTGATAGCGACAGTGCACTCCTGGCGAAGATAGAGGCTGTTCGCGCGGTCGCGGCAGTAGCGACAGGTCTGGCCGAATCGGAAGAGACGGCCAGTAGCAGCCCGGCCGTTCCAAAGATCGCGTTTGTGTCCCCGGCGCAGGAATACACGTGCGTGAACGGGATTGTGGTGGCGAAAGATGAGATTGA
>ENA-OSEO01004371-OSEO01004371.1-sediment-metagenome-genome-assembly--contig:-NODE-4371-length-14998-cov-3.896589_pt1 | contig 14998 bp, 15 predicted proteins | sample MGYA00237883_ERZ534232 | MGnify/ENA metagenome assembly ERZ534232 | reverse complement strand
TCCTTAGGAACCATCATGCCTAACATTCTTGCTTTGGCATACTTTGCCAAGAGTTCATCCGGAAAGGCATCATCTTCTTCTATTTGGGCCACGATAGGCTCCATTATTTGTTCTGCAAAATCCCGCGCTGCCTTGACCATCATCTTGCTTTCGGCCGATAGACTAAAATCCATATCTCTATCCTTTCTTATCAAGAGTTACTAAGACCTGCCCGAAGCACATTACCTATGGGGACAAAACATTATTCATTATTCCTTTTTGAAACTTCATTTCCGTTTGTGAACAATGACCCGCACGCCTAAGACTCTCGAAAATCCTGAACCATGACCACAATAATTACTTCTTAGCCTAATTCAGCATAATTCTTCAATCCCTTCTCTTCCCATGGCCCAGAGATCTCCACGGAACAATCGTAACGATCCCATATTAAGAAAATTATCCGTTCGCCGATAAGTTAAGAAAACGAAATTGTTTCGGTAACTGTTTTCTTTGACAAATGATCGGTCGCCCATGATAAAAAAGATCGCTATTGAGGATCTTCTTGTTGGAATGTACGTGGAAAGATTGGATTTATCATGGTTCCAATCTCCATTTTTGTCTTCCAAAAGAAAAATCGTCAAGTCTTTAAAAGAAATACAACACTTAAGGTCGCTCGGCATAGAAGAAGTATATATAAACACCGAAAAGGGACTCGATGTACCTCAAGGCGAACAGGACAAGCCCATTGCAGGAGTAATCGGTCCGCATCCAGAGGTGGCTTCTCCTGAAATAGTTCCGACCTCAAAACCTCAGCCTCCTGAGGAAGAGGTTCCCCTGGAAAAAGAAATCGAAAACGCTTCCAAGCTCTACTCAAATACAATTCATTTTGTAAAAAAGTTCATCAAAGATGCCCGAAAAGCAATGGGCGAGCTCTTTCGCGTCACCCGGCCGGGGGGCTTGGTTGTGGTTGCCACTTTGAACAGTCTCAGTCCCTGGGCCGCCCGCCGCAAAGCAAAAACCCAACGCGGCCAGAAGCATATTCTAGAAAAAGCATATTTCAGATCCCCTCAGGAGCTGCTCGATTTGGGTCCTTCAAACGGCATCGTCAAAACCGCAATCCATTTTGAAAAGAATGCCTCCCCCGGTCAAGCCGCTGAAAAGGAAACCCGCGGACGTTCACTCGACAAGGATACCGGCGCATTCGTAGCGGCCCGCTGGGAAAAAACTTAAAGCACCTTGGCCATCAAGGGTATGGCAACAAATGTGCCGATGGAGCTTCCCAGGTTGGTAAATACCACCACCAGCAAAACCCGGGTGACTTTGTTTTTCCAAAATCCTCGGAAGGAAAGAATATCCACCGATAGATTCTCAAAATCTTTAACCTTTGGTTTTCTTGAAACGGCTTCCACCAGTCCGGATACCCAGCCGGCCGCAATCATTGGGTTTAAAGAGGTTAAAGGGGCGGCCAAAACCGCCGACAAAATTGTGAGGGGATGCGCCAGGGCCAACACGGCTCCCAGGCCGGCCAGCAACCCATTGACGATTACCCACCATTTGAGCATCTGGGTTCCGGCCCTTGCGCCGCCGATGTAGAAACCGCAAACCAGCAGTATGCCGATTCCCAGCGGTATAAACCATTTAAAGAATCCGGCGGTCTTGCTCTTGGGTGGCAGCTTTTCCAGCAAGCCCACATCAATGCGGTCGTTCCAATACTTTTTGATGCCGGGGACATGTCCCGCCCCGACCACCGCAACTTTTTTATGACCGGGCGCCGTTCTGATTTTATGAGCCAGGTATCGGTCCCTTTCATCTATCAAAATCTTTCTCAGCACCGGAAGTGATGTTTCCACATCCAGCAGCAGGGCCTCCAGAACATCCTGCTGTTTCATTTTCTCGATATCCGCTTCGCTGATATCCTCCAGTTCACCGGTTGACACTATCATTTGAAACAAGAGTTTTAGCTTTTGCCAGACGCCCATGCTGCGCCATATCCGGGAGAGGGTGATGCGGATATCCCGGTCAGCCAGGTAGATATCCGCGCCCACCGTTTCTGCTGCTTCAACAGCATCAAGCATTTCCTGGCCGGGCCTGATATTGAACTTGTTGGCGATTTTCTTTTGAAAAGATGCCAGCAAAAGATTTGAAAGGAGTAAAAAGGCTTTTTTTTCTTTAATGACTTTTATAATATCCATCTCACGCCAGCGTTCTTTCTGACGAATGGCCTGATACCTGGATTCGCACAATTCCAGGCAAACTGTATCCGGTTTTTCGGTTTTGATCACGTCGGCGACCAGGTCGGCGCTTTCTCTGGAGACATGGGCAGTGCCCACGAGAATGATTTCATCTTCTTCCGCCTGGAGGCGATGAACAGCTTCATTATTGTTTGTCATGATTTTTTGGTGTATATCATAATCAATCGTTAATGCAAACAGAAGGTGAACATCCCACAGAATCCGAGATAAACCGAATGCTTATTCACGATGGCATTTTCAACTGGGAAGGTTTTGGCGGCACGCTTCGCCTGGGAAGCGGGAAATGCAGGCTGCGTATCTATGATCTTGGAAAAGGTGAAACCGGCCGCCTGACCTACCTGAAACCATTTATCGTAATCGCCTCTGATGTAGCCGGCAGCAAAATGTCCGTCCGCAGCTGTGCCGGGCATGTTGCCACCCGGGTGACCCAAACATTTCAAATTGACCCGCAGCGGATGATGTTTATTGAGTATTATTCGTCCCAAAGATATGGAGAGCAGAATCAACACCTGATTCCTGAGCGTTATGAAGTTGTAGAATTTTCATGGCATCAGGACAAAGCGTTGCATCCAAAGTGGCGACCGCTGAAACCGCCATTGCTGGATATCATTCGAACGTTAATACAATCGCAACATACTACCGTGCCGTTGCCACCAGATAAAACCCGACCAACATGACACTTGCCGCAAAGAATCGCCATCGGCCATAGGGTTCTCTCAGTCCTATCCCTCCTGCCAAAACCGCCATCGGTAGGCTTGATTGCCGCAGGGTGACAATATAGCTCACGGCTTCTGTCTGCATCACGTGCAGGATCAGGCTGTATGAAGCCATGGTGCCCAGCGCTGCCGCCATGGCTTTGGGCCATTCATGCCGCAGCACATACCCAAATTCCGGCCGGACGCGCGGCCAGTTCAAGATTCCGTAAAACATATAGCAAACCGTCATTTGCAACAGATAGTAAATCGGTCCCCGCATAGTGGAAACAATTCCCTCCGACCGGCTGAACACGATCATACCGGCTTTATCAACCAGCGAGTAAGCCACCACCGCAGCAAGGGTAATAAATGCCCATATGCAGTCCTTTTGCTTAACCGAATGCCAGATCTTTCTACATCCTGTCCGGCCTTCTTTCCTGAACTGAATCAGGGAGACACACCCGATAACAATCCCGATGCCGATCACGCCTCTTTTTGAAATGGTTTCCCCCAGCATGAAAAATGCGGCGATTGCGACAAATGCCGGGGAAGATCGCACAATGGGGTAAACAAAGGAAATATCACCTGTTTCATACGCGCTGCTCAGTGCAATAAAATATAGGGTATGAATTCCGCCGGAAATAGCGATATACAGCCACACAGCAGGCTGAATCGCACCAAATGGTATGAAGAAAACTGCAGCTAAGAAAAAGCCAACGGCAAAGATGCCCGTTAACAGGGTGAAGGTTTTGGGGCTGGAACTGGATTTGGTTAAAAAATTCCAACCGACATGAATCATTGCGGAAATCAGCACCAGAAATATGGCTGTCCGGGACATACCAGAATCCTATTTAGACATTTGACGTATGTCCCTGTTATTTGCTGCTGATTTTGACAACGGTCCGCTGCATCGTATCGCCGTTCATTTTATATGTCATCTTTACGGTTTTCAGGCGTCCTTGCGCAAACAGCTGGATACATTCCGGATAGAGTTGCCATTCAAGCTGCAACCCCTTTGCTTTGATGCTTTCGAGCGTATCGTTTTCGTCGACTTGAAATGCCCGCTGTCCGATGATCGGACCCGAGTCCTCGCCATAGTCGATAAAATGAACCGTACAGCCGCCCACTTTACAGCCATAGCGTAACGTATCGCCGTAACCATCCACTCCGGGAAACGCCGGCAGCAGCGCCGGGTGAATGTTCATGATGCGGGGGCTATCCGGAACGATATTGACCCTGTCAATAAAATGAGGTGTTAAATTTCTCATAAAACCTGCCAGTATCAGCAGATCAAAGGGATAAGGTTTCATCTTTTCAAGCAATTCGGCTTCGGCCGCCGCCCGTGTAATTAAAAAAGCTTTAAGCTTTACCGCATCCGCACCGGCCGGCATGATAGTTTGTCGGGCGATAAGTGCCGTAAGGTCAAAATCGTCCGGAAGCGCAATCCTTTCCGGATCTTGACGATAGCGTCGGATAATAGACGCATAATCAACAATAATGGTTTCAATCTTATGATTTTTTGCCCGCTGCAGACCATACGCCTTCGGATTATCCGATCCAACAAACAACAATTCTCCGTTTATTCTGCCAGCTTCACAGGCGTCGATGATAGCCTGCAAATTGGAACCTCCACCGGAAATCAAAGCGCCGATCCGTAGCTTGCGCATGACACAACCTCTTGAAATTATTTATAAAAAATCTACTATTGGTCAATCTCCCGATGCACTCTCCGGAAAAACGAGTTTTCTCCGTGCGGGTTTATGCGCCTCCTGCAACCGGTTTTAACTGTTATCAAAAGTCCCTATCTGTGTCAATTCCGGTTGGCCGTGAATGGACACGCGTCCACTTCAGGCATTTTCAATTTGATTCGGTTGACAATGTTCTTGCTCAATACTATATTGCTAAAACAGTTTTAAATTTACTATAGAAAGGATTTATATCATGGCCGATGGGATTATGGAAATTGATGACAATAGTTTCGATGGCGAGGTGCTTCAGTCTGATAAACCGGTGTTGGTAGACTTCTGGGCGCCCTGGTGCGGACCCTGCAAGGCAATTGGGCCTGTTATCGAAGAACTGGCCGGCATTTTTGGCAATAAAATCAAATTTGCCAAGTGCAATGTGGATAACAATCCGGTCACACCCGGAAAATATGGAATTAAAGCCATTCCAACACTGATTTTTTTTAAAGAAGGGAATGTCGTGGATCAAATTACCGGTATGGTTGCCAAATCAAAACTTGAAGAAACCATAAATAAAATTATATAGCAACTTTATAGAAAATGAAACGTACCGTTATCAGCTGCCTTGTATTGTTATTTTTTTTGACAGGATGCTCCTGGTTTCAACCCAAGGAAGAAAAGCCCGCCCATGAGCTTGCCGGCGACGGCATGGAAGCTTTCAAGAAAGGCAATTACGACAAGGCAATCGAATCTTTTCAAAAAATCAAGGACTGGTATCCCTTCAGCAAATATGCGATTCTGGCTGAGCTTAAAATCGCTGACTCCCATTTCAACTTAAAGGCATACGAAGATGCTGTTTTTGCCTATGAAGAATTTGAAAATCTTCATCCGCGTAATGAAGCAATACCCTATGTGATTTATCAAATCGGGCGCTGCTATTTCGTGCAAATTGACACGGTCGATCGCGACCAGACATCGAGCCAGAAAGCACTGGACACGTTTAACCGCTTGATCAAACAGTTCCCGGAGGATTCCTATGCCGCCAAGGCTGGAGAACACGTCAAAAAATGTATAAAATCCCTCGCCGGCCATGAATTGTATGTGGGACTTTTTTATTTTAAAAGCAAACATTACCGAGCAGCCCTGAAAAGATTTGAGGCGGTTCTCAACAAATACCCTGATGTGGGGTTGCATTACACGGCACTGCAATACCTTGCCCGGGCGGAGGCGGCTGCCCGAAAACAGCCCAATATGTAAATTTTGCGATTATCCGGATAATGGAAAAGGCAATATATAAAAAAATTGTTTACATGGCTTGTGTTCTGGTGTAATAGATATCACTTTTACAGATGCTAAACAGACGATTTCATTCAGGGAGAATTCATATAATGTCTAAAATGTGTGAAATATGCGGAAAAAAACCTATGGTGGGGAGCCACGTAAGTCACGCCCATAACATCACCAAACGTCGCTTTAACCCGAACCTTCAACGGGTTCGAACACTATACGGCGGCAAAGTAAAAAAAATGGTCGTCTGCACCAATTGTATCAAGTCGGGGCATGTCGTCAAGGCTCCTTAGCCGTCAATTCTTTTTACATCATGAACGAACTTGACCTTTTTGATAACAGACAAGACCCGGTTTAAGTGGTCCGTATCTTCAACGGTTATCGTAAAAAAACTGTCCACATTTTTATTTTCGCGTGTTTCCGTGTTTGCCTTAATGATGTCGGCGCCGCTTTTAGTGATCGTCGCTGCCATATCGGCCAGCAAACCAACCCGGTCGTAGGAACGCACACGGATTTTAACCGGATATAAAACCGTAGTGTCCTGGTTCCATTCCACATCGATTTTTCTTTCCGGATTCATCTTCAGGGCATTGACACATTGTGTCCGGTGAACCGTTACGCCGTATCCTTGGGTAATATAACCGATAATCCGATCGCCGGGAACCGGCTGGCAACACTTGCCGAATCGGATCAGGATATCATCGACCCCCTTGACAGTGACGCCCGACTGCTGTTTTTTCTTTCGGACGCGATCAATTAATTTGTCAAAGATGGACCCATGGGAATCTTCCTCAGGTTCCTTTATAAATTTGCGAACGATCTGCAGTGGGGTAATTTTGCCGTAACCGACGCTGGCGATTAAATCGTCAATGGTTTTATAACCGAAATCCAAAACCACTTCCTTCATAGCGTCCGATTTCAGCAGGCTGTTAAAATTCAGACGATTTTTACGAAACGCCTTTTCACACATCTCCCGGCCCAGGGTAATACTGCGTTCCTGATCCTGGGTCTTGATCCATTGCCGGATTCTTGAACGGGCTTTGACCGTTTTGACGAAATTCAGCCAGTCCTTGCTGGGGTGATGATTTTTTGAGGTAATGACTTCAACGATGTCCCCGGTTTTCAGCTCATATCTCAAGGGAACCATCAGTCCATTGACCTTGGCGCCGGTACACTGATTTCCGATCTCGGAATGAATCAGGTAAGCGAAGTCAACCGGCGTTGCTCCCTTCGGCAATGATTTCACATCGCCCCGCGGGGTAAACACATAGACCTCTTCCGGGAAAAGGTCGATGCGAACATTTTCCATAAATTCTTCAGGATCCCGGAAATTTTCCTGATTTTCAACGAGATTCTGAATCCAGGCAAACGTTTTCTGAACATTCTCGTCGATCTTACTACCCTCTTTATAACTCCAGTGAGCCGCAATGCCGGACTTGGCGACCCGGTCCATCTCATGGGTGCGGATTTGTATCTCAACCCGTTCCCCATAGGGCCCGATAACCGTCGTATGAAGGGACTGATACATATTCTGTTTGGGACGGGCGATATAATCTTTAAATTTGATATCGATGGGCTTCCAGAGGGAATGAATTAATCCCAGAGCCTCATAACACTGGGGAATCGTATCCAGAATGATTCGAAATGCAATAATGTCATATACGTCTTCAAAGGCCAGGTTCTGGGTGACCATTTTATTGTAAATACTATAAAAATACTTGTATCGCCCCGTAACTTCGCATGTCAGATTCGCTGCGCTCATTTTTTGGACAATATAGTTTCGGACGGTTTCTATATACTTTTCGCGTTCCTCCCGGTCTTTATTGACCAGGTTTTGGATTCGCTCGTATTCCTGCGGTTGAAGATACATGAAGGCGCTGTCTTCAAGTTCTTTCTTGATCCAGTAAATTCCCAGCCGGCCGGCAATAGGGGCATAAATATCTTGTGTTTCCTGGGCAATTTCTATCTTTTTATAACTGCTGTGGTACTGAAGCGTCCGCATGTTGTGGAGCCGATCCGTCAGTTTGATTAAAATGACACGAATGTCATCGGCCATTGCCAGAATCATTTTGCGGATGCTTTCGGCCTGTCTTTCCTGGGAAGTATGAAAGGAGAGTTTGCTCAGCTTGGTCACCCCGGATACAATCCGGTAGACCTCAGGACCGAACATGTCCTTGAGCTCTTCCGGGGTCACATGCGTATCCTCAATAACGTCATGGAGCAGACCGGCGGCGATACTGACCACGTCTAGTTTCATTTCCGACAGAATCCCGGCTACTTCCAGCGGATGCATCAGATAGGGTTCCCCGGAAAGCCGAACCTGGCCTTCATGAACCCTGGCCGAATAAATATAGGCGCGATCGATCATGGCCACGTCGGCTTCGGGGTTGTAATCCAGAACCCTGTCAATAATATCCGTAATACGAATCATGGTTTTCTACCAGTGAATCTTGCACCCGCAGAGCGGGTGGCCCCAGGTGCCCCCCTGGAAGGGGGTTAGAATGCGATTCTGGTGATTAAATTCGATATTCGAATTTCAAGTGATACTTTTCACACCGGATCGTTAGAACCTATCCGGGTCCTCCACCAGAGTTGAAGGGTTTATATCGAAACTAATATGCTTTGGCATATACCACCGGCCGGCCATCAGAGCGGCCGCAGCAGATACAGGGCCTGCTGCCGTCCGTATCGCCGCTAAATGGAATGCAGCGGATGGTGACACTTAAATCCTCTTTAATTTTGGCTTCACAGGCTTCAGCGCCGCACCAGCCCGAGATTGCAAAGCCGCCGTGAATTTCCGGTTTTTCCTGATTTGCCGGTGTAAAAAACTCATAGAACTCTTTTTTGGCGTCCATGCGGACGGTATTGGCCTGTCGGAAAGACAGGGCTCTTGCAAACAGATTACGCTGAATGTCATCTAACATACTGCGGATTTCAGCGACGAAAACCTCCCTTTTCACTGACACCTTATCCTTATGCGCTTTATCCCGCCTGCCGACATAGACGGAACGCCCCGCAATGTCTCTGGGACCGATTTCAACGCGTACCGGAATCCCTTTTTTAATCCAGTCCCATCCCCTGGCGCCGCCGATATCCCGAGCGTCCAGTTCCACCTCCAGCCGACGTCCGGCATATGTCTGGTCGGAAAGCTCTTTTTTCAAGGCCTCGACATATTCCATAACAACGACCCGGTCGGATTCTTTTCGGATGATCGGCAGAAGCACGATATGAGCCGAGGCTGCTTTGGGCGGCAGGATAATTCCGTCATCGTCGCCGTGGGTCATAATCAACCCGCCGATCAGCCGGGTTGAAGCGCCCCACGATGTAGTCCAGGCATAGGTCTCCTTTTCTTCTGCGCTCTGAAATTTTATTTGAGAGGCCCTTGCAAAATTCTGACCCAAAAAATGCGACGTGCCGGCCTGGAGTGCCTTTCGATCCTGCATCATGGCTTCAATGCACAAGGTGTCCACGGCGCCGGGAAACCTTTCGGAGGGTGTTTTTCGGCCTTTTATCACCGGCATCGCCAAAAATTCTTCCGCCAGTTTCGCATACACCTCCAGCATCAGCTGCGTCCGCTCCAACGCCTCTTCTTTGTTCGCATGAGCGGTATGGCCTTCCTGCCAGAGAAATTCACTGGTCCGTAAAAATATCCGGGTCCGCATTTCCCAGCGGACCACGTTGGCCCACTGATTAATCAGCAGCGGCAGATCGCGATAACTGCTGACCCAGTTTGAGAAGGCATCGCCGATAATGGTTTCGGAGGTAGGCCTGACAACCAAAGGTTCCGTCAGCCTCCCGGCCGGTTTCAAACCGCCCGCTTTTTTCTCAAGCCGGTGGTGGGTCACCACCGCGCATTCCTTTGCAAAACCTTCGACATGTTCGGCTTCTTTTTCCAGAAAGCTCAGCGGAATGAAAAGCGGAAAATAGGCATTTTTGACGCCGGTTTCCTTGAACATCCCATCCAGTATGCGCACGATATTTTCCCAAATGGCGTACCCCCAGGGTTTTATCACCATGCAGCCCCTGACCGGCGATCTTTCGGCCATGTCCGATGCCTTGACCACCTGCTGATACCATTCCGTATAATCCTCCGCCCGGGTCGGCGAAATCGCCGTTTTTTCCGGATTTTCCATAACATTCCTTTCCAATTTTTAAAAATGCCCTTGAAAACCGTTTCAGGACGCTTCTATTTATTATATTTTTCAACCTCTTCCAGTAAAACTTGCACCAGGTGTTCCTGGGGAACTTTTTTCACAACCTTCCCCTTTTTAAAGAGAATTCCGATGCCGTCGCCGCCGGCAATGCCGATATCCGCCTCCCTGGCCTCCCCCGGTCCGTTGACAACACACCCCATGATCGCGATTTTAACGGGAGCCGGTTTGGTTAAAAGCGCCTTTTCCACTTCTTCCACAATCTCAAACAGGCCGATGTTGCACCGGCCGCAGGTCGGGCATGAAATAATTTCGGGGCCATGCTGCCGGATTCCGAGCGCTTTCAGAATCTCAAACCCCACCCGCACCTCTTCCACCGGATCGCGCGTCAACGAAACCCGAATGGTATCCCCGATCCCCTCGGCCAGCAGCATGCCGATGCCGATGGAGGATTTAACGATCCCCGGATAAAGCGATCCGGCCTCGGTAACGCCCACATGCAGCGGAAGATCGGTTTGTTCGGACAGCATCCGGTAAGCCGTTACCGTTCGGTTTACATCCGACGCCTTTATGGATACCTTAATCTCGTGAAAGTCAAAGGACCGCAGTATGTCGATATGCCGCAGCGCGCTTGCGACCATGGCGTCGGCGCCGACTTCCTTGAATTTTTTCAGGATATCTTTTTCAACCGACCCGGAATTCACCCCGATGCGGATCGGAATATCGCACGACCGCGCCGCATCCACCACTGCTTTTACCTTTTTGGGACCGCCGATGTTGCCCGGGTTCAGCCTCAAGCCGTCGGCTCCTGACCGGGCCGCAGCGATGGCCAGGTGATAGTCGAAATGAATATCGGCAATCAGCGGGATGGATATCTCTTTTTTAATGGCGGCAATTGCTTCGGCGGCGTCCATATCCGGCACCGCCACCCTGACGATTTCACAGCCGGCCGCCGCCAGCCCTTTAATCTGCAAGACCGTTGCAGCAACATCCTGGGTTAAGGTGTTCGTCATGGATTGAACAGCGATGGGTGCAAACCCGCCGATCTTGACATTGCCGACGGTTATCCGGCGTGTTTTTTTCCGTTTTATAGGTAATGACATCAACGCGATTCCAAAGCCTACCCGCAGGACTTCTAAAAAATTACTTGAATTACGTTAAGACTGAAACAGAAACTTCTCAACCATCAAATATCGCCAGTTTAGCAAACCCGCTAGAGTTATTCAAGTAAAATAGACACTTACACTTATGAATTGTTTTTCGATTAAAATTGGTTTATATTCCAACTTATTTTTATATTTTAATTTGATTTAAAGGAGACGGCCATGACACGTTCATCCCAAAAACCTTTTTCCGAAAAACACGGCCCTGACCAGAAGCCCGAAGATTTTATTCAAAAAGAGATCCTCAACCGCACAAAAGACAACACCATCGCCTGTGCCGTCGCATTTGATATTGCTAAACTGCTGAACGTATCACCGGACCGGGTCGGCCGCACCATGGACCTGATGAATGTCCGGCTGGTTAAGTGCCAACTGGGCATATTCGGCTATCCGGCTAAAAACAAGATTGTCAAACCTTCCGCGCATGTTGATTCCGAACTGTCAGCGGCGATCCGCCACGGCCTTGTCGGCGATAGATTGCCGTGCCGGAACGCCTGGGAGATAGCTGCCAGTTTGGGCGTTCCCAAGATGGCGGTCAGCGGCGCTTGTGAAGCCATGGGGATAAAAATCAAACCGTGCCAGCTGGGAGCGTTTTAGTTGAACTTGCAAAAGGTCCGGCGTCGCTTCCCTCTTCGGGCGCACGCGTCCCTTTTATTCCGGTTGCTCTTTTTAATTCTCGTTCTATTTTCACCCGGATGTCAAGCACCTCCGGATCATGCAACCCTTAAGGAGATTCTTGCTAAAGGCGTGGTCACGGTTATTACCCGCAACAACTCCCACTGCTACTATCTTTACAGAGATCAGGCCATGGGGTTCGAATATGATCTTGCCAAAGCCTTTGCGGATTTTTTGGGCGTCAATCTGGAAGTAAAAATCGCTGAAAAGTGGGAAGGAATGATTCCGAATTTATCAAACGGCAACGGCGCGTTTATCGCCGCCGGTTCTATGAAAACACCCAAGCGCCGGCAACAGGTCGCTTTTTCCAGAGAATATCTGACCATTCAGCAGCATATCATCGTTCATCGCAAAAATAAGCACATAAAAAATGTGTCGGATCTGGTGGGTAAAACCATCCATGTCTGTCGGGGGACTTCATACCAGGAACGCCTTGAAGAGCTCATTGCCGAGGGGTATGACCTGACCGTTGAACTGCACGATGACATTCCTACCGAAGAACTCATCCAGCAGGTTGAAGAAGAAAAAATTGAGGTCACCATTGTCGACAGCAATATCGCCTTTCGCTACCGCCGATACCACCCAAGAATCGTTGTCTCCGGCGCCATCGGTTCGGAGGAACACCTGGGGTGGGCGGTTCACCCGAATTCGGTCCGGCTCTTAAAAAAAATAGACAATTTTTTTGAGGAAATAAAGGCAAACGGAACCTTTAATAGAATTTATGATCAGTATTTCGCCCATGTGGACGACTTTGACTTTGTCGACCTGAGGACATTTCACTGGCGACTTAAAACCCGGCTGCCCAAATACTTCTCCATTATCGAGGAGGCGGCCCAGAAACATGAATTTGACTGGCGCATGATCGCAGCACAAATGTATCAGGAGTCCCATTTCGATCCCGAAGCCAGAAGTCATGCCGGCGCTTATGGCCTGATGCAGCTTACACGCTCAACGGCCAAAAGCCTCGGTGTTGAAAATATCTTAGATTCAACTCAAAACATACATGCCGGGGTACAGCACTTGCGGAACATGTATAACCTCTATGACTTTGATAAAGCCGTTGGCTCCGACCGTCTGTTCATGGCCTTGGCCGCCTATAACATCGGCCAGGGACACGTCAAGGACGCGCGCAAACTCGCCCGGCAAATGAATCTGGATCCCGACACGTGGGCCTCATTAGCCCAAACCTTGCCGCTTCTTCGGTATCAAAAGTATTATAAAAACGCCGCCTATGGATACTGCCGCGGCACTGAACCGATAGAATATGTCAAGCAGATCATGATTTACTATGATATTTTAAGACACCAGGGGATTGAATACCGCACCGACAGGACAGTTCTTCTCAAACCAGTCGCCTGAAGGGAATTTTTCCATGGCCAGTATCGGCGGCATTCCGCTCGTGGATACTGGCGATACATGGGGGATGTTGAATGATTACGCCTGCCAAACGGATCCTCCAAAAAATCATTGGCCGCCGATAGGTCCATCGATTCCGATACCGAGGGGAGGCCCGGGAAGTTTTAACTTATTTTTTTCAGCACCAGCGAAACAAACGTTCCGCCGGATGAAAATCCATTGATCAGGCCGAAAGTTATGGGAATATGCATATTTTTGTTCATGACAAACCCCAGCGGACGGATCGGATTATGAAGGCCGATAGTGGGCGGAATGATCCCCTCTTTTATCGATACGGCCATAGCCGCCGCCCTTATCCCCCCGGATGAGAAGCTTTCACCGACCGCCCCTTTAAGGGAGCTGATATACGGTCTATCCGCAGCGTTTCCAAATACGGTGAAAAGCGCTTCGGCCTCAAGCGCATCCAGTTTCTTGCCGCCATTGGCAGCGGCTGAAACATAATCGATATCGCCGGGGGCGATTCCGGCGGATTTTAAAGCCCGATGGATCGCCAGAACCGCTCCCCGGGGGTCCCGAGGCCAGTCGGTGGGCGGGGCCGGCGCTGAACTCATGCCCCAGCCGGCGATTTCACAATAGGGCTTGACCCCCCGGATTTCGGCGTGCCGGCAGGTCTCAAGGCAAATAACCCCGGCCCCTTCGCCCGCCACCGGTCCGTTTCGCAGGTTATCAAAGGGTCGTGCACCTTCCGGCCCCCTGCTGAGCGGGGAAAGGGCCTTGAAATTCGTCAGGATTCTAAAGAAGAATTCGGAGATAATTTCCACCCCGCCGGCAAATACGATATCCGCCCGGCCCTGTATAATTTCAGCCGCCGCATAGGCGATGGCGGTCTCGGCCGAAGCCTCATGGTGATTCACGGTGGCATTGAGCCCTCTGAACCCCAGCTCGATGGAGCTATGTCCGGCCGGCGCGTTCATCACGGTATTCGGCACCAGAAAGGGGCTGGCCACCCCCGGCCCTTGTCTAAAAATAACCCCGGCAAACTGGGCCGCGACGTCGGTGCTGCCAAAGGCGGTCCCCAATACAATTCCCGTCCGGTCCCGATTGGAGGCGTTTATATCAACCCCGGCATCTTCCAGGGCCATCCGGGTTGAAGCAGCCGCCATGGCGGAAATCCGGTCCATCTTGCGAAGATTTTTTACGGAAATGAAATCTCTGGGGGTAAAATCAGCTACGGCAGCGCCTAATTTGGAGGGAAAAGGGGATGTATCGAAAGCCGTAATCGGAAAAACGCCGCAGCCGCCCCCGAAGAGCTTGCGGGAGAAGGCCTCTTTTCCGACTCCCAGAGGCGTCACCATGCCGATGCCGGATATGACCACGCGGTTACTCATGGGCAATCCCCCTGGGGGTATATCTTCCCAAAACGATGGCGGTGTTGTTTCCGCCAAAGGCAAACGAATTGGACAGAACGATATTCACCTTCGCCTCACGCGCGCCTTCGGCAACATAGTCGAGGTCACACTCCGGGTCGCGTTCCATCAGGTGAATTGTCGGTGGAATAAACCCCTGATCGATCGCCAGAACGGAGACCACCCCTTCGATGGCGCCGGCCGCGCCCAGGGTGTGGCCCGTCATTGACTTGGTGGAGCTTACCGGCAGGCGATAGGCCTGTTTGCCGAAAACCGCCTTGATCCCCCGGGTTTCCATCAGGTCATTGGCCGGGGTGGCCGTGCCGTGGGCGTTGATGTAATCGACCCGCTC
>ENA-OSEO01004369-OSEO01004369.1-sediment-metagenome-genome-assembly--contig:-NODE-4369-length-15005-cov-3.744440_pt1 | contig 15005 bp, 11 predicted proteins | sample MGYA00237883_ERZ534232 | MGnify/ENA metagenome assembly ERZ534232 | reverse complement strand
AGTCCCTGTCCCAGTCCGCAGGACTTCGTATTCTTAGCGCGGGGCTTCAGCCCTGCGGTATGTACGTCGCACATTGAATTCCGGCGCAATTTGTGGTATTATTTGTAATGTAGACGTGCATGGTTGCGGAACTCGACAGCTGCGCGCCGTCCCCTGTGTCGCGCTGGCAGGCGGGCGGACGCGGCTCAGTTGTGGCAGAAGCACGTGTTTCTCCCAGGCAGTCTGGTTATTCGCGTTCTCACATGTTTTCCTATACGCTGGAGGTTAAGGAGGGCTCATGTCTCAAGAACCCGGACCCAATACGGTGAATGACTGGCGAAGTTGGTGGCCCTGGGCCGCGGCGGTCCTGTGGCTGGTTGTCATTTTGGCGGGGATGTTTGCATTCGGTGGTTTCCGTGGTCTCTTCACCGATCGCGCCGCGACGCAAACGGCGCGCGCCAGCATCGCAACCGAGGAGGCCGAGTCCACCCGCGTCGTGTTGCAGGCGGAAGTCGCCGATGCGGTGATCCGCACGCTGACCGCACAGCCCACGGCGAGCCCGACGGCGGCGCCGACGGACACGCCGCCGGCGACAGCGACTCCGGCGCCGACGCACACGCCGGCTCCCGACCTCACCGCGACGCAGGCAGCCGCGCAGAACGCAGTGCTTACCGCGATTGCAGCGACGCAGGCTGCGCTCCCCACTGCCACGCTGACGCCGACCCCGCTGGTTGCGGCGACCGAGACGGCGGCTGCCGCACAGGTTGCTGCCGCGCTCGCGGCGACGTTGACCGCGCAACCCACCGCGACGCCCAGCCCGCTCCCGGCGCTGAGCTGGCCGGTGGTTATGGCTGACCCGTTCTCTGCGGATGAGAACGGCTGGCCCACCGGTGCGTACCAAACGGTGAGTGGCAGCGTGCAGCGGGATGTCATGGACAGCGTGTATCGCTGGACGGTGCAAGCGGCGCAGGGCATGTTCGTCACCGCGAACCCGAGCCTGCCGCTGCTGGACGACTTCTACATCGCGGTCGAAGGGGAACGGCTTAGCGGTCCGCAGAGTACGGAATACGGCCTGGTGTTCCGCCAGACCGACGAGGACAACTTCTATTCATTCGGAGTCAGCGATGAAGGGCAGTTCGGCGTGTTTGCAATGGCCAACGGCGAGTGGAAACATCTGCAGGATTGGACGCAATCCACGGCGATTGCCAGGGGCAAAGTGAACAGGCTGGCGGTGTGGGGACAGGGAACGCATTTCGTCTGTTTCGTCAACGATACAGCGGTCGCGACGTTTGACGATGATCGCTTTGCTGCCGGCGAGGTCGGGTTGTTGGTCGAGATCGGGCTGGACACGGAGGCTGTTGTCGTCTTCGATACGTTCGAGCTGCGCGCACCTGAGTTGCCTCAACCGGTCGTACCGTCACCGGCGACGACACGCAGCGCCACCACCGTACAGCCGGATGAGACGCGTTGCGTGCACACGCCAACCGAACAGGTCCCGGCGGGAATGGCGCTGCTCGTGTGCGATTCGTTCAGCTCGTCCTGGAACGTCACCGATAGTGATCGCGATAACGTGAGCGAACGGCGCACCGTGGAGAACGGACGTTACCGCTGGGCGGTTGCGACTGAACATGGGGCCTTCTCGCAGGCCAGCCCGAGTATCGGTGCTGTCGAAGACTTCTATCTGACCGCCGAGGCACAACAGCTCAGCGGCGCCGCCGATGCGGAGTACGGCCTGCTGTTCCGCAAGGTCAGCGACGATGATCTGTACCTGTTCAGTATCTCCGGCGGACGCTTCGGGGTGTTTGCACTGCGCAATGGCGAATGGTCTACGGTGGAGGACTGGACGGACTCGCCGGCCATTCGACCCGCCGCGGTGAACCGCTTGACGATCCGGGCGCGAGGTACGCGTACCGCCTTCTTCATCAACGAACAGCGCGTCGCGGAGACGAGCGCGATTGTCCCCGTGCGCGGCGATGTGGGACTGGCGACGGAACTCGAAGCCGGGACCGAAGCCGTCTTCGAGTTCGATAATTTCGAGTTGCGGACGCCCGCTGAGGAGCGCCCGCTTATCGCGGCCGGCTACGAGACCGACGCTGCCGCCTGTGCGTACGAATCGGTGCTGGCGCCGTCCGGTTGGCCAGTCGTCTTCTGCAATTCCTTCACGTCCGATCTGACGCTGAACCGCCTGGATTGGCCGTTGGGTGACTCCACGAACGATTTCGCCAGCTCGCAACGGCGGATCGCCTACGGCAAATACATTTGGGACGTCGAATCGTTCACCGGGGTGTTCTCTCCCGCTATCTCGAACCTGCCCGCAGTATCCGATTTCTATATGACGGTGGTTGGCAAGCTGCGCAAGGGCCCCAAAGCAGCGTCCTATGGAGTGGTCTTCCGCCGCGTGGATGCCGAGAATTTCTACTTCTTCGAGATCTCGGACAACGGCTATTACCAGTTCTCGGCGCAAGAAGACGGGGCCTGGAAGACGTTGATCCCGTGGACCTCCAGCGCTGCGATTGCCACCAATAAACAAGAGAATCGCATCGCTATCCTGGCAGAGGGGAACACGTTCCAGTTCAGCGTCAACGACGAGCCGGTCAGCGATAGCACGGATGGGCGTTTCCAGTCCGGGGGGTTGGGTCTCGCGGTCGAGCTCTTCGACGAAGGTGACAAAGGCACTTTCGAATGGGATGACCTCGAATTGTACGTACGTGCCCAGGGATAGCACAGTCTGTTCCCGGACCCGCAGATCACGCATCTGCAGCGTGACCTGCCTGTTCACATAAGTGCCCTTTTCTTGTTGGTCCAGGCTGTGCCAATCCTGGACGCGTTCCGCTTGCGCGGGATCCCCCGGGAACGGGCCGCAAATCCCCGCATGGCCTGTGCGGAGTTTGCCCAGTCGTGGGCATGAAGTCTGACTGGGCCAATCTCCGGCGCTACCGTCGTTGTCGCGGGACTGCTGTGCCTGGGCGGACCGTGTGCCGGTCTGCACCGTGGTCAATTGGCACAGTCTGCTCCAGCGCATGTGCCCTGCGGTGAGTCAATCGCGTCACAGGCGGTGCAATTCTTGCCAAACAGGCTGTGCTCGATCTGCGGGGTCCGTTGCTTTGACTTTGCTACCCCGTCATGGTATAATGCCGCGATTGAAGGTAACCTGAACATCGTGGCTGTAATATCGGAACGTCCGAGAAGGGAGTCTGCAATGTCAGAGGCGAATGGTCGAGACGTAGTGCTCTATGCGTTGAGCACGTGTGGCTGGTGTAGAATGACGAGGAGTTGGCTGGACGAGAACCACGTTCAGTATGAGTGCATATATGTCGATCACCTGGACAAGGATGAGCGCGAAACGCTGATGGGCGAGCTGACCAATCGCCTGGGCCGGCGGCCTGCCTTCCCCACGGTGGTTCGCGGACCGAAATTCGTGGTCGGGTTCAACAAGGATCAGTTGAAGGAGATGTTGGGGCTATGATAGACGAGAAGAGAATCCAGGAGACGTACGAACGGTTGAAAATGGAGGCCGAGGCGTCCGGCTATAACCTCAACCCGAATGAAGGATTCACCAAATCGTTGGTCGAAGGGTTGCTTACGAACGAGGACCGCTATGGCTATTGGTCCTGTCCGTGCCGTCTCGCCGATGGTGAGAAGAACCTGGACCTGGACATCATCTGTCCCTGTGACTATCGCGATGCAGATCTGGATGAGTACGGCGCGTGCTATTGTGCGCTGTATGTATCGGATGAGGTCCGCGATGGCAAGCGCGAGCTACAGCCGGTTCCCGAGCGGCGCCCCGATGTCCCGGCGCAGCACGCCGCTCCCGCTGGCGGAACGGTGACGCTCGCAGCGGGCAGCTTGCCGGTGTGGCGCTGCCGCGTGTGCGGTTATCTGTGCGCGCGGGAGAACCCTCCCGGCGTGTGTCCGATCTGCAAAGCGAAGAAGGACCGCTTCGAGCCGTTCGGATTGGGCCACGCCACTGCCTGAGCGGCGTTCGCGCACGGCTATCTCGCTGGCGCGTGCTCCGCACAGAGCAGAGACTCCCGCAGGCATCCATGCGCCCTGCGGGAGTCTTTTTGCGTTTCGTGCCGGTTGCGCACGCGCTGATCGGGTGGCGTGCCTGGCTAGTGTAGCGGCCAGACCAGCGGTAGTGTGATGAGCGTGGCGATGAACACAACCAGGGTCAGTAACGACCCGACTTTGACATAATCGTTGAAGCGGTAGTTGCCCGGGCCCATGACGATCAGGTTCGCCTGGTGCGCGAACGGAGTGACGAAGGCAGCCGACACACCCATCATGACCGCCATGAGCAGTGCGTATGGGCTGTAGCCCAGGCTCAGCGCAACGTTGAGCGCGAGAGGCGACATCAACACACCGGCCGCCAGGTTGGACGTGGTTACACTGAGCAACGTCGAGACGGCGAACAGGATGGCGAGCAGTGGCATGTCGCCGAGTACGGCGATCGGCTCGATGAGGTTTGTGGCGATGAATAACGCCGCTCCCGTCTTCTGCATCGCGGCGCCCAGCGCGATCGTCCCGCCCAACATCACGATCACCTTCCAGTTGATGTCCCGGTAGACCTCATTGGGTTGCAGACAACCGCTCAGCACGATCAGTACGGCTGCCAGGGCCGAGGCGATCGAGAGGGGCAGCACACCGGCCAATACAGTTGCCAGGCAGAGCCCGAGAATGGCCAGTGAGAGGACGGCCTTCGTCGGATTCTTGCTCGCGGCAGGGATGCCCGTCAATACCAACAGGTTGGGGTCGTGGTTCAGTTTCTCCAACTGCTGGCAGCTTCCGCGCAGGAGCAAGGCGTCGCCCATCCGCAGCCTGAAATCGGTCAGGTGGCTGCGGTATGCACGGTCGCCCCGCCAGATGCCCAACACTTCGCAGCCGTAGCGGTTGCGGAAATCGATCTCACCGATGGTTTTCTCTTGCAGTTCCGAACGGGGCGCCAGGGTCACTTCGGCAAGCACGAGTTCTGAAGGACTCCAGTTTGGTGGCTGCTCGCGCAGATAGTCCAGACCCCAGTCGGCTGCCAGCGCTTCGACGTCGTGGTCGTGTCCCTGCGCGAACAAGACGTCGCCGGCATGCAGTGTTGCGTGCGGATCGACCGGTCGTTGCGTTTGCCCGTTGCGCTCCAGGCCGAGCACGGCGATGCCGTAGTCGCAGCCGAGACACGCCTGCTGCAGCGTTTGCCCGACGAGCCGCGAGCCGGGTCCGATACGCAACTGGTGCCAGCGTTCGGCGAGGCAGTACAACGAGACGAGCTCTTCAGGACTGCGGTCGTGGCCGTTCTCCTGGATGGCGTCGCGATTGGGGAGCAGGTGTCTGCCGACCAGCGCCATGAAGATGATTCCCGAAAGCGTGAAGATCAGCCCCATGACGAGTGGGTCGAAGATGTGGAATTGCGCCATGCCGTGGCTTTCCAATGCCTGACTGATGACCAGATTCGGCGTGGCGCCGATGAGCGTCATCGTGCCGCCGAGCACGGCTCCGTACGAGAGCGGGATTAGCAGCCGCGATGGGGCGAGCTGTGCACGCCGTGCGGTGACGATCACCGCGGGCATCAGTACGGCGGTCGCGGGCGCGTTGTACATGAACGCGGAGATGAACGAGACACCCAGCATAATGACGATCAGCAACCGCAACGGGTTCCCCGCGCCCAACTTCAGGAACAGATCGCCCATCCGGTCCGCCGCGCCGGTGCGCAGCAGGGCACTGCTGACCACGAAGATCGCCGCGATGGTAATGACGGCGGAACTGCTGAATCCCGCCAACGCCTCGGATGGCGTCAGGATGCCGGGCAGAGTGAGCGCGAGCAGACAGATCATCGCGACCAGGTCGACACCCAGCCTGTCCCACACGAACAGCGCGATGGTTACGATCAGGATGAAAAGCGTGTAAGCGATCTCAGCGGTCAAGGCAATCGATCTCCGGATACGTCACGTGTAATAGCCTGTTTTACCACAAAGGTACGGTACGTGCAATTGCCTGCGGGCGGACGAAGGTGCTGCGGGGCTGAAGCCCCACGCTAAGGATGCGAAGTCCTGCGGACTGCGGACAGCGACTGGGCCAATCTTCGACGAGCGCGTGCGCCAGCCGGAGCGCTGGGTTGCGCCAGACCACACACTTCACGTGACCGTGGCCGATTGGCACAGTCTCGACGCGGGCGCTCAGTCGTCGCGGTTCGCGTCGAGCGCTTCGCGCACTTTCGCTCCGAGTATTTCGGTGGTAAATGGTTTCGACAGGAAGGCAGCCTTCCTCTTGGCGATCTCCTCCGTCAGCAGGGCGTCATCGCTATAACCGGAGATAAAGAGGATGCGCACTGCCGGGCGCGCTTCTTGAATGTGTTCGGCAAGAGTCCGGCCCCCCATTTGCGGCATGACCACGTCGCTGAGCAGCAAATCGATTTCTTCGGGATACTGTTGGGCGGTCCACAGCGCTTCCTCACCGTTTCCCGCCTCCAGCACGTGATAGCCGAGCGCTGCCAGTATTCGCGTGATCAGCCGGCGAACAGCCGGCTCGTCTTCGACGACCAGGATGGTCTCGTTACCGGTGACGCGACGCTTTGTCTCTTCCCGCTCGTCGGAAACTTTCGCCGGCGCGGCGCTCCGCGGAAGATAGATCTTGAAAGTGGAGCCGCTGCCCGGTTCGCTATAGACGTGAATGTACCCGTTGTGTTGGCTGACGATGCCGAATACCGTCGAGAGACCCAGACCTGTGCCTTCACCCGCGGCTTTGGTGGTGAAGAAGGGTTCGAATATGCGGTCTTTCACTTCCGGCGTCATGCCGATTCCCGTATCGCTGACCGCCAAACGGACGTACTCGCCTGGGGGAATGTCGCTGTACCGCGAGGCGATCGTTGCTCCGGACGGCACGACGACGGCCCCCGTCTCGATCAGCAGCTTGCCTCCCTCTGGCATGGCGTTTTTAGCGTTGACGGCAAGGTTGATGATGACCTGCTCGATCTGCCCCGAATCCACTTCGGCGTGGCACGGTGTATCGGCGGGCAGGATGACGAGCTCGATGTCTTCGCGCAGCAGATGGCGCAGCATTTTGCTCATATCGAGGATGAGCTCGTTCATATCGCAAATGCGCGGAGCCAGGCTCTGGCGGCGCGAGAAGGTTAAAAGCTGTGAGGTGAGCCGCGTGGATTTCTGTCCGGCCTTCAGGATTTGCTCGATGTCTTCCTGGCAGGGGTGATTGGGCGGGAGCGCCGTCTTGACCAGGTTGGCGTATCCCATGATCGTCGTCAGCAAATTGTTGAAATCGTGCGCGATGCTGCCGGCGAAGCGGCCGATACTCTCCATTTTCTGGGCATGTAGAAGCTGTGCATGAACGCGCTCCAATTCCTGGGTCCGTTCTTCCACAAGTTGCTCCAAACCTTGCCGGTAGCGCGCGAGTTCCTCTTCCGCCTTCCTGCGCTTGATGGCACTATCGAGGATGGCGGGCAGGTTGCGCAGATAGTTGTTTTCCGGGTCTTTCGCCAGATAGTCGATTGCGCCCGCTTTCATGATCTCGACCGCAACCAGCTCATCGCCGATGCCGGTCGTGACCACGAAAGGGGTTCCGCTGAGTGCAGCGGACAGGTCGAGTGCTGTCCCATCGCCCAGCGAGTAGTCCAGCACGGCGGCATCGAACCGGTCATCGGATAGCAGCCCTTTGCCTTCGGCCACCGAGCTCGCAACGCGATATTCACACGGATAGCCCGATTGTTTGATGAACCGTTTGAAAGCCATCTGATCGACAACATCGTCTTCCACCAAGAGCAGTTTGATTCTCGCTTCCATCTGCGACTCCTCGATCCGTCCGTACCCACGTGTTGTGTCCGCAGGACACAACAGACACTCCGACGTCCCGTCCCCGTCGCAGCGGGGCTGCAATGAGCCGGCATTGACTCTCAACCGTAACTATTCATGCCATCCCGCCCATCCGCTGTCCTTTGCGCGGACTCTGCAACGGGTTGGCAGCGGCACACGTCTCCAGCGGCTTTCGACCGCCTACTCCCTGCGGGGGCCGCGGAACTCGCGCGGGCGGGTGAAGAAGAAGGTACTTCCCTCTCCTGGACGCGATTCCACCCAGACGGTTCCTCCCCACCTTTCGACGATCTTCTTCACGACTGCCAGCCCGATCCCGCTGCTCTCACCGCGAGCGCGCGGCGCGCCAGCCTGGAACATCCGGAAGATGCGCTCGCGGTCCGCGGCGGCGATTCCCGGCCCGTTATCGGCGATGCTGAACTGCCATTGCGCAGCGCTTTCGCTGCAGCGCAGCTGGATCGAACCGTGCGGCTTGTCCATGAACTTGATGGCGTTGCCCAGCAGATTCTGGAAAACCTGCTGCAGAAGGGCCGGGTCACCCATCACGACCGGCAGTTCGTCCTCGACCGTGATCCGAATATGCGCGGGCGGGCTGAGCATCTCGATGATGTCTCTGACGAGCGCGCCGAGATCGATTTGCTTCTCGACTGCCGGGGCCTGTCCGATGCGCGAATACTCCAGAATACCATCGATGAGCTCCTGCAGCCGGTCCGCTCGCGAAGTCACCTGGTGCAACATCTCAACCCCTTCGTCGTCCAGTCTGTCTGCGTAATCGCTCGACAACCAATCCGCCAACTGCCGGATGCCGCGCAAGGGCGCTTTCAGGTCGTGCGAGACGACGTACGCGAATGCTTGCAGCTCTGCGTTGGCGGATTCGAGCTGCGCGGTGCGTTCGCTCACTCTCCGTTCGAGAGTCTCGTTCAGTTGGCGGATCTGCACTTCCGCCAGCCGCAGATTCGCAATCATCTGGTTGAAATGGTGCGTGAGCTGTCCCACTTCGTCTCCGCTTTCCACCGTGACGTTGCGGCTGAGGTCGCCCGTTTCGGCGATGACCCGCGTTGTGGCCGCCAGGTGCTGAATCGGGCGTGTAATGCCTTTGGCAACCAGTGAATTGACCAGTACCGACATAGCGATGGCGATCAGCAGAATCGCCACTGTGAACGCATTCTGCAACCTGATGGGGGCGAAGATCTCATCACGTTCTTGTTCCACGACGATCGCCCAGCCGGACTCTCCGCCGATCGGGCTGAACGCTGCCAGCATGGTCTTGCCGCTGACGGAATCCACATACTCCGTCTGGCCTTCGTAGCCCTCGAGTGCCGCCTTGAGGGCGGCGGGCATCATCCGCCCGATATACTTCCGCTCGGGATGGGCGATGATAATCCCGTCGGACGCGACCACAAACGCGCGGCCCGTGTGCCCGATGCGAATATCGTCCATCCTGCGCCATAGATCCCGCAAATCGATTTCTGCGACAATCACCTTCCTGTCCGCGCGTTGGGCTGCCGGCACGATGGCTGCTGCCATGTAGAGGACCGGCACCTGTTCCGGCAGTTTCAGATGCGTGCCGAGCAGGACCGGTCTGGCCTGTGCGGACAGCAGCGCTTCCGCGTAGGCCGTCTGGATGTACAATGAGGGCGTGATCGGCTCACGGTTCACGATGGTCGCTACGTCTTGCAGGGAGAACAGCTCCTCCAGCGGGTCGTCGAGATGTACAAGCTGCTGGCCGTTCCCGTCGTACAGGTAGAGTGCGCTGTAGGTCAGTGGCAGAGTGCGGCGCAGATCGAGCATCGCGCGGGCGTGATGGGACAGGGGTGCATCGTTTTCCTGCGCTTGGTGCGTGAAAAGAACCATGTCCTTCCAGATCGTATCGAGTTGTTTGCGCGTGTCTTTGGCGATAAGCGCTGCCAATTCCCCGTTGCGCTGATCGACTTCGGAGCGGATGCTCGACTGTCCGACCTGGAAAGCGAGGAATCCCTGCATCAGCAGAAAGAATGCGACGATGACGATGCTCGATATCAACAGGCGGTGGAGCAGACTCCGGTCCCACCAATTGCGCAGACCATTCAGCGCATACACGTGACGTTCTCCCACAACCCGCTGTTCGGGTTGGCCAGGACGGAAGGACGCTCAGGGTTGGACTTCAACGACAATTTCCCCGGAGATGATCTTCTCCTGCAATTCATCGAGCCGTTTCTGCATTGCAGTGCTGACCAGGTTGGGATCGAATGGGCCGATGGCCAGGCCGCCTTCTTTCAGACCGAGCGAGCGCACACCCGGCGTGAAATGGTTGTCGCGGACTTCACGGATCAGTGTGACGACTGCGGTGTCCAACCGCTTGGGACGGTTCCCAACCACATTGCCCGGCGCCAGGTAGCGCTGGTCGCCGCTGGTACCGATGGTTAGCTTACCCGTCTCCCTGGCAGCATCGATGATGCCCAGCCCGCTGCGTCCGGCAGCGTTGTAGATGACGTCAACTCCGCCGGCGTATTGCTCCAGCGCCAGCTGCTTCCCGGCGTCCGGATCAGCGAAGCTTCCGGCATAGCCGGTGACGACTTCCACAGCGCCGTTCTCATACTGCACGCCCTGTTGAAATCCCAGCGCCATCCGCTGCAACAATGGGATCTCGACTCCGCCGATGAACCCAACTTTGCCGGTTTGGGTCAACATGGCGGCGAGCACGCCCATCAGAAAATCGCCCTCAGGCTCGCGGTAGACCACCGACGCCACGTTCTCGCCTTTCCCCTCCGTGTCCAGAATCGCGAAATGGCGGTCAGGAAACTCCGCGGCGACGGTATCGATGTAGCCCACATTCTCGTAGCCGACACCGATGATCAGTGCATCGCCATCACGTGCCGCTGCACGCAGCGCATCCAGATTGCCCTGATCTGAGGTGAAATCGATCGTCTTGAAACGGATGTCGAAGTGCCGCTGTGCTTCCTGCAGACCCGCATACGCGGAATCGTTGAAAGACCGGTCTCCCAGACCGCCGCGTGCCAGCAGCATGGTCACGTTCAAGACCTTCTGTTCGCGTGGGAAAAGGTCGCAGCCGCCGGCGCTGACGAGCACCAATCCCATACAGATGATACCGCCCATGATCCGGAAAAACTTCACCATGTGCTGCCTCCTCTCATTCACTGGAACCGGCCCCTACGTGTCAGTTTTCCCCCAAACAACCGGTCGCACGTGCGAACCATGGATTCGGTAGCGGATTCGGTCAAACATGCCATGGATGTGATTCGGCATGACCACAAATGCATCCAATTCCATTTCATTGCGAATGGTGGTGGATTTCGACCATTCGTCCACCACCACCCGTCCCGCCTCGTTCAACCGCATTTCGCCATCCACAACCTCACCGAACACGCATTCCCGGCCCTGCGCGCAAACGGTCACGAAATATGCGCCCGCTTGCGCATAATCGTATGCCTTCAACCGCATAGATCGGCGGAGATGGATGTCGGGATGGAAACACATCGCAACGCCCTTCCTACAGGCCAAGGACAACGTGCTTGTATTCAGCGGCGCCCATGTTGGAGCGCAGGGTGTCGGCTGCACGCCAGAGCTCGGATTCGAAGCCGAGGTTCGCCCCGTTATTGTTATCCTTGCCCATGTGCTGCCTCCTCTCATTCACTGGAACCGGCAGGGGAAGCACCGTCGCGGAGCGTCATTCCAGGTTCGCGATATCCACCGGTTCGCAGGGATCTGCCGGGACGAAACCGAAGATTCTGGAATAGAAGGCGAGCTCGGCCTCGAGCGCGCGCTTGATGTTCTCCGCGCGGCGGAAGCCGTGTTGTTCGCCAGCGAACGGGATATAGGCGACGGGCAGGCCCTTGTTTTTGACCGCTGCGTACATCATCTCCGCCTGGTTGGGCGGCACGATCCGATCCTCCAGCCCCTGGAACAAGATCAGCGCACAGGACAAGCGGTCGATGAAATGGACCGGCGAGCGTTCGATATACAGGTCTCGCCGCTCGGGATACGGACCGATCAGACCGTCGAGGTAGCGAGATTCGAACTTATGTGTCTCGATGGCCAGGATTTCCGCATCGCTCACGCCGTAATAGCTCGCGCCGGCTTTGAAGGTATCGCGGAAGGTCAGCGCACACAGCGTCGTGTAACCGCCGGCGCTCCCGCCGCGGATCGCCAGGCGGTCACCATCCGCTTTTCCCTGCGCGACCAGATAGCGTGCGCCGTTGACGCAATCGTCCACATCCACGATGCCCCACTGGTTCTTGAGCCGTTCGCGATACGCCCGCCCGTAGCCGGTGCTGCCGCCGTAGTTGACGTCGAGCACGGCGATGCCGCGACTGGTCCAGTATTGGATCGACAGGTTTAGCGTCGCTGTCGCGGCGCCCGTCGGGCCGCCGTGGCTGATGACCAGCAGTGGGGGACGCTCTCCTGCCGGCGCTTTGAAGTCGGGGTTGTGCGGCGGGTAGAAGAACGCGTGGGCGGTCCTGCCGTATTCGGTCGGGAACTCGACGGCTTGCGGTTCCGAGATATACGCCGGATCAATCTCGGTTGCATCGCTCCGGCGCACGATTGCGCTCTCGCCGGTCGTCAGGTCGAGGCTGACGATTGCGCTGGGCAGACACGGTGCCCCTGCTTTGCAGAGCGCCTTTCCCGAAGCGATGAGCGGATTGGTGATCATCGTGTAGGGGGTGTCGATGGCCCGCAAGTGCAGCGTAGCAGTGTCCAGGAGACCGATCTGCCAGATTCCGGCCCGCGCGTACGCACACAAGATCTCCGTCGAGGATACGAAACAGTAGGTGCTCATGCCAAACACCCATTGTGGCAGCCCGAACTCCGCCTCCATTGCGCACAAGGGTTCGCGCTGCCCGTTGCGCCAACGGTACAGATTCCACCAGCCGGTGCGGTCCGCGACGAAGTGCAATACCCCGTCCGGCGACCATGCCGGCTGGAAGACGGACTCCCCGTCTCCTCCGGCGATGCGTTGCACGGAGCGGATGCCGCCGTCGACGGCGAGCTCGCCGACCCACAGCTCGCTTTCGTCCCACGGCATGTTGGGGTGATTCCACGACAGCCAGGCAAGGCGTGACCCATCGGGGCTAAGCCGTGGCGAGGAGTAGAAATCGCTGCCTTGCACGAGCACTTGTGGCTTGCCACCGGCGAGCGGAATCGCGACCAGTGTCGCCAGTGCTTCCTGCCCGGCTATCGAGTGGTCCTCGCGCACGCAGATTAGCCGGCTTCGCGTGGCGTCCACGATGGCATCGGCATAGCGGGCGTTGGCCTCGGGCGTGAGCGGACGGGGAACTTCGCCCGGCGCTTGTGCGTACAGCCGCTGGTCGGTGTAGTTCGCGAAGTAGAGCGTGCCAGCAGCGACGGTGAATGCCCCTCCGCCGTATTCGTGCGCAGTGGTCCGCACATTGAACGGCTCGGGTGTGACGTCCGCGATGTAGCCCTGCGCGTCCCGGCGGACGACGACGGAGCGGCCCTGCTCGGCGGGCCGCGATTCATCCCAATAGATGTCCGCGCCGTCGACGACGATCTGTTGCAGTCTGACTGACTTCGTGACGATCAGTTCGGAGGTGATAGGAGACTTCCAGGAACCGTATGGGGCCGTTTTCACTTCGGACATGACGCATTCTCCTCAGAACGGTTGGCATTGCGTCGCTCGCCTGCTTCCGGTGAGGTCGCAAGGTTTACTTTCTCCACCAGTCCTTGCTGGACCGTGGATCCATGAAATCCCCATTATCTCTGATGGCGATACCGAGCTCGCTACCGCAGGCGCGTCCGAGAGCGTGTCCGGAATAGAGCGCGGGCAAATGGCCGCGCGCGTTGTTATTGCAGTTCTCGTAGACGCCCAGCAACCGGGGCTCGGGACAGATGTTCTCGAGGTGCAGCGTGTAGCCACAGACCACGTTGTCCTCGCGGGTGTATTTGATGGTCATGCGTTTCGGGTCGGCGTAAAGCACCACGGCATCGAAGCCCTCTCCGATCGTATATCCGGACGGCGGCAGGTAGATAATCTCGCCGGGTGTCACATCGACACCGATCAGCGTGACCTCCGGGTCGGCGATGGTCATGCCGCGCTCGAACGCACCCCAGTGCCAGTCGTACACGCGATAGACTGCCGCGATCGTCGGCACACGGTCGTCCCCAAAAAGCCCGCGCAATTGCGGTGCACCTTCATCGGTATTCCCATAATAGAAGGTCCATTCTTTCGACGCGTCGACGCGCGTGTAGCCACGGACGATCAGGTTGAGGTCGGGATGGGCGGCGGCGGGACGGTCCGTCGGTGGCGGATTGAGCCAGGTCTCGGGATAATTCTCTCCCGGGATCGGATCGTTGGGGCTCGCCGCCGGCAGGCTGGGCAGATAGACACGCGGAGCGTGGAGCTCCGGAAATAAGCCCTCGGGCAAGATGCTCGCTGCCCCGGCCGGTGGGATGTCCAGCGTACCGTCTGCCGGCCACACTATTAGCGGTCCAAACAAAAACGCCAGCGCGATCACGGCGCACAAAACCATGCCACCGCTTCGGCGAGTTGATTTCTCTCGACTCGATCGTGTCATTCCAAGTGTTCCATGCGATAGTTGTACATACCCTATTTTACCACGGGGCTTTGCTGCATGCAAGAGTGCGGGTGCGTTTTTCGCTGCTGTTGCCGGGCGGCTTTCCGCCGGAGGGGTGCACGCGCGGCGCTGAAATCGCCGCGCTATGCGCTTGCGCCGGCTGCAGCGGGCTTGCTGGTTGGATGACACGGTCTCCGCCGTGCTGCATTGCATCCAGGGACGCACGGCACAGCCGGATTCATCCGGCGCCGCATGTCTCCCCAGTCCATACAGGGAGGTTGGAGGGGGTGAGCTTCGGGCGCACGGACCGCTGGTACGCATAGCGCGGGGCTTCAGCCCCGCAGCGGATTTGGATTCCGGCGAGACTATGCTATATTGAGTACGCCGGGTCACAGCCGCGCAACAATCGTTCCGTGACAACCCAGTTGCGCGACGTGCCGGCGACCCGCACGAAAGGGGTACACGACGTTGCTGCTGGGCATCTATCTGGCGTTGCGCGAGTTGTGGCGCGGTAAGGGCAAGTTCCTGCTGTTCAGTCTGGTGATCGGGTTGATCACGCTGCTCATCCTGTTCGTCAGCGCCTTGGGCGAAGGGCTGGCTAACAGCAACAAGGAATATATCGAGAAGCTCAACGCTGAACTCCTGGTGTTCCGTGAGAATTCCGATTTGAATATCCAGGCCAGCA
>ENA-OSEO01004367-OSEO01004367.1-sediment-metagenome-genome-assembly--contig:-NODE-4367-length-15010-cov-3.654256_pt1 | contig 15010 bp, 19 predicted proteins | sample MGYA00237883_ERZ534232 | MGnify/ENA metagenome assembly ERZ534232 | reverse complement strand
CGTTGATCTTCTGAAGCTGCTCAACTGCATTCAGATTCTTATCGACAACCCTGGCGGCATTTTCCATGCAAATATTTTTCACAACGCCGACATGCAGATTCCGTTTATGCTGACTGATCGCCCCTGGGGTGACACCAAAAAATTTAGCACACTGCTTAACTGATTTTCCGGACTCAAGCATTTGATTTAATTTACGAACATCAACTTTTGGTTTCGCCATTTTCTAAACTCCACCTAAATTTTTACTAAAATTTATTAAAATTTTATTCCCATCCTTATGAGTTTACAGAGTTCCTTATCAATTCCACCCAAACCCCGGGGTTGTATTTATTCGGTTTCGCCAGGTAGTGTTCGATTCCATGGATCCACCGGCGGGTATCGTTGTGAAGAAATCCGGCCCTTACCAAGCCGTCCATGAGAAATTTTGTACCGCCTCCAAAAATATTATCCGGATCCCGCCGGTTATCTCTCTCAATCCATTGGCATCGGATTATTACAGGCTCATCATATGGTCGTGGTTGTCCTTTGTAATGTTTATTGTATTCTGCCAGGGCATAGGTACAGACACGGTTATCCCATTCTTCTTTCATTTTAGTAATTTCAAAGACTCTTTTTCCTTTTTTTTCGAGCCATGGAATCCATTTTTTTGCTGCTGATATAATTTCATTAAGTCCTGGCATTGGTCCAGGCACAAAAAATTTAATGGTCATACAATCACATCCCTGCGATTTGGAGTTGTTTTGTATCGACTTTTATCGTGTATTTTTCGCTTTTGGTTTTCGGCATCGGGTAAAAGGAGAGTTCCGGTGTAATTTGTAATTTCGTTTTTTTGGTCTTTGCGTTTAATTTCGACTTTAATATCGGGTTTCAGTCCATATCCGGATTTTTCGTAACCCGATTCGATCTTAGGTTCATAGTTCACCAAATGGGTTTCGATTTCCTTTACCGTTTGCGCGAGTGTTTCGATCATTTTTGTTCTCCTTTTTACAGTTTTACAGTTTTTTTTTTGGACAAATGTAACCGGCGTTAATGTGTCGAAGTGTCACCACCCCCCTCTTATTTTTATTTATTTTTTATATTTTATTTTTATATAAAATAATTCTTAAGGCGACACTTCGACACTTCTACTTAACCCTTTGATATAATTTTTAAAGTAGTGTCGCCATAGGGCGTCGACACTTTAGCGACACTTTCGACAGTTCTATTGTTTTTATTCTGCGACAAAATATCGATATATGGATACATTGTTTTTATTTTTTTCCTCGACAACTCCCAATTCCTCTCCGATCAGCATCGAATTCAGGAGCTCTTTTAGTTCTCTGACTTTTAATGCTTTGCAAACTCCGCGTTGAAGATCCCTTAACAGGAGTCCATTTTCATACTTCGGGATACTTTGTTTGGACAAAATTTCTTTTATAATTTTGTTTTTCCACTTTTCTGTTACAGATTCGACCACATTCTCTTTTACATTTGCCACCGTATTATCGATGATATATTCCATCAGCGTCCAGGCCCATTCGATTGATTCAAGATCGATGACGCTTCCTTTCGGACCGTGCAGAGACATAGTGTGAATCAACGCGAGTTTCGCGGAATGTTCGGCTGCGCGGCCATAAATGGTTGACTTCCCAAAACCATCGGCCTTGGTTTCATTTTTTAAATCATGGTATTTCCGGCTGAATTGTTCATGATATTCAGATGCTTCCGGTGACAGGGGAATAATCTTTGGCTTTGGTTTACGTCCCATGAGATTACCGTCGGTTGTATCGAATATAATTGGTGGATGCAGAGCATTAACCTGGTCAATGATATGTTTTGGAACGTCAAGGTTGATGCTTGTTTTTGGATACGGTGCATTATGCCGGGATTCAAACAGGAGTATCCGCGCCAGGAATCCGTCGGTGAGTTCATCTCCGGATATGGATTCATAAAACCGGTCCGGTGTCGATGTGCCATAAAGGGACAGGTGGCTGTATGGCACGATGATATCGTCGTTTGCGGCAAACGCTTTTTGTTCTATGCCGGTTGTGTTTGAGAACAGTTTCATCAGCAGCCTCGGCACTTCCCTTGCCGAGTGATATGGGCTTTTCAGGCCGCTTAGGACCAGGCCGATCTCATCCAAGAGCATGATCGTAACCCGTTTGTTTTCAAGAGATAACGCTTTAAATATGGCCGGATTGATGCACGGACGGCGGTGCGATAAAGTATCCGCCCTCCCCGCGGATGTCCACTTCGGGCGCCAGGCGGACCATGTTTTTGATGACGGCATCTTTCGGATTTTTATATACGCCATGCACGCCCTTGTATGTTTGATTATAGACCGTTGTTTTCTGTAGGTTGTCGGCCATCCATTGGATTCCAATCGGACCGTCGGCATCCACGATAATAATCCCGGAAACCTTGCCGGTGATGATGGCGATATTGGCATTCGGCCATAGCGTCCACCATCTTTCGACTTCTTCCTCTGTCGGGATGCGGTCCTGGTATTCCTTCCAGCTTTTGAGATACGGCTTTTTGTCCGATCGTTTCACCGGGATAACGGAGAACCTCATTTCGAGGTATTCCAGCGCGGTGTTAAGCATCGTATTGTTTGAGCTCATCTGATCTAACTTTTTCATATTCCAATTTTTGTCCTGGTGTCAGTTTTTCGAACATATCTGTCCAATCCGGGCATCCAATATCTGTAGTTTCGAGCTTGTACGGGTGGTTTGGGTGCCAGCAATATTGTTCTAATTGCCAGAATCCATAATAATGACAGGTATTACATTTGACATCCATTGGGGTTACCTCCGGGTGATAACACGTTATTCGTTGATTGCAGTATTTACATTCAAACGAGTCCTCATCGAACGGTCTTTTCGGAATAAAATTTGCGGTGATGATGTTATGTGCCCGCTGATGCAGGGCCTGGAAATCGGTGTCGTTGAAATATATCCGCTCTGCATATATTTCGGACGTATCCTTGCATTGAACAACCACCTGGGCTCTTTCGAGGTTGCTGTAACCCATGTAACATTGCACCTGGCTGTAATAGACAGGGTACGTTTTTCTGACGCCGAACCGCTTAAAAGAGTCGAATTTCTTTGTGTTCGCGGATTTGATTTCAAGGATATGGGTTTTTTTCGTAACCCCTGATATGGTGCCGTCACAATGGCCTTTAAACCATCCGTTGTGCGATTCAAACGACAGTTGCTGATTCGACACATCGTACCCCGCCTCGCGAAGCCAAAATATGACCCGCTCTTCAATCAGATTGCCAAATTCAAACAGCATCAGCACTCTGCCGTCTGTCAGTACCTGTGGAAATCCTCGAAAGTTGAGCCACAACTCTCTGTCACACGGCTTTCCGATCTCCGACATGCCGAGGTAGTTTCTTTCTTTTGATAATTGATATTCTTTTTCCGCCGCGGCGTACATGTCGTTGACAAGGGCAACAGCCACCCGATCCTCAGAACGGTAATTCGTCAGGGATGCCATGCAGTTTCTCCTCCTTTGCTTTGTTCCAGGCCTTTACGCCCCAGTATTCCACGTTCCACCATCTGTCCTTTTTTCTGATTTCAATCCGTGCCGGAATTCCGTAAAATAATTCGTGCTCACGCCCTTTTGCCTCTTTTACGGTTTCCGGCGGATCTGTTCCGGCGAGATTTTCCCAAAGGCGCCTTGCAAAAATCATCCCGCGGTCGGACCCGTTGCCTTCGAAATCAAAAAAATGATTGACAAAAACAGGGATCAGCACACCGGACCGGCGGCACCGCATACTCACTTTGAGCATACGATTGCCATTTTGACTGATATAGTCCTGTGTCTCGATATGCTCGACGGTTACAACGACAGGAGCCTCATTTTTACTCCACGATACGTCGCGCATATGCTTTGAAGCATTGTCTGCCTCTGGTTCTTTGATAAAAACATACCCACAGACATTACATTCCTTGGCGCCTGCAAAGTGAATCGTCTGACATTCAGGGCAAGTCTTGGTTGGGGCTTGCTTATTATTGTTTGTGGTATTTGCGATTTTTACAGATGGGTTATTGGGATCCCCGTGATAGGTGCAGTTGCTCGACAGGTCGAGGATCAGCACATTCTTCTTGTCCGGATGCGGCCTCAACCCGCGGCCGACCATTTGCACATACAGCCCGGCAGACTTTGTGGGGCGGCACAAAAGCACGCAATCCACAGCAGGAGAATCCCAGCCTTCGGTGAGAACACCGATATTGCAAAGCACCCTGATCCTGCCGGCCTCAAACTCTTTTAAAATCATGTCGCGCTGTGGAATCGGCATTTTGGAATGGATATATGCCGATGGGATGTTTTCTTTTTTTAGCGCAGCCACTAATTTTTCAGAATGGTCTATTGTGCAGCAGAACACGACAATCCGTCTCCGGTCTACGGCATATTTTAGGATTGCGGAAACAGCTGATCCCAAATGGACAGGCCGGCTCATGACATTCGACAGATCTCCGATGTTGTAGTCGCCGGAGACCCTGACATTTTTGAGGTCATCAGACACATCCTTTGCCTCCATCGCGTGATATTCACACAAATAGTTTTCTTTCTGAAGCGCTCTGATACCTATTGAATAGTGCAGTTTCGGGAAAAGGTTGTCATGCCCTGGCTTGCAGGCCTTGCCGAATATATAACCGTGGCCGAGCCTGAACGGCGTGGCTGTGCATCCGATGATGCGAACTTCCGGGTTTTGATCCCGCATGGCATATACCCATTTCTGGTATGTGGATTTTAAATTAATCGGCGGGATCCGGTGAGCCTCATCGATGATGGTAATATCAAACGGTTTTGATCCTTCTATCCGGCGCACAAGTGTCTGGATGGTTCCGATCACAACCGGTGTTTCGGTAATGACCTGACTGGTAACGCTCGTGCATGCGATCCCTATAGGGGCATCCGGCCACACCGAAAGAAGTTTGTCACGATTTTGTGTGATCAACTCTCTTCGATGTGCCAGGATACCAATACGGATGTACGGCCATTCAGTTAACAGGTGTTTTATAAGGCTGCAAAATATTATGGTCTTGCCCGCACCTGTGGCCGCCTGGAACAGGATATCCTTATCATTCGGGATTGCCCGGACTATGGCGTCCAGACAATCCCTTTGATATTTCCGCAGGGCTATTTTTGCCACGGCATTCGCGTTTGTGGTTGTGATTGTTTATGAGTGGATGCCATGACAGCAGCGGGGATTCCCTGTTTCGGAATTTTGGCGCAAGTATCGCCATTGTCATCAATAGGTTTAAAAGCCGTGGCTTTGTTTTTCGGCTCAAAATTGCCGTCATCGTCTTTTTCGATCTTGAGTCGAACCATAAAGGTTCGCCCGTGAAGCTCCTCGGTGTCCTGTAGGAAATTCGGATTGTGGTGCCCACAGGCCAGCGCCAGGGATTTCAGGCGGCTCATGGCGACTTCGTTTGACATACTCATTACATCCCATATCCGGTTGGGCTTCCCGACGATTTCGAATTCCCAGTTGATATAATTCCCTTGAGGCCCTTCTTTTATTTTCGAATCCGAAACAATAGCCTCGTACCATCCGGCTGGCAGGACCTCAAATCCTATCCGGCCTTCATATCTACTCAGATCTTGATTAATTAGTGCCATTTTGCTAACCTCCTAATACTTTATTTTTAATTGTTAAAAGATTCGGTTTTTCGACCGGATCAAGTTTGCCAGAGCGATCTTTGGCCGGATATCGGCCAGATGGTTGTGTATAGAGCACCCGGTGCTGGATGCCGTTGTCGTCCGTTACTTCGCTCATATACAGGACTTCATCAAAATAACTTGGCAGTTTTTCCTTGAGGTCCTTCCCCGCAACCGCGGGAGAGATGTACCGGACGTTGTTTTCATCCTTGTCAGCGGTTTCCAGCGCCGTGAACACAATGTTGTAGTCGTTAAGATCTCGGAACCCCTTGATCAGCATCTTCATCATGTCCGTGTAGTCGCCCCACAATTTAAAACTGTCCGTACGACTCGGGTATTTTTCCCTCATGGATTCGTAACAGCGCTCGGAAATCTCAGACAGGCTGTCGATAAATATCCATGAATATCGCTCCTTCATCTCCTGTACTGACGAAAGCAACTGATACGCTTCCTTGAATTCGATCAGCGACCTGATCTCGTATCCTTCAATCAGACCGGCATCTACCAGATCCTTGACCGCCAGCAGACCAGGTTCAGCGGCCAGGACACACACCTTGTCACCATCGGAATAGGCCTCGGTCCATCCGGATTCAGGCGAATACTGCTGCCCGAAGATGGTGCGGATGAGGGATGTTTTCCCCATGCCGTACTTTGATATGACCATGGCGACAATTCGATTCGAACTGGCGCCTGTGATCGGATTTAAAGTCATTAAATCACCTCCTTTAAAATGGTATGTCATCGATCCTGCTGTAAGTTACCGTCGGTTTGCCTTGCGAGACCATTCGCGCCCATTCAACCGCGTTGGCAAATTCTTCGTTTTTCGCCATGGCGATTTCAACAGCCTTGCTCGATACCGGTTTCAAAAGGGTTTCGGTCTTGAAAACATCCGTGAAAATAACATTTTTAAAAATTGCCGCATTCCTCTGGATCTCTGCGAGCCGTTCATGATCCCATTTTGTATTTTCACGCGTAACGAACTTAACCGTGAACCCCCCGCCAACGAGATGGCCGGTTTTGGATCCGTTGAATTCAGCCGATTTAATCAATTTGCCGTTGATTTCATCGAGACGCTGCTGCAGCTCTATTAAACGGCCCGTTATCCTGGCACCTTCTTTGATCAGTTCTTCCATCAGCAACATACCCCCTTTCGACTTTCATTTGTGATTCTTAAATTTTAAGACATGGTTGGCATAGGATCTCAGATTTCATATGCTGTCAGTGGTTTCGACAACCTGGCCCCGAGAAAATTCTTCAAGATCCCCTTTCGAGTAAAAAACTTTCCTGCGAACACGTATAAACCTGGGGCCCTTCCCCAGGCAGCGCCAGACCTCTAAAGTCCCAGGGGAAAAACAAGTTCCGATGCTTTTCAAATACTCCGCCGCTTGTTCAGTGTTTAAGTATTTCATGAATTGACCTCTCTATCTTTAAAAGATATCAGACATTAGAAAGGGTTAAAGAGCTACAGGCCTGGTTTCGAAAAGAGTTTGAATCCATAATGGAAAAAATTCAAAAATTCGAGCCAAGATTTGGTGGAATGGAGAGAGCAGGCACACCGAAACAAATATTTAAAATATTCGATTTGCTGGACGAAAAACCCACCGTAAATTTAACTGTTGATGCACAAATAATTGCACTTGGTGAAAAACAAGGAGAGTTTGGGAGAAGAACTGTAGCTTCCGATTGGCGAGAAAATGCCAAAATTATTATAAGCACGGACGTTCCTAAAGAAGAAGACTTTTTAATTTTGGAATTTTTGAAAGCTTTGGATGGGCTGCCATTAAATAAATTGCGCCAGTGCGATGAATGCGGCCGGTGGTTCATACAAATGAGTAAGAGGGAGAAAATGTATTGCTCCAATCCCTGTGCCGCACGCAAATTAAACAGAGATCGAAGAAAAAAACTAAAAGATGAGGATCCGGATGCTTATAAAGCAGAATTGAAAAAGAACCGATCAAGAGCAAAAAAATCTTATGAAAGGAAGATCAAAAAGACAACACCTGGGGCTGTCATTGGAAAAAAACCGCGAAAAGGAAAAGAGAAATAACTCGAACTTGTTTTGATCTATTTTTAATTTAACAGAATCTACCGTTTTTTTCGGATAACAACTGACAGTTTATTGCCTGAATTTGCCTGAATTCGATATCACAAACTCGGCCATTGATTCTCGGTTCAAGATAAATAGCAGTAAAACACAGGGCCTGGATTGATGGTTTCAAATAGAAATCCTGAAATGATGGAGTTTCAAATTTTCATTTGGAAAGGCAGCTGTAGGTAAATTGCTGTATAGCACATCGGTTCACAGGCCGTGAGGTTGAAACTTCAACTTGTTCAGAATTTTTATATGCCTTACCTTAATTACCCTTGTATAAGCCATGCCCCCGGTGGAACTTGTCGCTCAAGTTCCCAACAATCTCCTGGCGGGGGTTGTTGCCCAGGTGGATGCCCTGGAAACCAGATTCTACATTTACCGGGTGGCGGCATATGCCCGGGAGGAATATTAGGCAATGTACTCTCATAGTGACCTTGCCCAGGTCCTTTATCAATTTCTACTGCAACTGAACCTGTCTCATCTTCGAGAATCACGCTGCCATATGTTGCGCATCCTCCTGTCACAGCCAATAAGAGCAAGAGAATAGACACACGGAAAAACACAGAAAAGATTCGAACATCCATTGAATCCGGAATTGCGAAGGTTTTTCTCTTTTGTATTAATGAATGCATGGCTATTTCCCCCCCCCTTAACATTAAACTTTTATCAAATTATATGTATTTAACTGATTGATAATTTATCGAAAAAAGAAAATTAGACCTTTTTGAAACTTTAACCTGACCTCAGAAGAATCCAAGAAGATTTGCAGGTCAAATTAAAATTGTTTATCCTTTTTCAATTGGTGTTATTACTATGCTCACCCTTCTGTTGGTAGCATTATCCGAAGATATGGGCTGTGACTCGCCATAACCAACGGCAGCTATCCTATTTGGATCCACCGCTCTTTGTGTCAATGCATTCTTGACAGTCTCGGCACGTTTTTCAGACAATCGCTGATTATAATCCTCGGGACCTGTTGAGTCCGTATGGCCTTCGACTCTGATGGTTGTCTGTGGATAATTGTTTAATACGCTGGAAATTCTATCAATCTCACTATAAGCCCCTGGTTTCAAGGTTGAAGAGTTAGAATCAAAAAAGATATCGCCCTTGAATGTTGCCGACAAAACATCCTGGGTTCTTTGGATGTTTACGGCATCTGATTCGGCCATAGCGCCTCTAAGCGCCTGTTCCTGCCTGTCCATATATGCAGCTATTTGGTTTCCGGCGATTCCACCGATAACAGCACCGATTCCGGCCCCGATGAGCGTTCCTTTCGTATCTCTACCAATTGCCTGACCCAGACCGGCGCCGATTCCTGCTCCAACCGCTGCTCCCGTCGCTGTTCCTTTTTGTTCTTTTGTTGCTCCTGCACATGAAAACAAGGACAATGCACAAACTCCAGCCACAAATATTGAAATTGTTTTTTTCATTTTTCTACCACCCTCCCAACTTTGAATTCAAACGTATTAAATTAAAATAAATCACCAACTCGATTGTAAAAAGAACCCTGACAGTTATCCCTAAACGAATCATTAATTCGCATTAAAAATTTTATGCTGTAAAAATCATATTTAAAGCTCTTCATAGATGGTCTCTATTTTCTGATCAACGTATTTAAGCTTTTCTTCTTTGCCGATTTCCTCTAACCGACGTCTCAATTCTTCTATCTGCTCTTTAATACCGGGCAAAATTTCTGTCTTAAACTTATGTCTCATTTCCACACTCAAATTATCTAATTCGGCGAGAATCTTGTCCAGCTGTCTTTCGATTTGTTTGATCTGTTCACTTTCAGAAAGGCTCTGGAATCCTTTAAAAACTTCATTTATCTCATACTCCATGACATAAATATTTTTGTGGAGTTTATTGGCGATTTGGCTGTAAATAGCGGCGTATTTTGACTGCCCATCTACAATAGCCTTTTTCTCTATTTTACTGCCGCCTTCATTGATTTGAATAATCCGTACCACTTTTTCGCTATCAGTATCCGGGTTTGAATCAATGTAAAAAGTGCTGGTATCTTTAGGCAGGGATGAAAATCGATCTTCAACAGCTAAGCTCACGAGATAGCTTCCTGATTCGATATATTCAATACCCGTTACTTCTCCGATGGCGGTTTTATCGAAATAAACCTGATCGTATTTCCGCAGCCCTTGAACATCATCGAACCGAACCTTAAAATTGTGAGTGGTCTCAATACATCCGATTAGAATTAATGCGGTTATTGATGAAAAAAAGAAATTTTTAATCATTTCTAATCCTTTTCTCTGCTTAATATCCTTTTGATTAGGGTGCATTGTACAGATATGTATATTTTAAATTATTAGGTCTAATAACCTTGGAGGACACAACAAACAGTTCAATCTTTTCACTTTCTCTTAATTCAAAAAAGTGAGAGATTATCAATAATCAGGAGATTAACCAGAATAAAATGAGCCAAAAAGGAAGACAAAATAAAAGACCAAAAACTGCACCCTTGAAGAAGTAGCTTGGTTCATCATAATTATCCAAGTACTCTTCTTCCTTTTTTCCCTCTACAAATGGCACAAGATCTTCTTCCGGGACTTCATAGTATCCTTCGATGAATTGGGCCGAATTAATTGCTCTCATCAAGTTGTACCTCCATTTTACGTTGCAAGCAAAACAAGTGCCACCGTACCTTTAACGGTCTATTTATTAAAGTTTCTTATTAATATTAGATGAATAGACAACATTCCCGATTCTTTTCCATTAATTCTAAATGAATATTTATTTCCAAAAAATGATAAACATTTGACAATAAGTGTCATTTTGAAATGATTCTCCTATTAGATTCATCCGTCGTATTTATTTGTATTTATTTGTTTATCCTGCAAAATCATCACAATATAGTTTTGTAAATTCACAGTTAAAATACCGTTAAAGCGTGATGTTTTTTTGACGAAAATTGTAGATTCGGTTGAAAAAAAGCATTGATCTTAAATGTGTTAGAAGAAACAGCATGGAACCACAGCAAGGCAAGTAAAATATTCGACTTCTGTTATAAAACATTATTATGGAAGATTCGGGATTTGAATATTCAGGCTTCTGAACGTTGGGAGAAATAAGTGTGAACACAATGTTTTTAAAATTATGTCGAGCTTAGATATAGCAGTTACTTCAACCGTTATCGCTCGGTGATAGCGAGTTAAAGTATCCAAAAAATTCGGGCCATTTATAGGTGGTTTTTACTGCAGGTACTTTTAAAAGCATCTTCAAATGATTATTATCAAAAACCGTTGCAGGATAAAGATAGGAACATACCGAAATGAAGGAAAGAAATAAAATAAATACAAAGGCTTCGGATGAGCAATCAGTAGGATATCACATAACGCATCCATCTTTCTGGCAGGCGTTCAAATTTTGGTTTAAACTTGGTTTCATAAACTTTGGTGGACCTGCCGGACAAATTTCGATCATGCATCATGAACTGGTTGAACAAAAGAAATGGGTCAGCAACGAACGGTTTTTAAATGCCTTGAACTATTGCATGCTGCTGCCTGGACCTGAAGCCCAACAACTGGCAACCTATATCGGCTGGCTCCTGCACCGACTGCCTGGCGGAATCGTGGCAGGCTCTTTTTTTGTAATTCCATCCATTTTCATTCTTTTCGCCTTGAGCTACACCTATGCGGCCTATGGTACGGTTTCTTGGGTGGCATCTATTTTCAACGGTCTGAAGGCCGCCATCATGGCGATTGTGGTGTCGGCGGTGATCAAGATCGGCAAAAAAGCCCTTAAGAACGGAATCATGGTGAGCATTGCCGCGATCTCGTTTATCGCCATCTATTTTCTCAAAATTCCGTTTCCGATTATTGTGCTCGGTGCCGGCATTATCGGACTTATCGGCAGCTATTTTTTACCCGCGAAATTTGATGTCCTAAACGGTAAGCCTGCCACAGATTTCGATGCGGGATATGTCCAGATTTGCGAAGATTCAGCCGAATGCCATATTAATCCTTCCATCAGGAGAAATCTTCTTCTGATTGTTGTATTTGTCATGTTGTGGTTTGTTCCGGTGGTCATGCTGCATGCGTTTATGTCCAATCGGGTTTTTTATACAGAAGCAATATTTTTTACTAAGGCAGCCTTTTTGACCTTTGGGGGTGCATATGCAGTTTTGGCTTACATTGCGCAGGCGGGCGTTGCGCAGTATGCATGGCTGACAGGCCCTCAGATGATTGACGGGCTAGGATTGGCCGAAACCACGCCGGGACCCTTGATCATGGTGGTTCAATTTGTCGGATTTATGGCTGGCTGGAATTATGCAGGCAGTTTAAGCCCTGCTATAGGTGGATTGATCGGATCTCTTGTGGCAACTTATTTTACATTCCTTCCTTGTTTTTTATTTATATTCCTTGGGGGTCCTTATATTGAAAAATTCCGTGACAACTCTCGACTTTCCTCCGCCCTTTCGAGCATTACCTCCGCCGTCGTTGGGGTTGTTCTCAATCTGGCCGTCTGGTTCGGGCTGCATGTATTGATCCCCGGCGATGGGAGCTTCAACTGGTTCGCTGCTGTCATCGGATTGGCTGCCTTTGTTTCTATACAGTGGTTTAAAATTGGCATGATTACCGTAATCGTTGCCTCTGGTGTAATTGGGTTCTTGTGGTATCAGATTATTCTTCTATTATGATTTTTAAAATTGAAATTAGGAGGTAAAAATCATGGCAGAGTCAATATCCGTGCAGGAGCTTAAACAAATTTTGAAGGAGAAACGAAATGTCTCTATCCTTGATGTAAGAAGAAAAAGTGATTACGAAGCATCTTCACAAAAGATAGAAAATGCAACCTGGTATGATCCCGAAAAAATAGATGGGTGGATTAATGAGATTCCAAAAGATCGGGAAGTGATCGTTTATTGTGTCAAAGGGGGTTCGGTCAGCCAATCCGTTACCGACCAACTGCAAAAAAAGCAGTGCAATGTTAGATTTATCGAAGGAGGCATCAAAGCATGGAATGAATCAGAAATATAGTTCTTATAAATTTCCGATCTCTTGCCATTATGTTAATTTATAAAATAATTCAGATATGTTATGAATATACAAACAAAACCAATGCGTCCCAAGTAATGCATACATTGCAGATATCGCCGAGTATGAGTTTCAATCCTATCGATCATCATTGTATTATTTTACTCGTCCGTTTGGGTTGAATACCCACATAGGTAATTTCCCCTGAGAAAATGAAGCGCTTTACCCTGGTGGCCTCGAATTTCCAGCGTTCGCTAAAAAGCCGGGTCTTGCCTACAGCTCGTCTAACGCGAAGTGGGCCATATCTTCCGGGACGCTCCACACCTTTACCGTCCAGTTGAAGCCACGGTCGTATTCAGACTTGAATCCGAACTCCACGAAGTCTTTGTTCAAACCTCCATTTCTCAAATTATGACTTCCAGCGTGCCCTTTATTTGATTTAAGCTCGATACCGCAAATCTTCCGATGCGGGACTTCGATTTTCAGTGAGCCCTTCTGCCAGCCGGGTTTTGTGTACGGCTTACGGAGCGATTCGCTCTTGCTGTCAACTTCAAGGCCAGACAGTTCTGGATCGTCCCATAAGGTAACACCCCATTTTGTACCGTTCTGTGTCCCGGGCGCCGCATTCACATTTTGCCAGAGTCGCCGATACGTTTCGAGTTTTTCGAAATCTGAAAGCCAGTTCTCGATACGGTCGGAGAGATCATAGAGTTTGCCGATATTGCCTGACAGGTCACGGGGCACATGCTTTAGGGCGTCATCTTCGATATCTTTGAGGAGTTTCTCCATGTTATGTTTAGCATAGTACTTCGGCAACCTGCTCCTCAACACCCTTGCTACGACGCAATTTTCGTAAAAGTGATTTGCCTTTTCGTACATCTCGGCACTCACATCCGTCTTCGTGCTGATCTTTGGCTCAACCCGGGTGTAATGGACGAGCAATGCTTTGGTCTTCGTCCCGACCGCCCTTTTCTGGAAGTCTTTAACATGGTCCGGAACCTCGCTCAGGGTGAGACCGGGGACTTCAGAGTCCTTATCATCTGACATACCTGTCTTGAGAAGATCGAGTTCTATCTTGCAGTTTTGGCTCCTGGCTAATTTCTCAATATCGGTGGCAACACTTGCGTCTGCCTTCCATCCCACACTTTGGATCCCGGCCTTCACTTCTGCCGATATCTCGCGGACGGATTCTCGGCTAGTCGCTATGACTCGAGCAAATATCGTCAGTTCAGCTTCCTTGGTGAAGCCTCCAATGAAGTAATGACCGTGGGCTGAATGGAATTCGGATGGGTCTCTTTCGTACAAGCTCCGCGCCTCGGCGGTGAGACGGGGCAATGGTGAAGCAAGGGCTGGATCCCACACGAATCGACCCTTGAATACGATGGTGGAGGAACGATCGCTGACCGAAAGATTATTCTCCATATGGGTCTGTGCGGAGGTTGCTACTGCGGCTGTGTTAAATCCGACATTAACATCGGCCGACACCAGCTCTCTGATCTCCTTTTCACTCGTCACAGTCAATGCATCGATCTCTTCTCTTCGTGCCTCTCCAGGTACCGTGGTGAACGGTTCAACAGCTGATTGAAGTAATTCACCGCTGGGAGCGGCAATTCCATCACCAAGATTGGCTGTTATTGTCCAGGGTATCTCCGATTCTGTATGAAGATCCATACTAGTTTTGATATCTTGTTCCACTGTGCGTCTCCTTTCAATAAGTGATAAGTAGCTGCTTTTGAAAAATGACTAAAAAATTCAAATCATTCTTTTCCTCCGATAGTAGTGTTATACAAACCATCTGATTTTTCAAAGTTCTATAAATCGACCTTGAATGCACCCTCTATTTTTATGCCACAAACATCAAAATTAATAAATTTTTGTGTGGGAATTTGGGGTCTTATCCCTATTTGTTCAAGTTGCTAAGCTTGATTTCCTTCTGCATTTCATGGTCATCTTTTAATGATGCATATATATGGTTTCCGTATCACACGCTGATATCGTGGGTGCGCCCACATAAAAAACCGCTGCCGCACTCGAAATTCGTTTTTCAACGAGTTTGATCAACTTCGATTGCATATATCGTAAAATGAACAAAAAATCAAAAAGGCGAACCCATCACGAAAAGTTTGCCCTTATGATATTCAAGAACACAATGTTTTTGAAATCATGTCGGGCTTTGATAAATTGCAGATGTACGAAACCGCTTCGCGGTAGCCATTTAACCCGTCTTTTCTCATTCCAAACACTCATCATGCCTAATCGATCATAGTGGTTCAAATAAAAG
>ENA-OSEO01004365-OSEO01004365.1-sediment-metagenome-genome-assembly--contig:-NODE-4365-length-15015-cov-3.273531_pt1 | contig 15015 bp, 12 predicted proteins | sample MGYA00237883_ERZ534232 | MGnify/ENA metagenome assembly ERZ534232 | reverse complement strand
TCAGTGCCCAGCTGAAGAAGAAATCCCTGCATGATGCATTCTATGCCAATATCAACAAGAACATCGAATCCGTACTCACGGACAAAGTGACGGAATTGTACAACCGCGGCTACTTCGACCATTTCCTGCATCGGGAAATCAGAAAAACACATCGATACGGGGTCCCGGTAACGCTGATCCTATTGAAAGTGCCAGAGTCGAAACCAATGGCCAAGGATACAGATGATTCCCCGATAAAAGAATCGGATCTGAAAAAACTGGCCGATATCATTAAAAAGAACATCCGTGAAGTTGATATCGGGGCGCGGTTTTCCGAGGGCAGGTTCGCGCTCGTACTGCCGAACACCAATATTGAGGGCGCCCATATCGTCCTTGAACGGATTCGGCGATTGATCCGGGAGCAATTCCCGGCAGACGTTTTACATCCTCGGATGAAGCGCATCAGCATCGGCATTTCGGGCTGCCCCAAGGACGGCGGAGACGTTGTGCAACTCGTCGACAAGGCTGAAAGAAGCGCTTCCGCGATTTTTTAGCATTCGGTCATTCGGATCGATTCCCGAAAAACCGTCGCAGCGTGACATCCCAGATAAATAGGAAAATTTCAAAATTCCGAGATTTTTGTTCCGAGAAGTTTTTGCGCGTTCAGCTTCCCTATCGTGATCCTGAGGGGTTCCTTGCTTTGGGCCGAAAGCCTGACCCAATTTTTGATTTCCGAAGCCAAAACCTCATCCCCCACGCCCCTTCCGTTTTTTTTTATCTGCCTGGGCCACCGGGTCATGGGGCCTCGGTAAGGCTCTAGAAGGGAGCATTTGCGCACGATCCCGCCGAATCGGGGATACATGCCGCAGCCTGACCCCGTTCCACCGTAGCGGCCCGGAAAAAAAACCAGTAAAAAACGGCCCGTCATTTTTCCTTGACATGTTCAATGCTATCGGATTAAATCGATATAACACTTTCATTGTATGAAACAATGGAGGGATGCATGAAATCGGATCGAACCCACCAATCCCTCAAGCGCGGGCTGAGAATCATCGAAGCCATTGCCGCCGTCGGCAGCCCCGCAACCCTTGCCGAAGTCGCACGCAAGACCGCCTTGCCCCGCAGCACGGCCCACCATATCCTTCACGCGCTTGTTGAATTCGGCTATCTTGTCCAGAATCCCGACACGCGGTCCTACGCACTGTCGGCAAAGCTTTTCCGCATGACCGGTCGCACCTGGACCAACCCGCAGCTTGCCGAAATCGCCATGCCCTATCTTGAGCAGTTGAGCCTTTGCACCGGCGAAGGCACCAGCCTTGCCGTGCTCCGGGATGGCATCGTAACCATCGTTGCCAAGCGAGAGCCCGAAGGTCCCGTTCGCGTGGCCCAGGAGGTCGGCGCCGTGCGACCGATCCATTGTACGGCCGTGGGCAAGGCGCTTGCGGCATGGCTTCCCGAAAAGGAGCTCAACGGAATCATCCATCGCACCGTGTTCGAACGCAAGACGACCAAGACCATAACCACACCCGCTGCCTTCCGTCAGGAGATGGCGCGGATCCGCGCCAACGGGTTTGCCATAGACAACGAAGAACACATCAAGGGTATCCGGTGCATCGCCACAGCGGTCCGGGACTATTCCGGAACGGTCCGAGCCGCACTCTGCGTGGTGGGTCCGAAAGACCACTTTCTGCAGCGGCGGCTGGAAAAAATTTGGGGAGCCCTGGCTGCGGAAGCTGCCGCGCTTTCAGCCCGACTCGGATATGAATCGGCAGAAGCAATCAACGAGCCGTGGACAAACGACCCGTAAATGACCGGACCAAGACCTTGCTTAAAAACCCCGAAACAGAAAGGAGGCACACACCAGCGGATCAACGTTGAACGTCATGCAAGTCATCGAACCATGGTCCTAGGTATCACATGCACAATCGGCGTTCCGGAAACGCCAGGGATTGCGGAAAGGAGATCGCTTATGAAAAGGGCAGACAACATACTGATGGTCGTTGCCATGCTGGTTTTGGCCTTGGTGCTGGTTTCCCCACCGGCGCAGGCGGCAAGCAAATATGTCTTAAAGTTCAATCACGTGCTGGCTCCGACCGACCCGTATCATGCCGGATTTCAAAAATGGGCAAAAAGTGTTAAGGAAAAAACCAACGGGGGGCTTGACGTCCAGGTTTTTCACAGTGCGCAACTCGGGGTTGAGGAAGACATATTGGAGCAGATACGCGCGGGCGCCAATCTGGGGCAAAACACCGACTCGGCGCGGATGGGAAATTATGTGCCCGATATCGCCGTCATGAACGGTCCCTATTTTGTAGACAACTACAATGATGTGTTCAAGTTGAGTGATCTTCCCGTTGTCCAGGGCTGGAAGAAAAAATTGGAGACCGATTTCGGCATAAAGATCCTGTCGTTTAACTGGGTGCAGGGCTTCAGACACATGATAACCCACAAACCGATCAAAACGCCTGAAGATCTAAAGGGGCTCCGCATCCGGACCCCCGGTGCTCCCATATGGCAGGAATCCATCCGATCCCTGGGAGCGACCCCCGTAGCGCTTGCCTTTGGAGAGATTTATCCGGCGCTGCAGCAGAAGGTTATCGACGGCTGCGACAATGTGTATAACGCCACCTACGCCGGAAGACTCTACGAAGTCTCCAAATACTTGAGCGAGACCGCCCATATCCTGCTGATCAACTTTGAAGTCATGAGCGCGAAATACTTCAACAGCCTGCCCGCCGACTACCAAAAAATTCTTGTGGACGAGTGTGAAAAGGCGGGGATCGAAACCTCCAAGCTGGTCATGGATAAAATGTCCGCAGACTCCAAGCAGAAGCTCATCCAAAAAGGGATGACCATCGTCACCGACCTGGATATGAACGCCTTCAAAAAAGCCGGAGAGAATGCATACGAAGTGTTGAAGATCACCGAAGCAAGAAAGCAGGTCTATAAGGAACTGGGAAAATAAAAAAGGGGGTGCAAGGGGGTGCGTGCCCCTGACCCGGCCTCCAAGAAAATCGATACCGGGCTGGGAGGGAGTATCATGCCCCGGGCCGGACGTTTATCCGGCCCGGGGTATTCATACGCATCCGATAGCTTTGCGCATGAGCACAACGGCTCATCAACGGCGGCCCCACGGCGTGGAGAATGCGTCGGAATGGCGGCGTGCCGCAACGCCCGGCAGCATATCGGATATCGAGGGGATATATGAAAAGGGTCTATGCGGTTATCTGCACCGTTGAGACGCTTGCGATAAAGGTCCTGTTCGTATTTTTGGTGGCCCTGGTGTTTATCGCGGCATTTACACGATACATCGGTTATCCGATCAACTGGTCGGTGGATATGGCGCAGTGCCTTTTTGCTTGGTGTACGTTTTTGGCCGCCGATGTCGCGATGAGAAGCGACAAGCTGATGAAGGTGGATTTTTTGATCCGCAAACTGCCCGAAAAAAACAAAAATTTTATCGAAATGATCAATCTTTTGATCATCCTGATATTTTTGGCGTCCTTGATCGGATTCGGCGTATGGCTCTCCTATACGACCCGATTCAGGACGTTTCAAGGCATTCCGGGTTTCAGCTACACCTGGGTGACGCTCAGCGTGCCGGTCGGTGGTCTGTTGATGCTGGTGACCACCCTGCTTAAACTCAGGGCCGTTTTCATCGACATGCGCCAACCCGTCGGCCCCAGATAGCGCCCCGAGGGAACGGTCTTCATCCTGTCACCAATTTTTGAGGAGTGAAAGATGCTGCTGGTCCTAATCCTGTTTATCGCTTTTCTGGTGATGGGAATGCCCGTAGCCTTTGCCATCGGCATTTCAGGGGCTGTCTTTTTTCTCCAGTACACCCAATACCTGCCCTTTACGATGACGATACAGCTGGCGATCTCGCAAACCCAAAACTTTCCCCTGCTGGCGATCCCCCTGTTCATTTTTTCCGCAAATCTCATGAACGAAACGGGGTTGACCCAGCGGCTGATAAGGCTGGCGACCGTGCTCACCGGTCATATGCGCGGGGGGTTGGCGCAGGTCAGCGTGGTTCTCAGCACGATGATGGGCGGGGTTTCGGGTTCGGCGATTGCCGATGCCGCCATGGAAGCCCGCATACTGGGGCCCGACATGGCCAAAAAGGGCTATTCAAAAGGCTTCTCCGCCAGCATTATCGCCATCACGGCGATGATCACCGCCATCATACCGCCGAGCATCGGGCTGATTCTGTATGGAAGCATCGGGGAGGTGTCCATCGGGCGGCTTTTTGCAGCAGGCATACCCGCGGGGCTTCTCATGATGGCGGCCCTGATGTTTACGGTGTCGATTACCGCAAAGAAAAAAGACTATCTTCCCGAAAGGAATCGCGCCTCGGTCAAAGAAGTGGTGACGTCATTGATCGACAGCATATGGGCGTTTCTTTTCCCGGTCCTTTTGATCGGGGGTATCCGGTTCGGTCTGTTTACCCCGACCGAAGCCGGGGCCTTTGCCGCGGTTTACGCGCTGCTCGTCGGCGCGTTCTTCTATAAGGAACTCACCTGGGAAAAGTTCAAAAGAACCCTCGAGTTCACCATCCTCGACATCGGCTCGATCATGTTGATCATCGCCATGTCGGGAATATTCGGCTACGGGCTGGCGTATGAAAGGATAGGAGATGTATTTTCAGAATTCATGCTCGGTATAACCGACACCCCCACGGTATTGATGCTCATCATCATCGGCGCGCTCATTGTCGCGGGCATGTTCATCGAAAGTGTCGTCATTATACTGCTGTTTACCTCGATCCTGCTGCCCATGGTGGTTCAAGTCGGCATCGACCCCGTGCACTTCGGGCTTGTTTTTATGCTCATGGTGGTCATGGGACTGGTCACCCCTCCCATCGGGGTCTCCATGTTTACCGTCTGTTCCATATTGGATTGCCCGGTGGAAAAATATATCAAGGAATGTATCCCGTTCTTTATCGCGATCGTGTTGGTCGACATGGTCATCATCTTTTTCCCGGGCATTGTCCTGTTCCTTCCCAACCTCATATTCGGAAAGTAACTAAATCCCTCCCGGCCTCCCTTTGAAAAAGGGAGGAGAGTTATTGGCCTCCCTTTGGAAAAGGGGGGAGAATAATTTCTGACCCATTGTACTTAGGTTTCCATGCCGAGCAGTTTTAGCGGGTTCAGCCTGCCCAGGGTGATCTTGAGGGGCTCTTCGCTTTCAGCCGCCAATCGGAGCCAGTTTTTGATTTCGTCAACCAAGACCTCCTCACCGACCCCTTTTGAATCATGACCGCTGCCCAGGCGGTGATCCAGGGTGCCTGAGTTGATGTAGGTCCATAATCGATCTTTTTGCGAGACGATTCCGGTGTGCCCCCGGCTCTGGGTGGAAAAAGAGAGAACAAACCCCCTATTCAAGGCGGGTTCCATCTCCTTGTAGATTTCATTTGCCAGGGCCTCCGGGTCATGCACTCTGGGTATGGATTTAAAATAGACCTGTGTGCCGGAAGCTTCAACCAACCCTTCACCGTTGAGGAAAGCATTTTCGGGCAGCCCTCTGGCCGCTGCCATCTTTACGAGCCGATCGTAGAGCCCGCCTCGACCGGCGTAGCCGATGCCCATTTTGTTCAGTCCTCGAACCAGCAGCTCAAAACAATTCATCTCCTCATAGGGACTCCCCACAAAGTGCGATACGGATTGGACCAGGTTTTCAGAAAAGGGATCGTGGGTATCGGAAAGTGCGTGCCGAACTTCCGGGGGGGGTTGTGTTTCATTGTGTGATCGTAAAGGGGCGGCGGGTTTGCCCTTTTCTTGGTCCCAAATGATTTCAAGGGTTGCGGGATTCAAATACACCCGGGTTCCCTCGAGCATCTTATCGTAGGGCTTTGCCTGATTGATCTCTGAATGAATGATCCGGTAAGCGGCTGGTTTATAGGCCGGTTGTTCTCTGAGAAGGTGCGATACGGTGGGGCTGGCTTGAGAAATGACCCCCAGATCGATCCATCCCGGTTCTTTTTCTCGTTCGCCCTCGGTTTTCGCCTCCTCATCGGATGCCGGCGGCGCGCATGCGGTTTCTTTTGTTTTATCCCCCACAAGATGAAATTCATCCCGGTTCCACAAAATTTCATGGGTCCCAGGATCCAGATAGATGTCGGTTCCCGGCCGGATTTCGGTATACGGCCGATCCTTGTTGCTTTCCGCGTGAATGATGTTCCAGGTGTCCTTTCGGTACACGGGGTGTTTGATTAACAGGTTGGAGACGGTGGGCACCCTGCTGGTAATTGTACCCAGAAGCACCAGGTTGGCATCTGGGGCGGCCGGGCCAGTCCTCTTTTGATCTTCCCCCGGGTTCGGTGCGACGCTTATATCGTGTCCAGAGGCATGTTCAGTGAACAGTCTTGAAAAATCCGCCTTTCTGTTTTGCGGCGGCAAAACGGCTTTTTCTTGGGTCCGTTTCTGCCCATCTATCGAATCAATCTTCATACACCCCTCCCTGAACCGTCCCGTCCGGTCAACAGATCCGGCAAACGCGCCGGGTCCGGCAGCCGTTTGAGCCCTTCGTTTGCAGCTCCGGGGATCCGCAAACGATCGAGTTCGTCCAATAAATTTAAGCAATTTTAAGCAATTTATGTGCCATATTTTTTTATTGACAACCGGATATATTTTCTATTTTATGGTTTGCAATGAGTGGAACATGAATTGCTCCCTTGCCCGTGATGGATCCGATGACTTGAGCACGGAGTAGTTGGACGGTTTGGATATGAGCATGCACACACGGTCCGCCGACAGGTGCCCTTCCACCACCTCATTGTCTCGGCTGCGCGCCAATTCTTCGGAAACCGCCCCAAGGTACCGGCAACGCTGTCCACTGTGGGTCTTTTTACGAGATTCAGGAATCCGGCTAACAATGAAATTATGCAGTTAAAAATCACCGGCGCCGCGTGCGGTGATTTTCCTGTGCAGTTAACGCATATCAGGAAAAGGATTTCGCGAAATGGCCGTTCAAAACGATTCCGTTTTTCACCGGAACTGGCAAAAGCGCCCACCGGAAATCGACAAGGGTGAAGGCATCTACCTTTATGATGTGGCGGGGAAGAGGTATCTTGACGGCTCCGGCGGCCCGATGGTGGTCAACATCGGACATGGCGTAAAAGAAATCACCGATGCCATGACCGCCCAGGCCGAAAGGGTCAGCTTTCCCTATGCCGGGCATTTCACCAGCCAACCCCAAGAGCTTCTTGCAAAAAAAGTCATCGAATACGCTCCCCAAGGAATGGGTCGGGTCTATTTCGTGTCCGGCGGTTCCGAAGCGACGGAGGTGGCCTTAAAGATGGCTCGGCACTATCACCTGGGAAGGGGTGAACCTTCGAGAGTGAAAGTGATCTCCCGCTGGCAAAGCTATCACGGAGCGACGATGGGTGCCCTTTCCCTTTCCGGCCATACGGGCAGACGCAGCGCCTATCTGCCTTACATGATCGATTTCCCGCACATCCCGCCGGCTTACTGTTATCGATGCCCTTACCAAAAGGAACACCCCGCCTGCGGGACTGCCTGCGCCTACGAACTGGAGAGAGCCATCAAACAGGAGGGACAACACAGCATCGCCGCTTTCATTGCGGAGCCCATTGTTGGAAATACCCTGGGGTGTACCGTACCGCCTCCGGATTATTTTCCGATCATCCGGGAAATTTGTAATCGTTACGGCATTTTGCTTATCGTCGACGAGGTGGTGACCGGATTCGGGAGAACGGGAAAAAACTTCGGTATCGACCACTGGGGAGTCACGCCGGACATCATCACCACGGGCAAAGGCATCGGCAGCGGGTATACCCCTCTCGGGGCAGTGATCGTAAATGACAAAGTGTTCGATGTTTTCCGCGAGTCGGGCAGGTCGACGATATTTCTCGGCTATACCTATGCCGGGAATCCTCTTTCCTGCGCCATCGGGCTTGCCGTGCTCAACTACAGCCAAAAACACGGACTGGTCCAACGGGCGATGGAGATGGGATCCTGTCTATTCGGCGCTGCCCAGAGGCTCAAGCACCTGCCGGCAGTCGGGGACATCCGCGGGAATGGACTGCTCATGGGTATCGAACTGGTTCGGGACAAGCAAAAGAAAACCCCCTTTGATCGATCCCTGAAAGTTGCCGAAACCATCACCAACAAGGCATTTGAAAACGGACTGATCCTTCTTTCCGGATCCGGTACCGCAGACGGTGTCACCGGAGACCATCTCATCCTGTCGCCGCCGTTTATCATCAAAGAAGAACAGATCGAAGATCTTCTTAACATTGCGGAGAAGGCCATCGCAGAGACCTTTGAAAGCCTGAAGAATTCTTTTTAGGTATCGTGCGTCTGGTTTTGGACGCTGCACCATCCGTTGTGTAAGTTATGGATTCGTCAAAAAGCTGTGGTTATGGATGCGGTTTTCGATTCACCCCAAAACCCAGACGGGCACCCTGTTTGGTCAGTCCGTGTTTTGTTTTGGAGGCCTGGATCGGAAGCCTATTTGAATGAACCATCATTTCAAAAAAGGAGGAATTTTCATGAAGCACAGGAATCTATTCACGGTCACGGTGGTGGCGGTATTTACGCTGGTTTTGACGGTTGGGTCCTGGGTGCCCAACGTCCCCAACCCGGCCATATCCAAGGAATTCATCTCCTTGCTGACCTGCGGCACGGCCGGAACGTATTTTCCCCTTGGCGGCGGGTTTGCCCGCATCTGGAGCACCTATGTTCCCGAGGTCAACGCCACGGCGGAAACCAGCGGGTGCTCGGTGGTCAATTTGAGACTCCTTGAGCAGGGGCAGGCCCATACGGGCATCGCCCAGAATGATGCGGCCTTTTTTGCGACTGAGGGATTGAAACCCTTTGAAAAAGCCTACCAGAACCTCAGGGGAATCATGATGCTCTATGATGAGCAGATGCATATCGTGACCACCAAAGACACCGGGATCAAAACCATCGCCGATATGAAGGGAAAACGCGTGCGCACCGGCACCCCCGGCGGGATGTCCATTGAAGATTTGCGGATGGTTCTGGAGTTTTACGGTATGACCTTCGATGACATGAAATCTATTTTGATGTCGCTTTCAGACTCCGTTGAGCAGCTCAAAGACGGTGATATCGATGTTTCGGTCGAATTCACAGGCGCCCCGAGTGCCGGTTTTATGGATGTCGCAACCCACCGGGACCTGGTGTTGGTCGGCGTCGATATGGAGCATGCCCAAAAAATCAACAAAAAGTACCCGTTCTTGTCCCCTTCGATTATTCCGGCCGGAACCTATAAGGGGCAGGATAAAGACACCCTGACGATGGCTGTAACCAGCATGCTTCTGGTAAACAAGGATATCAGCGAGGATGTCGTGTACCAACTCACCAAAACCCCTTTTGAGCATCTCGATATTCTCCAAGAGACCCATGCCAAGGGAAAGCTGGTCAAACTGGAGACGGCCCTCAAAGGCATGCCCCTCGAACTTCACCCCGGGGCGGCAAAGTTTTACCGGGAAAAGGGGATGTTGAAATAATCCGCCTTTCCGGTGTTTCGGAACTTTTAATGAAACGGATGCCGCCCCCGTCGCCGAACGGGGGCGGTATGGATCGTTCATGAAAAAAATCGTGCTTTTGATCGGAGTGGCAGGAATTGCCGTTTATGCAATTATTCATTTTTCGGTGCAGTCCACCCTGGTGCTAGAAGTTAGAAACGTGCGCGACGACAGGAGCGTTGTGAGGCTGCTGCTCCAGTCTCCAGCCGAGTTTCGTATTCAATCCGTTCACTCCGTCCATTTGACACCCTACACCCATACCTACCGGGTCAATTCGGACGGGGACATTGTCCTGACAGGGGCGATTTTTGAGTCGGAAGGCGTGGGGTTGCCCGGGTATGGAGACGGGAAGTTTTCTTTCGCCGATGGAAAGTTTCGAATGGACGAGATGGATCGTTTCCTGGGGGTGCTTCGCTTCCGGGTTTCTCCAGTGTCAGAAGAGACGCTGGTGGTCTCGAACGCAAAGATTCCTCTCTACACCATGTTTCCGGAGGGAACATCGATGGAAATCAAGGCCGTCCGTACATGGATGATATTTAAAGAAGGGAATTCCGCATAACTTAAACGTAAATACAAATACTTTTTGCCAAGCCAAAGCGGGGAATATTTTGAACAAACATCTCTCAAATGCGAACGTGAGCAAACTCGCAATTTTCGATTTGAACGCAGCCGGAATTCGGGAGTTCAGAGGTTTGTTCGGCAGGTTTCTGTCGCTGGTTGCAATCGGCTTCTCCCTTTTTCACCTCTATACCGCAGCATTCGGAACCATCTACATTACGTTCCAGAGGGCGGTGCATCTCGGTTTTGCCCTATTTCTGGTTTTTGCCCTTTTCCCTTTTTCGAAAAAACGCAAGGGGAATCTATCGCTGCTCATCGATGCGGTTTTAATGATTTTAAGCGTGGCGGTAAACGCTTATCTCATTTGGGATTTCGAGGCCATTTTCAACCGGCTGGGAATCCCCAACACCCTTGATCTGATTTTCGGCGGGCTTGCACTGCTTCTGGTGATGGAGGCGAGCCGGCGCGTGATCGGCCCCTCCATCACCATCGTCGCCTCAGTCTTTCTTATCTACGCTTACTTTGGTCCCTACATGCCGGGGATGCTGGCCCACCGCCCGTTTTCTCTTTCCCGTATCATCAGCTATCAGTTCATGACAACCGAAGGAATCTACGGCATCCCCATCGGGGTTTCGGCCACGTTTGTCTTCCTTTTTATTCTCTTCGGCTCCTTCATGCGCAAGACCGGTATGGGAAAGTTTATCCTGGATATGGCCATGAGCGTTGCGGGCGGAACCGCCGGAGGGCCTGCCAAAGTAGCGGTGGTGGGCAGCGGCCTGATGGGAATGATGTCCGGAAGCGCTACGGCAAATGTGGTTACCACCGGATCGTTCACCATACCCCTCATGAGAAGTCTGGGCTACAGCGGGGTTTTTGCCGGCGCGGTGGAATCGGTTGCCTCCACGGGGGGCCAGTTTATGCCGCCGGTCATGGGGGCCGCCGCTTTCATCATGGCCGAGTTTCTTGCCGTTTCCTACGTCAAGATCGCCATGCTGGCCTTTATTCCGGCCTGCCTCTATTATTTCGCGGTTTTCGTTCAGGTTCACCTCAGGGCAAAGAAGATCGGGCTGAAAGGGGTTTCCAAATCGCAGCTGCCCAGAACCTGGGATGTGCTCAAGAAGAAGGGATACCTTCTGATACCTGTCTTTATTCTGATCTATTTTCTATTGAGAGCCTACTCTCCCATGAGAGCAGGATTTTATGCCATTGTTGCCACGATCATTCTTGGCGCATTTGCCAGAGGGGAGGACCGCTTCACCCTGCGGTCTTTCCTGGAAGCCTGCGAAGACGGGGCACGTTCGGCTTTGACCGTGGCCGTTGCATGCGCCTGTGCGGGAATTGTCGTAGGAATCGTCACCATGACCGGGCTGGGGCTTAAATTTGCCATGCTGATCATCACCCTTTCCGGGGGTATTCTTTTTCTGACGCTGTTTCTGACCATGATCGTCTGCCTGCTTCTCGGCATGGGGGTGCCGGTGACCGCTTCCTATGTCATTCTAGCCACCATGGCGGTTCCGGCCCTGACCAAGTTGGGGGTTCTGCCCATTGCGGCCCATCTTCTGGTATGCTACTTTGCCGTTCTTGCCGATATCACCCCGCCGGTGTGCATCGCCGCCTATGCCGGTGCCGCGATCGCCGAGGCCAATCCCATGAGAACCGGTATCGCCGCCTTCAAGCTCGGCATCGCGGGCTTCATCGTCCCCTACATATTTGCATACGACAGTGCGCTGCTGGGTATCGGAAGCATACCCCATGTGCTGCTCCTTATCAGTACCACGGTTTTCGGGGTCATACTGCTGGGATCAGCGGTCGAGTGGTACCTTTTGGATCGAAACAAGGCACATGAATCGCTGCTTCTCTTTATTGCAGCAGGTTGCCTGATAAAACCCGGTTTGGTTACGGACCTGGTGGGTTTCGGGCTGCTGGCCCTTACCGTGATACTGCAGATTTACCGAATCCGCAAAAGGCCGAACCTTGAAGGCCTGGGTGTAAAAACTCTCTAGCACAGGAATGCGTATCTTGTTTTTTGAAAGGAGTGAAATGAACGATACGGGGCAAAGGGACGACAGGGTCTTTTACCGAGACCGTAAAAAAGCGTATCCGATCATTGAGCGGGGAGAAGGAATCTATCTCTTTGACCGCACCGGCAAAAGATATATCGATGCTTCCGGAGGCCCCCTGGTGGTAAATATCGGTCATGGGGTCAAGGAGGTGGTCGAGGCAATGGCCAAACAGGGGGAAAAGATTTCTTTTCCCTATTCCGGGCATTTTGCCACCGAGCCCCAAGTGGAATTGGCGCAGGAAGTGATCGACTTTGCCCCGCCGGGGATGAGCCGGGTATATTTTGTATCCGGGGGCTCCGAAGCCATCGAAATCGCTCTGAAGCTGGCCCGGCAGTATCATCTCGGCAGGGGAGAACCCTCCCGATTTAAGATCGTCTCGCGCTGGCAAAGCTACCACGGTTCAACCATCGGGTGCCTGTCCCTGGCAGGCCACACCTACTATCGCAAGGATTACACCCCGTATCTGACGCATTCCCCGCATATTCCCGCGCCCTATTGCTATCGATGCCCCCTGGATATGACCTACCCGGACTGCCGGATCGCCTGCGCCCATGCCCTGGAGAGAACCATAAAGGAGGAAGGAAAAGAGACCGTCGCCGGGTTCATTTCAGAGCCGGTGACGGGAAGCAGTTTGGGCGCATTGGCGCCGCCTCCGGAGTATTTCCCCATCATACGGGAGATTTGTGACCGCTACGGGATCCTTCTGATCGTAGACGAGGTGATCACCGGTTTCGGGCGAACGGGGAAAAACTTTGGGATGGATCACTGGGAGACGATACCCGATTTGATCGTGACCGGAAAGGGGATCAGCAGCGGTTACGCGCCGCTGGGAGCCGTTGCCATTCACGAGAAGGTTGTCGAGGTCTTTCGCAGCTCGAACCGTTCGAGTTTCTTCACCGGTTATACTTACTCCGGTCATCCTGTCGCCTGCGCAGCCGGGCTGGCCGTCCTGCGATATATTATGAAAAACGACCTGGTGACGCGCTGCGCGAAAATGGGAAGTTATCTTTTTGGGCATTCCGAAAGGCTCAAGGCTTTGCCGATCGTCGGGGACATCCGAGGCAAAGGCCTGCTGCTCGGCATTGAGATCGTCCGAAGCAAAGAAAAAAAGACCCCGTTTGAGAGATCCCAACGGATTGCAGAATCCATTGTCCGGCAGGCGAGGGATCGTGGCCTGGTGATTGTACCCGGCCACGGGCTCGAAGACGGGGTCGTGGGAGACCTCTTGATGCTTGCCCCTCCCTTTATCATCACAGAAGCGGAAATCGACACCGTTCTGGACTTGCTGGAGGAAGTGATCCTAGAAGCTCACGAATCCATGACGACACCGAGCTGACTGAGCCGGCTGTGCGGAGTGAATGCAAACTTTAAAGACAGGAGCCCAACATGGAGGATTCGAACCTGAATCAGATATCGGAAACCTACCGTCAAAACACCCCCCGATCCCGGCAGTATCATGAACGTGCAACCGGTTACCTGCCGGGGGGCGTGACCCGCACCCTTTCATTTTTTGCTCCCTATCCCCCCTATATCGATCGGGGTGAGGGGTGCAGGCTGATCGATGTGGACGGCAATGTGCGGATCGACTTTTTCAACAATGCCACCTCTCTGATCTTGGGTCATGCCCACCCGGCAGTGGTGGAATCGGTTCGACACCGGGTGGGGCTGGGCACGGCCTTCCATGCTCCCACCCTGCTGGAAGTCGAACTGGCAAAGCGGCTGTGTGAACGAATCGGGTCGGTGGAAAGGGTCCGTTTCGCAAACAGCGGCACCGAAGCGGCGATGATGGCGATCAAAGCGGCAAAAGTGTTCACCGGAAAGAAAAAAATCGCCAAGTTCGAGGGGGGATATCACGGCACCAGCGATTATGCCAGTGTGAGCGTTCATCCGGATCCGGCCAAGGCCGGGCCGCCCGGATCCCCCTACAGCCTTGCCGAGTCGGCCGATATTTCAGAAAGTATTCTAAAGGAGGTGGTGGTTCTTCCTTTCAACGACAGCGATGCGGTGGAGACGATAGTAAAGAGGGAGAAAGAGGATTTGTCCTGCGTCATCGTCGAGCCGATGATGGGCGCTGCGGGGATCATACCGGCCAAAGACGGCTTCCTTGCCGACCTGCGTGAAATCACGCAGGAAAACGATGTTCTTCTTGTTTTCGATGAGGTTCAGACGTTTCGCCACTCGTGGGGAGGGGCACAGGCGCTCTGCAATGTCACCCCGGACCTGACCGTTTTAGCCAAACTGATCGGCGGAGGATTTCCGGTGGGCGCCGTGGGGGCGAGAAAAGAGATCATGGACGTATTCGACACCCGTGAAGGAAAGGCCAGACTCCCCCACGGCGGGACCTTCAACGGAAACCCGGTGACCATGGCTGCCGGCATTGCAACCCTCGACCAGCTGGATCGAAAAAGCTATGATCGGCTCAATACCTTGGGCGAAGAACTCAGAAAAGGGCTTTCCGGTCTCATGGAACGGTACCGCTACAAGGGGTGTGTTACGGGGGAGACCTCGTTTTTCAAGATCCATTTCACCGATGAGGCTGTATACGATTACCGAACGGCGCTGAAGGGAGTCGACAGGAAGGAGGAAGCGAGGATCTTCTTTTTTTGCTTGAACCACGGAATTTTTCTGGAATCAAGGATCAGGGGCTGTCTGTCGACCCCCATGACCGAAGCGGAGATCCATACCCTTCTGAACGTTTTGGAAGACTATTTGAAAAGCCGGAAGTGAGAAAGCGATCTGCTCGCGGGGCAGGTTGAGAGGATGCTGAAGGCTTTGATAAAATCATTAGAAAACAAACACTTGAACCCTTGAATCCTGGAATCCTGGAACCCTTTCTCCCAACTATTGGGAGAAGAGCCAATCAAATTTGACCCCCATCACTTCCGATGCACCAGCACCATGGTA